>Ga0316210_10002_pt1 | contig 329396 bp, 291 predicted proteins | sample Pyrsulacteria_MG_FD_204946 | JGI IMG/M metagenome (GOLD analysis project Ga0316210, IMG submission 204946) | Microbial mat bacterial communities from mineral coupon in-situ incubated in ocean water Catalina island, California, United States -... | ecosystem: Environmental > Aquatic > Marine >...
TTTCCGAACTCAGCAGTGAAACGTCTTAGCGCCGATGGTAGTGTGTCAGGTGGCATGTGAGAGTAGGTCATCCCCAAGCTTATATTCCTAAAAGCCCGTGTGTGTTCTTCACCACGGGCTTTTTTTTGTCTAAAATTCCTGTTCATGATCTATCAATATAGCGTCAGAGTCATATACGTCTATCAAACAATATGGGCGCTACTGCGTGGGCGGATTATTAGTGAAGATAGCCTAAAGCATTAAGTCTAGACAAGCAACAAAGGGCTGTTGCAACTAAAGGAAAGGCAGTCTAATGACTGGCGTTGATAAATCCCTGGTTGCCCCACTTATTGACCGCTGCAGTGGCTGCATGGATGGCATTGTCGGGGAGGTCTAAAACTTGTTTGGCGGCATCTCTATATTCTCGTAACTCTTGGTTGATGTAGAGTTCTTGGTCTGTTGAGCTGACGATATAATTTGAGAGTATGGTAAGTGCTGTTAAATGTTTAATGGTTTGATTGCCAACGGTTTTTATTGCGAAATCCATATCATGATGAAAAAGAATGGCTTTATAAATTTCGGGCTGAATATGCCATTTTTTAACGAGAATGCTGCCAATGTAAACATGGCTTGTTTGATAATGGTTTAGTTCATTTTGATACGCCGAGATTGGATTGCTTAATGAAGCAAAAAACATTTCCTCATATAGATCTGGTTCTAATTTAGATAAGTAAATCGCACCGATATTTTGCATCAACCCCGTCATATAAGCTTGTGATCTTGAAACATCATAAACCCAATATGAGAGTTCAGCCGCCGCTAAGCCTGCTTTAGCACCATGGGATAATATGGATTTTTCTAATGCATTTTGAGCTAAGAGATTTGAAATAACGGTAGAGACAAACAAGTTGTATATTTCATCCAATCCGAGAAGATTGACAGCTGCTTTTGCATCTTGAATGTGGGTTCTCTCCGTGGTCACATTGGTATTCACCAAATTCAGAAAGTCTGCAAGTAATTGGGGATCTTTGCTGATTAGGTTGGCTATGGTCACGGTATTGGGATATTTTTTATTGAGCTCTTCTTTTAACAGCAAAATGAGCTCTGGTAAATCAGGTATTGCTATCGTCGATAATAATGATCCGGCTTTTTTTATTAAATTTTGCATAAAATACTAGGTAATTATAGTTGGTGTCTGATTTTATCAAGCTTTGAGCAAAAAAAAATTGTTTTAAACAAAAAGTTGATTTCCTTCATGAAGTAATTAATTAACATTTAAAAATCATAGTGTTATAATTTAAAAACATTATCTTTACTGAGTGTCTTTTTATGAATGTTTCGCTCAACTCAATTTCTGCTCATGCATCTTCACATGAAATAGTCAGTCAAAACAAGTCTGGTAATCGTTTGAATACGACGGCTGCTAGTGAAGTTTTGGTTCCGCCTCATTCTCAATCATCGGCATTAGATAAACTTCATAAAACACAAAAGCTTACAAGCCAACCTTCTGAATCGGATAAGAAAGTTGATGAAAAAAGTAAAATAGCAGCTGATCAAAAAAAGAAAGAGCAAGAAGTACAACAAGTTATTCAGCAACTTAAATCGCGTGATCTGGAAGTGAAAAATCATGAACAAGCGCATTTAGCTGCTGGCGGTCAGTATGTTACCAGTGGGGCAAATTATGTTTACCAAACAGGCCCTGATGGCAATCGATATGCCATTGGAGGAGAGGTTGGAATTGATACCAGCCCTGTTCCTGGAAGCCCTGAAGCAACTTTATTAAAAGCGCAACAAATTCAATCCGCAGCGTTAGCCCCTGCACAACCTTCTTCGCAGGATCATAGTGTGGCACGAGCGGCTATGCAAATGGCAAATAATGCGAGAGTTGAATTAGCGCAATCAGCTAGTGACGAACAGCCTGACAATACTGTTAAAGAAAAACAAGGCGGGGTGCGAGATGAAGCAACATCAGCTGATAATCAAAATGCATCATCGGTACAAAGCATTACACCGAACGCTCAAGATGAGGCGTCTTCTTTAGTCAGTTCGGAAAGACAGCAGTTTAATTTAAGAGTTGCGACCAGCTAAATTGACCTTAAAGATATTTATTTTTAAAGTCAGTTTTAGAAGATGATGTTTCAGACTATATTTTTAAACAGGGCAAAATGTTTGCTGCATTGCTTCAAGTAAGTTCAAAATTTGCGGATCTCTCACGCGACATAAAATCTTACTGCCCTCTCTTCTGGAGGTGATGATTTCTTTTTCTCTTAAAATGTCAATGTGTTGGGAAATATTACTTTGTGTCGTTCCAACTCTGGAAACAATATCCATAACGGGTAATTCATTATCTCCTAATACACAGAGAATCTTTAATCTTAGAGGATGTCCCATTGCTTTAAGTGCTTTCGATGCTTTTTCAATGTTTTCTTCTTTTATCGTCAATGGGTTTACTTCTTCCATTATTCTGTCACCATCTTATAGTTATATAAAAATATGCTTAAATGTTAATTCTAAATAAATAGTACACTAAAGTCACTTAAAGTTAACTTATAATGGACTAAATTAATTTTTACGGTGCTTTTAGAGTTAAAAAGCTATAAAACCTTGGAGTAAAGAGTGAAAGTAACTTGGGCAAAGAAAAGTTTTTGGATGTTTTTTGGTGCAATATTAGGCGCAATGGCAGTTGTAGGAACCAGTGTTTGGGCAGAGGGGAATAGTGCTGAAGCTGAGACGTCGAAAGAAATCTCAGTACCCTTAGAGGAATTGCGTGCTTTTGTGGAAGTGTTTGATCGAATTTCGACAGATTATGTTGAACCGATTGAAGACAAAAAGCTGTTAGAAGGTGCGATTGATGGCATGTTATCAAGTTTAGACCCACACTCGGCCTATCTTCCGCCTAAAAACTATAAAAAAATGGAAGAACATACAACCGGGCAGTTTGGTGGACTGGGTATGGAAGTTGGCATGGAAGATGGTTTTGTAAAAGTGGTTTCTCCTATCGATGACACGCCAGCTCAAAAGGCAGGCGTTAAAGCGGGTGATCTAATTATCAAACTGGATGAACACCCCGTTAAAGGTAAGTCTTTAGCTGAGGCGGTTAAAATCATGCGAGGTAAGCCAGGTTCAAAAATTACTTTAACGATTGTTCGTGAAGGAGCTGATAAACCGATTGTGTTGGTTCTAACGCGCGCTATTATTAAAGTGAAAAGTGTTAAAGAGCAGCTTTTGAAGGATGGCATGGGTTATGTTCGAATCAGTCAATTCCAGTTACGTACGGGTGAAGATTTGATTAAGTCGGTTAAGGCTTTAGAGAAAGAGAATAAAAAACCTTTGAATGGGTTAGTGTTGGATTTAAGAAATAATCCAGGTGGTGTGTTACGAGCGGCAGTACAAGTTTCGGATGCTTTTTTGAACGATGGTTTAATTGTCTATACCAAAGGCCGAGTTAAGAATTCTGAAATGCGTTTTGAAGCTGAAAAAGGGGATGTTCTTAAAGGTAAACCGATTGTAGTCTTGATTAATGAAGGTTCAGCTTCAGCTTCTGAAATCGTATCGGGTGCTTTGCAAGATCAAAAAAGAGCTTTGATCGCAGGGCGCACCAGTTTTGGTAAAGGATCCGTTCAAACCTTGATTCCGCTAAACAATGGCGGCGCCATCAAGGTGACAACGGCGCGTTATTTCACGCCGTCAGGACGTTCTATTCAGGCAGAAGGGATTGTCCCAGACATTAAAATAGACCAAGTGAAAATTGAAAAACTCAAGGCAGCAGACTTCACGCGTATTAAAGAGAAAGACTTGAGCGGGCATTTGGATAATGAAGATGACAAAAAACAAGCGGTCAAAAAAGTTAAAAAAGCCGATAAGGCACTTGAAGAACTGTTAGCAAATGATTATGAGTTGCATGAAGCGTTAAGTTTATTAAAAGGAATGTACTTTACACAACAAATGCGAGGACATAAATGAGTCAAAAAAAAGTATTGATTCCGCTGGCGCAAGGATGCGAAGAGTTAGAAGCGGTGACTCTGATTGATTTATTGGTTCGAGCTGAAATAGACGTGGTAACAGCAAGTCTTGATAATAATCGAACCATTACGGCGAGCCGAGGTGTTCAGTTAATCGCGCAAACCGCGTTAGAATCAGTATTGCAGACGCCTTTTGATTTAGTCGTGCTTCCAGGTGGGTTGCCTGGAGCAGATCACTTGAATAAAGATATACGATTGCATCAATTCTTAAAAGAAGTTGTTATTTCGGGTGGATATATCGGTGCGATTTGCGCGGCACCTAAAGTACTGGTGTCAGCGGGTCTGCTAGAAGGCAAGCAAGCGACCAGCTTTCCCGGCGTGATTGATCAGCATCCTGCAGAAGGAATGACTTTCCTTGATCAACCCGTGGTCGTGGATGGTCAAATTATTACATCGCGTGGCCCTGGTACTGCCATTGCTTTTACATTGACATTGATTGAGATGTTAGTAGGTGCTTCGAAACGTGCTGAAGTACAGGCAAGTCTGCAAATTTAGTTTAAGTGTCTTTTTAAGATTTTTTTGATTTGCAGAGCCAGCTGTCTTGATTGTTCATCGGTTAATTCTATAGAAGGCTGTTTTTGGTGGCTCGCGTCTTGTTGTGCTTTCTTTAACAGTTGTTTTAATATGCGACGTTCATCTAATGCGTTGTCTAAATCCTTGGATTGATTCACTGGGGTTCCTTTTTGTTAAATTGTTAAACCATTTAACCAGGCCTGGCTAAATTTTACCGTTTTCAATATGAATCCATGCACCTTAGTGACGGCATTTAAACCGCTTCAAACTATTTTAGTTGTTTTTTGATTTTATATCATTTAGACTTTAAGTATGAAATTTTCATACATTATGCTCATTTTTGTTTTTCTGTTCGGGCATTTGCAAATCACGTTTGCGTCTGAATCAGAAACTTTATCGGCTTCTCAACAAGCTGAGCATGAGTGTTGTATGTCTGATATGCCCCTGCATGACATGAGTTCTGATCATGACTGTTGCCAACATGCTTCTGCGACAGATAAGCATTGCCCATCCTGTGGTGATGATTGCAGTTGTGGTTACTCTTGTCACTTTACGATGCATTCAGTGGGGATTGTTTCTCTTGCTGATGCTGCTTCTTTCCACCCCGTTGTTGCTTCTTTTGTACAGCCGGGTTCTTCTATGCTGGTTTCAGCTGACCTATCGAACGAAAAACGTCCTCCTAAATTTTCATAAACTCTTTTTAGTTTGAGCCTGCTTTTCCTAACCAATCAGGAAAATTTGGTCTGTTTTACTTTCTTTTTATCTTAAAACGCAGAGTCCGTTATTTAAGGAAAAGAATACTACAAGGATTTTATGATGAGTCGTCTATTTTGGCTGTTTCTATCGTTTGTTTTTAGTTTTGTGCCCGGGCTTCAAGTCTATGCTGCGCAACAAGATTCTGAAAAATCCCCTCCCTCTCTTGGAGAGAATGAAGGGGTTTATAAATATGTTTGTCCAATGCATCCGCAGATCGTTCGAGATCATGCTGGAACCTGTCCAATTTGTGGTATGGATTTGGTAAAACAACGTTTTTCTCAAATGGAAAGTGCCCCAGGCATTCAGGTTGGTTCCAACGCTTCACAAGCCAATGGTTCCAATGTTGGACTCCAACAACAATTTTCTATTCGAACTGCTCCAGCAGAAAAACATACGTTGTGGAAATACATACCCACTTTTGGAAAGGTGGTGGCAGATGAAACGAAAGTGATTCATATCCACCCACGTGCTTCCGGGTGGATCAGTGATTTGTCTGTAAGAAATAATGGGGATGCAATTAAAAAAGGCGAGCTGCTATATCGCCTGTATTCTCCTGAAATCGTGGCTGCACAGCAAGATTATTTACAGGTCATACAAAACCAACGTCGTTTAGGACAGAAGGCCAGTTCGTTGGCCGATTCAGCCAAGGTGCGTTTGCAACTATTAGGGTTGGATAACAGCACAATTAGGCGTCTCGCCAAAAAAGGTGTCCCGATTCATAAAATTCCCATTTATGCTGCTCAAACAGGGGTTGTAAATGACCTTCTTGTGCAAACGGGCATGTATGTACAACCTCAAACTGAGTTAATGAGTTTAACGGATTTATCAACAGTTTGGGTTGAAGCTGAGGTTTTGCCGCTTCAACAAGATTGGTTAAAAGAAGGGCTAACGGTGGATATTAAGACGCCTGCCTACCCTGGAAAGCATTGGGAGAGCCAGATTGATTATGTGTATCCCTCGGCAGATCCTGTTACTCAAGCTTTCAAAGTACGAATTCCTTTGAATAATTTGAAGCAGAAGTTCAAACCTAATATGTTGGTGGAGACCATTATTTATGGGGGGCCGAAACGTAACGTCCTGGCAATTCCTTTAGAAGCGGTAATTGACGATGGAGAAAGTAAGCGCGTTGTTGTTAAAACTGAAGGCGGAAGCTTTAAAGTCAAAAAAGTCGTCACCGGCATGCAGACACAGGGCATTGTTGAAATCATTTCTGGCCTTCAGCCAGCGGATGAAGTGGTCATTTCCGGACAGTTTTTAATTGATTCTGAAAGCCAAATACAATCAAATTTGCGTCGATTAACAGGACAAAAACCTGCGAATAACGCTCATGCAAACCATTAGGAGGCTCTTATGATTCGTTCAATTATTGCAGCTTCCATTGAAAACCGGCTGCTAGTCCTGCTCATCAGTGTCATGATCGCTTTTTGGGGTTGGAAAGCGGTTCAAGAAACACCGCTGGATGCCATTCCTGATTTGTCGGACGTTCAGGTGATTGTTAAAACTCCGTTCCCGGGGCAAAGCCCTCAGTTGGTTGAGGATCAAGTCACCTATCCCATTTCTAACTTGATGATGTCAGTCCCGAAAGCGAAAACGGTTCGAGGGTATTCTTTCTTTGGTGATTCCTATGTGTACGTTCTGTTTGAAGAAGGCACAGATCCTTACTGGGCTCGTTCTCGGGTTCTAGAGTATCTAAACCAGGTTAAAGCCCAATTGCCTAGTGGTGTTCAGCCCAGTCTTGGACCGGATGCCTCGGGTGTCGGGTGGGTCTACCAATATGCTTTGATTGATGAAACGCATCAAATGGATTTAGCCGAACTTCGCACTTTACAGGATTGGTTCTTAAAGTTTGAATTGCAGGCCATTCCAGGCGTGTCAGAAGTCGCTGCGGTAGGTGGGATGATCAAACAGTATCAAGTCGAGGTCGATCCTAACAAATTGCGTGCGTATCACTTGCCTTTGGAAAAAGTACAAACGGCGATTCAGCAAAGTGCCGTTGAAATGGGTGCCTCTGTCATAGAGCTAGCCGAAGCTGAATATATGGTCGGTGTTAAAGGCTATGTCACTACTTTGGACGATCTGAAAAATGTGCCTGTCGGAAAAAATTCACAGACACACACTCCCTTGCTACTGAAAGACATCGCTCGGATTAAGCTGGGGGCTAAACCACGTCGCGGGATTGCCGATTTGAATGGAGAAGGTGAAGTTGTTGGCGGTATTGTGGTGATGCGTTCCGGTGAAAATGCTCAGAAAGTGATTGATGCAGTGAAACAAAAAATTGCACAAATTCAGCCAGGCCTGCCTGAAGGGGTCAAGTTAGTCGAGGTTTATAACCGTTCCGGTTTAATTCAACGATCGGTAGAAACGCTAAGCCATAAGTTAATCGAAGAAATGATTGTGGTTGCGCTTGTATCGCTTTTGTTTTTATTGCATTTACGCTCGGCATTGGTGGCAATCATCTCTTTACCGTTAGGGGTTTTGGGTGCTTTTATTGTCATGCAGTATATGGGCGTCACGGCGAATATCATGAGCTTAGGCGGAATTGCGATCGCCATTGGTACGATGGTGGACGCCGCCATTGTAATGATAGAAAACGCACATAAACACCTAGAAAAGTATCGACATCAAACAGGGGAAATCGCCACGGGTAAGACACATTGGCAACTGATTTTAAAATCTTCTCAAGAAGTTGGATTGCCGTTGTTTTTATCGTTATTGATTATCGCGCTGAGTTTTATGCCGATTTTCGCACTACAAGAACAGGCCGGTCGTCTTTTTACGCCTTTGGCTTTAACGAAAACCTTGGCTATGGCCGTTGCTGCTGGATTGGCGATCAGTTTGGTTCCTGTGTTAATGGGCTATTTTATCCGAGGAAAATTACCGGATGAATCGAAAAACCCTTTAAATCGTGGATTGATACGGGTATACGAACCGTTGTTAAAAAAGTTGCTTAAGTTTCCAAAAACAACGATTTCAGTTGCCGTTTTAGCATTGGTGACGATTATCTATCCGTGGCAGCAAATAGGGTCAGAGTTCATGCCTGAGCTGGAAGAAGGGGATTTGTTGTATATGCCGACCACATTACCGGGTATTTCCATTGGTGCCGCTCAGGGATTGCTGCAGGAAACCGACCGGATTATCAAAGGCTTTCCGGAGGTGAAAAGTGTCTTCGGTAAAATTGGTCGCGCCGATACAGCTACAGACCCAGCTCCGCTGACCATGATTGAAACGACCATTCAGTTAAAAGATAAATCACAATGGCGAGAAGGCATGACGTTAAAAAAACTGATTGCTGAATTGAATAATGCGGTCTCTATTCCCGGCTTAACGAATGCATGGGTGCAACCGATTAAAACACGAATTGATATGCTTTCTACCGGGATTAAAACCCCTATCGGAATCAAGATTTCAGGAGATGATCTGGCGGAAATTCAAAAAGTCGGTAAAGAGGTCGAGGCTACGGTATCGAAAGTGCCGGGCACGCTTTCGGCTTTTTCCGACCGTTCGGAAGGTGGGCGTTATATTGATGTTCTGCCAAAGCGTGCAGAGGCCGCTCGATACGATTTGAGTATGGCGCAATTGGCGAACATCGTGCAATCATCCGTGGGGGGTAAGGTGTTACAAGAAACGATTGAAGGGCGTGAACGCTACAGCATCAACCTGCGTTATCCGCAATCCTGGCGAAATTCGGTTGAAGCGCTTCGACAACTGCCGATTGTGACGGCTTCCGGTGCTCAAATTCAGTTGGGAATGATCGCCGATATCAAAGTACGTTTAGGACCCCCGGTCATCAAGTCTGAAAATGCCCGTTTGAATGGTTGGACATTTGTTGATTTGAAAGCGGGAACCGATTTGGCAGGGTATGTCAAAAAAGCGCAAGCGACTGTTGCAGATGAGGTGGACTTACCGCCTGGCTATAGTATTCAATGGTCGGGCCAATATGAATATCTACTGAAAGCCCAACAGAAGCTCGCTGAAATTGTTCCTTTCACGTTATTGATTATCTTTGTTCTATTGTATTTTATTTTCAAAGATATCACAGAAGCCGTCATGATCTTAGGGGTGATTCCGTTTGCATTATTGGGGTCTGTTTGGTTTATTTGGGCGTTGGGCTTTGATTATTCCATCGCAGTTGCAGTCGGAATGATCGCCCTGGCCGGGGTCGCGACAGAATTTGGTGTGGTAATGTTGATTTACCTCAAAAATGCGATTGAAACAGCTAAAGAGAATAATCAATTGAATAATGCTGCCGATCTTCGTGCAGCCATTATGCATGGCGCTGTCAATAGGGTGCGCCCCAAAGCCATGACGGTCAGCGTCATCGTGGTTGGTTTATTACCGATTATGTTTTCAGATGGAACCGGTGCCGAAGTGATGCAACGCATTGCCGCTCCAATGGTGGGGGGAATGATTTCTGCCCCTGTCGTATCGATGGTTTTAATTCCATTACTGACTTATTTGCTGTATTTGAAAAAAGGTTTTTCAGAAGCAGTGATTCCTGAAAAAGGAGGCGCTTAATATGAAACAGTTCCCTATCGTTATTTCACTATTTTTTGGCGGCATTTTGTTGATGCCGTCTGTTCAGGCTGCTGAAAGCAACCACTTGGATTTGTCGAAACTGTTTGCATGGGCAGTTGAACATAACCCGAGCTTAAGTAAAGCGGATGCAGACCAATCGGCTGCATTGAGTGCGATGCATAATACGGAAGGATTGCAAAAGCCTGAAGTGCGCTTTAAAAGTGAATTGAGCTATGCCTGGATGGCCAAAGCGGATTTTCCAAGAACGGCGAACCAGTTAGTGGCAACGTATCCACTCTATCAACCCCAGCTGGATGATTTAAATCAACGCTCAAAATTTGCTTATCAGGAAAAAAGACTGGAACGTCAGGCAGAAGGTCAAAAAGTTCTTTTAACCATTTCCCAGCTGTACTTTAAATTATGGCAACAACAAGAAAACTATCGATTTTTAGATAAAGAACAGCGGTCGATCGAATCGATTATCAAGCAGGTCAAACAACGTTTTCAGGTGGGGTATCAAGACTTGAATGACATTGCGGAAATTCAGTCACGTTTGGATTTTAACCGAGCAGAAATGCTAAGAGCAAAGCAAGAGATTCGTCAAACTCAAGCCAATTTAATGGCGGCTATTGGAGGTGTTCGTCATTCTGAAAAAGGATTGGATGCGCTTGTCTTTCCATCTCAGCGCCCTTTAGGGGTGGCTCAAATTGAGCGCTTGGTGCAACACGCTAAAGAAGACAAAAGTGACCAGGCCTGGTCATTTTTGGTTGAAAACAACCCTAAAATGCATGCATTACAACAGCAATGGCTGGCCTCGCAAAAGCAAATTTCGTATGAAAAAAATAAAGACTCTTTTCAGTTGGAAGCTTTTGGTGCTTATGTTTACAACGAATCAGACAATCATTTCTACGATGATATGCAAGGTGCTCGCGGTGGGATTCAATTAAATGTTCCTCTTTATCTAGGCGGGCGGACAGATGCGACGGTATCGATGAAGCGTCATCAATCCCAAAAAATTCAAGCTGCCAAGCGAGAGCTGAGCTTGTCTTTACAAGCAAAAGCTGAAAATGCCTGGTTGGCACTCAAGGCGGGAACCAGTCGATTAAATGCTCTGCAAGCGGCTTTGGACTCAAGTAAGCAGGCGGTTAAGGCCAATGAGCAAGCATTGAAAACAGGTCGGCGCAATATTTTGGATTTATTGGATGCCCAACGTCATTTGCATAAAATTGAACGAGATATTCCAGTGCTTAAAGCGACAATCTGGCAAAACGTGTACGCGTTCTATTGGGCTATAGGTAATTTGAATCAAGAAACCGCTAATCAAAAGAAATAAAGTCAGATAAACTGGGTCTTATATAGAAAGGTTTATTTAAAACAAGTTTTTGATTTGTATCAAAAAAAAGAAGTAAATATAATTGTTTTTAATTAAATGGAGAAACACAATGTCTAAGCAGTCAAGAAGAAATTTTTTAAAGTTAGCAAGTGCCACTACCGTCGCAACCTTAACGGGTTCAGCTCTGGCCTCAGAAAATCCATTTGGGTTTAAAAAGTTAGAAGGCGGTTACCAACAAGTTGTCGCAGAAGGCAAGTGTGGTGAAGGCAAGTGTGGTGCTGGAATGATGGATATGGAGCCGGAAAAAACACAGAAAGATAAGAAGGGTGCTGGAACGAATATGAAGCCCCAAAAAATGCAGGAAGGCAAATGTGGTGAAGGCAAATGCGGTGCTGAAATGAATATGCAGCAAGAAAAGGCAACAGAAGGTAAATGTGGCGGGCGTAGTTAAGCCTTATAAACGATATTTTTTCTGTCAACTTAATTAAAGCCGCCATTGTTGCGGCTTTTTATTTATGATAATGAAAGAAAAGAGTTGTGAAATTGACTCAGAAGGATGAGTATGTCGGAATCAAGGTTTGCTAATAAAATTGAAGGCGTCGGCTTGGGATTAAGGCGCGATTTTTTTGATGAATTATTGACTCAACCAGAGCTTGAAATTGACTTCTTAGAAATTGCACCGGAAAACTGGCTTCGGTTTGGTGGACGACAAGGACGAGCGTTAAGAACGCTTTCAGAGCGATATCCTTTTGCTTGTCATGGGCTTTCACTTGATTTGGGTGGCCCTAATCGGTTGGATGAAAATTACTTAAAAGACTTAAAAGAATTTTTCAAGTTGCATGAGGTGCGAGTTTACACCGAGCATTTAAGTTATTGTGGCGATATGGGACACTTGTATGACTTAATGCCGATTCCTTTTACAGAGGAGGCAGTGCATTATGTGGCTGAGCGCATCAAACGCGTGCAAGATATTTTGGAGCAGCCTATTGGGGTTGAGAATGTGTCTTTTTATGCGATGCCTGCGAATGAATTGACTGAAACCGAGTTTATTAATGCCGTGGTAGCAGAAGCAGACTGTGGACTTTTATTCGATGTGAACAATACGTTTGTGAATAGCATTAACCATCAATATGATGCGATTGAATTTATGAAGACCATGCCTACTGAGCGAATTATGTATTGCCACATGGCAGGGCATTTTGATGAAGCGGATGACTTGAAAATAGACACGCATGGTCAGGACGTTAAACCTCAGGTGTGGGATTTATTGGATGAAACCTATGCGTATCATGGGCTTCATCCCACCTTGTTGGAAAGAGATTTTAACATCCCGCCTATGCCTGAACTCCTGTCAGAAGTCGAACAGATTCGAGAGGCTCAAACCCAATGGAAAAAAATCAATGAAGCCAGATAATTTTGAAATTTTGCCTAAATTTCAGCGTTTGCAGTATTTGTTTTCAAATCATATTCGCAACCCTGAAAATGCCCCTTATGCCATAGAAAATGAGCCAGGCCTGGCTGAAATAGCACAGGAAATCGAATCAAAACGGTTGAAGGCTTATGAGTCGCTATTTTTTAATAATTTGCACGACTTTTTCTCAAACTTGTTTCCGATTTTAAAATCGATTGTGGGGGATACGCGTTGGCAAGAAATTATCCGTGAGTATCTCGTCAAGCATCGTTCCAAAACACCCTTGTTTCATGAACTCGGTCAGGAATTTATTGTATTCCTACAAAATGAATTTGAACCACAGCCTGGCGATCCGAGTTATATGCTGGAATTGGCCCACTATGAATGGGTAGAACTGGCGCTGTCGATTGATGAACAAGAAGGGTTTACCAATCCTTTGGATGTCATGCCCGATTTAGATTGTGTTTATGAGGTGTCTCCTGTTGCTTACCCTTTAGCATATGAGTGGCCGGTACATAAAATCACAGCCGATATGAAAATACAGGAAAAACCAGAGGGGGTTACAACCCTGCTCGCTTTTCGTGATGAAGAGGATCAGGTTCAGTTTATGGAACTGTCGCCCGTATTATATGAATTGGTTCAAGCCATGAGCGAAAATTCTGAGCAGGCGACGGTTAGAGCGTTATTACATCGTTTATGTGAAGGATTAGGGCTGGAAAAAACAATGATTGAAGGTTTTTCAGTTTCGATTTTAGAAGATTTGATTGATATGCATTTGGTTCGTCCTGTTTGATAACGGACAAGTGACGTTGATTAAGACAAACACTTCATTTCGAATTTTTCAGCCTCTAAAGGCTTGCTGAATAAGAAACCTTGTCCTTCATCGCAGTTGAGGGATTTCAAAATATCCAGTTGGTTCGGTGTTTCTATTCCTTCAGCGAGTACCTTTAATCCCAAGCTGTGCCCCATATTGATAATGGCTTTGACGATGGAGCGCGCTTCGGCTTTGAATTCAATATCATCGATAAAGCTCTTATCGATTTTGATACGATCAACATTTAAATGCTTAATGTAGGACAATGAAGAGTAACCGGTTCCAAAATCATCAATGGAGATTTCAAGTCCTTTTTCCTGCAGAATGCTTAAACAACTGGTGTCATTTACGTTCGCGCCGTTATGTTCAATGTTTTTCATCATGACTGATTCAGTCACTTCAATGTCGATACGGTCAGCTGCCAGTTGATTCTTGGCAATGGTTTGCTCTACAAAAGCGCCAAAGTTTCCAGTGAGCAATTGAGTAGAAGAGGTGTTAATGGCAACGCGCGGCAACATTACCTTGCAGTTACCCCAACGGTTGATTTGTTTAACGGCCGTTTCAAATACAAATTCACCGATCTGATTAATCAATCCAAACTTTTCCGCCAAAGGAATAAATTCACTTGGGGGTACCATTCGATTTTTTCTTGGCCAACGGATTAACGCTTCTGCGCCGACCAGTTCTAAAGTATTCAGGCTGTATTGAGGTTGATAATAAACTTGAAATTGTTTTTCACGCACTGCGATATGCAGGCTTTCTTCGATTTCGTGCAGATAGCTTAGCTGTTCATTCATTTCGTGTGAAAATAAATAGTAGGGTGAATCGCCTTCTTTTTTGGCACAGTACATTGCATAATCGGCATGTTTAAGCAAGATTTCAGGCGAATTTCCATGATCTGGATAAGAAGAAATCCCAATACTACAACTTACTTCATGCCCGGTATTCTGCTTTTGATTGACCTTTTTTAACTTCAACAACAGTTGATTTGCCAACTGGGTCAGTTCAATGGGTTGCATGGCTTTTCGGATAATGATCGCAAACTCATCTCCGCCAAGACGGGCAATAAACTCACCAGGCGGTAAGGCTTGTTTGAATGCCAGACCGACTTCCCATAAAAATTCATCCCCGGCCGCATGACCCAAGTGATCATTGACCCATTTGAAATCATTGAGATCGAGATAAAAGAGATGGAAAGGATGATTCGGTGATTTCTGAATTAAATTATATATTTCATAATTAAAAGAATAGCGGTTCGGTAGCTGGGTAACCACATCATAATTGGCTGTGAATTCGAGCTGGTTTTGAATGCCTTTTAATTCGGTGATGTCTGTCAGGATGATGGAATAATAGATTCCCGGTAAGCTACTGTCTTGAACCTTGGCAATATCAATCATCAAATACTGCTGTGCATGATTGGTTAGCGCGGCTTCTCCTCGCCATGCATTCTGGGTGATCAGTTGTTGCTGTATGGTGAGAATATTTAGGTCTAGAAATGCTTTTGATAACAGCTCCCAAACGGAATGCGAGTTATCCAGATTATTTGAGAGTCGCAGTTCAGTCAGTTTTTTATTACTGATATGGAGCTGGTCATTTTCATCAAAAATACCAATGGCTTCATTTAAGTTTTGCATTAAATTCCGATCCAACAACAACTCATGTGTCCGTTTGTTGACCCGGTCTTCCAAGTTGTCTAAGAGTTCTTGCTGAGTGTTGGCAAAGCGTTTTAAACGACGAATACTCAGCATCGCAATGACAAAAATACTCAATAAAATAGGAATGGCAACTAATAAGATCAGAGTACGCATTTCTGAAATTAAAAATGCAAATCGTTCCTGCGACAGTTGAACTTCCTTTTCATAGCCTTTTTTAAGTTGGTGTAAGATATTGATCACTTGTTTTTGCAAGGGCAAGCTAACATCGACCAGTTGGTTTAAAGCCGCTTGTTTTTTGTTTTCTATCAAAAGGTTATAGACTGTTTCTTGAACATTTTTCGTTTGATCCATTGCTTTCCCGACTTTAGAGAGTAATGCCTTTTGATCTTTTCGAATGCTGTTTTTTCTTAATGTGGTTAAGTTTTGAATGATATTTTGCTCATGAGCAAACATTTGTAGATGCAGCTCATCGATTTCGAAAATGTCTTTCGTATTGATCATCCGCACCATTAAAATACTGCGTTGGGTCGCTGAGTTGAAAAGCGCATCAATATTGTTTTGAAAGGCATTGTTTTCAGAGTAGGTTTGAAAGGCTTGGGAAATCTTTTGTTCATAATTAAAAAAGATCCCCGCCGAAATGGTCACTAAGATAATAACAAAGGAATAACCGACGACCAGATAATTTATGAATGTATTTGAATTCTTATGCATCAAGCTATTTTGATAGAATCAATTAAGTGAAGCAATTTAAAAAAATTAATGATGGTATGTCGTTTTATTGGGCTGAAAGATTAGGTTTTTATGTACTATATAAAATGATAGAGGATATTTTTGCATGAAAATTGAAAACCGGATTTATAAACCACAATTTTGGAATCAGGCCAGCCAAAACTTCCTTCAAAAAGAAGGGCTGGATGCGGTTACCGTTCTTGCTTATGCTTCATTGGTGGGACTGGTTCCTTTTTTAACGGTTATTTTCAGTGTCTTTTCGATGTCTTCCAGCTTTGATTCTATCCAAACGGATGCCATCGATAAAATCATGCACTATTTCCTGCCTGAATCGACACCAAAGGTTGAATTTTATCTGCGCCAATTTTCTGAAAAAGCCAGTGAACTTCAGGGCATCGGGATTCTGATGATGTTGTTGATTGCATTGATCTTACTGTGGACTGTAGATAAAAAAATCAACTTAATGTGGAGTAAACATTTACAGCGAAGGTGGTGGGTAAGTTTACTGCGGTACTTGGGGGTCAGTATTATTGGTCCTGTTTTATTGGGGGTGAGTCTGGTGCTGAGTTCGATATTGGTCGCAATTCCGATGTTTCCGATGTTACAAGACGAAACTTGGTTTTTAACCAAGGCGCCAATTCTCATCAATATTCTAGGGTTTGCTTTCATCTACCATTTTGTGCCGATTCACTCCGTTAAAGTACCTCATGCGCTTATAGGAGCTTTATTTGCGTCTCTAGAGTTAGAATTGCTTAAGTTTTTATTTGGGTTATATGTGGTTTGGTTTCCGGCGGTCAATCTTGTTTATGGTGCTTTTGCAGTCATTCCATTATTCCTATTTTGGTTATATCTTTTGTGGTTTGTCATTATCTTTAATGCCTCAGTCGTGCATCAACTGACTTTGGAAAGAGGAATTGAGCTTCCTTGGAACAAAAAAAGAGCCAGCTAATATGATAAAAAATCAATTTGAAAGAAAATGGTTTCAACACGGTCTTTTCAGTAAGACATATGGATGTGAATAGAATGCCCCCTTCTAACTCTTTTTTTGAACAATTGGTCAAAGCGTATGCAAACGATTTGTTTCGTTATGCCTTTTGGCTTTCGAAAGACCGGGATATCGCTGAAGACCTGGTTCAAGAGACGTTCTCTCGTGCATGGAAGTCCATTGATAAGTTAAAGGATGAAAACGCCGCCAAAGCTTGGTTAATTACTATTTTAAGACGCGAAAATGCCAGACGGTTTGAAAAGTATCAACCCGACTTGGTCGAACTCGAAGATGCATTAATGGCGGATAAGGCTCAGTATGAACCTGATGAAAAGATGGAAAGACAGCTATTGTATCAGGCGATTTTGTCATTAGAACCTCAATTCAAAGAACCTTTATTGTTGCAGGTGCAATGGGGATTCAGTGGTGAAGAAATTGCTGAACAGTTGGATTTGAAGCTGGCGACCGTGAATACGCGCTTGTTCAGAGCCAGACAATTACTGAAAAAAAGGCTGACACAATCGGAATCAGCCAAACGTTTGATAGGGTGACGTTAAGATGAATGAATTTGAGTTTCAACAAAGAATTCAGCAAGATCCTAAACAGTTGGATCTTGAAATGTTGGATTTTTTGAAAGCACATCCTGAAAAGATAGATTGGGTAAAATCTGCTCGGGCATTTGATCAACGTATTTCAAAAACGTTGTCGGTTGAAGTACCCGAAGGGCTTCATGATCGAATTTTGCTTAAAAGCAGTTTCGAAACACCTGCGGCTAATGATCGACATTGGCTGAAAAATCTGTCGGTTTTTGCGGCTTCTTTTGTCGGGGTCGTGTTTATTTTAAATCTTTGGATTTCGCCGTTGGAAAAACAGGCATCTATCCCGTCAGGTCAGCTTTCTGCTCAAGCGTTTCAAATGGAAGGCGCGATTATTGAACACATTTTCGAACATGCTAAAGAGGCACCTGAAATTATGTTGAAGCAAGATCAAAACATACAGGAAGCCGAGCTTGAAAGTATGTTTTTGAACGTGGGGGCGATTTTAAATAAGCCCGTGGAATTTATGAGCTATGCGGGAGAGTGTGAAGTTGATGGGGAAAAAGGGCTTCATTTAGTTTTGCAAGAAATTGAAGGGCCGGTCACCATTATTGTCTTACCCGGCAAGCAAATAGAGTCCATGCAAGCATTCCGACAAAGTGGACTGGAAGGTCAAATGATTCCGGTAAAAGGAGGGGTGGTTGCGATTGTCGGTCACTCTGTTCAACAACTGGCGAGTGCCCAAAAACATTTCTTTCAGGCGGTGACATTTGGGTAACCGTTACAGTCTTTGAATCGCTTGGCGTACCAAGTCGCACGCTTGTTTGAAATCAATTTTGCCAGTGAGTTCAAAACATGGAAGATCGCCTAGCATACTTAGGTAGCGAGCAGAATCCGGTTGGGTTTGATTGGCAAGAAACACTTGATTAGAATCAGAGTAAAAAGGACCGGGACTTTTAAGAATGGCCTCCAGTAACTCAGGAGAGCGATTTAAAGTCGTTTGGTTCAATTGTGTGCGATGTTGGCTGTCGGGTTGCCAGTTGAGAATGATAAAAGCATTCAACTCGGTTTCTGGTTTGTAGCATGTCTCATGATAAAGCGCATTGACGTCAGCATCATATTTTTCTTCGAGTTGGCGTAGGGTTTCTGTCGGCAATGCCAGCAGTTCTTGTCGGCGCTCGGGGTGGATGAGTTTGTGTAAGCGTTCGTTGTGCACGATGGTACCCGGATTGATTCTAGGTTGTTTAGGAATGCCTCGCATCCAAAAATGGCCAGGCCTGGCTGTTTTATCGGCATTTAACAACAGTCGGTCATTGCTGATAAAATGCTCACCATATTCCAGTAAGTGCAACATTAACGTGGATTTTCCCCCACCTGATAAACCTGCGATGGCAATCCCTTTTTGCTGTATTTCCAAACCCGCCGCATGTCCCAAAAGCCACCCTTGCCGAAGGCTTTCGTTTAAATATTGTGTGAGAATGAAATTGATCACTTGGTTAGGGTTCTGTTCAACGGAGCCAACCGCAATAGGCATCTTTTGTTTTTGCCAAAAGAGCACCCCGGTCTTTACTTTATAGATCAGGCGTTGTATTTCCCCCTTTTCCCTGATGTCGATGAAGCTATCCTTGCGACCGCTTTTTCCAACCTCTCTTTTCCAATCCTGCCATTGGATGCCTCGGTCAATAAATCGGTCGCTTTCATAAGCGCTGATTATGAGCGAGGCAGGAGAGGGAGGGTTTGAAAAAAGAACCGGTTTGAAATAGGCATTTAAGGTTTTCAATAAAAGTGAGGAGTTGGAGCGGACTTCGATTGAAAAGTCAGGTAGCTCGATAACCACTGACTCGGGCAGAAGTGCCTCAGAGGCAATGTATTGTTTCAGCTCGGCAATGAGATGTGAAGGCAAGATAATTCCTTGAAAGTAATGCTTATGTTGAATGTTCGAGGGTTTCAATGACGTAGTGAGCGTACTGTGTCGCCATATCTAGTCCCAGCCCTTCATGCACGCCTTTGAAGCCTCCGAAAGCAGAGACTTCAAAGCAGACCGGTCCTTCTTCCGTTTCTGCAATATCGACAGTGGTATAACTTAAATCAAATTGTGATTGAGCGGTGTGAGCCATTTCAATAATCTCATCAGATGGATGCGCTTTGGCATATTTCCCGCCAGAATGAATGGTGGTGTTCCAACTGTTCCCTGAAGAAACTCGAGCGTAAGCCCCTTGATACTCTCCCCCTAAAAAAACCAGCCCCATATCCTTACCAGGTAATTTAAGTTTTTTTTGTAAATAGAAAAAGCCTTGTTTATCATAATATTGATCCAGTTGAGCCCTGAGTGTTTTCTCTGAATTGTCGCTACTCAGGACTTCCATGCCACGTGCTTTGGTTGAAAACAAGGGTTTTAAAATCGCTTTACCAAAAGAAAGCACTCCCTCATAGGCGGCATCAATATCTTCGGTAATGATGGTGGGGGGCATCGGGATATTGGCTTTGGCGAGAGAAATGGTGCAGCTCATTCGATCCACCAAACGAATGATTTCTTGTGGCCTTGAGAAAATTTTGACGCCGCACTTTTCGACAAAACGTAAAATTTCCAGACGATCAATCACGGCTGGGCTGTAGGTTTGGGAAATTTTCTTGATAATGATGGCATCCAGGTCACACAAGCAATGACCTTTGTACCGGACAGAGGGTTCATCCAGATAAGCGACGACTTTTTCGATATCAATCACTTTGCGAAATCCTGTTTTAGACTCAATGGCATCCGCCAAAACTTCGGTAGACCATTTGCCGGGGATACCGACAACGCCTATTTTTAATGAGCGGGTGTGTTTAATCATGGAATATCTCTTTCGGGATTCGATAGGTTAAGCGCTCTTCGTCCGTTAAGCGAATAACTTGCTCAATCAGGTAACGACCTCGGAAATGCATGGATTTTGCATGCTCTTTATCTAAAACAAAGCGGGTTGAACTTAAAAATGAACGACTGAGTCCTAAGGCCATTCGTAAGTGATAGGAAGTGTCTCCGATGCTTTCGGCATAATCTGTTCCAAACTGGTAGATGGCTTGCATGGTCTGGGCAATGAGTTTTCGAACCTGTGAATCAAAGTTGGAAAGCCGGTAGCATGACACCATTAGAACCGAAAGATCTTGCACAAAGTCTAAATACTCAGAGCGATGTAAGTCAATAAAGTTAATTTCATTTTCCAGCGGATCGTAAATAATGTTATCGAGGTTGAAGTCGCCATGAATGTAAACGGCTAATGGACAACGAAGGGTTTCTTCCACTTGCGCTGCAGCGTTGATAAGCTGTTCTAATGCCTGATTTTTAACACCATTAATGCTGACAGTTTGGAGTTTAAAGCTTGGGTGTACGTCGTAAATGTCGTCCAATCGCTTTTTGAGTTGTTGCATATAAAGTGCAGGGTGTACTTCGTTGGATTGGGTTTCTTGCCAGATTTTTCGCAAAGTATCGAATAGAGCATTCAATGCGGCTTTTAATGTTTTACGATCTTTTTCAACCAGTAAGGTTTCTAACGTCTCACCTGTCAGATATTCAAAGAGCAGGGCGGCCTTATTGCCGTTTTTATGATAAGAATAAACTTTGGGGGCAATCCCCGGAAAAATCTCATGCCAGTTTTCGATGCCGGTTTTTTCTTCTTTCAGTTTGGCTTTATCCCCTTCCTTAAAGACAGCGAGCATTTGACCTTCTGATTCTTCTGCATTCATAACCCCCGAAATTGTGCAGCCTGACTTGGTTTCCCCCATTGCTCGAATGCTTAAAGCGTCTTCCTGTGGATTGAGTTGTAATGCAGTTAGAGTTGCTTCCAACGAATGATAACGATCAATCTGGATCATTTGTCCCATGTTGGCGGAAATAATGCCTTCGCCAATTCTGAGAAGGGCTTCACCCATGTCACTGATATCTCTTAAAATAAAGCTGGCATTTAACAGTGACTCGGTTTGCTGTCCTTTTTTCAATCGCACTTTAAATTTTTCTAGCTGTTGTTCACAGCGTTTATCGATGTGCACTTTTAGTCGACAGATATCTATTGCCAGCGTCGAGCCTTCCGATTCAATGGCTGGCTCAATGAGTTCTAGACCTATTTGCAGGTCTTTAATGGCTTTAAAAACAGCTTTTTTTCGCAGGAGTTTTAAAGCGCTTGAAGAGTGTCTGCCTTGGAAGACGATGGCTTCCAGTTGACGAGACAGTGTTTTAAGGCTTTGATTTAAATGTTCATAACTCTGCACCGTAATTTGTGTTTCCTCATCAGGGGTGCCAGAGAGGTAAATAGAGGCGCGATTCAACAGGTTGACGTGGATATTGTCGATGTAATCGACCCGTTTTAAACTGATTTCTGCTGCTTTGGACTCACCGGTTTCAAAAAACAGATTCACCGCGTCCAACTGCTTCTGAACTTCAATGATCAGAAATCGTAAAGGGTCGTAAAGTTCGGTGAGTATCTGCATGGATCTGCTATCAGTCTGTCGAGTTATTTTTTAGGTTTTTTAGGATCGATGAACAACGGTGATTCTTCGAAATCACTGCTTTGGTCAGAAGACCAGCTAATCTTGATGTTCAGCGACTGGCCTTTTTTGGTTTGGTTGGCTTTAATCCGTAAATTAGCCAGTTTTTGGGGTGTGAGAATGAAATCATCTTCTTCATCACTAAATGCGATGGCACCTTTTTTAAACCCTTGCGTAATCGCTTTCAGGTAACTGGTAATGGAGTCTTTATCCTGTAAGGATTCATGTTCAAAGTACTTGTCTTTTTTTGCCATAATCGTAACCTTTAGAACGCTTAGTGTTTTTTAAGCTGCTTGGGGTGAAATTGTTTTGTGGCAGGAAAATCACTGCTTAAAGCTGATACCATCCCATCTGAATAGAAAATTGTAACAGCTTCCCCCGGGGTTTGTATGTTAGATTTTCGACGACAATTTGCATTTAACTGGGTATCACATTCAAAATTTAACAATCCTTGGCGCATAAGGAGTTGTTGTCCTTGTTGGTGGCTTCGATGTCCGTTCACCATCGCATAGATGTTGTTTTGTTTTAAAATGCGGGCGCCTTTTTCGGTCAACGGCCAATCATTTTCACGGTATTTGGTACGGAAAACATTCCCAAATTCACTGTAATACATTTCAAAAAGGTTTCCTGAACGCATATGATCGCGGAACTGTTGATTTAAATTAGCAATGCTATCGTGTTTTATTTTCTCGGCAAAGGTGTCATCCAACCCTGCATGACTGAAACAATAACTTCCTGCGACATGAATAAGATCCAGACTTTTGAAAAACCAAGCAAACTCTCCAGCGGGGTCTATAAACAAGCGTTTTGCCGTTTGCACGGCTAGATAGACTTGCTGGAGTGTTAATCCTTTCTCAGAGCAGGCCTGGATAAAATCCGCTTGTTTTTTCTGTATTTGGCATATCTCTTTTTGACATTTTTTGAAAGAGAGAACCCCTTTTGCAGCTTCTGGAAAGGAGGTGAACCAGCTCTTTGAAGGGAATAGAGCCGCTTTAATCTCATCATCGGTTAAAGAACAACGGGGAGCGTCTTGGCAATATTCATGATGAATTTCTGCAAACAAACTGGCAGTTTTCCTGCCCATTCGAACAAAAAAGTGAGCTTGCCTGGGGTCTTCCATAAAATCGATTGCCAATAATCCAGCATAAATACGGATGTCGTGATTCCCTGCAAGAAGAATCAAGTTGCAGTCGGCTTGTTTGAGCAAAAGAATCAGTTTAAACAAAGCAAGATTACTGGGGCCTTTGTCAAAGCAGTCTCCTCCAATAATGATTTGACCATGCATGCCTTTGGTGGTGAGTTGAATGACATCGACCGTGCTGTTTAGCGTAATAAGATAGCTCAGCTTCAGTGAGCGTAAAAAAGCTTCTGCATCGGCATGCAGGTCACAGAAGAAATAAGTATCTTTATCAGGGGTAATCCAATGATCTACCGTCAAAGGTGGGGTTGGTTCAGGTTGCCAGGTTATTGCACTTGAAGCATACATTATTTTATCCTCAGTCAATCCATGTCGTGTTGATGGGAAGGCGTTTTTTCCATTCACCGGCAATTTTATGCCAGTGTCCGGAGGAAGGTGCATATTCAAAAAACAGCGGCGTTGCGTGGTGCATTGAGAACTGAGCGATGTCCTCAAATTTCAGAAGTTCCATTAAGTGAGCAGCATGACGAAAAGACGCTCCATGACCCACCATGACTTTGACCTGAGATTGATTGCGCTGCATCAGTTCCTTAACGTGTTGATCAATCATATTTTTGACTCTTTTTCCTGCTTGCATTAACGATTCTGCGCCATCACAGGGTAGGCAGTAATGACTGTTTGATTTCCAGTTTTCAGGCGGGCTGGAAACGCGTGGATCTTGCCTGAGATAATCCTCGATTTCGGTTACAGTGAGGTTTGCCATGACTCCCACCGAACGTTCATGCAAAGCGGGTTCGGTATGCACGGTTAACGTATTCAAGTACTCCGATTGGAGAGATGATCGGATAAGGTCGGCGGTTTGCCAGGCTCTCAAGGCATTAGAGCTTTCTATTTGAGGGGATAGAGCAATTGTATTTTCGGCCAGAAACGTTTGCAGCTGATAAGCCGCTTTGAGCGATTGTTGTAGCCCAATAGCAGTAAGCGCACCTGGTTGAAGGGCGCTAGGCGTATTCGGTTGCTGATTGTACTCACCATGCCGGATAAAAGCTAATATGAATCTAGGTTGTTTCATTCAAACAAGTATAGAAAGCTTATTTGAAAGCTAAGTGATAACCGTATGACAGTTTTATAACATCTGAAAAGGGCTTGTTCATCGCAAGCCCAAAAGAAGGGGACTATTAAAGTGCGAAGTCGTTGAAGTCGTCTTTATCGACTGTTGAGTTAACCTGACCCACTAAATACGAACTGATTTCAGATTCTTGGGGTGCAACCTGAACATTGTCAGACACCAGCCAATTATTCATCCATGGAAGGGGATTGCTTTTATTTTCAAAAATCGGATCTAATTTAATCGCTTTGATGCGAGTATTGGTGATGTATTCAACGTAATCTTTTAAGATACCCGCATTTAACCCTATCATGGACCCATCTTTGAACAGGTAGTCAGCCCACTCTTTTTCTTGTTCAGCCGCTTCACGGAAAATCTGGTAGGTCTGCTCTTCATTTTCTTTGGCTATTTCCATCATTTCCGGGTCATCTTTCCCTTCTCGCATAATATTGATTAAATGTTGTGTACCTGACAAGTGTAAGGCTTCATCACGTGCGATCAGCTTAATGATTTTGGCATTTCCTTCCATCAAGGAGCGCTCGGCAAATGAGAAACTACATGCAAAAGACACATAGAAGCGAATGGCTTCTAAAACGTTAACCGACACAATCGTTAAGAATAAAGCGGTTTTAATTTCTTTGCGGAAGGCATCATTCTTTTCAAGATCAATTTCTTCTGCATACATACGGTTTGTGAGGTTGATAAGCTTGTCATAATAAACCGTCACACTGATGGCACGTTTGACAATCTCTTCATTGGTCACGATATCATCAAACACCAGTGAAGGATCTGACACAATGTTACGAATAATATGCGTGTAAGAGCGGCTATGGATGGTTTCAGAGAAAGACCAGGTTTCAATCCAAGTTTCAAGTTCTGGGATTGATACCAACGGTAATAGAGCCACGTTGGGAGAGCGCCCTTGCACCGAATCCAGTAATGTTTGGTATTTTAAATTGCTGATGAAAACGTGTTTTTCATGTTCGGGTAAGTTAGCATATTCGCCCCGATCAGAAGACAAATCAATCTCTTCCGGTCGCCAGAAAAAGCTGAGTTGCTTTTCAATCAACTTTTCAAAAATGGGATGTTTTTGTTGGTCATAGCGTGCAACATTAACGTTTTGACCAAAGAACATGGGTTCTTTCAAAGCGTTATTAGAAGAACGGCAAAAAGTTGAATAGGTGTGTTTTTCATTACAGCTCATAGGGCAATTTTCCTGCAAAATAGCAAATTTTAAGGTTACGTTAACCGTTATTTCAGTTTTATAATAGATGAAAATTGTATCTTATTTTTGAGCTCGTTGAGATACCTTTTCTTAGAGTTTTTTTATAGCATCATGAATGATTTATTTTACAGTGATTTTCTTTAATATTATTCAGCATTATTATGGTTCGTAGGAATCGAAGGGTCGGTTGAGTGGGTTTTAATAGCTTTTTAAGCCGACTTTATTGATAATGATAAGAACAGTAGGAGCATGGCCTTTGAAAAGGTTGAATTTATGCAGCATAAACAAGCATTAATGTGGTTAAAAGGTCGGCGTGTCGTTGTGTGTGATACAGATCAGAATCGTCTGAACCGAATACGGAGTTTTTTTGAAGGTTACGGCGTGGGAGTGGTCGCTCTGAAGACGGCAAAAGAAGTGGCGGCAGAGATTGAAAAACATCATTATTCAACCCGTCGGGTTTATTTAGCGGTGTTGATAGAGCTGTCTCTTGCAAAAGCCACCGCGGAGGTTTGGGGTCAGGTGACCCATGACAATCCGATGATTTTAACCACGCCAGTGGTTTTAATGAGGAGAGAATGTGACTTGCCGGAAGTACAATCTCTGATTGATAAAGGCTATTTTAAATACCAACTTAACCAGCCTCTCTCGTCCAAATCATTATTACGACTGCTCATTAGCTTGAATCGTTGGAAAAAATGGCAAAAAGAACTCTCGAGCCGACCACGCCCCAGCGTCTCTTTGAAACGCTGAGTTTATGAAATTGTTGTCTTAATCATTGAGTAAGGCTTCCAGTGTTTCCCAGCGTTCGAATGCTGCTTCAAGCTGAGATTCACAGGTGTTCAAGCGGTCAATCACCTCTTGGGTATTGTCTTGCTGGTAAAATTCCGGCGCACTCATGCGTTCGTTTAACTGTTCCAGTTCTTGTTCTAACGCTTCAATCTGTTGCGGAAGCGCATCATATTCACGTTGGTCTTTATAACTCAGTTTTTTAGGTTTTTTAGGGAGATTTACTGCCTCTTGAGCAGTTGAATTATCGCCAGGCCTGGTTGTTTTTGACGCTGCTTTTTCCTGTTTTTCCAACGTTGCAGTCTGGGCTAAATGCTCAGGTCTTTGACGTAACCAGTCATCGTATCCACCGATATATTCATTCACGACGCCCGGTGCATCAAACACAATGGAACTGGTGGCGACGCTGTTTAAGAAAGCACGATCATGGCTGACAATCAAAACAGTGCCAGGGTAATCGAGTAATAACTCTTCAAGTAACTCCAGTGTCTCGATATCCAAATCGTTGGTCGGTTCATCCAAAATCAACAAATTAGACGGTTTAGAGAACACTCGAGCGAGCAACAGGCGATTACGTTCACCCCCTGATAAAGCCTTGACCTGTTGTCTGGCGCGCTCTGGACTAAACAGGAAGTCGGACAGATAGCTCATAATGTGTTTTCGGTGCCCATTGATTTCGACATAATCGGATTCTTCCAGCACGCTTTCGACCACCACTTTGTTTTCGTCTAACTGGTCTCGATGTTGATCAAAATACGCGATTTGAATATTGGTGCCGAGTTTGACGGTCCCTGACTGTGGTTCAAGCTTGCCAAGTAGCAGTTTCAGCAAGGTTGATTTTCCACACCCGTTGGCACCAATAATCCCAACCTTATCCCCTCGTAAAATCATGGTCGAGAAGTCCTGGATAACCGTTTGGTTTGGCCAAGCAAAACAGAGATCCTCAACTTCAATGACTTGTTTACCGGAATTGCCACCTTGGTTAAATTGAAGATTTGCTTTACCTTGTTGCGAACGGCGTGCTTTATGCTCTTCTCGAAGCTTTTCTAACGCTCGAACACGGCCTTCATTTCGGGTGCGGCGGGCTTTGATGCCTTGTCGAATCCAAACTTCTTCTTGTGCCAGTTTTTTGTCAAACTCGGCATTGGTTTTCGCTTCGGATTCCAATTGCGCTTGTTTACGCTCTAAATACGTTTTGTAATCACATTCCCAGTTATGTAACTGCCCACGGTCTACCTCAACAATGCGGGTCGCAAGCGCTTGTAAGAAGGAGCGATCATGCGTGATGAAAATCAAGCTACACTGCAAATTTTTGAGGAAATCCTCCAGCCATTGAATGGACGGGATGTCCAAATGGTTGGTTGGCTCGTCTAATAATAGGATATCGGGGTTTTGGATTAAGGCTTGTGCTAATAGAACGCGACGTTTCATCCCACCGGAAAGTGCTGAGAATTCGGCATCGGCCGGTAAGGACAGCTTGGAGATGATGGTCTCTACTTTTTGATTGAGGTCCCAGCCATCTTGGGCGTCGATGGCCTGTTGCGCTTTGGTCATTTGTGACATCAGTTGGTCGGTATAATTTTCTGAGATGGCATGGCTGAGGCGATGAAACTCTTCAATGTGATGACCGATGTCACCCAGCCCTAACGCAATAATATGGAAGACACTGCCCGATAAATCGTTGGGGACTTCTTGTTGCAGTTTGGCGATTTTTACACCGTCTTGCACAATGCGGGTTCCGTCATCCGCATGAACACTTCCTTCTATGACTTTCAGCAGGGTCGATTTTCCTTCGCCATTGCGCCCTACGATACAAACGCGTTCATTGGTTTCGACTTTAAAGGAAACTTTATTGAAAAGGGTATGAGTTCCATAACTCAAGGACGTGTCGCGCAGGAAAAGCAAGGCCATAAAATTCGATATCTTTTGGTTGAGGGTTTATTTGGACTAAGCCGTTCAATTGACGGTTAGTGAGTGTCTGCTTAAATCAGGATTTTATCTAAAGGAGGTTCATCGGTTATTTTACCACGTATAGTCTCCGAGACATCTTCCACTCTGGAGCAGAGTATTTTATCGTTATTTTCTGAGGTTGCAATATAACGAGTGAAATCAATTTAATCGGTTCGCGTTGAGAAAAGGCTCGATGGCTTTTCCAGTTACTAACGTTTGATCCTCTCTACGCAAAGAATAATGTTGCCGCTGGATTGGATTTCTCGGGTTTTGATATGGGTGTGAGGGCATTGTTCCCAAAATTGAATGATTGTTAAGGTCTTTTCAGGAGAACTTTTCCACAAGTTAAATAAAATTTGACCTGAAGTAGAGGTGAAATGATGTAGTTGGGATAAAAATGCTTCTTCTGCAAAAACCCAGGGCATGCTGTCATGGTCGTACAGGTCGATAATGATTAGGTCGTATTGTTGAGTTGATTGCTGCACAAATGCTTCCGCATCGGCTTGAATGGGGGTGATTTTGGGTGTTTCGGGTAAATAAAAATAACGGTAGGCAATCTCAATAACGGCTTTACGTAACTCAATAAGGGTTTGTTGACAGTTTGGTAAAACACTGTGAAGTTGACTGGCAAGACTCCCCCCTCCCAGCCCTAGCATTAAAATTGAGTGGACACGAGAGGAATGCGCTTTTTCTAACACTTCTTCCATCAACGCAACCTGATACTCAAACGCCAATGTCAGAGGGGCATTGAAATAGTAACGGCTTTGTTCCACCAGAGAATCAAAATAGAGACTTCGGATGCTCTCGTTATCAACCACTTGAATTAAGCCGTATTCGTCTCGTACGCTATATGTAATGGAGCCGTTCGGGTGTTTTGCCATAGAAAAGTAGAACTACTGACTTAGCCACCAAAGTCGGGCTTTTAACCCTAAGCTGGTGGAATAACCGACTTCAACAAATTCAACTTTTCCATCAGGTCCAATCATGAAAGTTGCCGGCACTGCTCGCGCGCCAAATTGTTTCATTAAGGTTCCATCAAAATCATTGACGATGATGTCGGCATTCATTTGATGGACTTTGGCATACGCCAATAACCCTTCATCATCGTTCGACTGCGTAGCAATGTTAATAACTGCGTAATCTTTAGCAACGTCTTCAATACCTTCGCGCTCAAATTCGCAGATCGGGCACCAGGTTGCCCAAAAATGCACCATGACAGGTTTTCCTTGATAGTCTTTTAAATGAATGGCTTTTCCGGTAATGGATTCAGTTTGCAGTGTGGGCGCAGTGCCTTCAACAACATCTCCTTGCATGAAGGGACGAATGGCAAGATATAACGCAATAAAGAAAATAGCGGTGAGTAAGTTTTTGACCCATTGTCGTTGCAAGTAAGGCAATGGTGCCGTCGTTTTGGAATCCTCTTTTTTAGAGGGGGGCGGTGTTGAAGGTGTTTTTTTCATAAGAATAAATAACTCATTTTTTGAATTTTGGTTCGGGAAACAGTATCTTTAGCGGAAATCATAACAAAGGATGGGGTATGGAAGCAGATTTTTGGCATCAAATGTGGCGCAGTGGACGAGTTGGGTTTCATCAAGCGAAAGTGAATGCCTTCCTAAAAAATCATTGGAAAAAATTGAACTTGGTAGGTGACGAGCAGGTTTTGGTTCCGTTATGTGGCAAATCGTTGGATATGCTTTGGCTAAAGCAGCAGGGTCATGCTGTATTAGGGGTCGAATTAAGCGAACAAGCCCTTCATGAATTTGTGGCAGAAAATGGGTTGCCAGCCACCCCCTTAACAGACTCTCGGTTCAGCGGTTATGAGATGGACGGAATGTCTTTGCTAAGCGGCGATTTTTTTGATTTATCGGTAGAGGACTGTGTATCTGTTAAGGCGGTATATGATCGAGCCGCCTTAGTTGCGCTGCCTTTTGAAATGCGCCAGCAATATGCCCTGCATTTGAAAACCCTTTTGGCGCCGGAGGTTCCCATTTTTTTGATTGCCATGGAGTATGACCCATCTTTGCAATCAGGGCCGCCGTTTGCAGTGTCTGAATTGGAAGTCAGGCAATTATTTGAAGACGCATTCGATATTGAAAAAATCGACTCGGAGACCTTTGAACGTAAAGGCGTTAAAACGACTGAGAATATTTTTGTTTTGACCTCTAAGCGGTAACCTTCAAGGCATGATTTCATTAAAACTTTCAAAGGCTGGAAAGCCTTTCGGATCAATTTTATCCAGCTTGGGGCTCACATGCACGGCCGCCAGTTGATATTGGATTCCATAATCCAGAGCTGATTGTAGCGCCTGCAAGTTGTCATCAATTAACAGCGTAGAGGCTGGATTGTATCCAAACTTATTTTCAATGGCTTGCCAGAGTGCTTCATTTTCTTTCGGCATGCCAAAGTCATGCGATGAAATCATTTCATCGAAATAGTTGCCGATTTCAGTCATTTCCAGTTTGATGGCCAAGCTATCTCTATGTGCATTCGTCACCATAACAACCTCTTTACCTAAGGTTTGTAAGCGTTGTAAGAACGAAATGACTTCCGGGTGTGCCTGAATCATATGTTTCAATTCATGCTTAAGTTCGGCAATCGGCAAGTTGAGTTGTTCTGTCCAGTAATCCAAACAGTACCAATTTAAAGTGCCTTGTTGAGAATGAATTTTAGCGCGAATGATGGTATTGGCTTCTTCAAGGGCAATGCCATTTTGCTTGGCATACATTTGGGGAACGTATTCCATCCAGAAATGCCAGTCAAAATGCAAGTCCAGCAGGGTGCCATCCATATCTAACAACACCGTTTCAATGTCATTCCAAGGAATTTCTAGGCCTTGAGAGGTAGGTTTAATTCGCATTTTGACTCCTATTTTCGTATGATTCTTTTTATGAAAAAGAAAAAAACGCCCGTTATTCTAACGAAAAAAGAACTGGCTAACACGCGTATTTTTACCGTGGAAAGCTTGGACATTGTCTATGGTAATGAAACTCAAGTTCAATTTGAACGGTTAGTGAGCTCGGTGCATGGAGCGGTTTTAATTGTACCGATAATGGATGATTGTTTGGTGCTGATTCGAGAATATGCCGCCGGCGTTGAGCGTTATGAATTAGGGTTTCCGAAAGGCAAAATCGATCCGGGTGAGACTTGGGAGCAAGCCGTGCTTCGTGAAAGTCAGGAAGAGATAGGGTTTTTGCCGGCTGAAATTGCTTTAATGGATTCGGTGACCTTGGCGGCAGGCTATATGTCTCATCACACCCATCTGGTGCTGGCAACGGATTTGTCTCCCAGCGAAGCCGAAGGCGATGAACCGGAGCCGTTAGAGGTGGTGCATTGGCCCATTAAAGATTGGCCCGCGTTGTTAGCGCACCCAGAGTTTTCTGAAGGCCGGGCTTATGCGGCTTTAATGTTGACATTACAACATTTAAACCACATCGGATAAAGCTTTTTAACGGTTAAGTTGATACAAAAAACCGCCAGGCCTGGCGGTTTTTGTGATGAGTCCCCAGACATTAGCTGTCTTGCATAAAGCTGTCAATGCGATCCAAGGCATTAATCAAGTTGACCATGCTGGTTGCGAAAGAAATACGTAAGTGGCCTTCGGCACCAAACCCCGAACCTGGAACGGCCGCTACTTCAACTTCTTCCAAAATCGCGGTCGCAAAATCCGCATCGGTTTTGTAGCCTTTTTGTTTCATGGCGTCTTTCACGTCCATAAACGCGTAGAAAGCACCTGCAGCAGGAATACATTTGAAGCCTGGAATTTCGTTGATGCGTTCTACCACAAACTCATGACGTTTTTTGAACTCGGTCAGCATGGTTTGAATGCACTCCTGTGAACCATTCAACGCTTCTGTTGAAGCGGCTTGGGAAATGGAACAGGGGTTCGAGGTGCTTTGAGATTGTACTTTACGCATGGCTCCGATCAGGTCTTTCGGCCCGCCTGCATATCCAATACGCCATCCCGTCATGGAATAAGCTTTAGAGACGCCATTCATGACGACCGTTCTATCGGTCAGTTCCGGGCAGACTTCCAGAATATTGGTGAACGGGATGTCATCAAGTAATATGTGCTCATACATATCGTCTGATGCAATGACAATGTCCGGGTGTTGCTTTAAAACTTCCCCTAGCGCTTTAAGCTCTTTTGCTGTGTAGACGGCTCCAGTCGGGTTGGAGGGGCTGTTGATCACCACCATTTTAGTTTTAGAGGTGATGGCTGATGCCAGTTGTTGCGGGGTAATCTTAAATCCTTGTTCAATGTCGGCTTCCACAATGACAGGTTTGCCGCCAGCCAATAAAGCCATATCAGGATAAGAGACCCAGTAAGGCGCAGGGATGACCACTTCATCACCATCGTTTAGCAGTCCTTGACATAAGTTGTAAAAACTTTGTTTCCCACCGGATGAGACCAGAATTTGATCCATGCCGTAAGTGAGAGTGTTGTCACGTTTGAACTTTTCAATGATCGCGCTTTTTAATTCCGGCGTGCCGTCAACCGGTGTGTAACGAGTTTGTCCATTCTGAATGGCACTGATGCCAGCCGCTTTGATATGGTCAGGGGTGTCGAAATCAGGTTCACCGGCACCCAGACTGATGATATCTTTTCCGGCTCTTTTCAGTTCCGCTGCTTTGGCAGTAATCACTAAAGTAAGAGAGGGTTTGACTCGATTAACGCGACTAGACAATCTGGACATAATGTAAGGGTCTCATTCATGTTTGGGATTGCTTTACAGTGTATCCGGTATGCTTGGTGAAATGGACGGAATACTTCACAAAATACACGGTTTTGTTCTGTTCAGCTCTCAGGTAAAATGTTTCAGTTATTTTACAACCAAATGGGCTTTTTTTTAAGAGAAAATTCGGCAACTTTGGCGCAAAACATTAAATAAGTAGGCATAATTGGGTCAAGCATTCCTTTATCAAAGACAAACGCTTGTTTTTCACAGTATTTATCAGGGTTAGAAACACGTCACTATGGCAAAAAAATTTGAAATTGTCTCCCAATATGAACCCGCCGGCGATCAACCGGTCGCCATTGCTGAACTGGTCGAAGGGTTAGGCGACGGAGAAGCATTCCAAACGTTGCTCGGAGTCACCGGTTCCGGTAAGACGTTTACCATGGCGAATGTGATCGCGAAAGTGCAAAGACCCACCATTATCTTGGCGCATAACAAAACGTTGGCGGCACAGCTTTATGGTGAAATGAAAAGTTTCTTCCCGCATAATGCGGTGGAATATTTTGTCTCCTACTACGATTATTATCAACCGGAAGCCTATGTTCCGGCTTCAGATACCTATATTTCCAAGGATTCCTCTGTCAATGAACAGATCGAGCAACTGAGATTATCTGCCACTAAGGCTCTGATGGAGCGAAAAGATGTGGTTTTGATTGCGACGGTTTCTGCAATTTACGGACTGGGGGATCCTGATCAGTATTTGAAAATGATTTTACAGTTACGCTTGGGCGATACCATTACACAGCGTGATGTTCTGCAGAAATTAACCACGATGCAATATACCCGCAATGATGTCGAGCTATGGCGAGGATGCTTTCGAGTGCGAGGAGATGTGATCGATGTTTTTCCTGCGGAAGCAGAGGAATATGCGATTCGTATTGAACTTTTTGATGATGAGGTTGATTCGTTAGCTTGGTTCGACCCGTTAACGGGGGAGGTGTTGACTCGTCCAACACGGATTACAGTGTATCCTAAATCGCATTATGTGACTCCGAAAGAACGCGTGTTACAAACGATCGAACAGGTAAAAGTTGAATTGGTCAGTCGTCTGGAAGAATTACGAAGTCAGAATAAATTAGTTGAAGCGCAGCGCCTGGAAGAGCGGACGCGTTTGGATATCGAGATGATGTCCGAGCTAGGGTATTGTTCCGGGATTGAAAATTACTCTCGTTATCTTTCTGGTAGAGCGTCTGGCGAACCCCCTCCTACCTTACTGGATTACTTGCCTAAAAATGCCTTGATGTTTATTGATGAAAGTCATGTGACCATTCCTCAAGTTGGCGGGATGTATAAAGGGGATCGTTCCCGTAAAGAAAATCTGGTCACTTTCGGTTTCCGTTTGCCTTCTGCGATGGATAATCGTCCAATGCGGTTTGATGAATTTGAAAAAATTATGCCGCAGACTATTTTTGTGTCTGCTACGCCGGGGAATTATGAGGCGGAGCATCAGTCTAAGATTGTCGAGCAGGTGGTTCGTCCAACAGGATTGTTAGACCCTATTCTAGAGGTTCGTCCAGCGCTTACGCAGGTAGATGATTTGCTGGGAGAAATTGGGTTGCGCGTTGATAAAAAGGAGCGTGTGTTGGTGACGACTTTAACCAAACGAATGGCAGAAAATCTGACCGAGTACCTCGAAGAACATAATGTTCGGGTGCGCTATTTACATTCCGATATCGATACCGTCGAGCGTATTGAAATCATTCGTGATTTGCGACTGGGCGAATTTGATGTATTGGTGGGAATCAACTTGTTGAGAGAAGGGTTGGATATTCCAGAAGTGTCTTTAGTTGCGATATTAGATGCCGATAAAGAAGGGTTTTTGCGTTCTGACCGTTCGTTGATTCAGACCATTGGCCGCGCCGCTAGAAACGTGGCCGGGAAAGCCATTTTGTATGCCGATAAAATTACCAAATCCATGCAGAAAGCGATTGATGAAACCGAAAGGCGCCGTGCCAAACAGATAGAACACAACACAGAAAAAGGCATCACACCGCAAAAACTGAATAAAAAAATAACCGATATTCTGGAAGACTCACCTTATGCACCTAAACCGGGCGCCTCGGCGGCAAAGCTGAAAGCAGCCGAGTCGGAAGAAGGTTACTCTCAGCGCGAAATACCGCGAATGACACCTGCACAATTGGCCTCTGAAATTAAACGAATAGAGAAACAAATGTATCAAGCGGCAAAGGATTTAGACTTTGAATTGGCCGCAAAATTGCGTGATGATTTAAAAGGGTTAAAAAGTTCTATGGTTGGGGTGGGTGATTTGCGTTAAAATAGATTGATTTTTGGATTAAAGTACATGCTGAGTCTCTTGAAATAAGTGATTGATTTAAAAGGTGTGTTAAGAAAGAAATGAACCAGAGTCGTTCTAACACACTCGTAAGAAACGGGTAAACGAAGAAACAGGATTGAAAAGAATTAAATGAGCGTGCAAAAAACATCGAGTTTGATCGTATTAGCAGTGACATTGCTACTACCGTTTACAGCAAGTACAAATGTTTGGGCAGCAGACAGCGATACTTATCAAGAACAATTTGAGCAGGCCGCAAAAGCGTCTCAATCAGGAGATATGGAAGGGGTCATTTCGATTTTAAAATCGATGTTGAAAACCTATCCGCAAGATTTAGCCGTGAGTAATAACTTGGCGGTTGCGTACATCAAAAAACAGCAATATAAAAAAGCGCAGCAAGTCTTAGAGTCGGCGCTGGACGGTGATCCGAGAATTGCATCGTTACGCGAAAATCTAAATCAGATTTATGCTTATCAAGCGCAATTGGCGTATCAAACCGTGTTTGATAAAACAGAAATTACCTTGCCGAAAGGGCAGTGGATTTTAAGTGCCAGCAGTGATTTGAAAACGCCTGAAAAATCTCAGTTAAAACAAGTTGAACGTCATATGCAAACGGTGGCGGATTTAGTAGAACGCTGGCGTGCATCTTGGGCCAGTCAAAATTTGTCAGCTTATTTAGGGTTTTATGTTTCAGCCTATACGCCTGAAGGCTATAAAACACATCAGGCATGGGCAGATAGTCGAAAAGGCAGCTTGAAACGGCCTAGTTATATTAAAATACAATTAGATAAAGTGCAGGTGGTGCCTTTGACTGCGAATACGATTCAAGTGACTTTTTGGCAAGCTTATGAGTCCAATACTTTTAAAGACAAAATACGTAAGAAGCTGGTTTGGCAAAAACAAGATAAAACCTGGAAAATTGTGCAGGAAGATGTGATTTATGAATAACCTATTGCGTAGACGCAGAAAGAAAAAGAATGACCAGGCCTGGTCATTCTTGGTGTTGTTGTTTCTTTGCCTACCGTGGTCTGCAAGTTTGGCGGAAGACTTTGTCTCTCTGCCGGAAAAAAAATTGATTACCGGATTGAATGCGATTAAGAATTTAGCTTTTAATGAAGCCTTTTATGACATGCAGGATTTGGCGAAAAACATGCCTAAGTATCAGCTGGCGCAATTGATGAAAGCTGATCTTTATGCGATTAAAGCCGGTAAATCAGAGTGGGTTGCTCAAAAAAGGGTTGCACACGCCCGTAAGTCTGAGGCATTGCTGTCTGAGGCAAAAGTTCGCTGGCAGCGTAAAGGGGATCTTGATCGTTCACGCGGAGATTGGGATGCCTTATTGGCACAGTATGTTTTAAAAACCAGTCGTGAACCCTATTTGGTCATTGTGGACTCTGCCGCTCATCGACTTTATTTGTACCAAAAAAACGAAAACGGTTATGAAGAAGTTGCAAATTATTATGTTTCAATTGGGCAAAAAGGAAGCGGAAAGCAGGTTCGCGGAGATTTAAAAACCCCCATAGGGATTTATAAAATCGAAAAAGAGCTTCCGGATTCGAAGTTACCCGAGTTGTATGGTGTTGCAGCGTTAACCTTAAACTACCCCAACAGTTGGGATAAACAAAAAGGCCGTACAGGATCGGGGATTTGGTTGCATGGAACCCCTCGGAGTACTTATAGTCGTCCGCCTCTGGCGAGTCGAGGGTGTGTGGTGTTGAACAATCCAGCGATGCAAACCTTGATCTATCAATATCGTTTATCTCCTGCGACCCCTGTCATTATTGCTCAAAGCGCGCACCGCAGTTTGATTGACCGTAATTATGAAGATAAACAGCAGGTATTGTCTCAAATTAATCAATGGTTGCGTTCGCAGCAGAATTATCAAGTGGATTGGTCTCGCGTAAGCGTGTTTGCCTACCCGGGAGAGCAAGGGGTTTATTATGTCAGCTTTCCGGTTAAAGAAGGGAAGCTTGTGGAACAATACTGGCAACGACAAGGAGCCAGTGGTTGGCAAATGGTGTATGAAACGTTCCAAAAATCAAAAGTCGGTCCCCATATTTCTTGAACTCACTCACACTGCAGCGCGTTATAAGCGATGCTGCTGATCGAGTGTTGATGCATTTTATCTTATAAATCCCGGTCATTTTGTTGAATCTTTTCAGCGACCCAGTTTTCCAAATCTTGTAGCATATGTTTGATCTCTGAATCTTTCGGCATTCTTCCGGCAGATTTCAACTCCAGCGTTAACACGGGAATATTTAAATGTTCTCCTGCATAGCGTCCTAAAGAACCTGGGTAAGTTCCTAATGCACGATGTTTTAAATGCCCAATCTTATTGGGTTGTGCATGTTCCGGCCCATCATAATCCAGCAGGCCATAAGGCGCGTGGATTGAAATAATTGCATTGGGTTGAAAGCGTTCAATCAGCTCAACCAGCCATTGTGTTTCAGGCTCACTATTGGCAAACGGCCCAGGGTAGCGGCGTTTGTTTTTATGGTAATGATTTTTCCAGGTTCGTAAAGCCAGTTCATCCCAATCAGGCGAAGGGAAGTTACGGTTTAAATCAACGGAATTAGCGTTGGGTCGGGTTGCCGGGTTTTGAAATAAGCCATCTGGATTGGCTAAGGGCAAAAATAACCAGTGATATCCGGTTTCAGTATCTTGCTTTAATAAGGTCTGTAGCCAAAGATAGGTCAGACTGATGGCGGCATATTCATCTCCGTGAATGCCACCGATAAATAAGATTCGACCCTTAGGCGGCATGGAAGCGGAAGGGAGTACTTCACGATAAGTTAAAGGTCGCTTTTCAATACTTTGATGGAGGTGACTTTCATTTAAGCCCAGTTCTAAACATTTTTGATACTGAACGGTGCGAAGCTTTTCCGAAAGATCATGACAGAACCCTTGAATGACCTTGTCTGATTTGGTTGCTGAAGTTGGAATGGAGGCATACACATTCGATAGCGTAAACAGCAAACCGATCAAACTGAAGAGCGACGCTTTTAGGGTCAAAATGAATAGGGTTTGCAAATAAATGATCATAATTAAAAGGAGTCTTATATTCTTTGAATTTAGGCACTCTATTTTAAAGGGTAGATGTGTTTAGGTGTTTATTTTTTTTATTATGCTCATTTATTTTTTTCAAAATAAAAAAATATTATAAGAAGTCAGTCTTATTAACAGCTTTACTACGAGCCATTTCTCGGCTCACGGTTCCTTTTTTGACCAAGCGTTGCAGATCCTGATCGAGTGTCTGCATACCTGATTTGTTTGAGGTTTGAATGACAGAGTACATCTGTGGCACTTTATCTTCTCGAATCAGGTTACGAATGGCAGGTGAACCGAGAAGAATTTCGTGTGCGGCAACCCGCCCCCCATTTTGTTTTTTCAACAGCGTTTGAGAGATGACGGCTTGTAAAGATTCTGAAAGCATGGCGCGAACCCTGTTTTTTTCGCCTGCCGGAAAGGCATCTATAATGCGATCAATGGATTTCGCCGCCGAATGAGTATGAAGTGTTGCAAGAACTAAATGCCCTGTTTCGGCAGCAGTTAGCGCTAAGCTGATGGTTTCTAAATCTCTCATTTCTCCGACCAGAATGACATCGGGGTCTTCTCTTAACGCGGATCGTAATGCGTTGCTGAAATGGTGAGTATCACGATGTACTTCTCTTTGATTGATGAGTGCTTTTTTGGGAGTATGTATAAACTCAATCGGGTCTTCAATGGTCAAAATGTGTGCGTGTTGCGTCGCGTTGATAAAATCAATTATCGCAGCGAGTGTGGTGGATTTTCCCGAGCTTGTCGGACCGGTTACCAGCACGATGCCACGAGGCATTTGTGCAATGTCTTTTAATATTTCAGGGGCATCGAGTTCATCTAAACTCATGACATGACTGGGAATGGCACGGAACACCGCGCTTATACCACGATTTTGTTGAAAAACATGGACCCGAAATCGTGCAATGTTAGGTAGCGTATAGGAAAAATCGATTTCCAACTCAGATTCTAACTGTGCTTGTTGGGGTTTCGACATGATTTCGTACAGCATGTTTTGAGTGGTTCTGGCATCGAGTTCCGGCATGTCTATGCGACGCATATCGCCATCGGAACGAAGGGTTGGAGGGGCACCGGCAGATAAATGTAAGTCGGACGCTTTCTGTTGCACACTAAATTCTAATAACTGGGTAATGTCCATAAGTATTTTATTTACCTCATGAATCGCGTTGATCTGAAAGACGGCGTTTCAGCTTATTTGATTTTGTGAACGGTGGGTTCCAGCCCTTCTTTTTTATAAGCTTTCCAGCGTTCACGCCCCATTTGAATCAGATGTTCGGTTTGGTCTAACACTTCGATGGTACGGTTATAACGTTGGAAGATTTGAGGAAAGTCAGGGTGAACATTTAAAAGGACATCTTCGCAAGGAGTCGTTACCGGGTCCGTCCACAGTTGAATAGGAGCCTGAACCGTTTTCTGAATACTGTGTGGGATAAAGGCTTCGGGTTTATAGTGCCAAAGAGATAAATCACAGCGAGTCATTTCTTCTTCGCTGGAAAATCGAATGTCGCACAGACGTTTTTCCTGATGTATTTTGTTCACCAGTTTGGCAATAAAAGCCTCACGTTGTTGAGCAGTCTCTGTGCCCAACACGTAAAAAATGACATCTTTTTCATTAAAAGAAGGGTCAGCCATCAAACTTGCTCAAGTAAGAAATCGACTAATGCAGGCACGGGACGTCCGGTAGCGCCTTTGTCTTTTCCACTGACCCAAGCGGTGCCGGCAATATCTAAGTGTGCCCAATCAACGTCTTTGGTGAATCGAGCCAGGAATTGTGCTGCGGTAATGGTACCAGCGGCACGACCGCCAATGTTTGCCATATCGGCAAAATTAGATTTTAGCTGTTCATCGTATTCATCACTTAACGGCATTTGCCAGAAACGATCATAAGTCTTTTGACCTGACGCTAGCAGCGCATTTACTAAGGATTGGTCATTCCCCAATACCGCTGACATCTGATGTCCCAATGCGATAATGCAAGCACCTGTCAAGGTTGCCATATCGATAATCTTGCTGGGTTTATAGGTTTGTTGTGCATAAGTTAAAGCGTCACATAAAATCAAGCGACCTTCAGCATCGGTGTTCAAAATTTCGATGGTCTGACCTGATAACGATTTGACGACATCACCGGGTTTGATGGCATTGCCAGCCGGCATGTTTTCCGTGGAAGGAATGACGGCCACCACATTAAGTTTCGGTTTTAAGCGCCCAAGTGCCTCAAACACACCGAGAACCGTCGCTGCACCGCCCATGTCGTATTTCATTTCATCCATGGATTCACCTGGTTTTAATGAAATTCCGCCCGTATCAAATGTCACCCCTTTACCGACCAAGGCAATCGGGGCTTGAGAAGCGTCCGCCCCTTGATAGGAAAGGCAAATCATTTTAGGCGGGGTGTGAGCACCTTGTGCGACTGCCATAAACGACCCCATGCCCATTTTAATCATTTCATCCTGCTCCAGGATATTCGCGTCGAACCCATAAGTTTTCGCCATGGCTTCTGCGGTTTCTGCCAGATAAGTCGGGGTGCAAAAATTACTTGGCATATTCGCTAAGTCTTGTGTTAAAGCCATGCCGAGGGCTGAAGCTTGAGCTTGGTTCATGACTTTTTCATTCTCTGCTGTGGCATCTGCTGCATAAGTGATACTGTTCAACTTTGGATCTTTTGGTGTTTTCTTATTACGACTTTCATGTTCATAATCATAAACACTGCGTTGGAACGCCAAGGTATTTTGGTAAATTGCCCAGGCCTGGTCATTATTGGCAGGCAGGCATTCAATGAGGGTGTTGAGTACATTGGTCGCCCCAGTGTTATCGAGTGCTTTTGCGGCAGCATTTAAGCTTTCAAGGTAGCTTTTAACCGTCAGCGTTTCAAGCTCTCCCATTCCGACCAGCAATAATCTTGAACAAGCAATGTTCGCGGGTTGAAAGAGCATTTGAGCTTGCCCGGGCTTGGCTAAGAAATCACCTTGTTTAAACAACGTTTGAGTCAGATCCAAGAGATGAGCGTCTTTCGCTAACTGAGTGCTTTGACCTTGACCGAATACCGGTAAAATAAACGTGTCAAATGACTGTAAATCGGTGGTTGCATTCAGCTTGAATTGGATTTGTTTCATCTCGTTGAATCCCTTCTTGTATAATCGTGGAAACAGGTGGAAAACTCTAGTAGTTTAGAAGTTTACCGCTCACTAATGTCGACTGAAAGATGACATTATTTATGTTTATTCATTTAACTCTTATTTTAACGTTTTGGTGACCCTTTTTTGCGAATTCTTGATAAATATCTTTACAAAGAACTTTTTGCAACTTTTTTTGCTGTCTTGTCGGTCTTACTGTTAATTACGTTTGGAACGGAGGCCACCAAGTTACTCGCGGTTGCGGTTGAAGGCACCATTCCTTCAACGGTGATTATGCAGGTCTTGCTGTATAAAATTCCCCCTGCATTGGAAGTTATTTTGCCCTTGGTTGCGTTATTAAGTGTCATGCTAGCGGTTGGTCGACTGTACCAAGATCAAGAAATGGTCGTACTGCAGAGCTGTGGTATTTCAACTCGGTTTTTTCAAAAACGTGTGTTTTGGTTTTTAGTTCCTTTGGCGTTATTAACCGCTTGGGTCTCCTTGGTGGTCACGCCATGGAGTTATCAGCAAGAACGAAAGCTGATTATGGAAGCTCAAACGACCTCCCCTCTGGCGGCATTGGTTCCGGGTAAATTTAACCCGTTACCCAATGGTGAAGGCATATTCTATACGCGATCAATTGACAGTCATGGGGATCTGGAATCGGTTTGGGTGCAATTAAACAGTGACGAGAGAGACATTCTGCTGATAGCACCGAAAGGTAAATTCGAATGGATTAATGGCAAGCTTGCGTTGGTTTTATTAAATGGCCAAAGCTATGAAGGGTTGAAAAAAGGCGATGAACTCACGGTCAGAGAGTTTGACCGTTTTGAAGGGTTTTTACCGGAAATTCAAGTGACTTCAAAAGCGCAAGAACTGTTTGAGATTCCAACTCTGGTGTTATGGCATTCCGATAAACCTGACCATGAAGCTTTATTGCAGTGGCGGTTCGTGACGCCTTTTAGTATTTTGGTTTTGGGACTGCTCGGCTTGAAAATGAGTAAATCCGGTCCAAGAGAAGGGCGGTTTGCCAAGGTATTCTTTGCTTTAGTGCTTTATGTTGTTTATAACCAATTATTGGTCACTTTAAGAGAGTCTATCAGTAATGAAGGGTTATCTCCTTTGATAGGGTTATGGCCAATCCCCGCTGTTTTCTTGATATATGCTCTATATCAAGGCAGCCTTAGGCCTGCTTGGTTTCAATTCCCCAGCCTATCTTTCAGGTTTCCTTTCAAAAAGACAATAGAGCGAAAATGATGAATTTAATTGAACGATATTTAGGCCGCGTTTTAATCAGTCACACCTTGTTGGTATTGATGGTGTTGTTGATTATTTTAGGCTTTTCCGAATTCATGATTCAGCTTGGGAAAGTGTCGGAAGATTATACCGTTGCGAAAGGTGCGTTGTATACGGTTTTGAAACTGCCGGTTTATGGGTATGAGATTTTTCCGGTTGCCTTGTTAATCGGAACCTTGATTGGATTAGGGGGGTTGGCGAATCATGCAGAGTTAACGATTTTGCGCGTGACCGGCTGGTCTATCGGCCGCATTTTTATCGCGGTCATGAAATCGGCTTTTATTTTATGGATTTGCGCGGCGGTGATTGGGGAATGGGTTGCACCCGCCAGTGAAAGTTTGGCTAAGAAAATGCGTGGAGAAGCGTTACACAAAAATTTTTCAATTGGATCCACTGATGATTTTTGGATGCGTGATGGTGAACGCTATATTCATATTGGACGGGTGATTTCAGACACGCAGTTTTATGATGTGACGATCTATACACTCGATAGAGGACAATTGTCAGAACAAATACACGCCAATACCGCTCGGTACTCCGAGAAAGAGGGGCATTGGGTTTTGTATAGTTTGAGTCGAAAAGTGCTAGGTTGGCAACAAATGCCAGCGTTTACACCGGATAGGTCAAGCTGGAAAAAGTTGCAGTTTAATCAATATGAGGAAGTGCAAGGGGAGGTTGATTTACCGGTGTCCCCTTCTTTGTTACAGACGTTGCATGTTGAAACGCGTTATATGGGGATTACCGATCTTTTTAGTTACATTTCATTTTTAGAAGACAATGGACTGGATGCTGAAGCCTATAAGCTCGCTTTTTGGCGGAAATTGGCGATGCCATTTGTCATTTTGGGGATGATCGCGCTGGTTTTCCCATTGATCTTTGGTTCGCAACGACAAGTCAGTATCGGTCAAAGAATTTTCGTGGGGATTATGATTGGCATGAGTTTCCATTTGCTCAATCAAATTTTTGGGAACCTAAGTGTGGTCTATCAGTTACCGGCTATTATGGGCGCTTTCTTACCTTCCATTGTGTTGGTGTCTGCCGCCTTTTTGTTAATGAGGCGGCTGCGTTAAAGACTTGAACGGCAAGCTTTGTCTTTAGTCTTTGAGTTCGATTTCAATTTGTTTTAACACTTGGTCGACCGTAATCGCATCCATACAGACAGGGTCAGTACAGGGCGTTTTACGGTGGTTGGCCGCACTGACACAAGGGGAGCATGCCAAGCCCGCAAAAAGAGGGGTACTGTTCCCTAAAGAACCATATAACTTAGGCGTTTCCGGGCCAAATAACACAAAGGTTTTTAGTGGCGTAATGGCAGAAAAATGCCCAGGTCCCGAGTCGTTGGTGACCATTAAACGTGAGATGCTATATAAAATCGGCATTTCCAGTAATTTCAATTGTCCGGCGAAGTTGACACAGCGTTCGTGCCCGACCTTTAACTGTAATGCGCCCGCTTCTTCTTTTTCATTAGGCGCGCCCGTAATTAGGATGATGGCACTTTCATAACGTTCCAACACAGATTGCATCAAGGCGATAAAATTCTCTTTAGGCCAGCGACGTTGCGGTAACAGATCACTGGCATTCGGGTTCATTAAAATTAGTTGGTGCTGCGCTTTTTTAAATGCCGGAAAGCACGTTTTGACTTTGTCATAAACAAATGCCTTTTCTTCATTGTTGAAGCTGACCTGGTCAAGCTGCACATCCTGGTCGGTAATCATGACTTTTGAAAACGGCACTTCGGCGGTTTTAGCCTCTAAGGCATGAATTAATGCGATAAAATTTTTGGCAATATGAATATGCGGGTTATAACTGACTTTATGGGTCAGCATTTCGCCACGATAGAGTCCTTCACCATAAAAATTATGGTAGCCCACACGATTGTTTGCCCCGCTAAACCCAGTTAAAAGAGCCGATACACGTGAAAAAAGTTCTAAATCGATCGCGGTATCGATTTTATTTTTGCGGCACCAGAACAGATAGCGAACCGCATCTCGCATTAAGGTCAAAAGATTATCTTCACATAAAGTGAAAATGTTTTCCTGTGGGATGGTGTTAAGCAAATCAAGACTGGGTTTGTTTTTACTGAAGATCACAAAAAACAAGTTGGCATTGAATTGCTTTTGAGCACGTTTCATAGCCGGATCTGCAATGATCGTACTGCCCATTTCTGAGAGTTCGACAAATAGAATGTTTTTAGGCGTCGTTGTTTTTTTGCGCGTGATCCAGTGCGACACCTTTAACAGATAAGTGCTGACAAAGGTCAACGGAATGCCTAAGTGGTGATCGATTTTTCGCATTAAATCAACGTTCATGAATTTGTCCTAAAAGTATATTTTAACTAAGCCATTATAGATATTTATGTTGGCTGGTGAGATAGAAGAATAACCCGGGTAAAGCACTTAGAATTAAAATAATGCCATATAACAAAGACATTGCCAAGACAAGGTGTTCATCAACGCCGATCATCATAAAAAGGGCAATTAATGCCCCTTCTCGAATCCCCCATCCGGCAAATGAGATAGGGAGGATGGTTAATAGAATTGCGGGCGGAATAACCACCAGATAAGTGATTAAAGGTTCATTAATGCCCAAGCTGTGACCAATCCCGAAAATGGCAACCATGGATAATAAGTGAATCAGGATGGATAGCCCAAGCTGTTGGCTGATACGCTTGGGCGTTTTATAAATAAAGCGGAAGCGTTCCGAAAGTTCATAAAACAGTCGAGTGAGTTTGTAGCGTTTAAAATAATGAAACTTATGAATCGCCATTAACACAAATAGCCCGAATAATGCGGTAATCAGAATGATGTTGATGGTCATAAAGACTTCATAAGGCATGAGGTTAAATTCAAAAGAATTGGCAAATAAATTCAACAGCAGTAAGCCAACTAGCCCGACGATACGGTCAATAAAAACACCATAAAAAGCTTCTTTAACCAGCCCGCCGTGAGCCGATACTTCTGCAATTCGGTAAGCATCTCCTCCGATACTGGTCGGAAGAATCTGGTTGAATAAACTGCCTTTAAAGTAACTTCGGAAATAAAAGCCGAACGGATGGTTGAATTTGAGGGCGCCCATAATGAGAGACCAGCGGTAAGCCGCAATGGTTTGACTGAGAATCTGAACAAGCAGTGCCGCTGCTAAAAGCCCTAAACTGGCATTTAACATCGTATCCCAGACGGCGACAATATCAAATTTATATAGAATGAACCCAATAATAAAAACTGATAAAACGAGTTTAATAAGGTTGCCCAAACGAAATCCTTTAAAGGTTGGTCACAAAAATTGCTTGCTATTATCGCAAAACTGGCAGCAAACTGCGAGTTAAGTTAAGTGTGCTTATGACGCCAGTGGTTTTTGAGTAAGACCGAGCATTTTAACCCAGCCTTGATAAGAGACCGCTTGGAAGTTTTCACAAAAATAAAAGTGATACGTCACGATGGTTATCCCACGTTTTATAATGGGTAGTTGCTTGAGGGGGGTGCAGGTTTCAAAGTGACCGGAAGTCCCTGTTTTGGGGGGGATATCTTCATAAGACGGCACAATCATTAACCCATTTGATCCTTGTGCAGGGTTTCCGAACCAAAGATCGAACTGATCGAAACGGTTATCCGTGATGTACACGGGTTGAGGGTATGCATACCATCCAATACGGCTGGCTTGTGTCCAATTTGATGCAAATAAGGGGGCGTTATTATATTGGGGTTGTAAGTCCTTAGCTTGCTGAATTGCTTCAGGCCAGCCATGCAAGTCTCTCACGATATTTTCATTATCAGGTAAAGGCATCCAAGGCGTTGCCAGCTGACTATTCAAAATCAGAGAAGCGGAAAGTGTGATGAAGCTGCTGAGATAAACAAAGGCTCTCACCGCTTTAAATTGCCAGTGCTTCCAACACCAGTAAACCACTGCCGGGCTGATCAATAGCCAAGCGAGCTGTGTCCAATGTGGCAAGCTCATTTCGTAGCCCGAGTTTATGGCAAATAAAAGCACGATTGGCAATGCAAAAGCCGCTAACAGTCGGGAGACCTCGGCTTGTCTCTGGAACCAGGCCGAGAGCATTAACCACCAGCCGAGACCAAATAATAGTAATGAGTAGACGCCGGCTTGTGCCAATTGGGTGTTCAATACTCGATGCCAGTCCCAGTTGTCGTTGTGGGTGCCATGCTTGAGTTGATACAGGATGGATATCCAATCATGCGTACTGTTCCAATACAAAATGGGAGAGATGATGACGGCTGCAATGACAATCGCCAGCCACAGTCCTTTATCCTTTAACCAGTAAAAACGTTTTTCTACCAGCATGATCATGAGCAAAGAAAAGACTAAGGTAATCGCCGTATATTTGGATAGCCCCGCAATGCCTAGCCAGAAACCAAGCCATATCCAATTTTTTAAAGAGCGTTTGGAGTTGCTAGGGGATTCGCGTAAATTCAGAAAGATCCAAAAAACCATTAAACTGGCCAGTATTAATGGGGTGTCCGGTAGCATGGAAATGCTCAGCAATTGAAACATGAAAGCGCTGTTAATGAGTGCGAGTGTCCAGAAACCTATCCATCGAAAACTCGGATAAAGCCGTACTGCAATGTGATATAAAACCAGATTGGATAAGGCATAAAATATAGCAGGAAGAACGCGTAAGGCGGTATCTGAATGAGAGAGCGGCACGATTAGCGCATTGAGCCAACCGACCAAAGGGGGGTGGTCAAAATAACTCCAGTCGAGCTTTAATCCATAAAGTGCATAATGCGCCTCATCCACACTTAAGTTGACCTGCCCGGCTAACATTAAATGCCATAGTGTCAATGTGATAATTAAAACCAAACTATAGCGATAAGGTTTGGGATGGGATTGAATTAGAACAGGTTGTTTCATTATATGGTTGGCTTCATGCCTTGCTAGGGTCTGTTAAAAGGGTTTTATAAGGTTCGCCTGCAATTTCTTCGACGAAACGCGGCACCAGATAACCGGGGAGTGATTGGCGTAACTGTTCAAATATTGCCCAGGCCTGGTCATTTTTGATTTCAAAATGGCCCGCGCCAGAAACCTTATCCAATAAATGACAATAATAAGGCAAAATGCCTTGAGAGAATAGTTTTTTGCTCAAAGCAATCAAGGTATCAGTAGAGTCATTAATGTCCTTGAGAAGGACGGTTTGGTTTAATAACAAAACGTCGGACTGACGAAATTGTTGCATCAACTCGGCCGACGCTGACGTAAGCTCGTTAGCGTGATTACAGTGCACCACCAACACTTTCTGTAAGCGTGACTGAAGCAGCGTTTTTAAAAGCTGCGGACGATTTGCTTTGTGCGGCGCGACAATGGGCGTGCGGCTGTGAATTCGCAAAGTATCAACGTGGGAGATGGCTTCAATCTCATGGATTAACGCAATCAGAGCGTTTTCCGATAAAGTCATCGGGTCGCCACCACTTAGAATGACTTCTTTAATCGAAGGGTCTTGCGCGATACTTTCCAAAGCGGCTTGCCAGTGTTTTTTTTGGGCCTGTTCATAAGGAAAGTGCCGACGAAAGCAATAGCGACAATGGATGTCGCAGCGAGGGCTGGCAATCAGTAATGCGCGTCCGTGATACTTGTGAATTAAACTGGGGTGTGGGTTGGCGGCTAAATCGCCCACCGGGTCAGGAGAAAACCCGGGGTACAGTTCATTCTCCGCCAGGCCTGGCAAAATTTGTCTCAATAAAGGATCGTTCGGGTTGCCTTTTTCGATTTGGCTTGCAAAGTGTTTTGGCACTTTAAAAGAAAAATCAGTCTCAAAAGCAATGGGCAAATCATCCGGCGAGAGCTCAACTAAGTCACACAGTTGTTCTATCGATTGAATCATTTAGCCTCACTTCATCAGACGTCCAGCCCTGAGTTTTGCTTTGTTTAACAAGAAACTACCTTAGGCGACCGAGTTGCGTTAAAATATGCGGCTTATTTTACATGAAACACATTTGAAAAGAATTTTTAAAAGGCGAGGCGCTTAACTCAAGCGTGAATCGTAAGGGCAGAATTTATGGCAACAGTCAGCACAAGTGAATTTAAAAACGGTTTGAAATTTTTAATGGATGGGCAACCTTGTACCATTGTTGATAATCAACTCGTACAACCGGGAAAAGGTCAAGCATTTAACCGAGTTAAGTTTCGTAACTTAATCACTGGGCGCGTTTTGGAAAACACATTCAAGTCAGGTGAAAAAGTGGAAGCGGCTGATGTCATGGATACCGAACTGCAGTATTTATATAGCGATGGTGACTTCTGGCACTTTATGGATCCAGCGACATTTGAACAATATCAAGCTGGAGAAGCGGCGGTTGCTGATGTGCAAAAATGGCTGATTGAGCAGGATATGTGCACAGTGACGCTTTGGAATGGTGATCCTATTTCAGTCTTACCGCCAAAACAGGTAACATTGGAAGTGACGGAAACGGATCCAGGTCTGAAAGGGGATACCGCGGGAACCGGTGGAAAACCCGCGACCTTATCGACTGGTGCAGTGGTTCAAGTACCTTTATTTATTCAAATTGGTGAGAAAGTGATTTGTAATACCCAGACTGGGGAATACGTTTCACGTGCTAAGTAAGTTGGCCTGTTGTTAACATGACTTGGCAGCCAACGGCCTCCATAGAACAATTAAAAAAGCGCTCGCAGTGGTTAAAAGACCTGCGGGCGTTTTTTTATGCTCGCTCTGTGATGGAAGTAGATACCCCCATTCTGTCGAGTGCAGCGACCCCTGACCTTCATTTACAGTCGCTCAAAACCTTGGTGCAAGTGCCAGGCATCAAAGACAAACAGCCTTATTTTTTACACACCTCGCCTGAATACCCGATGAAACGTCTGCTGTGTGCCGGCAGTGGCGATATCTTTTACTTGGGTAAAGTGTTCCGCGATGGCGATTTGAGCCCTCGGCATCAAGTCGAATTCACGTTGTTGGAATGGTATCGACTGGGATTCGACTTAACAGACATGATGGCTGAAACGGCGGCTTTAATTCAACTTATTATCGGGTCAAGACCAACGCAAATGTTGAGTTATGAACAAGCCTTTCGACAGTACGCCGGGGTGCCGTCTATTCATGTAGCGAGCGCTGAAGAATGCCGACAATGCCTTGCTCGTCACCAGATTCCGGCAGTGATTGGCGTTGATAAAGAGGACAAGGTTCTCTGGGAGCAACTGATCTTAACCGAAGTTATAGAGCCTTTATTAGGTCAGAATGCCATCACGTGTTTGTTTCACTACCCGGCACGAGATGCCGCTTTAGCTGAGATATCAAAAACAAACCCACAGGTCGCACTACGCTTTGAAATCTTTGTCGAGGGCATGGAATTGGCAAATGGTTATCAGGAGCTTCAAAATTCAGATGGTTATCGTGATCGGTTTGAAGCCAGTTTGGCGGATCGGGTACAGCACGGCGCAGAATCCGTGCCCGTGGACAGGCATTTATTGGATGCCTTGAAAGAAAAAGGGCTGCCGCAATGCTCAGGCGTCGCATTGGGCGTTGACCGTTTGTTTATGTTGGCTTCCAAACAGAATAACATTGAATCGGTCATCCCTTTTGGGTTGGGTAATGCCTAGCTTCAGGCTTTACTGAGGGCTTGACATGGCGTGTATAATAATTTAATAACCTTTTGTTTTTAAATTAAACAGGGGGCGTGAAAAACTTTGCCGGGTAGTTTGCTATAAAGTTTTTATGCGCCATGATTATTGTAAAACTTGACTAACCCAATAACCGTTTTGATGACTTAACGACTTCCAGGAGAACTCCATGTCAGATTTGCCTATTACGCAAAGATCCGTGATGACCTTATTTTCAGATTCAAAAAGCCCAAGCTCGCACCGAGTGAGATTGATGGCTCAAGAAAAAGACATTCCTCTGGAAATTATTGAAGTCGATACCTCGGAAGGCATGCCGGAAGATTTACTGGAACTAAACCCTTATGGTACCTTGCCAACCTTAGTGGATCGTGATTTAGTGCTGTATGATCCTCAAGTGATTGTTGAGTATTTAGATGAGCGTTTTCCGCATCCGCCGTTATTGTCGGTTGACCCTATCTCGAAAGCCCGTTCTCGTCAAATGCTGCGCCAAATTGAGCAAGAATGGTATGCTTTGGTGGATACCATTACCCAAAGTGATGACGAAAAAGCGGTCAAAACTGCCCGTCGTGATTTGCAAGAGCGTTTGATTCAAATGATCCCAGTGTTCGAACATCAACCCTATTTTATGAATGAAGAATATTCTTTGGTGGATGTGAGTTTGGCGGTGTTGATGTGGCGTCTGCCTTATTTGGGCATTGAATTACCTAAATCAGCCAAAGCGGTTAAAGACTATTCAGATAAGGTTTTATCGCGAGAAGTTTTTGCCGAAAGTTTGTCTGATGATGAACTTGATATGCGAGAAGTCATCTAATTCATAATGGTTTTTTAATGCAACATACAATACTGGAGTAATGGACGTAATATGATTTCGAATCGCCCTTATATGATTAGAGCGCTTTTTGATTGGGTTGTGGATAATGAATGGACGCCACATTTGCAAGTGGATGCCAACTATCCAGGGATTCAGGTTCCTATGGAGTTTGCTCAAGATGGCGTGATTGTGTTGAATGTCCATCCTGATGCGGTCAGAGAGTTACAGTTGGCAAACGACTGGTTCTTTTTTAAAGCGCGTTTTCAAGGCATTGAAAGAGAAATTGGATTTCCTCCTGAAGCCGTGTTGGCTATTTTTGCCCGTGAAAATGGGCAAGGTATGCCTTTTCCGCCCGAGCCGTATCCGGAAGAAGCCAGCTCAACGGATGACAAACCCTCTTTATCAGCAGTTGACTCGACTGACACATCTTCGCCTAAAAGCGATTCTGAAAGCACCAAATCCGATAAGCCTAAAAAACGTTCACATTTGACGGTTGTCAAATAACTCATAAGCCTTTGTACTTATGGGATGATAAAATTTTTCTGATTTTGTTGATTGCTTAACTCGGTATAATCCAGTTTTTAATTAAGCCTGTTCATTCTATCCTTGGTCAAGCATCGTTATTTTAATTCAGTTTAACCTTTGGTTTTTCACTCGTTATAAAAGGGGGGAATCACTTTAACGGATGGAAAGCGATTTTGAATAGTTTGTGTGTCTTGTCGCAAGAAAAGCAGTTTTAAATTCGGCCCTGCATCCATTGTGAAATACACTTCAGTTCCTTCGGCGCGTAGCTGCCAGATTTGATGCATGGCGGCGACCGATTCTGGTTGCCAATAGAGAATTGGCGGCCAGGTTGCAATCATGGTGGCATGCATCGCAAGGGCATTGTTTTCCGAAGTTTGTCCGAGCTGTTGAAAATCTTTACGCTGAATGGCCTGGTGAATTTTTTGTAAATCCGCTTCGGCTTTATCGGGCCAGGCGGTATATAACTCACAATGATTGACCGTGTTTTGCATCCCTTGAGTCGAGCTGATCGGTTTGGTCGACACATCTATTTCCAATAGTCCAATGCATAATTCTGGCCAGGCCTGGTCAATTTTTTCAGCATAACTGTCCATGCCATTATCCAATTGCCCTTTATGCCATAGTGCAAACCCGTCGTATAACGATCGACTGGCGCTCCCGCTTCCCAGTCGAGCCAGTAAAGAGAGGCGTTTTAAAGGCAAATTCCATTGAAAGCAGTCGTTTAAAGCCAGTATTAAAGCGGCATAGCCTGATGCGGAAGACGCTAATCCCGCTGCGGTTGGAACACTGTTGAAGGTTTTAACAATGAACCCTCCTTGAGTATTCGGTCGGAATAAGTCCAGAAATAGGCTGAGTCTGCTGGCAAAGGCGTTGTCTGATGTTAATAATCTCTCATTTAAATAGATTTGATCCGATTGGTTTTCTGCCCATTCGAGCTGTGTTTCCGTTCCGAGTCCGGGAAGGCTGATGGATAAACTGCTATTGGTGGGAAGGTTTAAGTTGACATCGCGTTTGCCCCAATATTTACTGAGCGCAATATTGACAGGCGCTTTCCCAATCCCCTTTTTTTTAGGCGTTCGGTGGGGAATGATTTGATCAACAAAATGGTGTTGTGTCGTGTTCATAAAATGGCTCTTTAAAGATCAATTAGGGGTTACGGTTAAACCTTGTGGTGATAAGTGTACTTGAATATTTTCGTAACTCGGTAGCGTTTTTGGGTGCATGATGCCAAAGCCGATGACACAGTCACCAAGCCCAGAACCGGAAATTTTGCTGGCATGGATTTCTCGATCTTGGCGGAGTTGATAGACTAGGTGAGATAAGGTGGCATCATTGACGCCTAGCGCATCCATCAATCCTTGATAGGTGTTGACCAGTTGATAAAAAGTATCGATATTGTTGTGGGTTAGGCTTTGATAGGCCACCTCAGTGGTTTGTCCCATTATTTGGTAAAGATGCTGCAATAAATCTGGCTGATTTTTCCAATCAGTCGCAACTTTTTCAAGCACGTTCGCTGTTGGTGTTTTATAGCCACAATACACCAGCGAAATCGGAAAGTCAGTAGAGAGCTTCTGAATGGATCTGTTTTGAGGGTCAAACAAAATAACCCCACCTTGTAGACTGGCCGCCAAGTCTGTTCCAGAACCTCGACTTTGAATGCTTTGAATAATGCTGAGCCCGATATCAAATAACGTGTCCAATGAAGCATTTTCCCGGGTAAAGTGGTTGAGTCCGCCAAGCATGGCTGCCAGTACCGCTGCCGAGCTACCTAAGCCAACGGTTGAGCTAAAGTCGCTTTCAATCTTAAGGTTCAGCCCCGTAGTCAGTTTAGCCTGATAGTGCTGCAAACAGGCCATGACCCATTTTAAATTCGGATGCTCCGACAGGGTTTGAATATCCGTGATATGGTTGCCCAGGCTGGATGAAATATGAATTTGGTGGTCGTCCCGTGTTGACCAGTTAATGGACAGGCGATGACTCAGTCCACAAGCAATGGCTTTGTGTCCATAGACGACACTGTGTTCACCCATCAGCATTAAGTTCGCTGGTGCGTTAGAGGTCCATTTCACATTGACTTCCTTTTTCGCTAAATTTAAGCGGATAATAATCATACCCATATTCTTGGCAAAGTGCTTCTGGCGCTGTTTGTGAAATGCATAATACGATGCCGGCTTTTTCTCCTGTCATGCTTCCCGCGCCACAAATCTTAGCGGCACTTTCCGGAGATTGGTTCAGAGTATGGATAAATTTCTGAACGGTTTTTGGCACCACGCCGAGCGCTTCTAACAGGTGTTGGTTTTGTTTGATGGCTTGTTTCAAATTCGTTGCATTGGATGTTTGCCAGGCCTGTTCAATTAAGTGAGCGACATGCTTGAATTCTTTCCAAATGGGGTGCTGGTGGCTAAATGTACGGTGAACGTGGTTAACCGCTTGACCGGTTGTGCTGTCTGGAGCACCCGTGTCGATGATCCATCCGTGAAAGTTCTGTGAGTGCAGTTGTTGCAAAGGGCTGCCTTGTTGGTAGCGTAATAAGCCGCCTTTAAGCACCGTTGTCGGATCCAGTCCACTGGAAGAACCATGTTGGTGTGATTCAACTTTTTGAGCCATACTGAGTAATTCCACTTCGGAGAAAGCAAGCCCATGCTGTAAAAACAAACTCTGTAATACACTGATAATGACGGATGCGGAACTGCCTAATCCTTTCCCTGTCAGTTGATGAGAGTGAATTTTAATTTTCCAATGTCCCGGTTTTAAACGATAAACATTATGGAATTGCTGTAACGTCAATAAGATTAAATCAACAGGGTGTTGCAATACCGATTGAATGGATAAAGTGTTTTTTTCATAAAGCGCAAACCGCGCTTCAATCTGAATCCCCCGTTTTTGCCAGACAGAGGAAGGATACATCAGTTTTTGGTTGAAATCGACAAGCTCGATTTCTAAACAAGTCGGATCCTGCGGAGAGGTATGTGGGGTAAATGTCATAAGGCACTGTGTCGATAAATCAATAGCCATGCTCAATGCCGGCGCGCCGAATAATACAGCATGCTCCCCAGTCAGAATTAATTTGGCAGGCGTTTGACAAAGCGTTTTCATAGACATTTCTTTAAGCAGTTTGCATGATTATACCGAATCCACTGAACTAACGGAAAACGACCGTGCAATTTGTTTTAAAAAGTCTATCAAAATAAGCTATTGGAGTTGTTTTCATATTCTTTTCACAATTAAGAATTTAAAAGGTTTTAATCTTGATATAGAAAAGTAACGGCTGTTCGGCGTTTAATTCGGTCTCTATTTTCAACGATTTTTTAGGGATTGATTTGTCATATAAATAAGGTTAAATAAACTTGAGCCGTACGGCATATCAACGTAAACGGATGGTTTTAATCCCGTCATAAGATTGAAATTAGACGAGTAGAAAAAAGACTTTAAGTTGTGATATTAAGTAGTGTAAAAGGATGGTGAGTATGAATAAAATGAAGAAAATGGCATTCGCTTCTTTAATGGGAATGTTTGTAATGGCGCCTGTGCAAGCAGAAGACGAAATGGCAGTGAATGTCAGTCGTATTACCATGGATGTGGCTAATCGAATTGCGATGGCATCTGTTGAAGCTTGCCGTAAAGAAGGCATTCCAATCAGTGTCACGGTAGTGGATCGTAATGGGATTCCTCAGGCACAGTTAAGAGATACCATGGCGCCACCGGTCTCCTGGGGGATCAGTCGCAAGAAAGCTTACACGGCGGTCATGTTCAATGTAAAAGGCTCTCAGCTTGAAAGTCGTTCGAAAAGCCCGCTACAGACAATGGGAGAAGGGCTCGCCTTTATGGCAGGGTCTGTTCCGATTCAAGCAGGTGGGAAACTTTATGGTGCCATTGGGGTCAGCGGCGCACCAGACGGCATGGTGGATGAAAAATGTGCTGCTGCAGGTCTGGATGAAGTAAAAATGGATTTGGAGATGATGTAATCCTCTGATTCAAATATCGCGCCAAAAATAGCCAGGCCTAGTTATTTTTAATTAAAAACCGACTTTTCAGTCGGTTTTTTTATGTCCGAATGCAAAACAAATAAGCAATTAACGTTATTATTATATTCTTATATAATTAAATTTTATTGTGCGATATTAATATTTTTTTTATTTATAAACAACAACTTATGAGTGTTTTTTGTGTTGCGTCACTGGTAAGTAAAATTATTTATCGAAACATTAAAATATTTACTTATAAAAACGTATTAAAAAAATTGATTGTTACTTTTTTTAACGTTTTAATAGCGCCTGTCAGTTGCACGGAAATTTATTAAATAAGTTGGAGAATCAAAATGTTAAATGAAAAAAAATTACATCAAATGATTGAAATGCAAAAAACCGAACAACGCCTTAAAAAGCAAAAAGGTGCCAGCATGATTGAGTATGCGCTTGTAATAGCTGGTGTAGTCGCTTTAGGCGCAACATTTTTTGGCACGGATGGCAAAATAACACAAGCTGTAAGTAATAAAGTCGATAGTATTTCGACTGAAATTGGCGGGTCAAGTGCAGCAGGTGCAGGAACGACTGGCGGCTGAACCTAGTGAATTTAAGCATGCTTGAAAAGCAAAAAGGCGCAGTGATGCTGGAGGCAGCTTATGTGCTGCCTCTGGTGTTGATTGTGGCCTTATTGTCGGTGGAGGCGGTCAACTATGCTTCTGATCGCTATTCCGCTAATAATGTTTTGGCGAATGTCAATGAAGCGATTTTACTTGAAGCCGGTGCGGTGTCTTCAGGGATAGCGACCAGTTCTCCTTTAGTAACCTGTCAGGGTCATCAGGTGGTTCCGAATGAATCAGCGGTACTAACGCTGCTGAATACCAATATGCAAAACAGTCAAGTCGGGGGTGCAGGTAATATGCCTGACGGCTTTCAGTTGGATTGGACGCAACAAACCGTCTCCGGCTTGTTGGTTTATGTGGTGAATATTTCCTTTCCATCTAAAACCTTGGTGTTGCCTGAGGCCATGGCACAATCCTTTCCAGTAAAGTCCAATACGATTGTCACGCTCGGGTTTAGCTGTTAAGACGCTCAACGCCCTTTTTCTCTGAGGAAATATATGAAACTTAAAACCAGCGATTGGGTGGTTTACGGCATTGCTGCGCTCTCAGCAATTCTTGCCATCGTGCTTGTGTATGGCTATGTACAAAATCGCGTCGCAGAAGCCGAAGCCAATGCCAGCACAAAAACCATTACCGTGGTTGAAAAACCGGAATTGCATTCCATTGTTGTCGCCAGTCGAGATATCTATCGTGGAGAGCAGATTGAGGCAGATGATCTGAAGGTACTGAATGTGCCGATGGAAGGACTGGTGGTGAAAGGGGTGATTGTGAATCCTCAAAATGCCGTCGGTCATGTCGCGCATCAAAAGATTTATGCGGGTGAATGGATTTTAGCGAAAAAATTGAAATCAGAGTCACAAAGTCGTGCACAGAGTGTTGAAGCATTGCTGGATGAAAAGCGACGTGCCATTCGGTTGCCGATTGATCCGGGTACCGGATTATTAGGGATTATCAGTCCCGGGGATCATGTTGACATTATCAGCGTGTTTGAAAGTGCTGACAGTAAACGTATGGTGAGTCGAACCATTCTGCAAAATATTTCGGTGCTTTCTATTGGAATCGAGAATCAAATGCGAGACGCAGCGGCAGAATCTGAAGAAAGTGATAATACGTTTTCTAAGTCAAACCCGAATAAGAAATCCATGATAGCGCTAGATGTGGATACCACGCAGGCAGAAAAATTGGCTTTGGCGATGAACGTGGGCGCGATTCATTTGCTGCTCAGAAATTCGGCTGATACCGAGCTGGTTGAAACCAAAGGGGTGAACTTGAAAGTCATGGAAAAAGGTCAACGAAGATCTCCTAAATATAAACCCAAGAAAAAGCGTGAAGTGATTGAACTCATGCAAGGCGGTAATGTACAAGAGGTAATTACACGATGAAGCTTTCTCATACAATTTTAATTCGGTTCATTATCCTGAGTGTGGTGATGTTTCCAGGCTTCTTAAAAGCCGCCCCGTTACCGGTTTATCATTTAATGGCGACAGAAAGTCAGATTGTTAAGTTTGATTACCCGATTAAAAGAGCCTTGGTGGCGAACCCCGACCTGGCAAACCTTAAAGTTTTAAACAGTAAAGAGCTGTTGGTCAGTGGGAAGCAGGCGGGTAAAACCGAACTGATTATCTGGTATCAAAGAGCGCCGAACCAAGTTGGACGTCATATCGTTTTAAAGGTGGCGCCCGATGCGTCAAGACGAGAAGAGATTGAACAAACGGTTTCAACATTAATCCATCAATTGGATCCGGACAAGAAAGTCAATTTCGTTTTAAAAAATATTTGGATTGAATCAAACTCGTCTGTTCGTCGAGAATTGGATAATGTCGGAAATCAAATCGACAATGACTCTACCATCAAGTCGAAAGGGAATGCTCAAGATATCCAACAAGAAACCCAAAAAGCTGGCAGTTTAAACATAAAACCAGTGGCAGGAAACTACATGGTTTTGTTGACTGGAGAAGTGCCAAATAAGGCGCGTAAAAAACGTATTCAGTCGGTTATTTCTTCGCTAGGGCTCAGTGTGGTCAACATGATTGACGTGACAGGGGAAAGCCAGATCAAGTTGTCTGTTCGAGTGGCAGAAGTCGTCAAAGGCAATCCTTTTAAAAGCGGCGTGGCGATTCGGGACAAAAAAGATCGTTTTGGAATTTTTCCACCGGGAAATTTAGGCACGCAAGCGTTATTCAGCCTGAACAACAATCCGGGCACTCAGGCCGGAATCAGTTTTCCGCACCCAGATGCCTTTCAAATTGGATTTAACCCTGAAAACGGCAGTATTTTTGGGGTGCTGTCTTTGTTGGAAGGTCATAATCTTGCTCGAGTGTTAGCCAAACCGGAATTGATTGTTCAGTCGGGTGAAACGGCCACGTTTTTGGTGGGTGGTGAAGTTGCTATTCCAGTTGCTCAGAATGCAGATACCATTACGGTTTCTTATAAAGAGTATGGTGTACGGCTTCGCTTCAGTCCTATTGTGACTGAATCTGGCGATATTCAGATGACCGTTGAACCCGAGGTGAGCGATATTGATTCGGCGAATGGAACGCAAAATGGCAGTATTATTATTCCGAGTTTTCGTTCACGTAAAACCTCGACCACCATTACCTTGGCACCTGGTCAAAGTTTTATTATTGGGGGACTGTTGCAAGATAATATCCGCTCGCAAATTAGCAAAGTGCCAATATTGGGTGACATCCCTGTTTTAGGGGCGTTGTTCCGTTCTAATTCTTATGTGCATGACAAGTCTGAGCTGGCCATTATGGTCACCCCGACATTTGTATCGCCGGTTGAAGCCGGTAAAAAAGTCACTTTGCCGGGTGAAAACTTAAAAAGACCGAGCAATATGGATGCATTTTTCCTAGGCAAAGTGGCGGAAGTGTTGCCGGAAGGTCAAAGTGCTTTGCCGAAATCGAGTGTTAAAATCGGTTTGGAGACAGTTGAATGAGCCAGCAGATTAACTCAGCCTCAATTGCATTGAAGCAAGCGGTCTATATTGGACAAGATGAAGATCTCTTAGAAGCCGTCAGAGTGTCCACCCTCTCCAAGTATGAGCTGGAAGAAATGAATGAGATTCCACATATCTGGCCGGATGATATTGACTTGGTACTGATGGAGTTTGATGGTGAGGTTAAGCAAACGTTAGAACGGATTAACCAGATTTTGACTTTGTCAAAAGGGGTCAATCTGTATGTGTTGTTAAAAAAGAAAGACGCAGACTTTATTATTGAAGCCAACCACCAGGGCGTTCAAGGGTTTATTGAATGCCCGAATGAAGTGTTTCACATTTTATCGATTTTGCACATGCAAGACCGCCGTCGAAAAGGTAAAAATGGTAATGTCTCATCCTTTTTCAGTTTAAAAGGCGGGGTCGGGTGCACAGCATTGGCAACCAATATTGCTTCTCAACTTTCCGGCATGACCGAGAATAGAACGGTGTTGGTGGATTTAAATATGCCATTAGGCGACACTTCGCTTTATTTGAATATGGAAGGGAGTCGGTTATACACCCTGACGGATTTTGTTTACAACCTGAATCGGTTTGATGAGAATTTGATTTATAAGTCATTATCTCAACATGAGTCGGGTTTATATCTGTTGTCGTTGCCTTCGGAAATGGGTGAGCTGGATAACCTGAATGCAGATTTGATCAAAACCATTATTCAATCGCTTAGAAAATATTTTGACCATGTGGTCATAGATTGTTCGTCAGATTTGTCGGACGTAACCTTAAGTTGTCTGGATGAATCCGATAATATCGTTCTGATAGCAGAACCTTCCTTATCTTCTTTAAGAGCCGTGAATACCGTTATCAAGCTTACCCAGCGATTGGGGTATCTACAAGAATCGTTGAAATTAATCATTAACCGAGACCACTCCAATCAAGATGAAATGATGGAAGAAGTTATTGGTGTCATGGATGTGGATCGTACTGTTCGAGTCTATAACGATTATCAGAACTTTAACGGTTCTTTAATTGAAGGACAGCTACTGAACACATATTCACCCGAAGCCAAAGTCAATCAGCAGCTGAATGCGATTGCCAACATGTTGCATAATGGCAGTTTCCAGATGGAGCAGCCAAAAACGCAATTACCAAAACCTTCTTTTCAATTTATTCATGAATGTCATAAAGTTTTGACAAAATTAATCAAAAGAGTGAAGCCGGAAAAAGCTAAAACAGCTTAATAAGACAGGTGTGTTATGGGAATTCGAGACAGGTTAAGAAAAGTAGAGCAACAGAGGCATGTTGCTGAAAAAATTGAAAAAAAACAACAGTCACCAGAAAAAAAGGTTACGGAAGTTGATGCGAAACCTGCCCAAAATACGTCTTTTCTGGAAATTAAAAATCGTTGTCAAAAAAAAGCGGCCGAAGATGATGCTTTTTATGAAGCGGACAGTCAGGAAACGCGTAAAGAGTTGCGTCCAAGGCTGGAAGAATTGGTGCGAGAAGTTGCAGCGGATATCGGTTACCCATTAACCGATATAGAGGTGCGCCAACTTAGTTTGGAGCTATTGGATGAAATTTATGGGTTGGGGCCGATAGAGCCTTTAATGGCTGATCCGAGTGTCTCGGATATCTTGATTAATGGTTATCATCAGATCTACGTTGAGCGCCAAGGAAAGCTTGAGTTGACCGATGTCTCTTTTATCAGTGAAGAACACCTGCGTAATAAGGTTGATAGAATGCTTTACAGCACCGGACGCCGTGTCGATGAATCTTCTCCATTAGTCGATGCTCGGTTACCGGATGGTTCCCGAATTAACATTATTATTCCCCCTTTAGCGGTGGATGGTATCAGTGTTTCCATTCGACGTTTTCCAGAGCAGCATTTGCGCCCGAAAGATATGATTGCCTATGGATCGATGACTGAGCAAATGTATGAGTTCTTGAATTATGGCGTGAAATCCGGGTTGAATATCTTGGTATGCGGGGGGACAGGTTCCGGTAAAACCACGACCTTGAATATGTTATCCGGTTTGATTCCAGAAGACGAACGGGTGGTGACGATTGAAGACAGTGCTGAGCTGAGAATGCAGCAATCACATGTTGTCCGGCTTGAAACCCGACCAGCCAATGCCGAAGGGCAAGGTGAATTGACACAACGTGAGCTATTAAAAAATGCGCTCAGAATGCGCCCGGATAGAATTATCCTGGGGGAAGTCCGTGGCGGGGAAGTCTTGGATATGCTGCAGGCGATGAATACGGGGCATGATGGTTCTTTAGCCACGTTGCATGCCAACAGTCCGAGAGATTGTATTTCCCGCTTAGAATTGATGATTAATTTGTCTGGGGTGGATATTCCGGCTGCGTCGATTCGAAAACAAATTGCCAGTGCAATAGATATTATTATTTATGTAAACCGTGGACGAGAAGGAAAAAGGCGCGTTGAATCCATTACTGAAGTGGTCGGCATAGAAGAAGAGAATGTGGTTTTACAAGAAATTTATCGATTTGATAACAAGTTAGACATCACTTCAGGGCGTCAATATGGCGTTTTCAAATCATCAGGTTTAAGACCGAGTTGTGGTAAAAAATGTGAGTCTGCCGGCATGGTATTGCCTGAAGACTTATTTAATTTTGAGAAAGAGGTCTCCTAAAGATGCTTGACCTGGGGTTTTTGATTGTGGTGCTGGCGATTATCATGCCTATTGTGGTGTTGACGGTGGGCTTTTATCTTAAAAAGAATCGACAGCAGAAGGAAATATTAGACACACTCATGCAACGAGTCGGTATTGAGACCAGTCAAAAACAAACGTATCGAGTGGCGCAGCGCTCATTGCAACAAAAAGATTCTGTTCTGCGCTGGGTGACTTCGCTGCTTAAAAAAGCAGGGCTACAAGATTCCAAGGTGATGATTCGTCTTGCCGTCATACAGTCTTTTTTACTCTTTTTGAGTGCTTATTTACTCTCGACACGATTTAACCAACTGGATGGCCAAACTGTTTTGATTGCAATTTTGCTTCTGCTTTTACCCACTTTTTTTGTCTTAATGAAAAAAAGACAGCGTCAAAACCGATTACGCCAACAGTTTCCTGAAATGCTGGATGCCATTGTGCGAGCCTTACAGTCGGGTTACGGTATTGATGGCGCCTTGAGTATGATTGCAGAAGAGTTCAGAGCGCCCTTAGGCAAGGAAGTGAAAGAAGTCAATCGACAATTAACGCTCGGGATTAGTATGAGAGAGATTCTGCGAGATTTTCAGACTCGAATCGAGATTCCCGAGGCGCAGTTTTTCGTGGTGACCTTAATTATTCAACGGGAAACGGGCGGTCAGTTGGCACCCATTTTGGAAGAACTGTCTCGTTTGATGCGTCGTAGAGAGATGTTTCAAGCCAAACTAAAAACGATGACGGCGGAATCGCGCTTTACAGCAGTTTTCATCGGGATGGCACCTTTAGGCTACTTGGGATATAAGTATTTTTTTGATTCCGCTTCCATGGCGTTTTTCTTAAACGACCCCACAGGGCAAAGAATTTTGATCATCTCTTTGATTTTGATGTTCACGGGTGCCATTATTTTAAAATCGATGTTAAGGATTAAGTTCTAATGGTGTGGGTTTTGCTGGCTGTCGCAGTTTTGTTTTTTACCTCGACGTTATTAATTGCTAATAGGTTTAAAAAAAACCAACAAGTGCAAGAAAATATTGAATACCTGAAGTTGCGAGTCGGACTCGTAAATCAATATCAGGCCAGTGTAAATCGACATAAAACCTGTCACTGGTGTGCTTTTGGCGCTTTTATCGGACCTAAAAACAAGAAAGAAATCGAAGCCAATCGCCAGTTTTTAACCAATGCCGGCTTTAGAGAAGAGCATCATCTTGGCGCTTATTTCTTTATAAAATACTTTCTTGTACTGAGCAGTTTGATTGTTATGTTGATGTTATGGAGTTGGTTTCAGGTAAGTCCTGTGGTCGCTATTGTTGTCCCGCTTGTTTTGCTGTTGTTACCGGAACGCATTTTGATTTTTTGGGGGAATCACCGATTGAGTAAGGTGAATATCGCGTTACCCGATTTCTTGGATATGGCCAATATTTGTATGAGCGCAGGGTTGAGTTACTTAGAAGCGATCAAGCGAGTTTCTAAAGAGCTTGAAAATACGTTTCCGGAAATTTGCTATGAATTTAATTTTTTGATTGAACAAATTAAAATCGGTGTGCCGAGACAAGAAGCCTTGAAACAGTTTGCTATACGTAACCCGTCAAAAGATATTCAAAGCTTGGTGGAAATGCTGATTCAAAACGAAAAACTCGGTAGCCCGATTTCTTCAGCGTTGAATGAGTTTTCACGCCGAATGTATAAAAAACGTGAGAATGTAATGGAAGAGAAGGCAGCGAAAACCTCTGCTAAGATGGCAATCGTAATTTTACCCTTTTTAATGCTCCCGTATTTTATGCTGATGTTGGGGGAGAAAATAGTGATGTTAGGAAGAAATTTTTGATGAACAAATATGTGATATTCATGGCGGCATTTTTATTTTTGTTGAGTGGCTGCTCTTCTGAACCGAAAAAACTGTCAGGTGAAATGAAGTCCTCAGTGCCGATGGAGGAAGTCAAACCATTGGCCAAAGATTTATCTGAAGAAGATGAGTACGAATTTGCGTTAGATCTTGCACGGATGAAGATAGAACAAGAGCATTATCAAAAAGCTTATTCATTATTAAAAAAACTGAAACAATTTAAGCCTGAAGACATTCGAATTTATCGACTGTTAAGTACCTATTATGAGAAACAGGGCAATTTGGAAATGGCCTTTGTTTCAAGCCAGCAAACCCTTAAAAATCCTGATAAAACCATTCAGGATGAGCAAAAGTATGCTCGGTATGCTTTATTGAATGAAAACTACGCGGAAGCCGATAAAATTTACCAGGCCTGGCTGGATAGAACGGGGTCTCAGACTGTCACAGTAATTGCGTTAAATAATTTAGGGTTTAGTGCTTTATTGCAAAAGGATTTTGACAAAGCACAAAGCTATTTTTTAAGAGCGCTTAAATTGGATCCGTTAAATGAAAAAGCGCGAAATAATTTGAAGTTGATTCAATCAATTCAAACAGATCAGACAAACTAAGGAGTCAGGTATGTCGTGGAGTGTTCGTGAAAAACAAAGAGGATCTATTACGCTCATGGGCGCAATGGCGATGATCACCAGTTTCAGTGCCTTTTATTTGGTGATGGAGTTGGGTAATAAGATGATTGAGGATCGTAACTTCACCAATTACGCTAAGTCTCTTGCCCCCATTGCGCTTCGAACAGAGCTGGCGATTACGCGTAAGATGGTTGACCAAGGGACGGCTAAGACGTCAAAAGACGTTGTTAATGAATACCTCTCTCAACTAGGGTTGACAACAGGAGGGGGGTTTAGTGTCACGCTTACGTTTGGGAATATGAAAAGTTCAGGCAGTGGAGCTCCCGATATTTTTGACGCGCTTCCTGAGAATGCAGAGAGTCCTAAAATGTCTGTTCAGACGGGTGAAGAGCCTCCTGCGTTCAGTGCGATCAAAGTGGTGCTGGAAGATACCGGTGGTATGCTCGATTTCCATCCCAAAGGCACGGCGGTTTACGGATTGAGCTCTGAAGCTAAAGACAGCGGCAATGTGGCGTCCTGTTATTGTGACGTACGGTATGAAGGATGTTTACTGGAAAACTCGGGTGACGATTCGGGAATCATGGGGAGTATTGAGTCCGACCAACGAAAATCCTATTGTGAAACAGGTTATGCCCCTGTTAAAAAGAAATTCACGATGTTCCCTCCTTTTATTGTCGAATCGGCTAAATATAGCAGTGTGAATTTATCCCCCCAGTGGATTGGAAAAACCTATCAAAATGAAGCAATCGGCACGGCGACTGATGAAAACTCTGATGCCTGGCAAAGAGTGCAAGCCAGTAAACCTATTCATATCAGCAATGGTGTGAATGTGTTTCCGTTAGCCAGTTGGAATGCGGCAAACACGTCTTGGATAACTCCCGCGGAACCCTTGATAGGCAAAACGAGTTCCTATAGCAGCAGCCTTGTTAACGGTAGTTTTTATGTGGGGCGCTCTGCAACCTGTGCACACCCCAGTGGAGGCTTTTTCTTTTTCAATATGTTCTCCAGCATGATGGATTGGTTTTCCGGCGGTGGAACCGATGATTGTCTGGTTTACAAAGGCGATTTAAATTACACAAGGGATTATCCGACGGTCTTGAAAGCTTTTTTAGATGCGGTTGCATCCAGTACCGGATCCAATGAGTATCTTTATAGTTGTCGCGATTTTGTGGGTATTAAAGAAGCGCGAGGAGGGTTTATTCAATGGTTTACACGTTTATGGACCAGCCCATTTGTAGATTGGAGTCAATCCTATGGGGAAACGGGCTGCGTAGCCCGTAAAATGCGTTGGTTTGGTCCTGAGAGTTTTGGCAGTTAAAACTTCAATTGAGCATGACTTGAATGGCACGGAGTTTTATGAATAGAGAATTAGAAGGAAAAATGAAAATGAAGAAGCAAGGGTTAGGGATTTTGTTGTTAGTGGTCTCAGTCAACAGTATGGCATCTAGTTTGGTTTCTGACCCAGAAGGGTATGATTTTCATGGCTATTATGGACTGGGGTATGAGCACAATGATGTTTCGATACCGGGTCTAAAATCAGATGTCATTCCCGGGCTGACAGTCATTGCAGGAAATCATTATCGTCAATGGTTAGATTTAGAACTCAGACTTTCAACCGCCTTGGATACCCCGAAATTTAAAGCAGATAATGCTGCGACAGCCGATACTAAGGTTTCCTATGACTATCGCGTCACAGGGTTGCTCAAGTTTAAATGGTCTCCGGTTCAAGCATTGGATTTGAGTCTTTCTGCCGGATACAGCTATATGGATTATCGTTTATCCTCTCCAACCGTTGAAAAACGAGATTATCAAGGTGGCTTGGTATTTGGTGGTGGGCTGGGTCTGAATTTGTCTAAGCGCTATTCCCTTAATCTGGATTATCTTAGTTATCAACGAGATAAGGGTATGAGTGATTCCAGTCAAACTTGGCAAAGTGGCACCCTTTCATTGCAGTACCATTATTAAAGAAACAGGAACCGATAGTTTTACTTTAATCTCCTGACAAAAATCGGTATAATCCTGACTTCTTTCGGATAGCTGTCTGAGCGGTTGAAGGAGCACGCCTGGAAAGCGTGTATAGGTTAATAGCCTATCGAGGGTTCGAATCCCTCGCTATCCGCCATTATTTTTGTATCTCTAGCTCTAATCTCCGCTTTATTCATTATGATTATCCCAGTATGTCTAAAATAAATAGAATGCTTATGGCACTGGCTAGGGTTGTAATATAGACCAGTCTTGATGCTAGATGGGCATCGCAGCCATATCTTTTTGCCAAAACGACACTGAGCATTGCTGATGGCATGGCAGATTCAAGCAAAATCACTTCCATTTGCCATTGTTGCAAAGGAAGGGTGAGAGCAGGAAGCCATACTAGAATTGGGCTGATAATGAGTTTTAATATCACAGCCACGATGGCTAGCATTAGGATATGTTTAAAGCCACTGAATTCAAGCATGGCACCGATGGTTAGTACGACGAAAAAAGTGTTGGCTTGTGCGATGAGGTTGATTGCACTAAATATTTCTTTAAAGAAAATGCCATCTAGCGGAAGTTGTAATTGTCCGTATAACATGCCCGTTACGATAGAAATAAAAATAGGCGATTTAGTAAACGTCAGTAAGCTTTGTGTGAGGGGTGTTTTGGATTGTGTTTGACCGCCAAAATAAATAGCTACAAGTGTGCCTATTGTGAATAAGCCGACACCAACACCGAGTTCGGAAATAAATATCGCTTCCGAGATCGCATTCAAGTCGGCCGGAAACATTTGTTCGACAATGGCATAGCCCAGTAAGGCAGAGCTCCCGAAAGCGGATACCAGCATTAGGCTTCCAAGCTGAGGTTTAGGAAGTTGTAATCGGCGCCCAATCCACCAAGCCAGTGCTAATAAGATTATCTCAGTCCCTAAGATAAATAATACGACTAAGGCATAATCCCATTGTAGATTTTGGGCATGAGAGAGGGCATAAAAAATAGTGGCAGGTAAGGTAAAGTGCGTGACGATCTGAGCAAAAAGCGCACCGTTTGCTGGTTTCAATAGGCCGATTTTTCGCACCCATACAATGAGTGAAATAAGCGCGATCAGGATTAAAATAGAGGGAGCTACACTGAGAGATGACATTTAAAGCCTTTTACAATTATAAGAAGTCTTTAAATGAATTGTAGCAAGGAGCGGGTGGCCTGTTAGATAAAATGCTCTTGTTTAGAACTATTTTATAGACTCATTTAAGGGTACATCAGACTGATAGAGGCGAATATGATCACGGATACCTTTTAATCTGAACGGACCTTTATTGTATGGGGGAAAAGTAATGTTATCGACATCTGCATCAGATTGGTGATAAAAGGTGAGATATTCTTTGTAACTCAGTGCTTGACGACTTTGAATTTGTTTTTGGTGACTTGCTGTCATTAGATACTGTTTGTAGCCAGGTTCAATAATACCACTGAAAAACTCTGCGACACATCCTGAACCATAGCTAAAGAACCCGAAGCGCTTGTTGCTTAAATCTTGTGAGGCATTGTCTAGGAATGAACAGAACCCAATGAATAATGAAGCACTATAACTGTTCCCTACAACACGGTTATAGGTTTGCCCGGCTAAAGTCTGTTCTTTAAACGTCTTATCAGAAATGTCGGCCTTCACTTTTTTAATTAAAGTCTTATGCGCCTTTTCTGTCATTCGAGAAAACGGAATGTGGTAACAGAATGCATCGATCTCTTCAAACTGACGCCCAGTTTCTTCAACAAAATGTTCCCAGGCCTGCTTGAGACTATTTAAGTAGACTTTTGTTGAGTATTTGCCATCAACCAGAGCTGTGCTGCGATAGTTTGGGCGCCAAAAATCCATGACATCATCAGTGTAGTAGCCCGAACCGGGCTCAATGCTTAAAATACGCGGGTTTTCTTTAACCAGCATGGCAACGGCGCCACACCCTTGAGTGGCTTCTCCGGAAGAATCTACATCGTATTTGGCAATGTCGGCCGCAATGACTAGGATCTTTTCTTTAGGGTTGGCTTTGACCATGGTATTTGCCATTTGCAGAGCGGCTGTTCCTGCATAGCAAGCATGTTTGAACTCAACAACTCGACAGCGTTTTGATAAATCGAGTAAGCCATGCAAAAAAGCTCCGGCAGATTTTGATTGATCAACCCCTGACTCGGTCGCAAACAAGACGGCAGTGATTTTGTTTTTATCGATTTGTTCTAAAATCGGTACCGCGGCTTTGGCTGAAAGCGTCACAATATCCTCATCTGGCGGGGCAATTGACATTTGTTCCTGCCCGATACCGATGAGGTATTTATTGACATCGGTTCCTTTTTCTTTGGCAAAGGTATCCAACCCCAAAAAGTAATCTGAGGTTGCAAAGTGAATTAAGTCAATACCAACTTTCATGAGTTAAATAGGGTCTTCCGTTACGGCACTATAAGTGAATCGTTTAAAAATAAATCTGCCACTTTTGGCATTCCCAGCAGGAATTGCGCGGTACGGAATTCTTGCTGTAATTGTTCGATGGTTTCAATGGTCGCATTTGTTGAGTCCATGGCGGGTTTTAACAACGGCGCAGCCACCCCACAAATTTGGGCGCCCATTATAACCGATTTAACCATGTCGATGCCATTGCGAATCCCTCCACTGGCAATAAATTGTGCCTGAGATTGAAAAGGGCGGGCATGTTTCAGCGCTTGAGGTGTTGTGAGCCCCCAGTCTTGAAAGGTTTTGCCCAGTTCAGCTTGTTGTGTACTTTTGGCTCGGTGCGCCTCAATTCGGCTCCAAGAGGTGCCACCTCGTCCCGCCAGATCAAACCATTCAATCCCGGCATCCAGACCCAGCTGAATGTCTTTTTCAGAGAGCCCGCAACCGACCTCTTTTAAGATAATGGGGACGGAAAGCTGTTGTTTCAAGTGCGCGATTTTTTCAGCCAGCTCGGCAAAGTTAGTGTCACCTTCCGGCTGGATCACTTCCTGCAATGGGTTTAGGTGCAAGTACAGCGCATCCGCTTCTAACGTTTCAACCATTCTTTGGGCTTCATCATAACCAAAGCCGTAGTTTAATTGAATCGCGCCCATGTTGGCAATCAGTGGCACGGTGGGAGCGAACTGTCTCAGTTGAAAGCTTTTTTCCGCTTTGCTATCCACAATCATGGTTCTTTGCGAACCGACTGCCATTGCCACTTGACAATGCTCCGCTGCTTTGGCTAAATTTTCGTTAATGGTATTTAACGAATCAGAAGCTCCTCCCGTCATAGAAGAAATCAATAGCGGGAAATTAAGCGAATACCCTAAAAAAGAAGCGCTGGAATCGATCTGAGCATAATCGCACTCAGGCAATCCTCGATGCGTCAGTTGAATCTCATCGAAGCCAGACTGCCGACGCTCTATTTTCTTGTCTTGCAATAACCAGTCTATGTGGTCTTGTTTGCGTTGTGTAATCGGTGTCTCAGACATATAAACGTTAAGAGGGAGTGTTCTGGCGTTCAAGTTTTAAATGGGCCGACATGAGTTCTCCCGGATTGGTTTGTGCCGCCAGCAGAGAAAGCTCACCGCATAAAGCCGTTGCTCCCGCAATACAGGCTAATCGCCGAGCGTTTTTTCCCGGTTTGGCATTTTTATTTGCACAGCCGAGTTGTTTTAAGTTGTCGAGTACGAAGTCGAGTCCTTTGCCGTTGCCAACCGTGCCGACAATCAAATTTGGGAGTGTTGTGGAAAAGTATAAATTGCCATCGGGAGTGACTTCAACATGGTTGATGGCTTGAGAGCCTTCGACAATATTGGCGGCATCTTGCCCGGTGGCCAAGTAAAACCCGAGTAACATGTTTGCAACATGGGCATTGGCCGTTCTAAGCCCTCCGGAAACGATGCTGCCGATCAAATCTTTTTTGATATGGAGATCAACAATGGCTTCCGGGGTGGTTTTTAAGAAACGTTGACACAGTTTTCGGGGAATGGTGGTTTCGCACACTACATTTTTGCCGCGACCTAAAATGCCGTTCACCGCAGAGACTTTTTTGTCGGTACAGTAATTTCCTGAAATCGATACATATTTTAAATCGGAGTAAGTCTCTAAAATCCAGGGAATCAATTTGTCGGCGGCATTCGTTACCATGTTGTGGCCAGAGGCATCGCCGGTGCTGAATTCTAACCTCAGGTAAATTAAATTCCCGACAATTTGAACATTCAGATCCAGTAATTTGGCATATTGACTGGATTGAGACACCACTGATTGCAGTTCAGTTTGATTGGTTTTGAGTGCTTGAAAGCGTTGCAGTGCAATACTGGCATTTGGCGCTTCCAATAAAACCGAGCGCGTCATGCGTTCATCAATCACGGTGACTCGAATACCGCCTGAATGATGAGTGACACGTGCGCCACGAGCAACCGATGGCCAAAGCGGCGTCTCATAGGTTGCCATGGGAACCATCAAATCGTCTGTTTCCACTTCTCCAATCAGTTTGAAAGGGCCGACAGACTGCATAGGAATATGCGCAAAGTTTCTAAGTGATTCGTTTTTCATATTCAGGTATTATATGCCAACTTAGTGTTCGATTGATTGAAAAGTTATGGCTGGGAAGCCATAAGAAAGTTACAAGGAAAAGAAATGGCGTTAGCGACTGCAAGACATATTTTAGTAGAGACAGAAGAAAAAGCTTTAGAGCTTAAAAAACAAATTGAAGAGGGTGCTGATTTTGCCGATGTTGCAAAAGCAAACTCATCCTGCCCTTCTAGCCGAAGTGGAGGTGACTTAGGTCAGTTCGGTCCCGGAATGATGGTGCCAGAATTTGATAAAGTGTGTTTTTCTGCAGACGTAGGTTCTTTAGAAGGCCCCATCCAAACACAGTTTGGTTATCACCTTGTAGAGGTAACGGATAGAACAGACTAATTTGTTCATCTAACCTGCTTTGCAAAAGCCCGTAAAATTTTAGCCAGGCCTGGTTAGTTTTACGGGCTTTTTTATGGGTTTATTTACTTATTTTTATTGATGAACAATTCGGGTAATGAATTTCTAAATATCAAAACTCTTTTCCTTCGAGAAGAGCTTCTCTTTTTATAGAATGACTTTTTACTCTTAAAGCAATCTCGTTATAATGAGTGTTATTACTGATTGATTGAATCAGGTTGAGCTGCCACAGGAAAACTTATGCGAACTGCCCTTCATTGTCTTGCGTTACTGGTTTCTTTTTTCTTTGCTTCTAGCGCATTTGCTGTCCAGTCAAACAGCTTACCTCAAGCCGCGGTAGCCATGCCCGATTCTTACAGTGCAGAGGTTGCCCGCAAAGTGTTATTGTCGGGGGGGAATGCGGTTGATGCCTCGGTGGCAGCGGCATTTGTCTTAGCGGTCACTTATCCTGAGGCGGGTAACTTAGGCGGTGGCGGGTTTATGACGCTCTATACCGATGCCACTGACTCAGCCGAGAAGCAGGCTTATTTTCTCGATTACCGTGAAAAAGCGCCCAAAGCGGCCCATCGAGATATGTATTTGAATGCGAAAAAAAGTGTGATTCCTTATAAATCACTGGTTGGTTATCAAGCCTCAGGTGTCCCCGGTACGGTGATGGGGTTGTGGGCAGCTCATCAACGGTTTGGCAAATTGCCCTGGGCTTCTTTGGTTCGCCCCGCCATTATGCTCGCTGAAAAGGGGTTTGTGGTGCCAAGAGCATTGGAAGAGGCTGCTGATTGGTATCAGAATTGGATAGTGAATAAATCGAAGGTACCTTTGAATTTCAAACAATATTTCGGGGGGTTGAAGTCCGGCGTGCTTTTTAAGCAGCCCGAGCTGGCAAAAACCTTAAAACGCCTTGCTCATAAAGGGCCGTATGATTTTTATTTTGGACAGACCGCACAGATGCTTGTCGAGGAAATGCAGTCTCAAGACGGGCTGATTACCTTGGAAGACTTGGCGCATTATGCAGTCCAGTGGCGTCAGCCAATTCAAGCAAATTGGAAAGGGCGTCAAGTCATTTCCGCCCCGCCACCGAGCTCGGGAGGGGTGGCCATCGTTCAGTTATTGAAAATGAAAGAACAGCTGGAAGATTCATATCAAGATGCCTTGTTGTCCATGGATAAAGCAGGGATTCCGCCGCAGGCGACGCGAGCACATTTTTACGCTGAACTGTCGAAACGGGTGTATGCCGATCGGGCGCAATATCTCGGCGATCCGGATTTTATTCAGGTTCCGACCCAAAAGCTGATTTCAAATCATTACCTTCGAAAAAGAGCGTCTGAAGTGTTGATGGATGAGATTTCTGAGACCGAACAAATAAAGCCCGGGTTGGCGGAATCAACGGATACGACGCATTTTTCGGTAATTGATGCACAAGGGAATGCCGTGTCCAATACCTATACCTTGAATATGCCGTTTGGCAGCGGGGTGGTGATCTCGAGAGCTGGCTTTTTAATGAACGATGAAATGGATGACTTCAGTACCAAACCGGGCGTGGCAAATGTATTTGGGGTTGTCGGCGGCAAGGCAAATGAAATTGCCCCGGAAAAACGTATGCTGTCTTCTATGTCTCCGACGATTTTGGTAAAAGACGGACAAGTGGAAATGGTGGTGGGAACCCCAGGCGGTTCGTCGATTATTACCTCGGTTTTCCAAACCATTGTTAATGTCATTGATCGTCATCTTTCAGCGCAAATGGCCGTTGATGCCCCACGAGTCCATCACCAGCTCCTGCCGAAAGATGTGATTATGTACCACCCAGATTTGTCGACAGAAACCAAGCAGGCACTGCGTTTAATGGGCTACCAGTTAAAGCGTAATAATTATTTGGGCGATGTGCAATTGATTGTTCGTCAACACGGACAGTTGCAAGCGGCCTCTGATGCTAGAGGACGAGGCGTTTCGAAAGTGTTTGCAGTGGAACCGTAAAAAGGTTCTATGGGTCGAGCGTCACCGCCATCACATCACATTGTGCCTGGTGTAAAACGCTGTCGGTGGTAGAACCAATCAGTTTATCGAAAAAAGACATGCCATGTCGTCCCATAACAATCAAATCTGCTTGAATCTGGTTGGCGTAGTCAACGATTTGGGTTTTAGGAAAACCGGTTAATAGATGGCAAGCTGCCGTTGGAATTTGGTTTGTTTTGGCTAAAACATGTAGCTTTTGAGTGGAAGCTTTTTGAAGTGTTTCCAGCATTTCCGGGAACCAAACATTCGGTGTTGCGGTTAAACTGACGTCATCGTAAAGCGGGTACATCGGTTCTTCGATAACGTGCAATAAGTGAAGCTCAGCGTCATACATTGCTGCCAGCTGTTTGGCTCGGGCAATGGCTTTTTCACTGTGTTGAGAAAAGTCGACTGCGACTAAAACCGTTTGATAATGATGCATACTCGTCTCCAAAAGACAGGATAAAGTGAAAAACGTTATGAGATTACTTTATGTCACTGTAAGATTTTAATCAACTCAGCCGTTAAAATTGACCAGGCCTGGCCAGTTTTTGTTTTTTATTGAGCTCTGACGGAAAAGGTGTCGGTGGCTTTCAGTTTAATCGCCGCCGGATTAGGCGTGTTGTTTTCAATTAGCCAGGCAATTTCATCTTGCTGTTGGCTGGCTTCAAACACCTTTTGCCAGACGCGTTCAGTCGGTTGCCAACGATAACCGCGTTGTTTTAAATCGTCTTTTAAATCAAAAGGTGCTCCTGTGGCTTTAATCAAAACCTTTTGCTGACGAACGGAGGCGAGTAAAAAGTGAAAAGCGGGCAAGCTGGCTTCTGAAATGGGAAAAGTGAGCAGGTGGGTTAAGGCCTGTACATCATCCAATGCCCGGTGGGCACCATAAAAGAATTGCCCGATTTTCCAGCATAGAAACTCCTGACTGCGGGATCCGATTTTGGCTAAGTGAAACCAGTCAATCTGGGCGACCGAGCAACCCCATACTTTGTCGATAAAACACTCGCTATAGCGTTCAACGACAGGGCGATCAAATGCGGCATTATGCGCGACACAAAGTTGTACGTCGGCCATGTCCGCTTCGACTTCCGCCCAAGGAATTTCGTGTCCTTTGACATCGTTTAGCGTCAATCCCGTCACTTGGGTGACCTCTTCTGAAATCTCGCCTTCGGGTTCATTCAAAAAATTTTTCGCCGTTAAGATCTGGTAGAAATTTCCTTGCGAGTCGAATTCAACGATCTGATATCCCAGTTCAATGATTTCACAAACGCGCGTATCCAGCCCGGTGGTTTCTGTGTCGATGATACATACTTTGTGTAACGTTTCACCCGTCGAAGCATGATAATCGGCTACGGGAATGAAACGACGTAAAACTTGGTAGTCGTCTGACTGGTCAAGTTGCTGAGCGAGGTGTTCTAAATCGGTTTGTTGGATCATGTGTTGTTGAACTCTTGGGAAATGATAAAGGGTATTCTTGCAGAAGCGACAAGCGAATTCAAAAAATCTTTAAGTGAACCAGCTTATTTGGAACCTCTGCCAAAAGGTGAGGCGGCTTGTGATACGGACATAAAGATATAAGCGTTGATATTGCCGATAGCAGGTTTCAAGTCGGCAAGTCGTGAGATATTGATGGTTGAGTAATCCGCTGATGCGTTTGGCTTCTGATTTTGGGATATATCCCAGAAGGTAGGTTCGGTTTGTCGGAATGGTTACCCAGATTTGAATGGCGTTGACATCGTATTCATTGTCTGGTTCGGGGCAAAGCTGCAACGGCATCTTAACGGAGAGCTGACCCGAGGCATCGATGTGATCGGCATCATAATAATAGCTGCCTTTAATCAGCAAGATTTGGTCTTGTTGACGAGGTTGGCTGAAGAAGGCAAAAAGCGCTTTTATCTTTGGCATAACCTTTCCTGCATTAACTTTGCGGAATGGGTGGGTCAAGATCGGCAGGCAAGACATCATGGGGTGTTTGATGTTGTCTGCAAATTTTTTGGCAATCCGTATTCAATTGGCGAAGTTGTTTCAATAAGCTTTCAATTTCCGGTGGTTGGTTTTTTTCCAGTAAATAACTGTAAAAACAACTGTGGACTTGTACGACCTCGCTCATTATTTTCCAGGCATCCGATTCGCTCATTAAGTAATGTGCATGGGTTAACGTGCTCACCGGATGAATGTAATCCTGATATGGAATTTCCCAGGGCGGAATCTCTGGGAGCGGAATCGATGTTGAGGAATCTTCCATTAAAACCTGTTCAGATATAATGTGTGGACATAGTGCTTCAAACACTTTAGCCGCTTTGAGGTTGTGATGAACAGATAAGGTATGACTGAGTGTTTCACAATGATAAATACTTTCTTCCAGCATTTCATTGATGGCAGCCAGTACCCATGCCATATTATGATGACTTGTTTTGAGATGGGGATGCGCATCCGTATTCGTATTCATGGCGTTCATACACTTAAGTCCTTTTCAATTTCCGCTAAGGTGTCAGCAGGCGCGTCACAAGGCGTGTTGCTGGGCTCGTATATCGGTAAATCGGCTTGATAAAAGATGCCTGTATCAAAACCATCACTGCTGTAAATTGCTTTGGCCGCTTCAGCAGGGTTGGAGGAAGGACTGATGTTTAAAGAACGCATGGATTTTTGCCATTCTTTTTCTTCCGGGCGAAAGGTGACGCAAGGGCTTTTGATCTCGATCAGAGAAAAGCCTTTGTGCTGAATCGCTTCGGTGATTAATTTCGTCAGCCCGTTCGGGTCGCCTGAGAATCCTCGGGCAATGAAACTGGCACCAGCGGCTAATGCAATACCTAATGGGTTAAAGCGCGCGACGCCGATTCCATTCGGAGTCAGTTTGCTTTGCCATTCGGAAGGGGTGGTTGGAGACGGTTGGCCTTTGGTCATGCCATAGACTTCATTGTCCATCACAATATACGTCATATCCATATTGCGACGGCAGGCATGGATAAAGTGGTTTCCACCGATTGAATAGCCATCGCCATCACCGCCCGCTACCAAGACCGTTAAATCTGGACGGTTGGCTTTTAATCCGCTGGCCAAGGCCAAGGCACGTCCGTGTACGCCATGGAAACCGTAGACATTCAGATAAGCCGGTAAACGAGAAGAACAGCCAATGCCTGACACCAAACCAATTTGTTCTTTCGGCAGTTTTAGCCAGGCCAGTGCTTTGGTTAAGGCGCGCAGAATAAAGAAGTGCCCGCATCCCGGACACCAAACCGGATGAACGTTTGATAGATATTCGGTTGGCTTGACTGTTTTGATGGCTATTTTTTCAAGGGGTGTCTGTGATGCATGCGTCATTTTAAAGTCTCCAAACAATCGGTTAAAGCGGCGTGAACCGTTGAAGGTTTAAATAAAATCGGGCCGGCTTCCGCAATGCTTTGACTGTTTTGAGGGATGGCATTATCGGAGAGTAAATAGTGAAAGAGTTGCCCTGACGCATTTTGTTCAACCACCATAATGGCTTTGCCTTGAGTGAGTGCTTGAATTTTTTGGGTCTGCAAAGGCATTAATAAACGCAATCCCAATAGGCTAATCCGTTCGCCTTGTTGGTTTAAGGTTTCAACCGCCGCACGAACTGCCTCATAACTCGATCCCCACGTGATGACCATGCGGGTTGAGTTTTCTATCTCCGTCAGTTTAGCCCAGCGCTCACCATAGTCGAATTGAGTTGTTTTTTGTGCCCGTTTTGCTAATTGTTGCTGGTGGTCTTTTGCTGCGGATGAAGGTTTGCCCGTTTCGGTGTGCTCTAAGCCGTCTGCGGTATATTGGGTGTCCGGTGTGCCCGGCCAAGCGATAGGAGAAACCGCCTCCTGTGTTAATTGATAACGCTGATAATCGGAGGAGGTTGCAGCTGGCAATAAACGCTTGAGTTTGAAGTCAACCGGTGGAATCGGGTCAATGATTACGCGAGATTGTCCTAAATGCTGGTCTGACACTTCGACAACTAGAGTTTGTAAAGCTTCTGCCAACCCGAGTGACCATTGTGAGATCGTGACCATTTCCTGGACATTTAAAGGAGCAATCACTACGTGAGGCGCTTCTCCATGAAATCCATACAGCACCTGGTTTAAATCGGTTTGTTCTGACTTGGTTGGAATGCCTGTGGAAGGGCCGCCACGCATGACGGTCACCACCAGCGCGGGGGTTTCACTGGCAATGGCCAGCCCCATCGCTTCCGTCATGAGCGAAAACCCGGGGCCAGACGTTGCGGTCATGCTGGGCAGGCCGCCAAAAGAACCACCGATGACCATGTTCATCGCAGCCAATTCGTCTTCTGCAACCAGAACACGACCGCCCAGTTTTTCAATACGAGGGGCTAAATACTCCACAATGTCGGTTGCCGGTGTAATCGGATAGGCGGCGGCCAATTTTAATCCGCCCCGTAAAACGCCTAAGCCGCACGCTTCATTACCACTGATGTTCCAACGCGGTTGGTGGGTGGGCTGCCAGTTTGACAACACGGCATAATAACTGTCCGAAATCAGTTGTCTTCCTGCCTGAATGGCTTCCAGAGAAGAATGAATGACGGCGTCGCCTTTTTTACCGAGCGTCTTTTTTAGAGCGGCTTCAATGGACATGGAATTCAGTCCGATTTGTTGTGCCAATACCCCCAAAGCAAACATGTTCATGCGGCTGTCTTTGACGGTTTTAACTGCATTTTGTAAGGCGATGCCAATTAATTTTGCACCGGACGTTTCAACCAGACCGGGTGGTTTTTCACGGCTGTTATCATAAATCACCAAACTGTCTTGTGTCAGGGGAATTTCATCGGCAAACCGTTCAAATTTGAGCCAATCCAACGCAAGATGAATATGAGAGAATTCTGCTAAGGTTTCGATAGGTTGGTCTGAAAGGTTCAGCATCACCGCCGATTCTCCGCCTCGAATCTGCGGGCCGAAAGAACGCGTCATCACACCATAAAATCCGGCTTTCGCAACGGCTTCAAGTAAAATCAGCCCCACTGTGACCGCGCCTGTTCCGCCTGATCCCGAAATGGAAATGGCCAGGCTGTTTTGAGTGGTTGAAACAGGGTATGTCATGAATTTTCCTCTAAGTTCTTTTACGTGCTCAACGCATTGAAATAACCTAACCTCTATTCTAGAACAATCAAAACTAGGATACACTGTGAATCTGTCTGTAAGATGGGGTTTTTTTAATGATGAGAGGTGTGAAAAGTGAAACAAATTTGGATCGGTGCTTTATTGTTGAGCTTTTTAAGCGTTTATGGATGCAGTTCAGCTAAAGAAAGAGCTTATGAAAAAGAGTATCAAAAAGATGCGGCGGAGAAATCCCATCAAGAGTTGAGCCGGGAAGCCGATAAGCTTGATTAAACCGATAAACTGGGTCGCAGGTTTTCCGGTAATTCAAACCGTTGCTCAATGTTGCCTTGCGGAGATAAAAAAGTAATTTCGACCGCGCTCAATTGTAAGTCGGGATCGTCCGTTTGTGCCTCGCCATATAAACGATCACCAATAATAGGAAAACCAGCCTCGGAAAGGTGGGTTCTGATTTGATGTTTTCGCCCCGTAGCAATGTTGATTTGAACCAAACTACAGTCGCTTTTTGAATGATAAAACAGTTGATGAGCCTTGCTTAAAGCCGATTTTCCATTGACGTCTTGATCAAATGTGCGTTCTTGCTCTCCAAACATACCTTTTACCCAGGCCTGGTAAATTTTACCGATTTGGCGGTTCTCGAAACGATGTGCCAAGCGTTGAGCTGATTTTTTACTGTGAGCGATCAGCATGACACCATCCGTTGCTTTGTCCAATCGATGGACAATCCAGCAAGGACGTTTCTCAGGAGGCTTTTCAAAAAGGTATTGTGTTTCGATCCAGCGGTTGAGGGTGGTATGGTCTCCCCATTTTGAGCCTTGCGACAAGACACCTTTCGGTTTGTACCAGACACTGAAATCACCACCGTCTTCAATTAAAACAGGGGGCGATATTTCCGCAGTTAAGACCTTTTCATTGAAGTAAAAAGACACTTCAGTGCCTTTTTTCAATACTTTTTTGGCTCGGCGAGCACGTACTTTTTTACCTTGTGAGTGCCCTTGGTTTGCAGGCTCAGCAACCCAGACTGCTCCTTGCTGACAAAAGCGCTTCAGTTGTTGGTTCGAGAAATGAGCTTTGCTTGGCAGGTGTTCCGAAAGCGTTTCTAACAGGGTTCTTTCGCCCTGTTGCAGGGTGAAATGAAGTTCAAAGGATTCGATGTTTTGGCTGTGTGTCATACAGGCCATTTTAATCGAAAAATTGTCGTTAAGAAATGAAAATACGGATGCCTTTTACAGTACAATCTTGAGAACTTAAGCAGAATGGTTCGATAAATGGCGCAGGTATTACAACTTGATAACGAAACAATTGAAGTCGTAAAAACGTCACGACGAGGGTCGATTGGACTGAAGGTGGAGCCGGACCGTATCGCATTAATGGTTCCGAAACAATTTTCCGACTTAACGATTGAATCACTCATTGCGAATGAAAAAGAGTGGTTGCTGGAGCAGATTCGACAGCATCAAGCTGAGATGCCGAAAAAATTGCTGTTGAAGTCCGGGCATGAATTGCTGATGTTTGGAGAAAAAATACTTTACAAAGAAGAGCATAAAACGCCTGTCAAGTCTCTTAACGTGGTGTTAGAAGGCGCATGTTTAACGGCTTATATGAATACTGCACGCAGCTTAAAAGCTCCTGAAGTGACGGCCAGAAAAAAAGTGGTTCAGTTTTTAACGGATCAGTTACAACAATATCTGATGGAAAAAGTGCCGCTGTTCGCTGAGCAAATTGCAGTTTCCCCAGCTGAAATCACTGTCCGAAATTATAAATCGCGTTGGGGAAGTTGTTACCCGGATGGACGTATTCAGTTCAACTGGCGGTTGGCGATGGCACCTAAAACGGTGATTGATTATGTGATTCAACATGAGTTGTGTCATTTGGTACACCCGAATCATTCGCCACAATATTGGCAACTTGTTGCTGAACATTGTCCGGATTATGAAACGCACAAGCAATGGTTAAAAGATAACGGAACAGCGTTAATTCATTTTTAATTGAACGACCCAAGTGAGGGATTATGGAAAATAAAACACCCGCTTCCAGCGAAGCGATGACCGACAAGACACCTGAAATGACATCCGTTGAAGAGACTCAGTTTGACAGTAAAAAAGCATATGCCGGGTTTTGGAAGCGAGCCATTGCCTATTTGATCGATGCCATTTTATTGACTTTCGTTCTGGTGTTATTAGGATTCATTTTCGCGGTGGTCGGTATCGTGGACTTTAATGACGAAGGTCAAATGACGCATAATGGTAATCTGATGGACTTGCTTTCCATTTTGGTCAGTTGGGGATATTTTGCTTTAATGGAGTCGTCTGGCAAACAAGCGACGTTTGGTAAAATGGCGCTGGGTATTCAAGTCACCGATTATGAAAATCAACGGATTTCATTAGTGCGTGCGACGGTACGTTTTTTCTCGAAATATCTGTCTGCCATTCTACTGATGATTGGCTTTATCATGATTGCTTTCACATCACGTAAACAAGGGTTGCATGATTTTATTGCCAGCACTTTGGTCGTGAATAAATCTTAAATTTCATCCAAGAGTTTGAATGACTTTTTCGCCATCGGTTGACCATTGATAATGAGGGTCAGCCAATGTTCTCCCGGATAATAACGTCGGGTGGATAACGGCTTGAAAGGGAACGATTTTTCGATGTTTTTTCGCTTGCCATAATCTCCTTCCGTTATTTTAAACAGCTTGCGAGACAGTTGGCCGTTGGCTCGGCGGTAATGTAAAAAAACCTCTATTCGAACCTTTCCCAGCTCGGCGTGTTGTCCTTGTATTTCAATAAATAATGTCAGGTAGGAACCGATCTTAACGTTAGCCGGTGCAGTGAAATTTAATACTTCGATATGATTTGGCTTGGCATAGCCAAATAAGGCAAGGGCTTCAGGGTGCGCTTGTTTGAGCAATGTCCGACAGCCATGCTTTAAAATCCAGTCGGTGTGCTTGTGCTGTCCTAACCAGTGTTTAGCGGTTTGGATAACCAGCTCGGGATGATCTTTAGAAATGTCATTCAAATTATTCGCCACGCTTTTACGTACATAGCGGCTGTTATCTTGGTTCAGTGCTTCCAGTATCGGCAAGATTGGACTAGGGTCTTGTTGAAAGGTTTTCAATGCTTTGGCCCAAGGCAGGCGAGGGCGGCATCCTTCGCTGGCAAGACGCCGGACGTGTTCGTTGTTCGATTGTGTCCAGAGTCGTAATTGCGACATCATTTTTTGAGGGTGTCGCTCAATCAAAGGCCGTACGGCAAATTCGGCCGAGGAATAGGGTGTCATGGCTTCCAGTGCCTGAACGGATAACGCGTAATGCTCTTGCCCAAACTGTTCAACATAATCCGGAAAGAAAATATATTCAAATCCTTTAAAGTGTCGGGCGGTTGGGATCAAGATATGAACGGCATGAGCAAAATCCTTTGGCAGGAAAGACTTTAAATTTCGGCTGATATGCTGAATTCGTTGCTTTAATTCGAATGTTTCCCATTGATCATTCAGAACAGCTTTTTGAAAGGCGCCGCTGTTAAAATGCGGATCATAAAGCACAATGGTGTCAGCCAAGGTTTGAATCAGCTTGGCATTGTAAAAATTTTTTAAAGGTTCCATGTGATTTAGTTTAACGTGTTTGGGAGGAATTCAATAGAATTCGTTGTCTCAATTTAACGAGTTAATCTCGTCCAGGCCTGGCGGATTTTTAGTTGCATAATGTGGAAGTGAAATCATAAACAATGACTTTTCGGGTTTAAAGTTTTATGATGATTTCCTTATATAAAAGACTAGAAGATACTAAAAAATAATTATGCGCTTTTTAATGTTATGTTGTTCATTGTTTGTTTGGAGCAGCCCAACGGTTTTTGCGGCTGATTCTGAGTCGCGTTGGGTCAAAGCGATTCAAGTCAAAACCCCCTCGCCTGCTCATTGGCAATTGACCGGAACCCTCCAGCCTCGTTATCAGTTTACACTCAGTTTTCGCGTGGCCGGTCAGGTTGACCAGCGTTCGGTTGAGTTAGGTCAGCTTGTTGAAAAAGGGCAAGAACTGGCTAAGCTGGATCAAACGGATTTAAAATTGTCTGTTGAACAGGCAAAAGCCAATTTGGCCTCAGCGCAATCGAATATGGAAAATACGGCGAGAGAAAGCAAACGTCTGGCAAAGCTTTATCGTGACAAGTTGATTAGTTTACAACAGTTACAACGTGCGGAAACGTATGAAACCGAAAGTCGTCAAACGATGATCGCCGCACAGGCGGCCTTGACATTGGCACAAAACCAGTTGGATTACAGTACGTTAAAATCACCTGTGACAGGTGCTGTCAGCCAGGTTTCTGTAGAAGCAGGGCAAATGGTCTCTGCCGGTCAGCCAGTTTTTCAGGTGGTGAGTGAATTGGCGGAAGCGGAAGTGTCGTTACCGGCTAACCGAATCACCAGTGACATCGAATCGGCTTCATTGACTGGAGTTGATCATCCTGCAAAGTGTCAGGTGGCACTGCGAGCTAAAAGCCCTATCAATCAAACGTCAGGTTTACAGTATCTGGCACGCTATCAATTAATCGATTGTTCTCCATCATTGCCTTTGGGGAGTGTGATACAGCTACAGTTCCAAACCGTGTATAAAAATCAGCAACAGGTACCGATTACTGCTGTGTTCAACAAGGGTGAGCAAAGCTATGTTTGGTTGATTGAAAACCAACATGTAACCGCCAAACCTGTGACGGTGACGCAGCTGACGGATACCGCCGCAATCATTGAGGCCGATTTAGCCGAGCAGGCTCAGGTGGTCAAGCAGGGGGTTCATGCGTTAGTGGAAGGACAAGCGGTGAGTGTTCGTCAATGATGCAACGTTTTAATTTATCTGAATGGGCCGTCAAACACAAAGCCATCACTTTATATTTTGTTTTGCTCTCTTTATTGGTTGGTACGGTTTCTTTTATCAATTTGGGGCGTGCCGAAGATCCGAACTTTACCATTAAAGTGATGGTGGTTTCTGCTAACTGGCCGGGAGCAACCGCGGAGCAAATGCAAAATCAGGTAGCCGATCCCATTGAAAAAAAGCTGCAACAAGTCGAGTATTTTGACTTTGTGGAAACCACGTCCCGACCCGGGGAAGTGACGATGCTGGTGACCTTTAAGGAATATACGCCGCCAGAAGCGGTTGAAGACCAGTTTTATCAAGTCCGTAAGCGGATGCTGGATCTCAAGGGGGCGCTGCCTCAAGGTGTGCAAGGCCCCTTTGTCAATGATGATTTTGCCGACGTTTATTTTACGCTTTATTCGCTGACGCAAGGTGATCTCAATTATGCAGATTGGCTGCAGACCGCAGAAAAAACGCGCGATGCTTTATTGCGTGTGGAAGGTGTGCAAAAAGTCAATTTGCTCGGAGAGCAGACCCAACAAATTCAAATCACTTTTAATGCTGCCAAAATGAAAGCATTAGGGGTGACGCAACAGCAATTGATGCAAAACCTGACGTCTTATCAAACCATTGCGCCTTCCGGGTTCGTGGAGACCACGGGGCCTCGAATTTATCTTCGTCAAACCGCAGAACGAGATTCTCTTGAAGAGATTCGCCATGTGCCGATTGCGGTGAACGACCAAATCATGCATTTATCAGACTTTGCTACAATTTCGCGGGGGTTTGAAAAGCCGAGTCAATTTAAAATCCGCAACCAAGGTCAAGATGCATTACTGCTGGGGGTGGTGATGAAAAAAGGCCACAATGGCTTGGCTTTGTCAGATAGATTGTCTGTTTTTACTCAAAACTGGCAATCGCATTTACCGCAAGACGTGACGTTGGAAAAAGTTACGAACCAGGGAGATGCTATTGAACTGGCGGTGAATGCTTTTCAGTTGAAATTTCTTATGGCGGTGCTGGTTGTGCTGGCGGTAAGCTTTTTAGCGCTGGGTTGGCGTGCCGGCATCGTGGTGGCTTTGGCGATTCCTTTGACATTGGCATTAACCTTTTTTTTAATGCAATTGACGGGCAAAAATCTTGACCGGATTACGCTGGGAGCATTGATTCTTGCCCTAGGTTTGCTTGTGGATGATGCCATTATTGCCATTGAAATGATGTTGGTGAAAATGGAAGAAGGACTCGAAAGAACCAAGGCTGCTGCTTATGCATGGACGGTCACGGCCTCGCCGATGTTGTTCGGCACGCTGGTGACTGTGGTCGGTTTTGTACCGATTGGTTTTGCGGCCTCCAATGTTGGAGAGTATGCCGGTAATATTTTCTGGATTCTGGCCTTTGCTTTGCTGCTCTCCTGGTTGGTGGCGGTGACCTTCACGCCCTACCTTGGGTTTAAATTGCTTCCGGATGTCGAAAAACAAGCCATACATGACAGTGGGGCGCCGGATAATCGGTTGACACGTTTTTTATCGACATGGGTGCATCGTTGCGTGCGCTATCGTAAAACGGTTGTCGGGGTGACATTGGGTATTTTTTTGGTGTCGGTTTTTGGCATGGCTAAATTGGTGGAAAAACAGTTTTTCCCGAGTTCCGACCGCCCGGAACTGATGGTGGATATTTATTTGCCGGAAGGTTCCAGTCAACAGGTAACGGATCATTTATCTCATCAAATAGAAGCGTATGTGCGTCAGCAACCTGAGGTGAAAACGCTTTCCAGTTATATTGGACAAGGGGCGCCTCGATTTTTCCTGGCCTTGAACCCGGAATTGCCTAATCCCGCTTTTGCCAAGTTGATTATTGTGACCGCCGATGCTGAGGCGCGCAATCAGCTTAAAGCACGATTACAGAAACACATTGCTGAAGGAAACTTTGATGCGGCTCGTGTTCGGGTACATGCTTTATTGTATGGCCCCCCCGTGGTTTGGCCGGTTACTTTTAGAGTGATGGGGGATGACTTGAGTGTCTTGCAAGAAATCGGGGAACAGGTTCGCCAAAAAATGGCGGAAAACGACCATATTCACGACCCCCACTTAGAATGGAGTGAAAAAAGTCCGGCTATTGAGTTGGCATACGATCTGGATCGCCTCGCTTTAATGGGCGTGACGCCGTTAAGTCTGTCGCAACAGCTGCAGCAAGCTTTGCGGGGAGAAACGCAGGCGGAGTTGAGAGAAAATACCCGACGTATTTTATTAACCAGTTTTACCCGTTTTTCATCAGAAGCCGAGTTAAAGCAGCTGGAAAGCTTACCGATAGAAACCCAACAAGGAATGAAGGTGCCGTTGCAGCAAGTCGCAGACCTGAAAGCAGTCTTCACTGACCCGGTGCTTAAGCGTCGCAATCGAACGCCGTATATTAATATCAATGCGGAAGTGGAAGGGGCGCAGCCGCCCGATGTGACCATGGCGATTTGGAAGGACATGGCCAATTTGCGAGAAAATTTACCCAGTGGTATTCGCATTGAAATTGGCGGATCGGTGGAGCAATCCGGTAAGGCGCAAGCGTCCATTCAGACTTTGATGCCGGTCATGGTGCTGCTGATGGTGACGTTGGTGATGTTGAATATGCAAAGCTTTTTAGGCACGTTTATGGTGTTGGTGACCGCCCCTTTAGGCTTGATTGGAGCGGTTGCTACCTTGTTGTTGTTTTCACAACCATTTGGCTTTGTCGCTACCTTGGGGCTAATTGGATTAGCCGGAATTTTAATGCGGAGTACGCTTATTTTGGTGGGTCAAATCAATGATAACCAAAAGCAGAATATGACACCGAAAGACGCTTTGATTGATGCCACATTGCGTCGAGCAAGACCCGTGTTGTTAACCGCCTTGGCTGCGATTCTGGCGTTTATTCCGCTGACCACCAATACGTTTTGGGGGCCTTTGGCTTATGTATTGATCGGGGGCATTGGTGTGGGAACCTTGTTGACCTTGCTTTTCTTACCAGCTTTGTATGCATTGTGGTTCCGTATTCCTCAGTCGAATCAACCGACCTGATATTCTTAAAACGCCCAGGCCTGGGCGTTTTTTTTATGATTTGAATGTGATTTATAAGTGGTTGAGAATTTCAGTCATAAATATAATTAATTGGAATTAGAATGTATATTCTAGAATAATGGTTCTAAATTAAGTTAACAGGATGCATTGTGGCAAATTTTTTTGAAGAATCGGATATCAGCGCATCGAAAAAAAGAGTTTTAAACAGTGCCTTGGTGCTGTTTGTTGAGAAAGGATTTTTTAATACGTCGATTCCTGATTTGGTGGCGCACTCCGGGGTCAGTACCGGCTCGATTTATCACGCTTTTAAAGATAAGGAACATCTCGCCAGAACGTTGATGGATTTGTTGCTTGCTAAAGTGGAAGTTGATCAGGCAACCCTGTTGGCGGCTCATAGAGAGTGTTGGCAACGCTACTATCATTTAGCCAAGTGGCTGTTTGAGATGACGGAAACGTTTCCGCATGTGATGCAGTTTATTTTGTATGCACGTCACCGGGAGTTTATGCCGACAATTCAACCATTATGTTCTTCCAAACCTTTTATGACGTTGAGAAGTGTGTTGGAACAAGGACAGCAGTTAGGGCAAATCAGGGAGATGGATCTGATGGTGGCATCTTCCATTGCCTATGGCAGTATTCTGCGATTGATTCAATTGCATTTGGATGGATTGGCTCACGAGCCGTTACAAGAACATTTAGATGAACTTACCTGCGCGGCATGGCGCGCGATTAAAGCAGACTGAAAAAGGAGTCAATGATGGTTTTAAAAATGGATTTGGTTTGGTGGTACTGGGCGATTACCGATGTTTTGCTAATTGCCGGTGTGGCTGGAATGCCTTACGGAATTGAAGCAGCGATTGTTTTTAATGGTATTCAGGTCATACATTTTTATACTCGAACCCCTTCGATTTCAGCCTTTCCTGTTCAAGTCCGTCTGGCTTACTTGGCGCTACTGATTATTGCGTTGTACCCGCCATTATTCTTTTTGTATTACCTGATTATTTTAGGGACTTCGGCCATGGTGTTGTTTGATTACTGTTTTTTAGCGCGCTTTATGTCACTGATGCCGTGGAATCATCAGCAAAAGTTCAGTGCCGGATTGTTGATGGAAACCTTTTTTACCAAGCCGGTCGATGGCAGTGTGCAAAAAATCAATTAAGGCACTTCAATGATTATGAGTAATGGAAAAAGAAAAGGAAAGCAAAAAATGATGAGACTGGTATTTTTAGCATTGGTTTTTTTCGCATTAGTGTATGCGGCATCGCCTATGGTCTATGCGTCACAAAAAGCAGATGCTTCGGATCCGTATTTGATGGGATTTGCGGCTTACGCCAAAGAAATGGACACTGGTAGAAAAGGACATGAAACCTATGCGGACTATGTCAGAGAAGTCGCCAGCGTGGAACGTAAAGCCGGCTATATCGGGCCCATTTTACCTTTGCCAAAGCCGATAAAAGTGATGGACGGCGTTTATACGGTTGTTGGAAGTTTGATTTGGCATAATCCATCGAATTATGGGTTGAATAACAACTTAACATTTATGGTGTTTGAAGAAGGTGTATTCGTGTTTAATGCCGGCCCTAATCCCGCCGTGGCGGCTTCTTTTCACCGTCAGATTCAAGCGATAACGGATAAACCCGTTAAATGGGTGGCGGTGGAAAACAGCCAGGGGCATGCTTATTTAGGTGCCAGTTATTGGGTAGATATCGGTGTCAAAAAGCTGTATTCGCATCAACGAGCCAATGACGATTTTCATAATGGATTTGACACCATCAAATCACATTGGGCAACACGCGTAGGCAAAGAGTTTACACATATGGCACGCGATGTTTCAGATCAGTTTATAACCTTTGAAAAGAAAATGACCGTTGATGTTGGTGGAGATGAGACGGTAGAAATTCTTAATTTCGGTCCTGGTCATACCCCCGGTTCTACTGTGTTATACGTGCCTTCCAGAAAGTTGTTACTGACAGGAGACCTTGCTTATAACCATCGAATGTTGGCTCTGTTTTCTTATACCAATACCTTGGAGTGGGTGGCTTCTTTTGAACGCATGATGGCCGCAATCCCGAAGGATGTTAATGTCATTCCTGGTCATGGCGCGCCGACTAATATGGCTACGATTAAACGAGACACCTATGACTATCTCAAATACATGCAGTCTAAGGTTCAGGTCATTATTGATCAAGGTGGTACAGAAGAAGACGCTCTGCTGATTGACCAATCACAGTACCAACATCGTTCAGTGTATGAACAAACCCATCAAAATAACGCCAGCCATATTTACCGTGAAATGACCGGCGGAGATTTAGGTCAGAATTTTGAATAATAGGGGATGTTTTTTAAGCATAAAGGCCTTTTAATGAGGTTTTTTATACACCCCGCTTTTGCATGACGCCTTCTTTTTGATTCGTTGAGTTAAGCCGTTTTTTTAACACAGAAGTTGTTTTAACGGCTATTTTGAATACGATCAAAATGCCCAGGCCTGGGCATTTTTTCAACTTTAAAGACGTTAACAACCAGATAAAAACGCATTTTTTTGGTATGCTTTGAAGCTTTAATGGTTCAGGTTTTTGCTTATATGAAAAAAGTGATTCACATCACGGCAAACAGTCGACTTACCCGTTTTTTAAAGCAACAGTTATTGGCAGACCGGTGGCAGGGCAAAACGGTTATCAGAACGCCCGAAGTGATGACCTGGTCTCAGTGGTGGGCACAATGGATGCAAGCCAGCTTGCTTTGTGGAGACTTACCGCTTGAGCAACTGCCACATAAAACCTTGTCGGCGTTTGAAGCTCAACTTATCTGGGAAACCTTACTGGATAAGAAGATTCAACAACAACCTGAGTTGGCATTGCTGAACCCAACGGCGACTGCAAAACAGCTGTATCAAGCCTGGTGTTACTTTGCGGAATACTTTCCTGAAGCTGGGTTTGATGCGGTATTCATTACCGAAGAAGTCCGTTTATTTCTGGATTTGAAAAAAACATATTTGGCGAGGTTAGAGCAACACGGCTGGACGGATGCGGTTTTACTGCAACAGCAGCAATTAACACACTTAAAAAACATGGGGCATTTGCCCGAAACATTTCGGCTACACGGCTTTGATGAGATCTCTCCTTTCATGAGACAGTGGATTGAAACGGTGCAAATGCGCGGTGGTGAGGCCGAACAGGTTGATGAAATGCTTCAGACTACCGCAAAACAACAATGGCTTTATACGGCTCTCAATCCACAGGATGAAATTCAGCAGATTGCATTGTGGTGTGCAGAAAAACTCAAACGGCTGTCTGATAGCAAGCCGCTCCACGAGCTTCGCATTGCCATCGTGGCACCAAACTTGGCAGATGTACAACAGTCGTTGACCTGGTCGCTGGATGACGTGCTTTATCAACAATTCGGACAAGCATTGCCTCTAAAGTCAGGCCGCCATACGCTTTACAATGTTTCGTTGGGGATGCCGCTTTCGCAAACCCCGGTTATCAAAAATGCATTACAAACGTTGTCTTTGGCAATGATGCCGGATAAGACATGGGCCTATGCCGATTGGTCTAACTGGCTGACCTCGCCTTACACACTTGGAAGCATCATACAGCGCCAAAAAGCGGACGTTCAGTGTCGCAGATTGCAATGGGCCAGTTTTAAATGGCCGAATTTATTACAAGTCATCCAACAAAAAGAAACCGAAAAGAAGGTGACCTGGTTACCAAAGCGGTTGACGAAAACGCTACAAAAAGTGTCTGGTGCTTCGCGTATAAAAACATTAAGTCTCTCACAGTTTATTGTCGAGGCCGAAAAAGTACTGCAACAATTTAAATGGGCTGAGTCTTCTCAAGAACGCACTTTGAGCAGCATTGAAATGCAACAAAAAGAAACGTTTTTGGAAGCGCTTGCGGACTTTGCTCAATTGAATATGGTGCAACCCAAACAGTCGGTTTCTGTGTGGATGGGTTTGCTCAAGCGTTATCTCACTGAAAAAGTACACCAGCCTCAAACCCAGGGTATTGTTCCGATTCAAATCATGGGAACCTTGGAAGCCGGCGGACAGACATTTGATGCTCTTTGGGTGATGGGGTTGACGGATGAAGCTTGGCCGAGACCTCCGAGTCCGAATCCTTTTTTACCCATGGCTTTACAGCGCGCTTATGGGGTGCCACGGGCAGATGCGTCAAGAGAGTTGGACTATGCGAAGCAAGTGACATTACGATTGGCAAAATCGAGTCCTGAAGTGATATGGTCGTATCCGCAGCAATTAGAAGACCGAGTGGCCTTGCCGAGTTCTTTGTTGACACTAGATAAGCTTAAGACGGCTCAAGAGTATGTGCCAACGCCGTATCAAAGTCTGGCCACCCAGTTATGGACACAGCGGCAACCGTTGGAATGGGTTGAAGATGTGCGAGGCCCTGAAGTGCCTTTGGGTAGCCGAGTGCCAGGAGGGTCGGGGGTTTTGACTGCTCAGAATAAATGCCCGCTCATGGCGTTTATGGATTACCGATTAGGCGCACGCCAGCAACTGGAAGACGTGGAAGAGGGGATGCGTTCCAATCATCTGGGAACGCTGGTGCATGCGGTGTTGGAAGCTTTTTGGCGTCAGGTACAGACGCAACAAATTTTGCTGCAAATGGATGAGAAGGCGGTCAGTGATCTGGTGTTAGACTTGTTGGAAGAAGCGATGACACCACTGAAACATCAGTTTGATGAGCATTATTTATCACTGGAACAACATCGAATTCATCAGTTGATTTTGGAGTGGTTGGCTTTAGAAAAAATACGACCGAACTTTAAGGTGGTGGCTTTTGAAGCAAACCATACGCCGATCATTGGCGGGATTGAGTTTAACCTTAAAATCGATCGTGTCGACGAGGTATTCGATGCAGAATCAGGTGAACTCAGTCGTTTGATTTTGGATTACAAAACCGGCAAAGCTTCCGTGGGCGATTTATTGAAAGAACCGATTGAAGCGCCGCAACTGGCGGTCTATCTTCATGCATATCAAGAAGCGGTTGCCGGGTTGGGCTATGGTATTTTGCACAGTGATGATGGCGTCAAATTCAATACGTTGATTTCCGATGAAGGGGTCATGTTAAAGGATCGTTCACAAATGATCTTCGCAAAACTAGCCGCCAGAGAAGGCAGTGATTTTCAAGGGGTGAGCTGGTCAGGTTTTTTGCAAGCGCTTCGAGATGAAGTCTCTGAGTTGGCCACTCAAATTCAGCAGGGACAGGCTGAAATGACATTCCGAAAAGAAACCGATTTAACTTATGCCGCCAGTTTATTGGCTTTGCGATTGCCCGAAGTGATGGTGCAGATGGGAGAGCAGGAGTTGGCTGAAGAGGAAGTAGCGGAATGAATTTAGATCTCGATTTTGGAGTCTCCGATGTTATGACTCTTCCTCAAAATGAAGTGGTTAATCCGTTAAAAAACCTGATTCTGGATGAGGCACTGCCGGATGGCAAGGCCCGTTTTAAGGCGATTCATCCACAACATTCCTTTATTGTTCAAGCCCCGGCCGGGTCGGGTAAAACCGCACTTCTGACGCAGCGCTTCTTAGCATTATTATCTCAAGTCGAAACGCCGGAGCAGGTGGTGGCGATGACCTTTACCAAAAAAGCCGCTGCTGAAATGCGAGAACGTATTTTGGAAGCCTTGCAGTTCGGGTTGACGGTGCTGGATGATTCCGCATCGATTTATGATCAAAACACTTGGCACTTAGCACAAGGTGCTTTACAGAACAATCAACAACGGCAATGGCATTTATTGGACAATCCAAATCGGTTGCGGATTCGAACCATTGATTCTATGAATGGGTATTTGGTTCAGCAAATGCCTTTATTGTCACGCTTAGGGGCGCAACCTCAAGTGGCGAGCATGAATGATACGCTGTATTTGAAAGCAGTGCGTCTGGCGTTGAAAGATGCCGACACGACCGAAGCGTCAGCCAGTTTGTTGAGACTGGTGAATGGTAATTACCGCAGCGCAGAAAATTTGTTGGTGACAATGCTGAAAAAGCGCGATCAATGGATGAGCGCGTTATTGGGGTATGGCAGTGATGCGGAAGCGCAAGAACGCGCTGAGTTGGAGAAAGCATTGGCTTTGCTGGTAACACAGGAGAAAGCACAAGCCATAAGGACTCTTTCTCCCGTACTGTCTTTATTGCAGCAGCTAGCGGAGTTTGCCGAATTTGCCATAAAAAACGACCAGCCACAACTGAAACCGCTGGCAAAAGCGCCTTTAACGGAGGAATCAGATTTAGCGGCTTGGCAAGCTTTGGGAGATTGGATTCTTTCCACCAAAGGGGAGTTTTTGAAAACGGTCACGGTCAAAAAAGGGTTTCCGGCCGGCAAAGGCGAAAACAAAGAACGCAAAGATGCGTTTATCGCGTTATTGGCAGAGCTGAATGTGGCCGATGTTCGAGGCCAATATGCACAAGCATTGGTTGTGTTAAGTCAGCTGCCGGATGGCAACTACACGGATGAACAATGGCAAAATCTTCGACATTTGATTCAACTGTTACGCCAAACCGTTGCACACTTGAAGCTGTGTTTTCAAATAGAGGGCGAGACTGATTTCATTGAAGTCGCGCAGGCGGCTTCTCAGGCGCTGGGCAGTGAGCTTGAGCCAACGGACTTAGCTCAACAGTTGGATTACACGTTAAAACACTTGCTGATTGATGAATTTCAAGATACCAGCGTCGCGCAATATGAATTGGTGAAGAAATTGGTGGCGGGATGGTCGTCGGAGGACACGCATAGTTTGTTTATCGTTGGCGACCCGATGCAGTCAATTTATCGCTTCCGAGAAGCGGAAGTAGGGAACTTTTTGCAAGCCTGGCAAGGGCGGCTGGGCGAAGTGCCTTTAACCCCCCTGAACTTGGAGGTGAACTTTCGTTCATCGAAAGGTGTGGTGGATTGGGTCAACCGGACTTTTGCCAAGGTGTTTCCAAAACAGAGTTTGATTGAACAAGGAGCGGTCAGTTATGCCTCGGCAGTGGCCTATTCTGAAGCAGCTTCGCCAGCCGTTCAAACTCATTGGGCGTTGGAGCAGTCTGCAAGAGATGAAGCAAATAGCATTCTCGCGCTGGTTCAAGAACGATTGGCGGTATTAAAGCCGGGCGCATCGATTGGGATTTTAGGTCGAAGTCGGTCACATTTAATGTCGGTAGCAACTCAACTCAAGCAGGCGGGCATTGCCTTTCGAGCCGTGGAACTGGAGGGGTTGAAGGATCGGCAGGAAATTCAAGATTGCGAGGCATTGACTCGATCATTACTGCATTTGGGGGATCGGCCTGCGTGGATCGCGTTATTACGCTCACCTCTCGTTGGGTTGTCATTAACGGATTTATACCGTTTATTAGGCGAGAATGACGACTATTTTCAAACGCCTGTATGGGAAACTTTGCAGGATAAAACACACCCTGGCTGGCAACAGTTATCCGATGCTGGGCGTCAACAATTGGAGCGGAGTTTTCCCGTGCTTGAAAAAGCACTGAACGCCCTAGGAAGTTATGCGTTGGATGTGTTGGTACGCGAGACTTGGTTGGCGTTAGATGGGCCGCAAACGGTGGGTTCAGAAATGGCATTGCAAAATGTGGATGCGTTTTGGATGATGTTGGGGAATCTGGAAGCTCAAAATGAGGTGGCGGCTTTAACGGTGAAAGGCCTGTCGGACACACTGGAATCTTTGTATGCGTTGCCCGATGCCTCTGAAGCCAGCCAACAAGTAGAACTGATGACGATGCATAAGTCGAAAGGACTGGAGTTCGATACCGTTATTTTGCCGGGATTGGGGCGTCCCCCTCGTTCCGATGAAAAACAATTACTGTCTTGGTTGGCTTTCAAAGGACAAGAAGAGCAGTCTTATCTGGTGATTGCGCCTTTTGAACAAAAGGGTAAAGCGGCACAAAAACAACCCGGCCTGGCTAATTTGATTAAACGTTATGATGAGCTTAAACAAAGTTATGAGCTCGCTCGGTTGCTTTATGTTGCCTGTACCCGTGCCAAGCAGCAATTACATTTGTTCGGCACGGTGAGTGTTTCCGAAAAGGCATTCAATGGTGAGGCGGCTTTGGCGCCTAAGAAAAAAAGTTTATTGGAATGCCTATGGTCGATTGAAGCCCCCGCCTTTGACGCGTTTTTAACAGAGTTTCAATTCTTTGAAGCAGAAGAAGCTGTTCAGGCTTTCTTACCGAAAGTCAGTCGGTTGCCGTTGGAAAGAAAGGGGTTTTGGCAAACTCGGAAAGTAGCATCTGAAATCGTGAAAGCCGCACGAACTGGCGTTGTAACAGAAGCAGATAAAATGGACTCTCACGATGAGACGGCTGAGTTGTCGGTTTTAACGCAAGCCACTTCTTTACAGGGTGGGGTTTTGGCGAAAACGGTCGGGCATTTTGTACATGCCGTGTTTGAACAATGGGCGCAGCAGGATATGTCGAGTTGGGAAGCGGAAATGCTTGAATCACAGCGTGAACGATATCGCTATGGATTAAAGCAGATGGGCTTGAATCGTGATTTACTGAAGACAGCGTTGGAGCGTGTGATGGTGTCTTTAAGCCATGCTTTACACAATCCCAAAGTTCGTTGGGCGTTATCGCGAGCGCATACGGAATCCGCTGTCGAATTACCCTTGAGTGCCAAAGAAGAAACAGGACAGTCAAACCATATCATTGATCGCACCTTTGTCGATGAACAGAATACGCGTTGGATTATTGATTATAAGACCAGCGTGTTTGACTTGAATAAACCCGAAAAGGATAAAAATGCTTTTTTACAGGCGCAAATAGCGCACTACACACCGCAGTTGGTTCGCTACGGTCAGTTGTTGGGCGCAATCGAAAAACGTCCACAAAAGAAAGTGCTTTATTTTAGCTACTTAGATGAATGGGTTGAATTAGACTGAGAGGTCTGAATTTTTGAAGGAAACTGAAATGACAAAGAGACTAGAACAAACTCAACAGCAGATTTTAAAGCACCATGGTGGGAACGGCGCACATGCGCGACAGATGATTACCAATAGCTACAATCGGCGTCACGATGAGCGCTTTTGGCAATTTTGGGACGAAGTTGTGGCAGTGAATCATCAACCGAGCGATGGGGTGCTCGATATGGGTGCCGGGATTGGACAATTTGTTAAAGACTGTGCAGAGCGCTACCCGGAATCAAACATTTATGGTATTGAAGCAGCGCCTTATATGCTGGAAAATCCACTTGTTCAACCTGAGAATGTGTCATTATTGGTGGACGATTTGAATCAGCCTCAAGCGCAGATTGCTCTGCAGAGTTTAAGCATGGTGATGGCCAATATGGTGGTGCATGAGCTCACTCAGCCGATTAAGATGTTCAAAGCAGCTTACCAATGGTTAAAACCAGGCGGCCGATTGTGTGTGATTGACGTGGTTCGACAACCGCTGAAGGATTATTTGAGTCAACGTTATACTGACACCCAGGTGTGGGGAGATCAAACAACCGTTGCAGATTTGGAAGATGCTTTTGAACATTTTCAGGAGCATAACCGTTATCACCCTGACGATATTGTGTTTATGTTGACGCTGGGCGGATTTCAATTGATAGAGCAAACGTCTCAGAGCGAAGGACGCTTTGTTCGAATTGTGGTGGAAAAATAAACAACATCAGTTGTTTGTTTAGCGCCAGAAGGCATCTTGCAACCACTCTGGTTGGGTTTGATTGTTTTCAAAAGACAATACATCAAATCGCATGTTGTATGCTTGGTAATCAGAGTGTTTTTGTAGAAAGGTTTGCGCGCATTGAATTACGCGTTGTTGTTTTTTCGGGGTAACGAATTCTGACGCCGAGCCGTATGCTGTATTGTGGCGATATTTGACTTCAAAAAAAATTAAAGTCTGATGGGGATCTAAGCCGATTAAATCGATTTCACCCCCTTTGCAATGAAAGTTTTGTGCAATGACTTTGATGGCTTGGGTTTTTAACCAGACGGCGGCTTGTTGTTCTTTTTGCTGGCCAATCTTTTGACTCAACCAGCCCATAATTACTCTGCCATAGCCGTTGAATCGGTGTTGGTTTCCGGTGTAATCGGTTCTTGCTCTTCTTCAACTGGTTGTGGCGGTACATAAGCGGGCGCTTGGGTAATGTCTCCATAACGATCATATTGCGCCCAGATAAAGCGATGATCAATGATATTGTCTTGCATGGATAGTTTCCCGGTCATGCCGTTGTTGAGACAAAGCCCCGGCGCAAGATTTTCTTGATTTAGAACCAATGTCAAACTGTCCCACCCAAACGCTTCAAATGGCGTTTTTAAAGACGTCTCTTTCAGTGCTGCCGTCATGGTCGGGAAGATCAAGTGACTTAAATCTTTATTTGGCGGTGTTTGTTTTAATTGCGCCGGCGTGAGTTTTGAAGAACCATAAGTGGGAAGATTTAAATCAAAAAACTTAAACTGAGGTTTAAAGACAGCTAAACGCTCTGTGCTGCCAATGAGAACGATGGAATCTAAGTCTTGTCTGAGGCGTGGTGTGAAATGCACTTTTTCTTTAAAAAGCCATTTCAGGTTGTTTTTACGAGCTTCGCTTTCCGGCTCATTGATAACGCTGCCCAAAGCCGCTCGTAAATTGGGTCGTTGAGTTGGATAGGTCTTCAATACGGCGTGGTTGCCTTCCATCTGTGTCCAGTTGTATAGAATATGCTGCGCGAGATTGGTATCGGATGAGGCGGTGCTGGTTAAGATGCCAATACGTTTAAAGTCATGATATTGAAGTTTTTGTGTTATTTGAGCCGCTTCGGAATCAGACTTGAAGTTGAATTGTTTGATATTAGGGTCGTTAATCTGATTTAACGCCAATAAGTTCTCTGGTTTTAAGTCGGCTAAAATTTCGATGGCTTCTTTGCGAAGGGGGCCGATGACCCATTCCGCACCTTGATGAATTGCGGTTAAGTAGGTTTGTTTGAGCTCACTTAGGTCGCTGCTATCATAAAATCGGATATTGAGGTCAGATTGAGTGGAAAAATGGTTTTTTAAAAGACCATTTCGAATCTGTAAACTGATATTGGCATAGTTGCCCGTAAATGGCAGTAATACCGCGATATTTTTAAGGGTGTTTGGTTGATTCAGCTTGTTTTGTAACTCCGGTAACAGATGTTCAGAATAAAGAGCGGTTGGATAAAATTCGCGTAAATCACGCAAAGCCTGTTTCTGCCAAATCACTTTTTGTTGGGTCGCCTCTACCAAGCGTAACCAGTTCTGCAAATCTGTATTGTTTTCCGCTGAGATCTGGAGTTCTTCTAAAGTGGTCTGCGGAAGATTTTTGAAGGTCGACCAAACTTGAAATTCAATGGCGAGTCGGTTTGCATCGTCCACCTCTAGCCACAGTTCACGGCTTAACTGAATGTATTCTTCCCAGGCCTGGTCGTTTTTAGCGTCTTGAATGGATTCTTCTAAATAGTTCAATTGGTTCGGCATTTTAGAGAGTGCACTTAAAAAGCCGAACTCACTTTCTTTTGATGTGGATTGTTTCGGTGCGGTACTACATCCGGTTAACCAAACAACGGCAAAGAAGGCTGAAATTAATGTAATCTGTTTAAACATTTTTAATAAAATGACCTGAATGAATCGTATTGACAATTATAACGGTTAATAAGGTTGGAATCGAATTTATAACAGGGATCTCTCTCGTGCAAAGGTCTCAACTAAGAGTAACGCATGTCATACCAAGAAGAAAGTAAAGATAAAATAGTTGAAAGTATTCAGGGCAGACTCTTCATTGTCGCGACACCGATTGGGAATCTGAAAGACATTACTTTGAGAGCGCTTGAAGTGTTGGAAAAAGTTGATTGGATCGCGGCAGAAGATACACGACACTCTAAAAAACTCTTACAGCATTACGGCTTGAATAAAAAACTCATCAGTTTGCACGAGCATAATGAGTTAGAAAGACGAAACGAGTTGCTCGCTTTATTAAAGGCAGGCGAGCAAGGCGCGTTGATTTCGGATGCGGGAACGCCATTAATCAGTGACCCTGGGTATCATTTAGTGAATTTATTGCGGCAAGAAAATGTTCTGGTCGAACCTATTCCTGGGGCATCAGCCATGATTGCCGCGTTAAGCGCATCTGGGTTGCCGACTAATCGTTTCAGTTTTGAGGGGTTTTTGCCCGCCAAAAAACAAAAGCGATTGCATGTTTTGGAAAACTTGGTGCAGGAAACTCGAACAATGGCTTTCTATGAGTCGCCTCATCGAATACTGGAGAGTTTAGCAACCTTTGTTGTTGCTTTTGGAAGCGATAGAGAGGTTGTGGTCGCGAAAGAAATTACCAAACAGTTTGAACTGTTCTTTTCTGGAACCCTGGAAGAGGCTTTGAGTTTTTTTGAAGGTAATCCAGATAAGGTCAGAGGTGAGTTTGTTTTTATCTTAAAAGGCGCTGAAGAAATTGAATCTAGCGAAGTGACGGATGCAGATGAAATGATTCAGCTCTTGCTTCAACACGCCTTACCCGTCAAGCAAATTTCCGAGATTGTAGCAACCCATTTTGGGTTAAAGAAAAAAGCGGTATATCAAAGGGTTTTGGAAGTAAAGTAAAAAAAGCTAATTTGAAAGTCTGTCCCTTGTAACTAATTAATTTTAAAAACTTTATACTTTAAAATTTCAAATGTCTTTTGTTTTGGGCAAAAGTCCTTATCAGTAAATCGTTTAAATCCTGTGAATTTTCATGGAAATAAAGTAAAATTAATGAATGTGCTTTGTGAAAGAATCGATAGGAAGAATAAAATAAATGTGCGGAATTGTCGGCGGTATCGCTGAAAGGAATCTGGTTCCAATTTTGTTGGAAGGTCTGAAAAGGCTGGAATATCGAGGATATGATTCTTCAGGTGTTGCGGTTTTAGATGCCAATCAAGCAATCCAGCGTGTTAGAGCGTTGGGTAAAATTAAAAGTTTAGAACAAAAGATACTTCTTGATGAGCAGCCTATTGCCGGTCAGATTGGTATCGCACACACGCGTTGGGCCACGCACGGTGTTCCAGCAGAGAATAATGCACACCCCCATATTTGTAATAATGAAGTCGCGGTGGTTCATAATGGCATTATTGAAAACTATCAATCGCTTAAACAACTTCAATTGGAAAAAGGGTATCGTTTTACTTCCGAAACCGATACTGAAGTGGTTGCCCACTGTATTCATAGACAATTACAAAATTCTGAAACCCTGTTAGAAGCGGTTCAAAAAGCCATTGTACATTTTGAAGGCGCTTATGCCATTGGGGTCGTTTCTGTTCACGATCCTGATACGTTAATTGCCGCTCGAAAAGGGAGTCCTTTGGTGATTGGGGTTGGGATTGGCGAGCACTTTATTGCCTCCGATGTGTCTGCTCTTTTACCCGTAACGCAAAACTTCATCTTTTTAGAAGAAGGGGATGTGGCCGAAATAAAGCGTGATAGCGTAGAAATCTTTAATGTAAAAGGTCAAAAAGTCGCACGAGAAGTCAAGCAGTCTTCGGTGAGTATGCATGCCATTGAGTTGGGTGAACATCGTCATTATATGCATAAAGAAATTTTCGAACAGCCTCAAGCGGTAGCCGATACGTTAGAAGGCCGCATTTCACAAGATCACGTTCTGGTGTCTGCGTTTGGTCATGAAGCTGAATCATTATTTGAAACGATTAAACAAGTGCAAATTATCGCTTGTGGAACAAGCTACCACGCTGGGTTAGTCGCTAAGTACTGGTTCGAAGATATTATTGGTCTGCCTTGTCAGGTAGAAGTAGCCAGTGAGTATCGTTATCGTAATCCCGTTATGTTAAGTGATACGCTGTTTGTGACCATCAGCCAGTCTGGTGAAACAGCTGATACGCTAGCGGCATTGCAACAGATTAAGCAATTAAAAGCTCAAACACCCTCAAGTCATGATCGAACGCCGTCATCCCCCGGCTTGACCGGGGGATCTCCAGCCCACAAACCAGGCTTAAACATCCCAACTTTGTCCATTTGCAATGTACCCGAATCCAGTTTAACCAGAGAGTCAGATTTAACGTTTCTAACGCATGCCGGCCCTGAAATTGGGGTGGCTTCCACCAAAGCCTTTACCACCCAGTTGGTGGCTTTGTCCTTGTTGGTGACGTCGATTGGAAAAACCTTAAATTTAATGTCTGAAACACAAGAGCGCAAGATCGTGCATGGCTTACAAAAACTCCCAGGCCTGCTGCAAAAAGCCTTGACACATGAAGACAGCATTAAGGAAATTGCACAAGGGTTTGCCGATAAAACCAGCGCCTTGTTTTTAGGACGTGGCACCATGTTTCCGATCGCGCTTGAAGGCGCGTTGAAGCTAAAAGAAATCAGTTATATTCACGCCGAAGCTTACCCTGCCGGAGAGTTAAAGCATGGGCCTTTAGCCTTGATAGATGAGCATATTCCCGTGATTGCCATTGCCCCGCATGATGATTTGCTAGAAAAGCTTAAATCTAACCTGCAAGAAGTCAAAGCGCGTGGTGGCCAGATGATTGTGTTTGAAGACGAAAAATCCTGTGTAGGATCAGAAGAAGGGTTTGATGTGGTCAAAGCAACCTCAAATGTGGGACGAATTACGGCGCCAATTACATTCAATATTCCATTGCAGTTATTGAGTTATCACGTTGCTCTGATTAAAGGCACGGATGTAGATCAACCCAGAAATTTAGCGAAATCAGTTACGGTTGAATAAATGACATTTCAGATTGCTACTGTTGAAGGTAAAGAGTTTGTTAGTTTAAATGGTCACAGTGTGCTTGACTCTGCATTAAATAGTGGTCTTGCCTTTGAATATAGTTGTAAGAATGGTCAATGTGGCGTATGTAAAGCAACATTGCTTACAGGTCAAGTTAAAGCATTACAGCCTCAGGTTTCTTTGACTGAGCAAGATATTGCAGAAAATAAAATTCTTACTTGTTGTTGTTCAGCGCTTTCCGATCTTTTAATTGATTCAGAAGATCTCAGTGCGCTACATGGTATTAAGACAAAAACTTTTCCTGCTAGGATCAATGGCATTAAATTTCTGTCAAATCAAATTGTTGAAGTAAAGCTTCGGCTTCCTCCTACGGCACAATTTAAATTTCTGGAAGGGCAGTATATTGATGTCATTCATTCAGCAGTAACCAGAAGTTATTCTATTGCAAGTACTTCAGAAGAACCTGAGTTAAGTTTGCTTATCAAAAAGGTCGAGCAAGGGGTGTTGAGTCGTTATTGGTTTGAGGAAGCAGCGTTTAATGATTTACTTCGCATAGAAGGACCTAAAGGTACATTTTTTCTTAGGGATAAAAATAAGCCGCTGGTTTTTTTGGCAACTGGGACAGGTATTGCTCCTGTTTTAGCCATTTTGAATCAACTTGAACAGGATGATACATTTCATCAGCTAAATTCGATTCATCTTTTTTGGGGTAATCGAAGATCTGAAGATTTTGTATGGATTTCAAACTTTAAAAAGATTCAAGTTGATGTTTTTTTTGTTCATTCTCGTCCGCCGGAGAACTGGGAAGGCGAGAGGGGATATGTTCAAGATGTTGCATTAAAGAAAATTGTCAACATTAAAGAAGCTCATGTTTATGCATGTGGTTCTAACAATATGATTTATTCAGCTAAAAAAGCATTTACAGAAAAAGGATTGGTTGTAAAAAACTTTTATTCAGATGCTTTTGTACAAAGTTATTAGGTAGTTAAGGTGTAATTTATGAAAGCAGTAATATTAGCAGGTGGGTTAGGGACTCGTTTAAGCGAGGAAACCAGTGTAAAACCAAAACCAATGGTGGAAATCGGTGGAAAGCCTATTCTCTGGCATATTATGAAAATGTATTCATCACATGGGATTAATGATTTTGTAATCTGTTGTGGCTATAAAGGTTATGTCATCAAAGAATATTTTGCGAATTATTTTTTGCACCAATCAGATGTGACTTTCTGTATGAAAGAAAATCGTATGGATGTGCATGAAAAACGTGCAGAGCCTTGGACTGTGACACTTGTGGATACAGGTGATAACTCTATGACTGGCGGAAGACTGGGTAGGGTTGCAGATTATATTAAAGATGAAGAAGCCTTTTGCTTTACTTACGGTGATGGTGTTTCTGATGTAAATATTTCCGAACTGATAAACTTTCATAAATCTCATGGTAAGCAAGCTACTCTAACAGCAACATTCCCTCCAGGGCGTTTTGGTGCGCTTGATATACAAAATAACCAGATTAAACAATTTAAAGAAAAGCCTAAAGGTGATGGTGCCATGATCAACGGGGGATTTTTTGTCTTATCCCCCAAAGTGCTAGAACGTATTAGTGGAGACAATTGTGTATGGGAGCAGCAACCTTTAATGGGGTTGGCAGAAGACGGTGAATTAATGTCGTTTCAACATGATGGATTTTGGCAGCCAATGGACACTCTTAGAGATAAAACCCACTTAGAAGAGTTATGGGAAAGTAAAGATGCTCCATGGAAATGCTGGAATGAATGATGATTGATTCAAATTTTTGGCAAGGTAAACGAGTTTTTTTAACCGGGCATACGGGGTTTAAAGGAAGTTGGCTTTCACTTTGGTTGCATTCAATGGGCGCTGTTGTGAGAGGTTATGCTTTATCTCCGTCAACATCTCATAGTTTGTTTATTGAAGCGAATGTAAAAGATGTTGTTGATTCTCAAATTGGGGATATTAGAGATCTGAAGCGCTTATCAGAAAGTATGCTTGAGTTTAACCCAGATGTTTTGATTCATATGGCGGCACAACCTTTGGTCAGACTGTCATATCAAGAACCTATAGAGACCTATGACGTGAATGTGATGGGTACTGCCAAAGTGCTTGAAGCAGCGAGAGGTTGTTCATCTTTGAAATCTATTGTTAGTGTAACCACTGACAAGTGTTATGAGAATAAGGAATGGGTCTGGGGTTATCGTGAAGATGAACCGATGGGTGGTTATGACCCTTATAGTAGCTCAAAAGGCTGCGCTGAACTTGTGACCTCTGCTTATCGTCGCTCATTTTTGCATGAGCAGGGTGTTGGGCTTGCTTCGGCACGAGCCGGTAATGTGATTGGTGGTGGAGATTGGGCTGAGGATCGCTTGATCCCTGATATTCTTAGAGCATTTGAAAAAAATGAACCAGTCATTATTCGAAATCCTGCCTCAACTCGCCCTTGGCAACATGTTCTTGAACCTTTGTCAGGTTATTTAATTCTTGCGCAGCGGCTTTATGAACAACCGGAAAAATATGCAGAGGGTTGGAATTTTGGTCCTTATGATGAGGATGCTCGTCCAGTTAACTGGATACTGGATCATATGGTTCAACAATGGCCTAATAGCCAATGGCAATTGGATCAAGGAGCGCAGCCTCATGAAGCAGGTTATTTAAAACTTGATATTTCCAAAGCTAAATCAAGACTTCATTGGCAGCCGATATGGCGCCTAGAACATACACTTGAAAAGATCGTCAAATGGCATCAAGCGTGGTTGAATCAACAAGATATGCAGGCCACTTGCTTACAAGAAATCAATGAATATATACGAGATATGAAATATGCAAACCACTGAATCGATTAGAAAAGAAATTTCCGAATTGGTTAAACAATATGCCGAGTTGCAATATGCAGAAAAGCCTTTTGAACCAGGAGTATCAGTCGTACCTCCTTCCGGAAAAGTCATTGGTGAAACCGAACTTCAATATATGGTGGAAGCCTCTCTTGATGGTTGGCTGACTACGGGTCGTTTTAATGATCAGTTTGAAACAGAGCTGGCCAATTATATTGGTGTGAATCATCTGATTACCGTAAATTCCGGTTCTTCTGCAAATCTTGTCGCTTTTGCAACGCTAACTTCTCCGAAGCTAGGGGATAAGGCGATCAACAAAGGGGATGAGGTAATCGGTGTCGCGGCGGGCTTTCCTACAACGGTAAATCCTATTGTTCAGTTTGGCGCAATTCCTGTTTTTGTCGATGTAGACATTAAAACCCATAATGTTAATGCAGATTTAATTGAAGCAGCAATTACCCCTAAAACCAAAGCAATTATGTTAGCTCATACGCTTGGTAATCCATTTAACATCGCTAAGGTTAAAGAAATTTGTGATAAACATGACTTGTGGTTGGTTGAAGATTGTTGCGATGCGCTAGGGGCAAAATATAACAATCAGCATGTTGGAACCTTTGGTGATATTGCGACTTGCAGCTTTTATCCAGCACATCATATTACCATGGGTGAAGGGGGGGCTGTTTTTACAAATAATCCTCAACTGATAACGATAGCGGAATCTTTTAGAGACTGGGGTAGAGATTGTTATTGCAATCCTGGTTGTGATAATACTTGTGGTACACGATTCAATATGCAGTTAGGAGAGCTTCCACAGGGGTATGATCATAAATATACCTATTCTCATTTAGGGTATAACTTAAAAATCTCTGATATGCAGGCAGCATGTGGTTTGGCACAGTTGAAGCGGCTACCGGAATTTGTTGAAAAGCGGAATGCCAATTTTGACTACCTGAAAAAGAGGTTAGCTTCATTGACAGATTTTATCGATTTAACAGATTCAACCGAAAACTCAACACCATCATGGTTTGGGTTTCCTATTACGGTAAAGGCTTCATCAGGGGTTAATCGAGTTGATTTAACAAAATATTTAGACCAGCAAAAAATCGGTACGAGACTGTTATTTGCCGGAAACTTAATCAGACAACCATACTTTAAAGATATTGAATATAGAGTTGTCGGAGAGTTAAAAAATACTGATGAAACGATGAACCAGACTCTTTGGTTAGGAATATATCCAGGTTTAGGCACTCAGCAATTAGATTTTATTGCTGAAAAACTAGAAGAATTTTTTGGTGTTGGTTTTTAAATGAAAGCTTCTGATGCTGTCGCAGAGGTCCTAGCGGCTAATAATGTAACTTATGGTTTTGAGTTGATTGGTGGAATGATTACTCATTTGGTTGATAGTATTAACCAGTTAGGTAAGACACAGATTGTCTCCATGCATCATGAACAAGGAGCTGCTTTTGCAGCAGGGGCGATAGCAAGAGCAAGTAAACATAAACAGTTAGGGGTGGCTTTAGGAACAAGCGGTCCAGGAGCGACTAATTTAATTACTGGAATTGCTGATTGTTGGTTAGATAGTCACCCGTGTCTTTTTCTAACAGGACAAGTAAATACATATGAATTGAAAGGGCAACGAGAAATTCGTCAACAAGGCTTTCAGGAGCTTGATAGTGTTGCTTTGACCCAAAGTATAACAAAATATTCATATCAAATTAGAAACCCAGATGAGTTGATTCCTCAGTTGCAAAAAGCAATTGATATTGCAAAAGAAGGGCGACCAGGTCCTGTTTTATTGGATATCCCTATGGATATTCAAAGAGCTGAGTTAGAGGGTTCTGTTTTAGATTATCTTAAGAACGAAGTTGTTAGCCCGTCAAACAATACTGTTCAAAGAACTGACTTGGATTTGGTGTGGGAAAAAATTAAAAATTCAAACAAACCCCTCTTTTTAATCGGTGGTGGTGCTGTAAACGTCCCTTCATTTCAAGTATGGCTTGAACGTTTGATTGAGTTAGAAATTCCTTATGTGAGTAGTTTAAAAGGGGCTGAAAAAGTTAAAAAATCTCCTTTTTATCAAGGTATGCTTGGTGCATATGGTACGAGAACGGCTAATTTTGCAACGCAAAATTGTGATTTGTTAATAGTTTTGGGTAGCCGATTGGATGTTCGTCAAACGGGGGCAAAGCCCCATGAGTTTGCAAAAGCGTCAGAGATTGTTCAAATAGATATTGATTCAGCGCAACTCAACAACCGTGTAACGGTTGATTTGTCATATAACTTGAATTTAGAGGAGTTTTTTAAAGAGTTTTTAAAAGTTTCTGTTTTTAAAAGTTTTACAACTTGGACAGGAAAGTTAAAAAAGCATTTTGAAAATTATTTTGTTGACGAGTATGAGACATGGTCTGTAAGCCCTTTCAAGTTGTTTCAAACTTTAAATAACGAGTTTTCAGGAACTAATGTTCAGTTTGTCGCTGATGTTGGAAATAATCAAATGTGGGCAGCCCATTCCTTGAGATTGGAGAAAAACCAAGCTTTGCATCATTCCGGAGGCTTGGGGGCGATGGGGTTTGCAATCCCATCAGCAATAGGATTGCATTATGCAACCAAAGATAAAACTGTAGTTATAACAGGTGATGGCGGAGCGCAATTGAATATTCAAGAGTTAGATATTATTGCTAGAGAAAATCTACCTATCTTGATTGTTGTTTTCAATAATTTTTCGCTAGGAATGGTGCGAGGCTTTCAAGAACTGTATTTTGAGGGCAGGAACTCATCAACATATTGGAAAGGTTATTCATCGGAATTTTCTAGGTTAGGGGAGGCTTATAATATTGAGTCAGTATCCTTATCCACAATTGAAGAGTTTCAGGTAAGCGTGCGTAAGTTTATTCAAGGAAACAAACCTTATTTAATTGAAGTTATTATGCCTGATGCAAGAGAGTGTAGGCCTCGCCTAGAGTTTGGAAATCCTATTGATAAACAATCTCCCATAAAAGATACAGGTCATTATAAATGAAAGTAGCTGTTATGGGGGCATCAAGCCAAATAGCTCGAGACTTGATAGTGAATTTCGCGTTAAAGCAAAATTATGAGTTAACGCTTTATGGTAGAGCTCTAGATGTGATTAGGGTGTGGTGTGAAGAAAAAATACCCACAGCTAACTATGCGATTTATGATTTTGGGGCATTTGACCTCGAGCGTAAGTTTGATGTGATTATCAATTTTGTAGGGGTTGGGGATCCTGTTCTGGCAAAAGCAATGGGGCGAAAGATCTTTGATATAACAGAAGAATTCGATACGATTGCTCTTTCTTATCTGGAAGCTTATCCTGATACTAGATATATTTTTTTAAGTAGTGGTGCTGTTTATGGTGGTGGTTTTCAACAGCCTGCTGATGAAAATTCCTTTGCACAATTTGATATCAATCACTTGAGTTTTACAGATTGGTATTCAATCGCGAAGTTTTATGCTGAAGCTCGTCATAGAGCCTTACCTCAATTTCATATTACGGATATTCGTGTTTTTAATTATTTCAGTGCATCACAAGACCTTAATGCAAGGTTTTTGATTTCAGACATTATTCGAGCAATCAAAGATAAAACAGTGATGTCGACATCGCCAGAAAATATTGTGCGGGACTTTCTTTCACCAGAAGATTTTTATAGATTGGTTTGTTCTATTATTGATTATGGACCAGTTAATACAGCATTAGATTGTTATTCGAAAGCTCCAATTGATAAGTTTTCATTACTGAATGAGATGTCAGAAAAATTCGGCTTGAAATATCATGTAGAAAAAGAAAATGTTGCAGTGAACGCCACAGGCATTAAACGTAATTATTATTCCGTTAACCGAAGTGCTTCCCAAATAGGTTACCAGCCGAGTAGAAACTCTCTAGAAAGTATTCTAGAGCAAGTCGAATTGATAGGTTAAAGGAATATATGTTGTCGTTAAGAGCTTTTTCAAGCTTAATTGAAAATGGTCCCCTTATTTCGATTGATTTATTGGTGGAAACTGACACGGGGTTTTTGCTGGGAAAAAGGATTCATAAACCGGCAAAAGGTTATTGGTTTGTTCCTGGCGGTAGAGTCTTCAAAAATGAAACAATTGATGATGCGATTCAAAGAATTTCATTTAAAGAAATTCATAAGAAGCTTTCCAGAGAAGACTTAGAGTTTTATGGTGTCTTTGAACACTTCTATTCTGATAGTTTTGTCTCTGATGATGTTTCAACTCATTATGTTGTTCTTGCGTATAAAGTTAAATTAAGCCAATTAATGGAAGATTTACCCTTAGTTGAACATGAAGAGTACAAAACTTTTACAGTTAAAGAAATTATTAAGAATGATTTAGTACATAGTTATACAAAACAGTATTTTATAGGAAAGGTGTAATATGAAAAAAGCGTTAATTACGGGCGTAACCGGTCAAGACGGATCTTATTTAGCAGAATTCCTGTTAGAAAAAGGGTACGAAGTACACGGTATTAAAAGGCGAGCCTCTTCGTTTAATACACAAAGAATTGATCATATTTTTCAAGATCCACATGTTGAAAATGCAAGATTTAAACTTCACTATGGCGACTTGACCGATTCATCAAACTTGACGCGGATTCTCAAAGAAGTTCAGCCTGATGAAGTCTATAATCTTGGTGCACAATCACATGTTGCGGTTAGTTTTGAATCACCAGAATATACTGCGGATGTTGATGCAATGGGTACCCTTAGATTACTTGAAGCAATTAGATTTCTTGGACTGGAAAAGAAAACAAAGTTCTACCAGGCATCAACTTCTGAGTTGTATGGTTTAGTTCAAGAAACCCCTCAAAAAGAAACCACTCCGTTTTATCCTCGTTCTCCCTATGCAGTTGCAAAAATGTACGCTTACTGGATAACCGTAAACTACCGTGAATCTTATGGGATGTATGCCTGCAATGGCATTTTATTTAATCACGAGTCGCCAAGACGTGGTGAAACGTTTGTCACGCGCAAAATTACTCGAGGGCTGGCTAATATCGCCCAAGGATTGGAGCAATGCTTATATATGGGTAATATGGATGCTTTACGTGATTGGGGTCATGCAAAAGACTATGTCAGAATGCAGTGGATGATGTTGCAACAGGATAAACCCGAAGATTTTGTAATCGCAACAGGTGTCCAATATTCAGTTAGGCAGTTTATCGACTGGTCAGCCAAAGAGCTTGGACTTACTTTAAGGTTTGAAGGCGAAGGTGAAAGCGAAGTTGCAATTGTTGAGAGCATCGAAGGTAGTAATGCACCTGCATTAAAAGTTGGAGATATCATCGTTAGAATCGACCCTCGTTACTTCCGCCCTGCTGAAGTTGAAACGTTACTTGGTGATCCGTCAAACGCTAAGAAAAAACTCGGGTGGACACCGGAGATTACAGTACAAGAAATGTGTGAAGAAATGGTCGAAGACGATTTGAAGATTGCCAAGCGCCATGCCTTGCTAAAAGAGCATGGACATGATGTCCCTGTTTCAGTTGAATAGGAAGCGCAAATGAAAATACTTTTAACAGGCGCTAATGGGATGGTTGGTAAAAACATTCTTGAATCATCTTTATCAAAACAGTTTGATTTTATTTGCCCAACAAGTTCGGAATTGAATCTACTCGATAAAGCAGAAGTTAGTCGTTTTTTGAATAAATGCTCTCCCGATATGATTATCCATGCTGCGGGGATTGTTGGAGGAATTCAGGCAAATATTGCACACCCAGTTAAATTCTTTGCAGACAATATGCAAATGGGGCTGAATATACTGACAGCAGCGAAGGACTGTGGTGTTAAGCGCTTTATGAATATGAGTAGCTCTTGTATGTACCCTCGAAATGCTCCTAATCCTTTATCCGAAGACATGATTCTCAAAGGTGAGTTGGAGCCGACAAACGAAGGCTATGCATTGGCTAAAATTGCAAGCACTCGCCTTTGTGAATATATTAATCGTGAAGATACTGACTATTTGTATAAAACAGTGATTCCGTGCAATTTGTATGGTCGACATGATAAATTCGACCCGAATCATTCACATATGATTCCCGCCGTGATTCGTAAGATTTCCGAAGCGAAAGAACAAGGAAAAGAAACCATTGATATATGGGGCGACGGTCTTGCCAGAAGAGAATTTATGTATGCAGGAGATTTGGCTGATTTTGTATTTTATGCAATTTCAAAATTTGAGGAAATGCCTCAAAATATCAATGTTGGCTTAGGACATGATTACACGATTAACGAATATTACGAAGCAATTTCTGAAGTCATCGGGTTTGATGGTAGTTTTGAACATGATTTATCAAAACCAGTCGGTATGAAACAAAAATTAATTGATGATTCTCAATTAAAAGAATTCAGTTGGCACTATAGGACTGAGTTATTAGATGGAATTCAGAAAACATATCAATTCTACTTGGAGAGTCAAAGCAATGAGTAATTATCCACTAGCATCGAGTACATGGGACGAAAAAGAGTTGTCTGCAATTCAAAAAGTAGTCGATTCAAATATGTTCACGATGGGAAAATATGTTGCAGAATATGAAAGCCGATTTGCAGAATATTTCGGCTCTGAATATGCCGTTATGGTCAGTTCCGGTTCTACTGCAAACTTATTGATGGTTGCGGCTTTATTCTATACTAAAAATGAAAAATATAAGCTACAACGCGGTGATGAGGTTATTGTGCCAGCAGTTTCATGGTCGACAACCTATTATCCTTTGTATCAATATGGTTTAAAGATTAAGTTCGTTGATATTGATCCTGATACCCTGAATATGGATTTAAATCAGTTAGAAAAAGCGATTACTGATAAAACTAAAGCGATATTAGCTGTTAATCTGCTAGGTAACCCGAATGACTTTACTAAAGTAAATGACATTATCGGAAATAGAGAGATTCTTCTGTTAGAAGATAATTGCGAATCGATGGGTGCAACTTTGCATGGAAAACAAGCAGGAACTTTCGGGTTAATGGGAACGTACAGTTCTTTCTTTAGTCACCATATTGCAACAATGGAAGGCGGGTGCATTGTGACGGATGATGAAGAGCTGTATCACATTCTTTTATGTATTCGAGCGCATGGTTGGACTCGAAATTTACCAAAAGAAAATTTGGTTTCGGGTACTAAAAGTGATGATCCATTTGAAGAAGCTTTTAAATTTGTTTTACCTGGATACAATGCACGACCTTTGGAAATGAGTGGTGCGATTGGGCTTGAACAATTAAAGAAATTACCTGATTTTATAAAGAATCGCCAAGATAATGGTGCCTATTTCACTGAATTGTTTTCAAATCATCCATATTTGAAAATACAAACACAAACAGGGAACAGCAGTTGGTTCGGGTTTTCTTTTGTGATTAAAGAAAATTCTGGGATGTCGAGAAAAAAGGTGGTGTCGAAATTAATGGAAAATGGGGTTGAATGCCGTCCTATTGTATCTGGTAATTTTGCCAAAAACACAGTCGTAGAATATTTTGATTACGAAATTAATGGAGCCTTAACAAATGCCGAATATCTTGATTCAAATGGTTTTTTTGTAGGCAATCATCAAGTCGATATCAAGAAAAACATATCAGATCTGCACAAGCTGTTGAGTTAGTGGAATGAAGATTTTATATGTTGATCTGCAATATGATTATGGCATCCAATCTAGAGGATTAAATTTAATAGGTCAGGATGGTTTCAAGCATAGCTTTGAGAAGCTTGGTCATGAGGTTATCCCTTTCTATTATGATGATTTTTTGTTAGATGTTGAGTCTTTGCAGCATAAGCTGCTAAAAGTTGCGAATCAAGTAAAACCGGATTTAGTGTTTTTTTGTTTGTATCAAGATCAATTCAAACATGAAACGTTAAAGTCTTTGAAAGAAAAGTATATGACCGTTAATTGGTTTGGTGACGATCAGTGGCGTTTTGATGATTTTACAAGACATTATGCAAATGATTTTTCTTGGTGTATTACAACAGATTTATATTCAGTAAATAAGTATAGAGCAATAGGTCAAAACAATGTTCTTTTAAGCCAATGGGCTGCGATCGATGTACATGAAAAGTTTGAAGAGGCCAAGACCTATAAGTATGACGTTTCTTTTGTTGGAGGATATCATCCTTATCGAGCATGGTTTATAAAACAACTTGCTCACAATGGAGTTGCAGTGGAAGCTTTTGGTAATGGATGGTCTAATGGTCCACTCAGTGCCGAAGCTATGACGAAGTTGTTTTCAGAATCTAAAATTAATCTAAATATTTCGAATAGTAATAGTTATGATATTCGTTACCTATTCTCTTCACTTAAATCAATGCTATTGATGTTTAAATCTAAAAAATCCAATAGCCAGATTAAAGCGAGAAATTTTGAGATTCCATTTTTTGGAGGGTTTCAATTATCCGATTACGTTCCATCACTTGAGCTGTACTTTGATATTGGTAGCCAAATAACTTGTTATTCTGGGCCGGAAGAAGCAGCACTACAAATTAAATATTATCTTGAAAATGAAGAGAGTAGAGAAGCTATCCGAAAAGCCGGGCAGCTAAAATCCCGTTCACAGCATGGTTATTACCATCGATTTAAAGATATTTTAGAGAAAATACAATGAGGAAAGCTTCTATTGTAATTGGTGATGAATGTTACCGTAATAATCACTTGTTTAATTTAAATGATCCAGTAATCAATCGAGATAATTGTTTATATCCATTTTCGTTGCTTAAAGACAGGTTACTAAAAAATGGATATGAATTGGCGACTTCAGACATTAACTCCCCATCGACATCTGACATTGTGTTCTATAATGAAATGCCTAAACAATTACCGCCACCGAGCGAGTATGAAAAGTCATATCTATTACTGTTTGAAAGCGAATTGATTCGCCCAGATAATTGGGATTTCAAAAAACATCAGGCATTTCATAAAGTATTCACTTGGAATGATGATCTTATTGATAATGTAAAATATTTTAAGATTAACTTTTCTTTTATGCTTCCCGAAAGAATTTCTAAGAACCTTTCAAAAAAAGAAAAACTGTGTACTTTGATTGCGGGTAATAAAAAGGTAAACCATCCGTTAGAACTTTATTCTAAAAGGCTTGAAGCCATTCGATGGTTTGAAGAAAACCATTTGGATCAGTTTGATCTGTATGGCATGGGCTGGGATAAATATCGTTTTTCTGGACCTAAGCTCATCAGGGCATTGAATAAAGTCAAGCCGCTGACAAGATTGTTAGCACCTTACTTTCCATCATATCGGGGAAAGGTAGAGCAGAAAAAGCCTACCCTAGAGAAGTATAAATTTGCAATTTGTTTCGAAAATGCTAGAGATATTCCAGGTTATATTACAGAAAAAATTTTTGACTGCTTCGTAGCCGGGTGTATTCCTGTGTACTGGGGAGCCAATAATATTGATTGTCATATCCCTCCTAGCTGTTATATAGACATGCGAAAGTTCGAAAACTATGAAGCTTTATACCGCTTTTTAATAAATATGACTGATTATGAATACAAAGCATATTTAAACGAGATAGATTCCTTTTTATCGTCGGAAAAGGCGAATTTTTTTTCAGCGGATTATTTTGCCCAGACATTAATTGGTGAAGCTTTAAAATAAATGAAAAAAATAGGGCTATTTTTACAATCAGATATTTTTGTACTAGCTTTTGGCAAGCTAGTACAGGTTCTATTGCTATTTTTAGCGGTTAGAGTTTTCACAACTTACCTCTCTGTTAAGGAGGTTGGGAATCTGATTTTAATGCTTGCTGTAGCGACCTTTTTTGGTTTAGCATTAATAAACCCTGTTGGAAGTTTTCTAAACAGAAAACTAAATGAGTGGTTACAACAGGGAACAATACTTCAACACTTTATTAATTTTAACTTTTATGTTCTTTTTATCTCGTTCATCGCATTTATAACCCCCTTCGCGCTTATTTATTTGAATATAGGTAGCTCTATAACTACAATTTATTTCGCTATTGCGGTGGGCTTGTTCGTCTTTTTTAATACTTGGAATCAAACTTTAATTCCATCTCTAAATTTGTTGTTTTACCGAAAAGCATTTGTCTTTTTTACTCTATTATCGACAGCGTTATATTTATTGTTAGCGTCATTGCTAGTAGCGGTTCATCATGCTTCAGCATTTTGGTGGGTTCTTGGCCAATCGGTTGGTTTAGGCATTGGTTTTTTGCTGGCCTTATCGTTCTTTTTAAGACATATAAAATGGTCGAGAAGCATCAGTCTTCCAGCGTTTAACGCAAAAAGCTTTGAAAAAATCTTCCGCTTTGCCGGTCCATTATCAATATCGACACTTTTATTATGGTCGCTGGGAAATTTCTATAAGTTGATTATTGAAGCCGAAATTTCTGCAGAAGCGCTTGCTTATATTGGGCTTGGATTAACTTTATCGGTCAGTTTGGCTGGCGCAATTGAATCCTTACTGATGCAAGTTTTCCATGCGCACTTTTATAAAGGCTTATCTTTGGCACAAACGCAGAAGGATAGGGAGAAAGTTTTTCAGGAGTTTATAACGAATACGATGCCTATAGTGGCAGGATCTTTGTTCGCGTTAATTTGTTTGGCTCCTTATCTTGTTAATATTCTAGCTGACCAGAAATTTGCTTCGGTTTATATTTTTTTAATGTTTGGAATAGTAATTGAATTGATAAAAATTTTTACGAATATTTTAAGCCATGCAGCGCATAGCGAATATAAAACACATAAAAATATTATGCCTTATTTTTGGGGGAGTCTAATAGGGGTGGCTGGTGTGTTTGCTGCGATGCAAATCGATGAATGGCAAGTTGGTGTTGTGAGTACTTTAATGATTGCTTGGCTCGTCTCATTTATTATGATGAAAAAATCTGCACAGAGGTTGTTGAGCTTTAAGATACCTTGGAAGGAAATTACAACAGTTGTGATTTATTTAATGCCGATTGCGGCAATATCATTCTTTTTTAAAGAGCAAGAGCAAGATATATTGTTGTCTATATTCATAATTTCAATTTCTGGTATATTTGCCGCAATTGTCTTATTTAGGCAATATAAAAAAAGTGAACTCAATGTCGTATAAACCTTTAGTTTGTATATGTATTCCTTGTTACAACAATCAGGATACAATTCACGATACATTGAACAGTATAGTTCGACAGGATTATGATAATCTTAAAATAAAAGTATTCGATAATGCTTCAACCGATAGGTCGAGAGAAATTGTCTATAGCTTTATTGATCAAGGCCACCCAATTGAGTTATATACAAGAGAGAAAAATGTCTCGGGTGAAGAAAATTTTAATACTTGTATCGCTGAAGCTGAAGGTGATTTTTGTGCGATATTTCATTCTGATGATGTGTACGAACCTGAAATTATTTCTAACCAGGTAGCCTTTTTAACAGATAGATTAAATTGCCAAGCAGTAAGTGTTCATGCAAGAGTAATCGATGGAAGTGGACAATATACCGGCGACAGAATGATTCCTAAAGAACTACAGAACAATGTTTCTAAGGAAATAGAGTTATCGCGAGAAGAACTCATTGAACTCTCGTTCAAATATGGAAATTTTATAACCTGTCCCAGCGTACTTTTTAGAACGGATATTTTAAAAAATTACATTAAAGAATTTAAGGGTAGTCGTTTTAAATCTTCAGCTGATTTGAATGTATGGTTAAGAGTCACTGAAAAGGGTAACTTTGGATTCATAAATCGTCCTTTAATTAATTATCGGCTTTCATCATCAAGCTTCTCATTTAATCTTGCAAGAGCAAGGACGCATGATCATGATTTATTTCTTGTTCTAGATGATTTTTTGAATCAACAACAAAGATGGGACGCTACTCATGCCAAATTACAAAAATATCGTAATTTTCTTTTGATGAAAGACCGGGCTAACACCAATATTAATCGTTTGATTCTAGGTCAAAAAACATTCCAGACCATGGAGTTGGGGCAAAACTTTTCAATGGCTATGACCTCACGATTCCACTGTAAATATTTTATGATTGCCTTGGTAACTAAAATAATTATTTCACTTCCATTCAAACAAAATCTTTCCAGTTTAATGAAATGGGTAAAATTTGGTCATGCCAGATAGATTAAGAATATTACAGTTGGTTGGTGATCCCGTTGGCGGAATTCGCAAGCATGTCCATGATATTTTGAATGGGTTGAATGATGAATTTGATTTGTTTTATCTTTCTTCCAAGAAGGGAGATTCGATTTATTATGATGAAATTGATGCCATCAAACGAAAAATCGTCAATCATCAGACACTAGAGATTGTGAAAAAACCATCTATAAGCGATTTTATAAATATTTATAAAATTTATAAGTTTATTAAAAAACATCAAATTGATTTGGTTCACGGGCACGGAGCTAAAGGCGGTTTGTATGCCAGGATTGCAGGTAAAATAGCGGGTTGTAAAGTGATATATACCCCTCATGGGGGGGTTGTTCACAGTATGTTTAAACCGGTTGAAGCAAAAATATATAAGATGGTTGAAAAAACGCTTTGTCGCTTTACCGACTTAATAATCTTTGAATCAAATTACACGGCTGATGAGTTTAAGCGTAAATTTGTTTGCGGAAGCGTAGAAACGTTTGTTAACTATAATGGTGTAGAAACGCCGGAAGTTTTTGCTGAAAAACGAAAATGCATTAAATTTGGTCCTAAAAAACTTGGTGTATTTGCGATGTTGCGACCAGAAAAAGGACCGCATTTGGCTTTTCAGGCAGTTAAAGAATTATTGCAGGAAGGAGAGTTGTTAGAACTTCATTTTTTTGGTGATGGTGAGTTGAGAAAAACATTTGAAAAAGATGCCCGGGAATCTATGATGAAAGAAAGCTTTTTTTTTCATGGAGAGGTGACCAATGTGTATGAGCATATGAGAGATATGGATTTTGTCCTCATTCCTTCTTTATTTGAGTCATTTGGCTATGTTGCCGTTGAAGCAATGATGGTTGGAGTTCCTGTAATTTCATCAAATACAGGTGGGTTGAAAGAGGTATTATCTAAAAAAGATAGTTTTATCTTTGAGAGTGGTAATGTTGATGATATGAAGAGCATAATTCGAATTGCGATAAGTTCTTCTGACAGAATACAGCAAGAAATGAGTTTAAAAGCTAAAAATCATGCTTTAGAATTATTTTCTCTGGACAAAATGTCTAAACAATTAGGTCATTTATATATGAAATTTTTAGATAAAAAGCGTATATCATGAACCTTTTTTTATATCATGCGGGACACTTGATTTTAGGTTTATTGACCTTCAAAATTTTTTCAGGGAAAAAAAGTCAGTTTTCTTTCTTTGAAAAGTTACTGATGTTATCAGTTGCTTTAATTCCTATTGGAAAATTAGTTTACTTTCCTGTTCCAGGGATGTATGGATTAAAGTTTGCGTTTATTTTTGGTTCTTTAGTCGCATTTGTATGGTTGATGTTTATTGGTGTTAATCGAAATACAAAGATTTTATTTTTCACATTTCTTTTTCCTGCGCTATCTCTATTTTATATTCAGAATTATGAGTGGATATTTCTTTATCAACTTAATGAGCAACAAACTGAAAGTTCATTGTTGAGAGTTTTTTCTTATCTTGCCCTTCTTTTGTATAGCGCCGTTATTTATACTTCAATTCTTAAGAATAAAGACATTTACATAAAGTTTGCTGATTATTTTGTTATTGGTACATTTTTGTCTTCTATTGTAGGTTTTTTTATTTTTTATTTTGTTTTGAACGGGAGTCTTTCGTCTATAGATCTAGCTCCAATTTCAGCTGGAGTCCATATTGTAAATATTAGTGGTGTTAGTTTTTATAGGTTCAATCCTGGTGCGAACGTTAATGAGTTTTCAATGATATTAGCCTATGCCATTTTTTTGATGCCTTTTACTAGTTTTTCGAAAAAAACAAAATTGTGGTTAGCTTTGTTGTTTTTATTATTGGAGTTTGCGACTTTAACTCGAGCTGCATGGTTAGCTTTAGCGATTTCAGCTTTGTTTTCTTTTTTCTTTTTATCTCGTTTAAAACGTAATTTTAAATATCTATTTTTAACTGTTACAGCATTCGTTATAGTCTTCGCTTTTGTTTATCAAATTTCTGATCAGGTACGCTTTTTATTTGAAAGTAGGACTAGCATGGATATCGGTGCTTCAGGACAAGAAAGACTGGAAAAGTTTACTTATGTGTTTAACCACTTATATGAAAGTAGCTTTAGGGTTTTGTTTGGTTACGGGTGGGCTACTAATATGTACGTTCATAATGTGTATTTACAATTGCTCTATGAAATAGGCTTGGTTGGGTTGATATTCTTTGTTGTTGCCATGTTTCTCTACACAAGAAATGTTTTTTTTATGCCGAAAGGCACTATAAAAGCTTCTTTTATTGCTTGCTTAGTTTTTATCGCCGTCGTTTCGTTTATGCATCATATTTTGTACCATATGCAAACTTGGTTTGTTTTGGCTTATGTTGCAGGCGTTTCAGTTAATGCTAGGTATATGCGAATGGATGTTAATTAATTTATAGTATGAATATTTTTGCTTTAATCAATCAAGATAAACTTGAAGGTTTTATTAAGTACGTACTTTTGTTTTTTTTATTTTTATCCATTGTGTTAGGAAATCAAACTGCACAGATTAAATTTCTAGGCTTAAGAGAGTCACAATGGGTTATTTTGATTTTGTTTCCTCTTACTTTTTATTTAGTACTTAGAAAAGAATTGTATAAAGATTTTGTTGTCCAAATATTATTAACATTTATTGTTTTTGGTTTGTTTGAGGCATATAGAGCTTATCAAGAACTGGTACCACTTAAGTTTTGGTTAGCTGCTTCAGGGTTTTATTTGTACCCATTATTTTTCTTGATAAGTTTAGTAGCTTTCAATAAAAAAGATATAAAGCTGCTCTTTAATACGATTTTGTTTTCAACATTAATTGGGATCATATTATTTGTTGGGGAGTATTTTTATAGGACTGATCAACTGCCTTTTCTGGTACGAACCTCATCAGATATACTTCCAGTAATTTCGGCGGGATTAATAGCTTCTCTAATATATTATTTAAGATTTAGTTTGAGTAGGAACTTAGTCATATTGATTACTTTGTTACTTTTTTCGGCTTTGATGTTTGTAAAAGGAGCTATATTAGCCATAGTGGCAGCTTTACTGTTTACACTATTTCGTCGTTTCTTAGGGATAGCGGTATTGTTGGCTGTAATTTTTGCAGTTTCCGTTGTATGGATTATGACATTGCATATTGAAAAATATATTGTTTATGCCAATCAAGGAGACATATTTTGGTACAACATTGTGGTGAGATTATTGATGTGGAAAGATTATGTCTCTGATTTGATCTCATCTCCACTAGTTTTTATGTTTGGTAATGGGATTGTTCCTTTTTTTTCTAATTCAGTAGATGAAAATTTAACATTGTCATCGTTTTCGGACTGCAATGGGGTAATTCATTTTAATCCTCACAACTCTTACTTGTTGATGGCTCATTATTCAGGGGTGTTGTCCTTTGTTTTATTTTTTGCTTTTATTTTTAAAGTTCTTTCATTAAAGTCCATAATAATGGATAAACAATTAGCTTTGTTAGTTCCTATGACCCTGTTTTTTTTGATGCTGGCCATGACAACTCCTGTGTTTGAGTTACATTATCTGGCTCCAATATTTTGGGTGTTGCTTGGCGCTGTTTATCGATATAGACAATCAAATTAGTATATTTAATTTTATAAAAAGGATATAAAGTTGATCAATATTATTTTATGTGGGGGTTCAGGAACCCGATTATGGCCGTTGAGTCGAACAATGTTACCTAAACAATTTGTTCGTCTGTTTGATGGATATTCTCTTTTTCAGGACACGGTCATTCGAAATCAATCCGTTTGCAGTCATTCTTTTGTGATCTCCAATACCGAGCAGTATTTTTTGGCCGTTGATCAATTAAGTCAAATTTCATCGCTGCCTTCTCGTTTCTTGCTTGAGCCGGTGGGCAGGAATACAGCGCCGGCAATAGCGCTTGCATGTTTAGTTTTAGATGAAGATGATTTGGTCTTTGTCACCACTTCTGATCATTTGGTTAAGGATCAGAATGCCTATGAAAAAGCCGTGATTAAAGCCAAAAGTTTGGCTGAACAAGGAAATTTAGTGACTTTTGGTATTCAACCCACCTACCCTGAAACAGGGTTTGGCTATATTGAAGCTTCTGGATATGATGTTCTTTCATTTAAAGAGAAACCAAATTCCAAACTGGCTCGTTCATACCTTGAAGCAGGCAATTATTATTGGAATTCTGGTATGTTTTGCTTTAAAGCGGGTGTTTTTCTAGCGGAACTGCAAAAGCATTCCCCTGAAATTTATGAGGCATCGTTGCGGGCTATGGGGTCGACTAAAGAGGGGTGTGCTTCACAGGATGACAAGGTCATTAAAATCGATTTGGAAGCTATGCAGTCTATTCCTGAAGACAGCATTGATTATGCCGTGATGGAAAAATCGGATATCGTTAAAGTCGTTCCTTGTGATATGGGGTGGTCAGACTTAGGCAGCTTTGATGCTTTATATGATGAAGTGAAAGACGACTCGAATGAAAACGCAGTATTGCCTAGATTAGATAAGTCACCGCTGCCTATTTGTATTGACTCGAAAAACAACCTTTTAGTGACTAGAGATCGCCAATTGGCACTGGTTGATGTAGAAGATTTGCTGGTTGTTGATACGTCCGATGCGATATTAATTTCCAAAAAGGGCAGTTCTCAAAAGGTCAAACAAGTCGTTTCCATGATTAAGAAGCAATCTCCCGAGTTGGCTGAAATTCATCGGTTAGCGCATCGTCCATGGGGAACTTATGAGGTATTGATTGATTCTGAACAATATAAGGTTAAAAGAATTGTTGTGAAGCCGGGAAGTAAGCTCTCGCTTCAAAAACACTTTCATCGTAATGAGCACTGGATTGTCGTTTCTGGAACGGCAAGTGTAACGGTTGATAAAGAAACCTTTCTTGTGCGAGCAAATGAATCCACCTATATTCAGATGGGGCAGGTTCATCGATTGGAAAATGAAGGAAAGATTGATTTGGTGATGATTGAAGTTCAGGTGGGTGAATATACTGGCGAAGATGATATTGTCAGAATTGAGGATGTGTATGGGCGATAATTTAAAATCTCTGTCTAGCTTTAAAGCTTATGACATTCGAGGCAAAGTTCCTGAAGAGTTAAATGAAAGCTTAGCTTATAAAATTGGTAAAGCTTATGTAGCAGAGTTGAATGCAAAAAAGGTCGTGGTTGGTTATGACATACGTTTAGAAAGCCAAAGCTTGGCAGATGCGCTAAAAAATGGTTTAACTGAAGCGGGTGCGGATGTTTTGGATATCGGGTTATGTGGTACAGAGGAAGTGTATTTTGCCACTTTTCATCACAAAACAGATGGTGGCATTATGATTACCGCTAGCCATAACCCTAAGGGCTATAATGGCATGAAGTTAGTTGCGGCTGGTTCAAAACCCATTTCTGGAGACACCGGTTTAAAGGAAATTGAGCGCCGAGTGATTGAGGAAGATTTTAATCACGGCGAGAGTGTGCAAAACCAGCCAGGCCTGGTCATTTCTCAAGCTGATAAAACCGATTATGTTAATCATTTGCTTTCATATGTTGATCTGTCGAAATTAAAACCACTGAGAATTGTCATGGATGCTGGCAACGGTTCGGCGGGTGCTGTGATAAAGCAAATTGCTGAAAAGTTACCCTTTAAATGCTTTTTTGTAAATGAGGTGCCTGATGGTAATTTTCCGAATGGCGTGCCAAACCCTCTGCTTCCAGAAAATAGAAGTACTACCTCAAATGCTGTCAAACAACATCAGGCCGACTTTGGCATTGCCTGGGATGGCGACTTTGATCGTTGCTTTCTATTTGATGAACATGGTGATTTTATTGAAGGGTATTATCTGGTTGGGCTACTGGCGGAAACACTTTTGGCAAAACACCCTGGAGAAAAGATCATTCATGACCCTCGTTTGACTTGGAACACGATTGATCAGATTAAAGCGGTGGGCGGGGTTCCGGTGCAATCCAAAACGGGGCATGCCTTTATTAAAGAACGTATGCGACTGGAAGATGCTATTTACGGTGGGGAGATGTCGGCACACCATTATTTTAAAGATTTTGCGTATTGTGATTCAGGGATGATTCCATGGTTATTGATTGCAGAATTAATGAGCAAAACTGGGAAATCATTATCTTCTTTAGTGAGTGAACGAATGCAAGCTTACCCATGTAGCGGTGAGATTAACTACACTGTCAATGATGTGCCTGCAGTATTAGCAAAAGTCATGACCCATTTTGCCTCTCAAAACCCTCAAATAGATAAAACCGATGGTGTGAGTTTGGAATTTGATGATTGGCGTATGAATATTCGTGCTTCTAATACGGAGCCTTTATTGCGGTTGAATATAGAAAGTCGTGGAGATGATGACTTAGTGTGGGAGAAAGTTAAAGAAGTAGAAGACTTGATTAATTAATTTTTTGGTTTTTAAAAACGCTTACTTTTTTAGTAAGCGTTTTTGTTTATAAATCCTTTAAAGATAGTCAAAATAATAATTTTGATATCTAGCCAGAGTGACCAGTTATTAATATAGTGCAGATCATATTCGATGCGCTTTTCCATTTTTTCTAAGGTATCGGTTTCACCTCGCCAGCCATTGATTTGAGCCCAGCCTGTGATGCCGGGCTTAACTAAATGGCGCTGCATATATTTGGGAACCAATTGGCGGAACTCTTCGTTATGAGCTACAGCGTGTGGCCTGGGGCCGACAATACTCATTTTTCCTTGTAATACATTGATGAATTGTGGCAGCTCATCCAAACTAGTACGTCTTAAAAAACCACCTATTGGCGTGATGCGCGCATCGTTTTTGGTGGCCTGTTTAATCACAGAGCCATTGTCTTGAGTCGTCATTGAGCGGAACTTGTAAACTTTTATTTGCTGTCCATTCAGGCCGTAACGTTTTTGTTTGAAAATGACCGGGCCGGGAGAAGTTGCTTTGATGAGAATACTGACAACTAGAAGGATCGGGCTGATTAGAATTAAAATTACCAATGAAAGCATGAAATCTTCGCTACGCTTAATAAGGCGTGCCGTTGTGTTATTTATTGGTGTGTCAAATACGCTAATGATGGGGATGCCTTTTAAATCAGTCCATTTTGCATGCATAAGGTCGAAAGAGAATAGGTCAGGAATATACTTGACTACTGCGGTGGTGTTCGTGAGTTGGTTGAGCAGCTGTTTGATTTTATTTTCTACTCTTAAAGGCAGGCAGATATATAATTCGTCAAAAGTACATTCTTTAGCATCTTGATAGACTTGGTTAAGGTTACCAACGACAGGGATGTTTTCTATTTGAGTGTTTTGTAGGTCTGTGTTGTCATCATAGAAGCCTACTATTTTATAACCCAACCATGGTGTGTTCTGTATGGCTAAGGCTAAATGTTGTCCGACTTTTCCCGCGCCAATAATCGCGATTTTTCGGACATTTTTACCTTGCATGCGATATTTACTTAAAATCAATCGGATGAACAAGCGATATCCGATGAGAGTGATAGGTGTGATGATCGCCCATAGGCCAACGACTAGTCGAGAGAAATTATTTGCATCTTTATAAAGGAATGCAATAACGATGAGAATACCCCAAGTCAGAGCCCAGCCCTTAAGAATCATTTTAACACTATTAAAAAATGGTCTGCCGCGCCAGTTTTGGTAGATACCCACGACTTGAGCAGAAGCGACAAATACAAATCCTCCTAAAATACCCATGATTGCATAGCGTTCTGCCCAAGGGTAGTTAAGAGTTTCGATAATTCCATAAAGCAATAGAAAAGGCATGAGTATATCTACCAAGCGATGTAGCCATACGAATCCGGAAGTATCAGGTTTGATTGTTATGTGCATAGAAGTTCTTAGTTTTAAGGTTGTTAAAAAGCAAATCTACTCAGTTTAAAGTGTCTAATCCCGTTAGGTATTATACCTATGTGGTTTATGGTTTTTACAGGAATCTTACCGAATATGCTTTTTTGATTATTCTACATTAATGTTTTAATTATACTTTTATGATCACTGTAAATTGCAAGCAAGGGTGATACATAGACTGTAAGTTAAAGTTGTGTATTTTTTATTTAAAAAAAGCCTTACATAGTAGTATTTTCGTTATAATTTTAGAATTATGTAATAAGTAATTCTTATAAAGGAAAAAGGTTTAAGATTTATGGAAAAGAAGCCTGTAAATGATAACGTTGATGCTTCTGTCTACCAGAATGATGAAATTGATTTGTTTGAGTTGTGGAATGGATTAGTAGAAGAAAGGCTGACGATTTTTTTATCTTTTTTAAGTGTGGTTGTTTTGGCTGTGGTATATGCATTTTCAGTAACGCCGGTTTATAAAGCAACGAGTTATTTATTGCCGCCTACGCAAGAAGATGTTATAGCAATGAATGAGTTAGATTTATTATTGGGTTCTAACTCTAACGATTACACAGTTGAATATGTTTTTAATGCCTTTAAAACTAACTTAGAATCGCGACAAAATTTAAAAATGCTTTTTAATAAATATAATTTGATTCATGCATATGTGTCTGACTATGAAGCATTCTCTGGTAGAGAAAAAATTAAAGCTGAAAATGATGCTTTTAATGAGTTTATTAAAAATTTTTCTATAGTGCCGCTTGATAAAAAATCCGTGCTAAATGGATTTTCTATAAGTTTAGCACTGTCATTGCCAGAAGAAAAAGTGGCTAACATTGTAAATGATTTAGTTAAAATGGCTCAAAAAAGAACTGTTCAGCAATTCTATACTCAAATCCATTCAGAAAAAGTAACCCGAGAACGTCAGTTGAAAGAAAATATTGAAACGGCTCGCAAAGTCGAACTGGATCGTCGCTTGGATAAATTGGCTCGTTTAAATGAAGCCATTGCCATTACGCAAAGCTTGAATATTCAAAAACCCATTTCGAAAGGGCCCAGCTTAAATATCAATAATGTCAATCGTGCCGAATCTCAGAGCTTTCCGTTATATATGTTAGGTTCAGATTTGCTGATGGCTGAGAAGAAAGTGCTTGAAGCTCGAAAAAATGATGATCCGTTCATTGAAAATTTAAGAACCTGGCAACAAACTTTGCAACAGCTGGAAAACTTAAAAATTGCCAAAGAGGTATTCGGTGTGGTCAGAATTGATGCAGTTGCGACCTATGCAGATAAAGTAAAACCTAAGAAGTCACTCATTCTAGTAGTCGGTGGCGTATTAGGTCTAATGCTAGGTATTTTTATTGCATTGATACGTCGAGCGATCAAAAATAGAAAAGAAAAGTTATCCGTTGTTTAGTTGCTAAAAACCGTTAATTTCAAAAGGAGGCATGGCCTCCTTTTTTTATTTTAGGTTTCATTTATCTAATTAACCCATTGAAATTATTTCCTTTTTATTTATGTTTGTTGTAATATTAATTCTGTATTTACGAATAAATACTTACTTTAAAAATATAAAAGGATGATTTTATGAATAAGTTAGTTGCACTTATGTTTGGTTTGTTTGTGTCGTTTAGTGTGTTGGCGGCACCGGTGAATGTGAATAAAGCCTCTGCAGAAGCAATTGCTTCTTCGTTGAAAGGGGTGGGTCAAGTGAAAGCGGAAGCCATTGTGGCGTATCGAAAAGCGCACGGAAACTTTAAATCGGCTGATGACCTTAACCAGGTAAAAGGTATTGGTGACAAAACTATTGCTAAGAATAAAAAAGATATTTTGTTGTCTGATAAAAAATGATTAGAGTACGATTTTTGCATGATAAAAGGAGGCTTTGCCTCCTTTTTGCGTTTATCGGTCTATATTGCATAATAACATCTGCATCCGCAGAAAAACCAAAACTACTTTTATTAAAAACCTATCAAGAAAACCAAAACGTCACGGGTTGGTTGATGAGTGAAAAACTAGACGGGGTTCGCGCAAAGTGGGATGGAAAAGCATTGATTTCCAGAGGAGGGCATGAGATTCAAGCGCCGGATTGGTTTGTTGAAGACTTCCCACCGTTTGAATTAGATGGAGAGCTTTGGACGAAACGGCAGGACTTTGAAAATGTGGTCTCCATTGTTCGACAACAACAACCTGATGAACGATGGCTTGCGGTGTCGTATCAAATTTTTGAGGTGCCTAATCAATCCGGTGGTTTAATGAAACGGTTAGGTGTCTTAAGTGAGTATCTAGCAAAGCACTCAAACCTATATTTACATATTATTCCACAAGTTCGAATTAGGAGTAAAACTCATTTAAAATCTGAGTTTGAGCGCTTAATTTCGAAAGGCGCTGAAGGTCTGGTCTTGAGAGACCCTAACCAATTGTATGAGACGGGCAGAAGTCGTCAGTCTTTAAAAATGAAAGCCTATCAGGATGATGAGTGTCAGGTAGTGGGTTATAAGCCAGGAAAAGGTCAGTTCTCGGGTAAGGTCGGTGCTTTATTGTGTGAATGGCATTCAAAAATGACTTTGTCTATTGGGTCGGGCTTGACTGTGCAGGAAAGAGAGCACCCACCCAAAATTGGGCAATGGGTCACGTTTAAGTATTATGGGTTGACTGGATATGGAAAGCCAAGATTTCCTGTTTTTATGCGAATTCGGTTAGATCAGGGGTTGTGATTAACTCGAATGTTTTACGTCGGTTAAAGATGCCGGGGCAAGCCCGGCATGACGAGGGGGGTGTACGTCATCCGACCTCTACACGTCATTCCGGCGCAGGCCGGAATCTCTTAAGGCGTGTATAGTCGGTTAGAGATGCCGGATCAAGTCCGGCATGACGAGGGGGGGTGTACGTCATCCGACCTCTACACGTCATTCCGGCGCAGGCCGGAATCTCAAGCAGGCGTTGTGGGTTTGGGGGTGCCGGATCAAGTCCGGCATGACGGGGGTTCGGTACGAGGTGTTATTGTCATTCCCGCCCATTGCACGTCATTCCGGCGTAGGCCGGAATCTTTTATAATTTAAAAGCTTGATTAGCGAGGTTTTTTGATGAAGCAGCCCGCTGTTTATATTTTGACAAACCAATCAAATAAGGTTTTATATGTTGGCGTCACTTCGAATTTATCCCAACGAGTTTACCAACATAAAAATCATTCAATTGAAGGTTTTACTAAGAAGTATAACGTTGATAAATTGGTTTATTTTGAAATTCATCAAGAAATGGTAAGTGCTATCGCACGAGAGAAGCAATTAAAAAACTGGCGTAGAGAATGGAAGGATGAATTGATTTCTGGGATCAACTCAAATTGGCAAGATTTATGGAATGAAATTATTTAGTTACAGACATAAGTTCAGTATAAAGTTGTTGTTGGAGATAGAGATGCCGGATCAAGCCCGGCATGACGGTTACTGTGGGTTAAAGATGCCGGATCAAGTCCGGCATGACGGAGGTTTTCGGTATGACGGAGGTTTTCGGTATGAGGTGTGTTATTGTCATTCCCGCCCATTGCAGGTCATTCCGGCGCAGGCCGGAATCTCTTAAGGCGTGTATAGTCGGTTTGAGATGCCGGATCAAGTCCACCACTTTGCGTAATTTAAAGCGTAAAGCTGTCTTCGGCTTCTGCGTTAATCAAGAAAGGCAGCACCGTTTCAAACAGGGTTTCGGTTTCCCATTCGGTTTCGCTGACACGGGTTAAGACTTGAGTTGTCATGACATGGTCTTGCCCAACGGTCACTGCCAAGCGGCCGCCTAAGTTTAATTTTTGTTTGTAAGCTTCAGGAAGACTTGCGACAGCACCGGTTAAAAAGATAACATCATACATTTTACCGTCATCCCAATTTTGAGCGGCATCACCCTGCTCAAAATGAATGTTGTCAAACTCTTTTAAACGTGTTTTAGCGGTTTCCTGTAAAGTCGGAAAAATTTCGACGGTGGTGACGTCTTTGGCACTTTTGGCTAACAGAGCAGTCGTGTAGCCAGAGCCGGTTCCCACTTCAAGTACACTTTCATTTTCTACGGTGTCTAATGCCTGTAGAATGCGTGCTTCAATTCTGGGCGGAAGCATGGTTTGGCCTTCCCCAATGGGAAGTTCAATATCACTATAAGCTAGCGCTTGCTGTGATTCGGCCACAAACTCATGGCGTGGGGTCGACATGAACAAGTCGAGTACTTTAGGGTCTAACACGTCCCACGGGCGTATTTGCTGTTCTACCATGTTAAAGCGTGCTTGCTCATAGTTCATTGTTTAGTTCCTTTTATGTTCTTATTTTATTGGCCAATGTCTCTTTTATGCTTTTATAGATCGGCTTTGGGTCAAGCCATTCACCGTCCATAGAGTGAATAAAATGGCTTGCCAAAAAAATAGGCGCTTAATTATAGCTGAATTGGATTCTAAAAAACAGGCTAAAAGGTTGCTGGCATTTAAGGCGAATAATGATTGATGTTTTCTTCAAGTCTTGATTTAAAACTCTTTTATCACTCTTTTATCGTCTTGTTATATACCCGAGCCAGGCCTGGCTGTTTTTGTCATTTTAAAGATAAAAATTTTTAATGATTGGGAAAGTTGCTCATTATTTTTTAAACAGGTATATTCGTAATTTGTGTGCTGTGATTTAAGAGAGTGATAGCGCGTTTGCGTAAGACATTGGCAATAAATGTATTGAATGTTGCTAACAGTCAAAGGGGGATATTCTGTTTAATATTAGCTTAAGGGAAGAGGGTTAGGTGTCAGTCGTTCAAGAAAAAAAACAAGTCAAACCGAATGTCAGTCGCGTTATTTTAGAAAGATTAAAAGTCTTGGATGATTTGCCGCGCTTTCCCAATGCATTGATGAAATTAGAACAGATGCTGTCTTCGGATAAAGAGCTTCATTTAGAAGACGTCGCCGCTTTAGTTGCTCAAGATCCTCGTTTAACGGCGGGTATTATTGGGGCGGTTAATTCGGCAAGGTATTCACCCGGTTATCACATTACCAATATTGAAGAAGCAGTTCAGCGCCTTGGTACGCAGGATGTTCGAATGATGGCGCATGCCATCAACTATCAATCTGCAGTTAAAACCAAGCCTCCTTTCAGTGAAAAAGACTTTATGCGACATGCGATGTTGTCTGCTTTTATTGCACAAGCCTTGGCAAAAGCGGTTCATTTTGATCAAGGAGAGGCTTTTTTATGTGGCTTGATGCACGATATCGGTGCTTATCTATTAGCGATAGAAAGTCGTGATAAATATAAACAAGTGATGCTCGATTCCTTAGGAGAGGCGGCTTTTTTAGTGCCGGCAGAGCAGTCTGTGTTCGGAACCAATCATGCTGTTTTAGGCGGACGTTTACTGCAGCAATGGCGTTTTCCAAAAGAGGTGGTCATGGGCGTGGCGATGCATCATGCGCCGCATTCCGCACCAGAAGAGTTCCAAAACTATGCTTATTTAACCTACTTGGCGGAACAAGGCGCATTTGTTGGTGGCTTGACTAACGGTATTGTGACGCACAAAGGGGAGGTGCCGACAGATATTTTACTAAATGGATTAGAGTATTTTGGCATAACGCTTGAGCACTATAATGAGCTGGTGCTGAATGCGGTGGAGTTAGCGAAAGAGTCAAATTTGATTTAACAATAAAGCCGTCTGTATCAACGTATAAAGTGAGCAGTGTAAAGGTGGTTACACACTGGCAGAAATAAACTGGTTGCCCTGTTTTTTAAAGCATGGATTGAGTTTGATCGACTGGTGAACCAACCCGGCGGCATGAGTCTGGATAAAATGATCCATTCTTGAAAACAGGTTGAGGAATGGAGGCGGGGGTACTTAAGAACGCTAAAGCGTCAAGTATGCGTTTTTCGCTCAAAGGTAATGGACGTTGCTCCAAACCCTTGTCATGCATTGTTTTGTTATTATTCACTAAAGCATATTGAACGGCCACATCACATTGACGCTATTGCCAGAAACAGCTGTTTTTTGTTTAGCACTTTTTATTGGATGGGTTGTTTCGCGAGAAGGTGTATTAGCAGAGCGGCCTTTGTCGATCTTAAAAGAACGGGCTTGTCAGGCGATCAATTTAAAGTGATGTTTGATGATCTTTGATCCGTTTGACTTAGGCAGGATTTTGGGTCATGTGTAAGCTCTATTCTGTATTTTGACACATTAATGGAACTCTGATACCCTGAGGTTAATTAATGCTTTTTAATCAATGAGTTAGTTTTTTAAATTAATGCTTTATGGCATAAAGGTGGTTGCAATGTTGAATAAAACAGTTGTTTTAAGCTGGGTTCTTTTTTTATCATTTCAAGTTCAGGCCGCGCAAGAGCCGAAAGTTAAAATCACCGAAGACCTTGCTGAAGTGACCGTCAAACATAACGGCCAATCCGTCACGATCAAGCGTAATCAAGATCAACAGAACCGAATTGATGAAGACTTCGCATTAACCTCGCGTGCCTGTCCGCCTTTCTGTTTGCAACCGATGGACTTGTTGCCGGGTGTCAAGACCATTGGAGAGTTGGAGATGTTAGATTTCTTGAAACGCAAAGCTGCCGGGGATGACTCTATTTTAATTATCGATTCAAGAACGCCTGATTGGGTTGCGAAAGGAACGATTCCCAGTGCCATCAATATTCCGTGGACGAAATTATTTCCTCAGGCTTCTTCTTTTGAAACGCTTGAAGTAGAGGGGATTTTAACGCTTCAGTTTGGTGCTTCGGTTGTCGATACTATTTGGGATTTTTCTCATGCAAAAACTTTGGTAATGTTTTGCAATGGGCCTTGGTGTGGTCAGTCACCCACCAATATTAAGGCCTTAGTCAGTATGGGGTATCCGGCGGATAAGATTTTCTGGTATCGTGGTGGAATGCAAGCATGGCATGCCGCTGGCCTGACGACGGTCAGTCCATAATTAATAACCTGTTGATAAGTCAAGCAAACCTATTATTTAAGCGTTGAATGTTGTCTCTTAAATAGCCTAATAAAATTAAATTATTATCAGCCTGATATGCTATAATTTTTTGCTTTGCGAAAAAGTGGATAGCAGTTGTGGTGCAAAGGCTGCCTGTCGTTGAGAGAACTCAAGGCTTTAAACGCCCGTGAGTTTGGTTTAAGAATTTTTAAAGAGATAAAGAGTAGTTAAATCATATGCCTATCATTACCTTGCCAGATGGCTCGAAAAGAGCGTTTGAAGATGCCGTTACTGTCATGCAAGTTGCTTCGGATATCGGAGCAGGATTGGCCAAAGCAACGATCGCCGGTCGTGTGAATGGCCAGTTAAAAGACGCGAGTGATTTAATTACGGATGATGCTGAGTTACAGCTGATTACGCTGAAAGACGAAGATGGCTTGCATATCATGCGTCATTCTTGTGCCCATTTGCTGGGTCATGCGCTGAAGCAGCTTTACCCCGCTGCTAAAATGGCAATTGGACCTGTGGTTGAGAATGGCTTTTACTATGATATTGATCTGGAAGAAAAGATTACGCCGGAAGATTTGAAACAAATTGAAAAGCGTATGAAAGAGCTGGCCAAAACCAAGTATGAAGTCATTAAAAAAATGACGCCGCGCGCAGAAGCGTTAGCCACTTTTAAAGAGCGTCAAGAAGACTATAAAGTTGAGTTGATTGAAGACATGCCTGACGAAACGGCGTTTGGCTTGTATCATCATCAAGAATATATCGATATGTGTCGTGGGCCACATGTTCCACATATGGGGTTTATTAAAGCCTTTAAGTTGACACATGTTGCCGGCGCTTATTGGCGCGGCAATTCAGATAATAAAATGCTGCAACGTATTTACGGTGTGGCGTTTGCTGACAAACAGGAATTAAAAGATTACCTGCATATGATGGAAGAAGCTGAAAAACGCGACCATCGTAAGCTCGGTAAATTACTGGACTTGTTTCATGTCGATGAGTTGGCGCCGGGCATGGCTTTTTGGCACCCTAAAGGTTCAACTTTGTATCGAGTGGTTGAAAACTATATGCGTCAGCAATTGGTTGAAAACGATTATCAGGAAATTCGAACGCCATTGATTATGGATCGCACCTTATGGGAAAAATCAGGTCATTGGGACAAGTTCAAAGACAATATGTTTACGACAGAAACGGAAAATCGTGATTATGCCGTTAAGCCAATGAACTGCCCGGGGCATATTCAAGTGTACAATCATAACTTGAGTAGTTACCGTGATCTGCCGATTCGTTTGGCTGAGTTTGGCTTGGTGCATCGTAATGAGCCGTCCGGAACTCTGCATGGTTTAATGCGGGTGCGTTCCTTTACTCAGGATGATGCCCATATCTTCTGTACTCCGGAACAGATTAAAGAAGAAGTTCAGGCGTGTATTGACCTGGTTTTTAACACCTATGCCGATTTTGGGTTTGATACGATCCAAGTGAAATTCTCGACGCGCCCCGAGCAACGCGTGGGTGAGGATGATGTGTGGGATTTGGCAGAAGAGGCACTTGAGCAAACCTTAAAAGATGCGAATTTAGACTATGCTCTACAACCCGGTGAGGGGGCTTTTTATGGCCCTAAAATCGAGTTTCAGTTAAAAGACTGTATCGGACGCGTTTGGCAATGCGGTACGATCCAATTAGACTTCTCGATGACGCAAGAAGAGCGTTTGAATGCCGTTTATATCGGTGCTGATAATGAAAAACATCACCCTGTCATGATTCATCGAGCGATTTTAGGATCACTTGAACGATTTGTGGGTATTTTGGTTGAGCATTATGAAGGAAAGTTCCCAACCTGGTTGGCGCCAACTCAACTCGTTATTGCATCAATTGCGGAGGTTCATAATGAATATGTCGCAGATTTCGCTAAAAAATTGAAAAAACAGGGGTTTAGAGTCGAATCGGACTTGAGAAATGAGAAGGTTGGGTTTAAAATTCGCGAACATACTTTACAGCGTGTGCCATACATTTTAGTGGTCGGTGACCAGGAAATGGAAAACGGTACCGTAAATGTACGTGCCCGTGGGGGTGAAAATTTAGGCAGCTTCTCATTTGAAGAATTGATTGATCACCTGTCTGAAGATATTTCCCATTTGGGTCGTATTGTTGAATCATAGTTTTTTATTAATCAGGAGATAAAGCTATCGCAGTTAGAAGAGGTCGTGGAAGACCACAGCAACCAGAAGCACCTAAGGACAATATCAACGGAAATATTTCTGCTAAAGAAGTTCGCTTAATTGATGCGGACGGAGAGCAAAGAGGGGTTGTTTCAATTGAAGAGGCCTTAGATATCGCGAAAGAAGCCGAGTTGGACTTAGTTGAAATTTCTGCAAAGTCTAGCCCACCTGTTTGTCGCATTATGGACTATGGTAAATATGTTTACCAGCAACAAAAAAAGAAACATGAAGCGAAGAAAAAACAAAAGCAGGTTCAGGTAAAAGAAGTTAAATTCCGTCCAGGAACTGAGCAGGGAGATTATGATGTTAAAATGCGTAATCTCATGAAATTCTTGGAAAATGGCGATCGTGTTAAGGTCACCATCTGGTTTAGAGGGCGTGAAATCACGCATAAAGAACTGGGTATGAAAATGTTAGAGCGCGTACGTGACGACATTCAGGAAGTTGCGACTGTTGAGCAAATGCCGAAAATGGAAGGACGCCAGCTTCAAATGATGGTTGCGCCAACCAAAAAGCAATAAATTTCAATAAAGGTAGTTTTGATGACAAAACTGCCTTTTAGAATCTTGACCCTCAAGTAAAAAAGGGAAAAAACAATAACTGGGGTGGTCTTGAAAAAGTCATTACCGGTGCAGCTCTTCAGTGCTGTTTATTGTTAAGCGTTTTAAATTGTATTGATTTAAAACATCGTCAAAACTGATGATAATCATGGGAGACTGGGGTTATCTGGAATGGAGTTTTAGCAATGCCTAAGATGAAAACAAATAAAAGTGCTCAAAAGCGCTTTAAAAAAACCGGTTCAGGCCGTTTTAAGTGTAAGCAATCGCATCTTCGTCATATCTTGACCAAGAAATCTACTAAGCGTAAGCGTCATTTACGTGCTGCAAGCATGATTCATGATAACGATGTGGCAATGGTTCGCCGCATGCTTCCATACGCGTAAGGAGATTGACTGATGGCAAGAGTAAAAAGAGGCGTAATTGCACGCAAAAGACATAACAAAGTATTAAAGCAAGCAAAAGGGTATTACGGAGCTCGTAAAAAGATTTTCCGTGTTGCTAAGCAAGCTGTAATCAAAGCTGGTCAATATGCTTATCGTGACCGTCGTAATAAAAAGCGTCAATTCCGTCGTCTATGGATTGCGCGTATTAATGCGGCAGCACGTCTAAATGGTATGACATATAGCCGTTTCATTTCTGGTTTGAATAAAGCCGGTGTTGAAGTGGATCGTAAAGTTTTATCTGATATCGCCGTTCATGACGCGGCTGCTTTCTCTGCAATTGTAGAAAAAGCAAAGACTGCGTTAGCATAGATATTATCTAAAGCATTTCAAGGAGCTTTGGAAGGATTCAAAACTGCTTAAAATGTGTTTATTAATTTTCGTTAGAAGGTTTTTAAACAGGTTTTGAGTAAGTTGATTCACTCTAGAGCTCCTTTTTTATTTTTAAAATCACTTTCTAAAGTGACTTTAAAAATAACAAATACAGAGAATGTTGGTTGATTCCCATAAACCAACACCGTTTACCTCCATGTGTAACCGATGACCTCTGACATATCTCAATTTAAATATTTAAAGGTCTTTTAGATCATGCAAGAAAAACTGCAAGCTATTGTTGCGCGAGCAAAAGAAACCATCCATTCGGTTTCCGAGTTAGTGCATCTTGATGAGATTCGAGTTCAGTACCTAGGTAAAAAAGGGGAGCTGACTGCGATGATGAAAACGCTTGGACAACTCTCTGCCGAAGAGCGCCCTAAAGCTGGACAGGTCATTAATGAAGCGAAACAGTCGGTTCAAACCTTTCTATCGGAAAAGAAAAACGAATTAGAAGAAGCGATTTTATCAGCAAAACTGGCTGGTGAAACCATCGATGTTTCATTGCCGGGCAGAGGGTTGGACACGGGAGGGTTGCATCCAGTAACGCGTACTTTACGCCGGATTGAAACCATTTTTTCCAAGGCTGGTTTTGATGTGGCGACGGGGCCTGAAATTGAAGATGACTGGCACAACTTTGAAGCGCTCAACATTCCTGAAACTCACCCTGCTCGTGCGATGCACGATACCTTTTACTTTGATGAAAGCACGGTTTTAAGAACGCATACCTCGGGTGTTCAGATACGTACGATGGAAGATCAGAATGCCCCGATGCGAATTATTGCACCCGGTCGTGTTTATCGGTGCGATTCAGATCAAACTCATACGCCAATGTTTCATCAGGTTGAAGGGTTGATTATTGAAGAGAATGCCAGTTTCGCACAGCTTAGAACGTTGATTATCGAGTTTCTACGTCAATTCTTTGAAGATGAAAACCTCAAGGTACGTTTTAGACCCTCTTATTTCCCATTTACAGAACCGTCAGCGGAAGTCGATATCGCCACCAATTTATTTGGTGACGGTCGTTGGATTGAAGTATTGGGTTGTGGCATGGTGCATCCGAATGTGCTTAAAAATGTAGACGTGGATTCAGAAAAATATACCGGGTTGGCATTTGGATTGGGCGTTGAGCGTTTAGCAATGCTTCGTTATGGCGTGACGGATTTACGCCAGTTCTTTGAAAATGATTTACGTTTTCTGAAACAGTTCAAATAATTACCAGGCCTGGCGAGATAAAATATGAAAGTAAGTGAAAGTTGGTTAAGAGAATGGGTAAATCCTGAATGGGATACTAATGCCCTGGCAGAAGAATTGAGTTTAGCGGGTCTGGAAGTTGACGGGATTGAACCTGTTGCGCCTGCCTTTACCCATGTCGTGGTCGCAAAAGTCATTTCGGTTGAAAAACATCCTGATGCCGATAAATTGAATGTCACGCAAGTGGATATCGGTGCAGATGAACCCGTCCAAATTGTGTGTGGCGCAAAAAATGTGGTTGCTGGTATGAAAGCGTGTTGTGCAACGGTCGGAGCGGTACTGCCGGGTGATTTTAAAATCAAAAAAGCCAAGTTGCGCGGGGTGCCTTCAAACGGCATGCTGTGCGGTGCAAATGAGCTAGGTTTGCCGGATGATGGCGTGGATGGGTTGCATGTGTTACCGGATGACGCACCCGTTGGGATGGATTTGCGTGAATACCTCGATTTAAATGATCAGGTGATTGATGTTGATTTGACGCCCAACCGTGCTGATTGTTTAAGCATCGCGGGCGTGGCTAGAGATGTTGCTGCTATCGGTGACGTTCCATTCAAACAACCGTTTGAGAGTGTTATTGTTGATAAAACAGGGGATTGTTCACAAGGCATCAATGTGATTGAGGCACATGCCTGCCCCAAGTATTTAGGATGTGTTGTCGAAGGATACGATGCCTCTGCACAAACGCCGATATGGATGAAGCAACGGATTGAAAGAGCCGGTATCACGCCTAAAAATTTGACGGTTGATATCACCAACTATGTGATGTTAGAGCTGGGTCAGCCAATGCATGCTTTTGATGCAGACAAGCTAAAAGGCACCATTCAAGTTCGGATGGCACGTCCTGATGAAAAGCTGATGACGTTGGATGAGAAAGAACTGACTTTAAAAGCCGATACCTTAGTCATTGCAGATGATATGGGGCCAGTTGCTTTGGCTGGGATTATGGGCGGGTTAAATTCTGCGGTTTCAGATACCACTTCTCGACTCTTTTTTGAGTGTGCACACTTTTCACCTTTAAATATTATTGGTAAAGCACGACAATATGGTTTGCATACCGACTCTTCACATCGCTTTGAAAGAGGGGTAGATGCCTTCTTGCCGGAAAAAGCACTAGAGCGTGCTTTGCAGTTATTGACTGAAATTGCAGGCGGCCAAGTTTCAAATGTGGTTTCAGCTGTCAATGAACTGAATCTGCATCAGCCCAGCGCGATTCAGTTACGCCCAGAGCGCATTGTTAAGTTATTAGGGGTTGAGATCGATGATGCAGAAGTTGAAAGTATTTTTAAACGGTTACATTTTAACGTAGAAAAAAATGCTTCCGGTTGGGCTTTGACGGCACCGACATATCGTTTTGATATGGAGATCGAGGCCGACTTGATTGAAGAAGTCGGTCGCGTATTCGGTTATAACAATTTACCTGAAACGCAAGTGCAAGCGCCGATGCGGTTGCCGACTTTGCCTGAGTCTGAGCAAGAACTGTATTTGGTTCGTAAAGCGCTGGTGAACCGTGGTTTCCATGAAGTCGTGACCTATTCTTTTGTAGAAGAGAAACTCCAGCAGAAAATGGTACCTGAAATTCCGTACCTGTGTTTACAGAACCCGATTTCAGATGATATGAAAGCCATGAGAACGACTTTGTTCCCGGGGCTTTTGCAAACGATTTCCTATAACCAGAAGCGTCAGCAAAGTCGCATTCGTATTTTTGAGTCTGGCCTGGTGTTTACACGTTACAATGAAAAGACACAACAAACGCCAGTGATCGGCGGTGCGATTGTGGGGGATTTAAACCCGGCAAACTGGTCCGCTGAAAATCGTCCCGTGGACTTTTACGATTTAAAAGGCGATGTGGAAACCTTGCTGGCGATGAGTCACGTTCAAAACAAAGTGCGTTTTGAACCTTGCGAGTTTTCGATTTTCCACCCTGGCCAGTCTGCAGCTTTGGTCTTAAATGGTCAGACGGTTGGTTTGATGGGGCAGCTTCACCCAGGCCTGGTTAAATCTGCCGGGGTGTCCGGCAAAGTTTATTTGTTTCAAATGGACTTAGCGACAATCATGGAAACCAAGGTGCCGGCTGCTCAACCTATTTCCAAGTTTCCAGAAGTGCAAAGGGATTTGGCCTTTGTTGTGAATGCCGAGCTTCCGGTTCAAGCATTATTAGATGCAATCAACAGTGTTCAGTCTGATATCTTAAATGCCGTTGAGGTGTTTGATATCTACCAAGGTGAAGGGATTGAAGACTCGCAGAAAAGCATTGCATTGACGCTTAAAATTCAGCATCGGGATCGTACTTTGCAAGATGAAGAAGTCGATCAACTCATTGATCAGGTGATCTTAAACGCAAAAGAGCGTGTTAAAGCGGAATTACGTTAATTAAGGCGTTGTCTTTTAGCGGTACTTGATTCCGACAGGTTTATTGAAAAAGAATAATAGAAAAGGGAAGTCATATGGCATTAACGAAAGCAGATATTGCAGAAACTTTATCCGACAAGTTTGGCTTTAATAAGCGTGAATCGAAAGAATTGGTTGAACAATTTTATGATGAAATGTCTGAAGTTCTCGTTAAAGGGGAGCAGATTAAGCTTTCCGGTTTTGGAAACTTTGAGTTGAAAGATAAGAGTGCTCGTCCAGGAAGAAATCCGAGAACGGGAGAAGATGTTCCCATTTCCGCTCGAAGAGTGGTAACATTTAAGCCTGGACAAAAACTACGAGCTCAAATCGATAACTATGGTACAGCCTAAATCTTTTGATTCTCAAAAGCAGTTAGAAATTGATTTGCCGGATAAAAAGTATTTTACCATCGGCGAAGTCAGTGAGTTTTGCCAATTAAAATCCCATGTGCTGCGATATTGGGAGCAGGTTTTTCCACAGCTCCAACCTAATAAACGGCGTGGCCGACGCTATTATCAAAAACGTGATGTTCAATTGGTGTTTGAAATCAAATCCTTGTTGCATGAACAAGGGTTTACCATTCCGGGGGCGAAAGCACGTTTGAGTAAAGCGGAAGGTGGCATGGAAGAAACGATACCTTCCGAATCTGAAAGTGCTTTAAAGACGTTACGCCAAATTCGTTCAGAATTGAAAGAGTTTCAAATCTATATCACGCAGCGATATTAGCGTTTTTTTGCAACGCCACAGGTTATTCGGCATCTTCTCACGGATTATGTCCGTCAGACTGTGTTAGGTTAATTCATCTTCCTCTTCTGTCGGCGCAGTTTCAGGATATTTTAATCGCCAGACTCGGATGAACTTTTCATCATCCAACCTTTCTTGAAGTAACGTCAATGCCGCAATATATTGATCAATATACATATAATTTTGCTTTTTCAGACTTTGCCAAAGATGGCGGTACTTTTTCGGTAAGAAATCGCGGAAGTGTGGAATAAGTCCTTCTTCGGTTTCTGTTGCCTTAATTCGTTGCATGATATCCAGACGGGCTTGGTATTTAAATTTTTGTTCATATTGATCAATCATTTTACCAATGACGAATAAGATGCCTGCTGACAGAATAAAACTGATAATAAAATGATCCGTCAGAAACGTGCCCAACAAAGTAAAAACAACTAATAGAATCGCCGTGACAGGCATGGTTAGTACAAACAGCCAGGCATTATTACCTTTGAGTTCATTGGTACGTTGCTCTATATCAAAATCTGCCACATCCACCGCGTGCAATCGTTCCAGCATTTCTTCTCCCGTTGGCGTTTGCGGTGCCAAAGGAATGTCTTCCTGGAGCTCTTCATTTTGATCGTGTGTGGTTTCTGCCATTGTCTTACTTGGACCCTTTTTTAGGTTTGCAGTTCATTTTGCACTTCAAAGTATGGCGGGTATTATCTTCTAAGCAATAAGCCGTCAACTCTCCGCCCCATAAACACCCTGTATCCGTGGAATGAATATTGTAAGCATCTAATGCGCCTAAAGTAGACCAGTGCCCGAAAAAAATTTCAAAATCTTTGTTTTTACGATTGGGGTGACTAAACCATGGTTGATATTTGGTCTGCTCATTCGGGTTGGGAGACATTTTTTGTTTGAAGTCTAATTTGCCTTTGTTGTTGCAATAGCGCATACGCGCGAAGGCATTGACGATATAACGGATGCGCTCCCAACCTTCGAGCGTGTCTGACCATGTTTTTGCATCGGAACCAAACAGGTGGTGTTTGATGGCATCTTTCCAAGAATTGGACTGCAGGATAACCTCGACTTCTTTTGCATAGCTCAATGCCTCATTAATCGACCACTGGGGCGGGATTCCTGCATGAACCATTGCGATAGGAAGAAACTCATGTGTAATCATTAAAGGTTGATGCCTTAACCAATTGATTAAATCTGTTGCATGCTTCGCCTGGAGAATTTCTGTGAGTGTGTCAGATTTAGCAAGATACGTTTCCAATCCGGCATAAGCCGCAAGCAAATGAAAATCATGATTGCCCAACACCATTTGCGCTTTATTTTGCTCTTGCAGTCGTTTGACAAACTCCAGACAGGCTAGTGAGTTGGGTCCCCGATTGACGATATCTCCGGCAAACCACAAAAAATCGGTGTTTTCATCATATTGGAGTTGCGCTAATAATGCTTGAAGTTCCTCAAAACACCCTTGTAAGTCTCCAATAACGTAGCTTGCCATTTATTTACCCTGTTCCTTATGATAGAGGTTTGCCAGTGCGACAAATGCTTCTATCGGTACTCTTTCCGCTCGAACGGAAGGGTCTAAACCACACGCTTCAATCTGTTCATCATTCAGGATCCCTTTCAAGTTATTTCGTAAGGTTTTACGTTTTTGGGAAAAGGCCTGTTTGACCAGTTTCGCAAAGTCATTATCATCGATCGCTTGGAATGGTCTAGTTTGAAAAGGGCGTAAACGGACGATTGCTGACTCGACTTTCGGCGGAGGCGTGAAGTTTTCAGGCCCCACGGTTAGCAAGTATTCCGTTTCACAGGTGTATTGAATCATGACACTGAGACGACCATATGCCTTCACACCCGGCTCTGCGGTAATGCGCTCAACAACTTCTTTTTGCAGCATGAAATGCATGTCTTGAATATTGTGTGCGTATTTCAGTAAATGAAACAGAAGAGGACTGGAAATATTGTAGGGTAAGTTTCCAACAATTCGTAGACAAGATGATTCTTCCTCCATCAGTTGGCTGTAATCAAATAATAAAGCATCGGTATGATGAAGGTGAAAAGCAGGGTTTTGACTAAAGCGTTGGGTGAGTGGCTCGATTAAATCATTGTCAATTTCGATAATGTCCAGCTTTTTTACGATATCTAAAAGAGGGGTCGTTAAAGCCGCTTCTCCGGGGCCGATTTCAACTAGGTGTTGGTCCGCTTTCGGCGCGATGGCACCGATAATTTGTTGAATGATGCGGTCGTTGTTGAGGAAATTTTGCCCAAACCGTTTTTTATGTTGGTGTTTTGCCATTTCGTTTAGCTGTCCTGTCCTGTCATTTCTAATGCCACATCCATCGCATAACGGAAGCTATTGATGTCTGCTTGACCTGTGCCCGCCAAGTTAAGCGCTGTACCATGGTCAACCGACGTTCGAATAAAAGGGAGGCCTAAGGTGATGTTAACCGCATTTCCGAAACCAACGTACTTTAAAACGGGCAGGCCTTGATCATGATACATGGCTAAAAAGGCATCCCCAGCTTCTATATTGCTTGGGCTGAAAATCGTGTCAGCTGGGAGAGGGCCTATTAAATCCATACCTTCAGATTGTAACTTTTTCAGGACGGGGGTGATGGTTTCAATTTCTTCTCGACCTAAATGACCGTCTTCTCCTGCGTGCGGATTCAATCCCATAATAAAGATTTTGGGAGAAGGAATGTGAAATTGATTCACCAGGCTGGCATTCAGAATTCGAATCACGCTTTCTAACAGTTCAGACGTTATCGCATCAGGCACCTCTTTTAGGGGCAAATGAGTGGTCACCAAAGGGACTCTTAATCCTGGGGTGGCTAACATCATCACGACTTGATCGGTATGCGTGGCTTCTGCCAGCAGTTCAGTATGCCCGGTAAATTTCAACCCGGCCTGGTTAATGATGCCTTTATGAATCGGCCCCGTGACCATTGCATCAAAGGTCTGGTTTTGACAGGTTTCAATAGCGATATGGAGCATCTTGAGAACATAATCTGAATTTTTGACATCCAATTGACCCGCCACAACCGGGGCATGCAAAGGTATTTCAATGACTTTCAGCTCGCCGGCCTGATTGGCTCTGGGCGGCTGAGAGGCATCGAAAGGCGTTAGCGTGACAGAAAGACCTATTTGAGCGGCACGTTCTGCTAGCAGAGTCTGATTGGCAATCACCACCCACTCGTAATCCCAGTCTTGTTGGGCTAGCTGGATGACTTGTTCAGGGCCAATGCCTGCCGGTTCTCCCGAGGTAATCACTAAACGATGCATGGTAGTATAGGTTCCTTGTGTTCGATTGATAAGCCGCGCATATTTAGTTTGTAAGTGCCTCTTCATGACTCGGCTGTTTTTTCATGATTTCTGGGTCTTCCAGCCGAATATCAATTAAAGCTTCATCCTTCATGCGACGTAACCAGATTTCATAAGTTTCATTCGCTTTTTTCATCCGTAATGCCTGCATGGCTTGTTTTCGTTTGTCTTTCAGTGACAAGTCCTGATCTCGAATATCATCCAGGAAGAGAATCACCCATCCTTGTTCGGTCGCAAAAGGTTTTGCGGCGCGGCCGGGTTCAACATTTGTGATGGCCTGAAAGTATTCCGGTGGCATTTCTTTAGCCGTTTGCCATCCCAGATTTCCATTGGCATTTACCGAGGCTGGGATATCAGAATATTTTTCGTTGAGTTTTTTAAACGCTTCTAAGCTCGTCAAACTTTCTGCTAACTTCGTCAAAGTCGGGCTCGGCTGTTGTTTTTTCTGTGCATCTTCTGATAAAAGAATAAATCGGTATAGATGATATTGTTTCACTATTTGGCTGTTTTTATTTCGCTTACCTTGCAGTTGGATGATATGAAAACCGACAGGGCTTCGGAGGATTCCACTGGTTTCGCCGACTTCCAATTGGTTCAACGCATCACTAAAGAAAGTTGGGATTTGGTCGATTCCTAGCCAGCCTAAATCTCCGCCTTGTAGGGCTTTGCTTCCTTCTGAATAACGTACCGCCATTTGGCTGAAGTCTTCGCCAGAACGAATTTTCTGTAAAATTTCCTGTGCTTTTTGTTTAGAGGCATCTCGCTGAGCTGGCGTTGCAGATTCAGGTAAACTCACCATGATATGACCTAAATGGTATTCAATATCACTTTGTACGAGTGCTTGTCGTTGAATATAATTTGAGACTTCATCTTCGGTTACTTGTGTCTTGGAAAGGACTTCGACTTCGCGCAATTTTTGAAACAGCATTTGCTGTCGGATGCGCTCGCGGAAGCTTTCAAAACCATTTTTTTGAGAGAGGTTTAAACGGTCGCGCAGTTCAACGACGGTCAGATTGTTCTGCTTAGCAATTTCCTGGATTTGAGAGAAGAGTTCATCATCGGTTATCTTAATGCCTAACTGGTTAATTCTTTGGAGTTGCAAACGCTCTAAAATAATCTTGTCGAGAACTTTGGAGGCGAGTTCATCCGGGTTGGTCACAGGGATATTTCGTGCTTGTAAATCCTGTTTGGCCAGATTGACTTCCGCATCCAGTTCACTTTTTAAAATAATGTTGTCGTTGACCACTGCCACGACGCGATCAAGTAATGTTTCTTGAGGAGCCGACCAAGCAAAAAAAGGTGTGAGAATCAAAAGAAGACTGATCAGTTTAAACAAGTTGGTTGGGGTAATTTTTTTCATAAATAAAATAATTGCCTAGAGCTATGATTGTTAGAGTGATTCAAAAACGTGATTTAACTATTGTTACGCTTGAAGCACGGCTTGTCAAAATCGATTAAAAATTCAGCTTGTTATTTAAATATTTTTTAAATGGGGTTCCGACTGAACTGAGCCCTTTAAATTCGATTAAATATTGGATGCTGTAATTATACAGGCCATTATCGAGTTGTGTTTCTTTAACGGATAATTCAGACGCCCAGCAACAACTGTCATAACGTAATGCATTCTGGATTTCTGTGTTACGTTCTTGGGTAAAGTTATAGTTGATGTAGCTGCCAAATGCCCATTTATCATTGATTTGCCAGTTTAATCCCGCAGCAATATCTTCTTGTTCTCCGGGTAAATTGTTATTGGTGACCGTATTTGTCATTAAAAATTTAAAGCGAGGAGAAAGGTCATATTTTAAACGGCTGTTGGCATTGGTCAGTTCATAATTGTGATAAGAATATTGGCTGGTGGAGGCAAATTGGAAAGGTCCTGCGGTCATACCCAGTTTGATAAAGTAGTCTGAGACATGCGCTGTGTTTTGCGTCAGTTCTGTTTGGGTTGGCGTGTCATTGAGGGTCACTTTACGATCTGCCAAATAGAAGATTTGTCCGATACCGGCTTCGGCAACGGGACGACCATCTTGTTTTAAGAATCGGGTGGTTAAAGCCGCTGAAACCTGGCTGGTATCACCTATGCGATCCATACCGGAAAAACGGTTGTAACTGAACAGGTTGCTGAAATCCAAACTCTTATAAGCCGTGTCGAATAAAGGAATTTTAGATTGTGTCTGATAAGGCACATAAAGGTATTGCACTTCGGGTTCCAGTGTTTGCACCATGGCTAGGTCGCCCAGCATCAAGTCTTTTTCAAATACCAAGCCGCCTTTTAAAGCATATTGAGGCACATTGATATTGTGTTCTGAGCTTCCGGTATTGTTGAAGCCGTTGTCTTGCATGAAATAGTTGATTTTATTGGTGACAATTTCCGCTTTCAAGCTGCCGTAAGGCTTGAGAAGAGTGTATTGAACCGAAGGCGATAGCACCGTTCTGAGTGCTTCAGGCTTAGCGTGTCCCGTGGAAGAGATTTGAAATTCAGTGGATTCGGCAGCCAAATTGACACTGGCGTTTTCCAATGCTTCCGATTGGAACGGATGATAATAATTCAGTGTGATTTCGGGTCGTTTTTCATAATTATACGGTGCGGTATCTCTCAATCGTAGATAGTCTAATAATTGAACACCTGCTTGCAGGTTGCCTTTTGCATAATTGAGGTTGGCATAGCGTGGCGTATAAGAGACCGTGTCTAAAGCGGTTTCCACCGGAATATCGGTATAAAAGTATTTGTCCGATACCTCATGCCATAAGATATTGCTTGATACGCCAGATCCCCATTGTTGGTTGGCGATCAATTTTGCGCGCCAGCGCTGATCGATTTTTTTGCCATAGGCAGGTTGCCCGGTGCTGTCGATATAACTCAGCCCCTCTTTTTGGGTAACTTGGTCATTGAGACCTGTTAAAGTCAGCTCTGCGCTGTGATTAGGCTGTAAATAACGAAATTCATTGTCGACTACCCAGCCTCGATCCTGCATTTTCAGAACGGTCAAGGTGTCATCATAGTTGGGTGCCAGGTTAAAATAATAAGGAATCGCTACATAATTTTCCGCCGTTTCACGCGTGAGTGGGCGATAACTTCCGATGGTCGGGAATAAAAAGCCACTGGCACGATCATCCATGGGAAAGTCGATATAAGGCGTGTAAAAAACCGGAATGTTTTGAAAATATAGCAAGGTGTTGTAACCATAGATTCGACGACGCTTATTATCGATGTCCAGTCGATCGAAATCGAGTTCCCAGTCATATTTGGTGTCGGTAACGACATTGCCGTTACGCGCCTGCCAACTGTATTCGACGATCGGGCAGGTGGTATAGGAGGCATCATCCAATTGGGCAAATTGTGAGGTTTGATTGAGGTCGATCTGCTTCGCGGTGCCGTGTGATCGATTGGCGACGAATTGGAATTTAGAGTGTTTTATTTGAGCGGTTTTGGCCTGCTGGTCGATTCGAGCCGTGCGACCAGTGACAATCAAGTCTTTACGGTGAAGTTGCACTTGACCAAAGATATTGGCTTCTTGTGTTTGACGGTTCAGGCGTACATTATTGGATAAAACCACCAGGCCTGGCTGTTTTAAGACCACATTTCCGGTTAATTTGTAAGTCAGGGCATTGGGTTGTTGCAGTGTGTCGGATTCCGCGGAACTTAAGGAAGAGTCATCGGGAATTTTTTGTGGTGGCGCAATCCAACTCGGTAAGCATTCGGGGTTGGTTTGGGTGTTTGTAGCGGCATCAAGCGGTGTTGTTGTCGTTTTACTTGTTGCCGCATTCGCAATCAGCGGTTCCAAGACAAGGAAACAAAAGAAAAAGGAAAAAATTGAATGAGTGCGAATTGACATCCAGCTTTAAATCGTGAATTATGAATAATTTAGGTATTTTACCTGAAAGAACTAGGATAAGTTACCTTTCAAGCATTAAAATATGACATCCTTTTTTCTGAAACGAAGAGCGTTTTTTAATTAAGCGGTCACCCAAGAATCGAGACAACACCATGACGGAACGATTTCAGCAGTTAGTAAGCTGGCTAAACACTTGTAAATTTTTAGAAAACACCGATTATACCCAACCTGAACCCGCTTCTAATGATGCCAGTTTTAGACGATATTATCGCATTTCGGTCACACCGCTTTCGGGTCCGTCTTTTACTGTGATTATTATGGATGCTCCGCCTGAGCATGAAGACTGTGAACCCTTTGTACGCATTGCCACTCAATTAAGCAAAATGGGGCTTACGGTTCCTGATGTTTTAGAGCAGGATTTAAAACAAGGGTTTTTATTGCTGAAAGATTTAGGCAATGAAACCTACTTGTCTTGTTTAACAGAGTCGTCCGCGGAAGCCTTATATCGAGATGCCTTGCAAGCATTGGTGACGCTTCAGGTGAAAGGTAAAGAAGAGGCAAAAGCGTTACCTGATTACAGTGTCGATTTATTAACCACCGAAATGAATTTATTTACCGATTGGTTATTAACCAAGCACTTGGACATTGGCTTGTCTGTCTCTGAAAAACAAGACTGGTTTCAATTGCAAAAACAGTTAAGTGATTCTGCTCGCAATCAGCCCCAAACTTATGTGCACCGGGATTACCATAGCCGAAATTTAATGGTGATGTCAGAAGGCAATCCTGGAATTTTAGATTTTCAGGATGCTGTCAAAGGGCCTCTGACGTACGATGCCGTATCGATGTTGCGGGATTGCTATATCACCTGGCCGAAAGAGCAAGTGGTGGAGTGGCAGCGCGAGTATTTTTTGTTACTCGCGAAAGCGAATATGCTGTCCAAAAATGATTGGTCGGGGTTTGTAAAAGCGATGGATTTGATGGGTATTCAACGTCATTTAAAAGCATCAGGCATTTTTGCGCGCTTATACCATCGTGATGGTAAAGATGGTTATTTAAATGATATTCCGACCACGTTGAATTATCTTTTTGAGGTTGGGCAGCGGTATTCAGAAACACAGTCCCTGGTTCGTTTATTGGAATCCAAAGTGCTGCCGGCAATGGAAAGAGGAGCTTAAGTTGGAAAAAAAAGCACGCTCCCGTTATAAAGCATTGATCTTGGCCGCAGGCAGAGGAAATCGATTGCGTCCCTTAACCGATCAGTTGCCGAAACCTTTAATGGACATCCATGGACGGGCGTTGATTGAATACCATCTACATGCGCTGTCTCGAGCGGGCATTAAAGAAGTGGTGATTAACCATGCTTGGTTAGGTCAAAAAATTGAAGAGGCGCTCGGGACAGGAGAATCCTATCAAGTTCAAATTACCTATTCTCCCGAAGTCGAAGGCGGGCTGGAAACGGCGGGCGGGATTTTGCAAGCATTGCCGTTATTAACCGATGGCCCCCGTCCTTTTTTAGTGGTGAATGGGGATATTTTCACGGACTATGATTTCTCTGCATTGGCAAAAATGATTTTACCCGCAGAATGCTTAGCGCATTTAATTTTGGTTCCGACACCATCGTTTAAAACACAGGGGGATTTTGGGTTGGATAACACAGGTAAGGTGCTTGAAACCGGAGACTATACCTTTTCAGGTATCAGCTTATTGCACCCCAAATTGTTTGCAGGTCTCTCGCCAGGGGTTGTGCCATTGGCACCCGTGTTAAGAGAGGCAATCAAGCAAGGAAAGGTCTCTGGCGAAGTCTATTCGGGTCAATGGGATGACATTGGAACCCTTGAGCGCTTGGAAGCAGCTCGAAAAAATTATTTAAATTAATTACCGTAATAGAAAATTTTGACTTGGTTTTTGCTTAAGCAAGCGTATATTAATAGATGAAAGAGGTTAAAAATTTTCTTTAAAAGAAATAAAACTTCATTTTTGAATAAATTTACGTCAGGAAACATAATGAGTCATAAGCATAAAGTAATTATTGAAAAAGTATTTTCTCACCCGATTGCCAGTAATATCGATTGGAAAAAGTTAGCCGCTACGTTAGAGCATTTTGGCGCTAAAATTGATGTGTCGAATGCCAATCGAGCGCATATTATTTTAGATGATGCCGAATTGATTTTAAGTTTGCCGCATCATGCACATGAGTTGACGAACAAAGAAGACGTCACGAAATTACGTCACTTCTTAGAAGCGCAGGGCATCACGCCTGATAGTGTGTAAAAAGAGTCGGGATTGAAGTGTAAAAAGGGAAGCTTGCTTCCCTTTTTGTTTTTTGGGGTTACAATAACTTTCACAGTGAATAGGGCGGTGTCGCGTCCGGATGTTGATAACAAAGGAAATTATATGTTGTTTTTGGTTTCACCTGCTAAGGCACTTGATGAAACGCCTGCGCCTGAAAAGATCGAAAAAACCTCTCTGGCTTTTGGCAGCCAAGCCAAGCAGTTAATGGATGAGCTTAAACAACTTGGACCCGTCGATGTTGCGAACTTAATGCACTTGAGTGATAAATTGGCAGACTTGAATTATGACCGTTTTCAGGCATGGCAATATCCTTTTGATGATGCCCAGTCTAAACAAGCGGTGCTTTTGTTTAAAGGTGATGTGTATCAAGGGTTGGAAGCAAGTTCTCTTGCCCCTGAAGCGCTTGCCTATTTGCAGATACATTTACGTATATTGTCTGGTTTATATGGACTATTGAAGCCATTAGATGGTATTTTGCCTTATCGTTTGGAAATGGGTACGAAGTTTCAAAATGAAAAAGGAAGAGATTTATATGCTTTCTGGGGCGAACAGATTACTGATTTGTTGAATCAACAGCTTGCCGAACAAGACAGTCGCACTCTGGTTAACTTAGCTTCCAATGAATACTTTAAAGCGGTTAAAAAGAAAACGCTTAACGCGGACATAATCACACCGCAGTTTAAAGATTGGAAAAACGGTCAATACAAAATAATCAGTTTTTATGCCAAACGTGCGCGTGGGTTAATGGCGCGCTATGCTGCGGTCAATCAGGTTGAGCAAGTTGAAGACTTAAAATACTTTGATTATGACGGCTATCAGTTTGCCCCGGACTTGTCTTCCGAGAAAGAGTGGGTGTTTACCCGAAAACAAGCAGACTAACGTTTGATATCTCTTTCAAGGTAAAAACCGCCAGGCCTGGCGGTTTTTTATGTTACTTGATTGATGATATTTCATTGTAATGTTTGGCTGGGTTCCTCATCAGCAGATGCTTCAGCAAAAAGACAATCAATGTCGTCTTTGGTGTAACGTAAGTGAAAATTACAAATCTCGTTATGAATCACAATTTCACCTTGTTCTTCCAATATTTTATGTGCTTCTGCTTCGCCTAAGGACAGAATCATGTTGTCTACTTTCGATTTGTCTTGAGGGCAGTCATAGTCAATTTCTTGCGGCGAAAAAAGTTCAATTACCTCTTCATGAAACAGTCGATGCAGTAGTGGTTCAGCATTCAGTTCAATTAACTCATCATCGGTGACGGTATCCGTCAGTAAGCGGATGCGTTCCCAACCATCTTCATCGTGATCATCGGTGGTGGGCATTTTTTGAATGAGTACACCTCCAACGCCCTTATCGTTTGCAGCCAGCCACAACTTTGATGGTTGTTGTTCTGACTGACTGAGGAACGCTTCAAAAGCCTTGGCAATACTGTTTTCTTCGCGCGGCACATACGACTGAAAAAAACTCTGGGTTTGAGTGTTTTCCATGGTAACCAAGATTTGTCCGTCGCCCAGTAACTCGTCCAAAGAGGATTGATTTGTCAGCGGGGCGTTGGTTTTTGCGACCCCTCGAATTTTTAAGTCGTGCGTGGCTTCGACCAACAACAGGTTGACCGGGCCCCTGCCTTGAACTTGAATCGATACCTTTCCTAAATGTTTCATGCCATTCGCCAGCATAATTGCAATGGCGGTTAATTCTCCCAGTACCTTAGTCAACTCAGGAGTGTAATGACGCTCAGCAATCATTTTCTGCCAGGCCTGGTTAATTTGTAAGTGTTGACCTCGAATATTCAGGTCTTTAAAAAGGAAGCGTTGAATATGATCTTGCATAATTGTCTTTCCTGTAAAAGGAGCGGTGTTATCGAAATTGGCCCTGCGCTTGCAGGTCAGCATGATACGACGAGCGAACCATTGGGCCGGAAGCAACGTGAGTAAATCCCATCTCTAGCCCTGCTTCTTCAAGTTGTTTGAATTCTTCTGGTGTCCAATAGCGTTGAACGGCTAAATGGAAGTCAGAAGGTTGTAAGTATTGTCCGACTGTCAGCATTTCAACATCATGTGCACGAAGGTCTCGCATGACTTCTAGAATTTCATCAAAGGTTTCGCCTAACCCAACCATTAAACCGGATTTGGTTTTGGTTTGTGGTGCCATTTTTTTAAACCGTTGCAACAGCGTTAAAGAGGCTTGATAATCTGCTCCGGGGCGAGCCTCCTCATAGAGTCTCGGCACTGTTTCCAGATTGTGGTTCATGACGTCTGGGGCTTGCTGTGCCAGAATATCAAGCGCCACCGTGAGTCGACCTCTGAAGTCTGGTACCAAGGTTTCAATTTGAATGTCGGGCATTGTGTCACGAATGGCTTGTGTGCAGTTTTTAAAATGGGTGGCGCCGCCGTCACGAAGATCATCTCGGTCAACCGAGGTAATCACCACGTAGTTCAAATCCATTGCTTGAATGGTTTCTGCCAAGTGTCTGGGTTCGTCTTGGTTCAATGCCAGCGGACGTCCATGGGTAACATCACAGAAGGGACATTTTCGAGTACAAATGTGTCCCATAATCATAAAGGTGGCTGTCCCATGTCCAAAGCATTCTCCTAAATTTGGACAGGAAGCCTCTTCGCAGACCGAGTTTAATCCCTGTTCACGTAGGACTTGTTTCAGCTCTTTGACCCGACCAATGTGTTTGGCTGAAGGCAGTTTTGCTTTAATCCAACTGGGTTTTTTCAATTTAGGTCGTGTTGGGTCTGGACGGTTTTTCAATGACTTGGTTTTGTACTCCCCCTTGGACATGGATTCATTACGTACTTTCAAACTGTTCGCTTGAAGTCCGGAAATTGAATCGAGAGGAATTTCTTGGTATTGGGAAGTACTCATAAACTGAAAAGCCAAATAAAATAAAGAAGTTATTATAGAGCTTAGTGGGATTTATTCAAGAAAGCATCCGTAGAAAGCATTTGCAGAACACGGTTGAATCGCTGTGAACGTTATGGACTGATTTCCGGCTGTAGTTGATGGGATAGTGCTTTAATCAGCCCTTGTTGGGCAGCTTTAAGGTCAGGTGTATGGGTCAAGCTGGATACTTGCGTTATTTGAATGCCTTCTAAGCCACAGGGGGTAATCCAACTAAATGGCGTTAAATCCATATCAACATTGAGTGCCAGTCCATGATAGCTTTTTTGTTTACGAACCTTGAGGCCTAAAGAAGCAATTTTTTGATTGTTAACATAAACGCCTGGTGCATCCACTCGGGCTTCGGCAGAAATACCTAACGTTGATAAAAACTCAATAATCGCATTTTCCATACGGTGAACCAAATCACGCACCCCTAATTTAGCGCGCTTTAAGTCAAGCAGGACATAGATGATGATTTGTCCCGGGCCATGGTAGGTGACTTGCCCCCCTCGATCAGTTTGGATGATGGGGATATCTTGTTGTAGCGCAAAGGCTTGAAGATGCTTTGCCTGCCCGTTTAAGCCTTGAGTAAAAACAGGAGGGTGTTCGACGACCCAGAGTTGATCGGGAGTCGTTTCAGTGCGTTCATTCGTGAAGCGCTGCATCGCTAGCCATGTTGACTCATAAGGTTGAATACCGAGGGTTTTGATTTCGAGAGGCATTGAAATACGACTTTAAAGCACCGAGACTAAAGCGTCATTAAGATTTCGGGGTGCTGCTTCAGTTCGCCGTAAATATTATGTAACTGTTCCAAACTGGTGGCATGGAAGGTAATGTTAACGGAAATAAAGTGTCTGCCTTTCGAATCTCTGATAGAAATGTCGTCTCTGGATACATCCGGGGCATACTTCTGAGTAATTTCAAAGACGGTTTCAATGAGAGTGCCATTGTTTTTGCCCATCGCTTTTAGCTTGTAGTCACAAGGAAAATCAATTAACGATTCTTTATCGGGGGTGTGTAGATCAACAGTCATAAGAAAGTACTCGCTGGTTAAATTGATTCTTGGATAAAACGTTGTTTGGTTTCTTCAAAATAGCGCTGGATTTTTTGCCAGACAACTCCTGGTTTTCCAGTACCGACAGGGGTGTTATTCAGTTCTGTGACGGGAAGCGCATCTTTGGTTGAACTGGTCAGCCAGATTTCATCTGCTTCTTCAAGATCGGACAATGTTACATCCGTTTCAGTCAGTGTTAAGTGATGCTCTTGTGCCAAAGATTGAATAACGGAACGGGTAATCCCAGGAAGAATTCGAGTGCCATTAGCGGGGGTGAATAACGCGCCCGATTTCACAATAAAGACATTGTTGGAAGTACCTTCGGCAACATATCCGTTTCGGTCAATCAGAATGGCATCGTCCGCTCCCTGATTTTTAGCAGCCATTTTCATCATGATGTTGGGCAATAGGGTAGTGGCTTTAATATCACAGCGCAACCAGCGGATATCCTCTAGCGTAATGGCTTTAATCCCATTGTTGATAATGGTTTCTGGCACAGGCTTAAGTTCATTGGTGTAGGCGTACAGGGTGGGTGTCAGACAATCGTCTGGTAAATGATCTCGCTGCATTTGAACGCCGCGGGTGACTTGTAGATAAATATACTGGTTTTCCCAAGGATGCATGTCGACCAGTTTTTGTAACAAACGCTCCCAAGCATCATCTTCCAATGGGTTGAGAATAGACGTGGCTTTTAAGCTTTTTTTAAGACGATCCAAATGGGCTTGGAACGTAAATAGTTTCTTACCATAAACCGGAATGACCTCATAAACGCCATCCCCGAATAGAAACCCTCGGTCTTGAGGAGAAATTTGTGCTTTCTCAATGGGGATGTATTCCCCATTTAAATAGGCAATTTGTCCCATTTTAGGCATGAAAAATTCCTTAATTAAAGACCGATAAGGTCAAATACACTTTTAAAAAGGAGTTTTATCTGGTCAATAATTTTTTTGAAGAATGAACCTTCCTCGACTTGCGATAAAGCAACCAGCGGTCTTTCTTCAATGGTGTCACCGTTTAACGTGATAAAGAGTTTTCCAAGTGGCTTTTCTTCAGCGACTGGAGCAATGATTTCCGGTTGAATGGAAGATTCAATTTTTAAGTTTTTGTATTGGCCACGAGGAATGGTGACGTAAAGATCATCGGTTAGCCCCAATCCAACAGAATCTTTCTGTCCTTCCCAAATGCGGGCATCATTTAAACGTTGTCCATTGTCATACAGTTTGTGCGTCTCGAAAAAACGGAATCCGTAGTTCAATAGTTTTTGGCTTTCTTGAATACGTGTTTTGGCGCCATCGGTTCCTAAGACTACAGAAATTAAACGCATGTCATCGCGCTTAGCTGAAGCCACTAAGCAATATCCTGCAGATTTAGTATGTCCGGTTTTCAATCCATCAACCGAAGGATCTTGCCATAGTAGTTTATTGCGGTTGTATTGAGAGATGCCATTAAAAGTGAATTTCTTTTGGGCATACCATTTATATTCTTCTGGGAATTTGGTAATCAATGCTCTGGCTAAAATCGATAAGTCTTGAGCTGTTGTATAGTGATCGGGGTTCGGTAAACCTGTCGCATTCATGTAATGGGTACCGGTCATGCCCAAAGAAGCTGCATATTTATTCATCAGTTCAGCAAAGACTTCTTCACTTCCTGCAATATGCTCTGCGAGTGCGACACTGGCATCATTACCTGATTGAATGACCATCCCTTTGATCAGATTTTGGACTGAAACCTTTTTTCCGACTTCAATAAACATCTTGGAACCGGGCATTTTCCAAGCTTTGGGAGAGATGGTGACCATGTCATCTAAATGAATATTACCGTTGGCGAGTTCGTTGATGACAACATACCCAGTCATGATTTTTGTTAAACTGGCAGGTTCAACGCGCATTTCAGGTTTGTTACTGGCGACAATCTTGCCGCTGTTGAAGTCGATTAGAATATACGCTTCAGCAGCCGTTTTTGGCGCGGAAGGAACCACATGCGGAATAGGGGCAACCGGTTGAGATTGAATTGTTTTTGCCGCAGAAGGTAAGGAAACCGCGATAAGTGTGAAAAATAAACCTAAAATTTTAATCATTGAGACGAGTCTTTAAATGCTATTAATAATGTTAATAATTTAACACACTTCGCCTCAAATCAAAAGAGAGTAAAGGTGATTAAACCGGGCTTAATAATGGATAAATCATGAAGAAATATCGACAACTCTTTTTCAATGGTTTAAGACGTTAAAAGTTTTTTGTGAGTGTGGATGGACATTAGTATCCCAAAGCTCACCATTAAGGTAACTAATGAACTGCCGCCGTAACTTAATAATGGGAGCGGGAGGCCGACCACAGGTAGTAATCCACTGACCATACCAATGTTGACGAAGACATAGACAAACAGTGTCATGACTAAGCTTGCAGCCGTTAGTCTGGCAAAGTTTTCTTGTGCTTGTGATGCGATATAAAGACCGCGACCAATGACAAAAAGATAGAGTAATAGCAGGCTGGTGACGCCAATCAGCCCAAACTCCTCGGCTAATACCGAAAAAATGAAATCGGTGGTGCTTTCAGGCAGAAATTCCAAATGGGCTTGTGTGCTACCCATAAAGCCTTTGCCTTCCAGTCCGCCCGATCCTATCGCTATTTTTGATTGAATAATATGATAACCTGTTCCCAAAGGATCCGATTCTGGGTCTAGGAACGTTAAAATACGTTGCTTTTGATAATCATACATGTAGAAATTCCAAACAATCGGCAAGCTAGCGGCGACCAATCCAATGGCTGACAGTATCCAACGCCAAGAAAGACCCGCAAAAAATAAAACGAATAGGCCGCTCATGGCAATTAAAATTGAAGTTCCTAAATCGGGCTGAACAATAATTAATCCCGCAATTAAGCCGACCAGACTAAGTCCGATAAGCATTTTTTTATTGGGGGGCGGGAGTGAGTCATGGGCAAATAACCAGGCTATCATCATGGGTAGAGCAAGTTTCATGACCTCTGATGGTTGAAAGCGGAAGAAACCTAGATCTAACCAGCGTTTTGCCCCTTTTCCAATGTCTCCAAACAATAAGACGCTGATCAGCATAATGGTGCCAATCCCAAACACCCAAGGGGTGTAGATTTTTAAAATGTTCGGCGGAATCTGTGCAAAAAAAAGCATTAAGACAAAAGCAAATCCCACTCTAACTAGATGGCGGGATAAAACTTCTTGATCAGCGCCGGATGCACTGAATACAATCAAACTTCCGGTGATGATCAATAAAAAAATCCCGAATAGTAGCCAGCCATCCAAGTGAAGCGAGACAAGGATGCCACTATTTTTACGGTAAACTTTTTCCCTTGCGGGTAAATCAATTTTCATCTTGTAACTCAGTTAGGTAGTATTTAGTAATGTCCACAGCGACTGGCGCAGCTTTTAAAGTTGAGTTTTCTATAATGACACTAATTGCAATTTTGGGTTTTTTGACAGGAGCGAAGCCGATAAATAAAGAATGATCTCGCAGGTTTTTCCGAATGTTCTCTTCATCATATTCACCTTCATTGAGGCTGAAGACTTGCGCTGTTCCTGTTTTACCTGCCATTTTAAAAGGAAGACCACGCCCGTACCTTCGAGCCGTTCCTCTTGAGCTGTGTAAAACATCCATCATGGATTTAATGACTTTTTCCCAGTTTTCTATATTTTGAATTGGGATTTGTTCTTTTTTAATATATTCTTTATCTTTCAATAAATGAGGTTCAATGACCTCCCCGCGATTGGCCATGATTGAAATGGCTTTCACCAGTTGCAATGGGGTGCTTAAAAAATACCCTTGGCCAATGGCGGCAATAATGGTTTCCCCTTTATACCAAGTCTGTCCTTTGACACGACGTTTCCATGCTTTAGAAGGCAGGATGCCCACCGACTCATTATATAAATCGATTTTTGTATGGTGACCAAATCCAAATGGATAAAGCGAATCATGAATCAGGTCGACTCCCATTTTTAAACTGAGTTCATAAAAGTAAGTATCACAAGATTGCGCGATCGCATCATTCATATCAACTAAGCCATGACCTTGTCTTTTCCAGTCTCGGTAACGATGATCTTTAAATTCAAGGTATCCAGGATCAAAAATCTTTTTATAAGGAGAAATAATGTTGTTTTCAATTGCGGCTAAAGCCACAAAGGGTTTAATGGTCGAGCCAGGCGGGTATTGACCGTTAATGACTCGGTTGATAAGGGGGCGATTGTGATTTTTTAACAATTCTTGGTATTTAGCTTGGCTGATACCATCGACAAATAAGTTGGGGTCATAGCCAGGGGTACTGACATAGGCAAGTATTTCACCTGTTTTGGGGTCTGTGACCACCACAGCTGCTTTTTTACCATCAAGGTATTTTTCAATGTATTGCTGCAGTCGAATGTCGATCGTGAGCTGGATGTCTTTCCCGGGTTTAGCGGGAACGTTTTCTAATTTTTGAATGACTCGACCACGAGCATTGGTCTCAACTTGTTGCAAGCCAGGAGAGCCATGCAAAACGGATTCGTAGTATTTTTCTACCCCGAGCTTTCCCATGACATCGGTTCCGGCGTATTTAGATTCATTTAATTGGTTAAATTCTTTTTGGTTGATTTTTCCAACATAGCCAATGGCATGAACGGCAGATTTATTAAATGGATAGGTGCGCTTTAGTTTGGCAACCAAAGTGATGCCTGGAAATTGATAGCTATGACCTGCAAAGCGTGCCGCTTCAGTTTCTGTCAGCGTGTAGGGTAAATACAAAGGACGATATTTACTGGCAACTTTAACTCGGTCAAAGAAGCGTGAAAGACGTTCCTTCGGAAGATCGGGTAGTAAGTCTTGAAGAACAGAAAAGCTGTCTTGTAGGTTTTCTATTTTGTCCTTAGAAAATTTTAAAACAAAAACGGGTTGATTGTCAGCTAATAGAATATGGTTACGATCAAAGATTCGGCCTCTAACAGGAGGAATGGCTTCGACTGAAATCCGGTTTCCTTCAGACATGGAATGATAATGTTTGTAGCCCACCCATTGCAGGTAGCTCATGCGAACCCACAGAATCAAGAAAAAAATAAGAGCAAAGCCTAGAGCAAAGTAGATTCGATTACGAAAAAGTCTTTTTTGAAAAAAGATTTCACTTTCAGTTTGATAGCGATGTTTATTTTTCATACCCATTAACTAAAGACGGAACGGTGGGTCAATCGATGCATGATTTGAGTTAAAACAGGCCAGATAAGGATTGCCAAGAGGGGTTCGACCCAGTAATACAATAATGCATTCCCCTTTAAGACGGGGTGAAATATAAACCAGCTCATTACTTGGAATAAGACAAAATAACTCCCTACAATAATAGATTGTTGCCAAAGAGGATAGCCTTTAAATCTTAATCTTGATCGAAGCATCAAGAAGGTAATGGTTACAAAAATCAAGCTGTGTGAGCCAAGAGGGGTATTCATTGAGGCATCAAACAGGAGCCCAAGTATAAATGCTGAAAATAAATGGGTTTGGTTAAGAATTTGGGTTGACCAGAATAGCAGAATCAATAGTGTCAGATACGGCACAAAGTTAATATTGAAGCTTAAAATCATCATGCTATCGATGACAACCGAAATAAAATAACTGAATATGAACAACCACTTAATATCGGAAAATCGAAGGGAGAAAACCTTATCGGACATGGTCGTTCTCCATTTTTTTCGATAAGATCAATACTTTTTGAGACAAGTTTAAGTCTGCAACGGGCTGTGCAAAAATTTCATAATAAGGCTCACCTTTTAACGTGTTGACCTTGTTGACGATAGCAGCAGGATGACCTTCTGGAAAAACATCTCCCAGTCCTGAGGTTTCCAGTAAATCGCCTTCTTTTATTGAGCTGGAATTAGGAATAAACATTAGTGAAAGCTGGTTATGTCCTAAGCCGTTTAGAATACCTCGTTGGCCTGTTCTTTGAATTCTTACGGGCACCTGAATGTCAGGGTCTGTAATTAATTGCACTCTTGATGATGAGGGGGTTAGGGAGGTAATTTGCCCAATGAGGCCTTTGGCATCAATGACGGTCTGGTTAATTTTAACCCCATCTAAAGAGCCTTTGTTTAAAGTGTAAAATTGCGCGAGTGGGGTTTCACTATAGGAATTTACGTTAGCGATTTGAACGCTGGAAGAACTCATCTGGCTTGCTGTTCCAAGCAATCGATTCAGTCTGCTGATTTCCAGTTTGAGTTTGCCCATTTGCTGTTGTTGTGCTTTAAGCAGCAGATTTTCAGTTTCCAGTTGTTGGTTACGCATTTGCAATTGGTTGATTGTGGTGTAATCCTGTTGCATCCAATTGTAAATATCTAATGGCAAAGTTGCTGTTCGCTCAATCGGGTCGATTGTCGTTAACAGCAAGTTGCGAAAATTGGAAAGTAAATGGCTATAGTGATCCATTACCATTAAAGCAATACTCAGAATAAAGAATAAGAGGAATTGTGTTCCTTCTTTTTGAGGAGAAGTTGCGCTGAGATTAATAGCCAAGCCTCCTAGCCATCAGGCGGCTTGTTCTTTTATTGAAAAAGATAAAATCATTCATTTTAGTCAAAAGAAAAGACATCAATCCCTTTTTCATCCATCAACTCTAGTGCACGACCACCACCTCTGGCGACACAAGTCAAAGGGTCGTCAGCAATAATCACCGGTACTCCCGTTTCTTCAGACAGCATGATGTTGATATTGCGTAACAGTGCACCCCCACCCGTTAAAACGATGCCGTGTTCAGCAATGTCAGCGCCCAATTCCGGTGGGGTATGCTCTAAAGCAGTTCTAACGGCACTGACAATGGCGGATAAAGGTTCTTGCAACGCTTCTAGAATTTCGTTGCTGTTAAGGGTAAAACGACGCGGAACGGATTCAGCGATGTTCGCACCGTGTACTTCAAGCGTATCCGGCTCAATTTCATGGTAAGCCGTTCCGATTTCTTTTTTGATTTTTTCAGCGGTCGCTTCACCGATTACCATACCGTAATTACGACGAACATATTTGATGATGGCATCATCAAAGCGATCTCCTCCAACTTTAACAGAATCTGACCAGACAATGCCATTCAGGGAAAGCGTTGCAACTTCTGTTGTTCCGCCCCCGATATCAACGACCATTGACCCGGTTGCTTCACTGACAGGCATGCCGGCACCGATGGCCGCTGCCATTGGCTCTTCAATCAGGTAAACTTCACGAGCCCCCGCACCGGCAGCAGATTCACGAATGGCGCGGCGCTCTACTTGTGTTGACCCGCAAGGAACACAGACGAGTACGCGAGGACTGGGCTGGAAAAAACGAGCTTCATGTACTTTTCGGATAAAGGATTGAAGCATTTTTTCAGTCACTTCAAAATCAGCGATGACGCCATCCTTCATAGGACGGATGGTTTGGATTTTTTGGTTTTCTTTCCCCAACATTCTTTTGGCACCTTCCCCCACTGCAACGATAGAGCGAGAGTTCGATCCCTGGCGGTTGTTCATAATCGCAACAACAGACGGCTCGTTTAGAACCATGCCTTTGCCGCGAACGTAAATGAGTGTGTTCGCTGTTCCCAGGTCAATAGAAAGGTCGTTAGAAAAGAGTCCGATGATTTTACGAAACATTGAGGTTAGTCCTTAAAAATAGCTGATTTTAGTGGTTTCGAACAAGTTTACGCCGTTAAGTAAGAAATTGAAGTCACTCAATCGTTTTTTACTTACCTGTAAACTTTAAACGAATTTAATGCACGGCATTAAATTCTTGGTTATTTAAATCGGGAAAAATACCCAGAAAAATAACTAAAACATTTTATATCAAACTGGGGGTGAAAAGTCATCTATTTGCACCCAGAAATTTCATATAAACGGATGATGTCCCCTTATGACAAAATCTTAATTTCAGAATTGCCAAGTATTTTGACTGTGAGTCGGGGATACACAGGTTTTTTTAATCATTGTCTCTTTTTGAAAGTAGTGAAATGTGGTAACTTAATAAGGTTTTTATTTTTTTAACTGGAGAGTTCTTGTGTCTTTAGAAAAATCTGAAGTCGATACGATTTCACGCCTTGCTGCTATTTCGGTTGATGCCACAGAAGTCGATCAACTGACGGCTAAAATTTCTAATGTTCTTGATCTTTTTCAACGAATGGAAGCGGTCGATACAACGAATGTAGAACCGATGTCCCATCCTTTGGATCAGGTTCAGAGGTTAAGAGAGGATGTGGTGACCGAAACGGATCATCATGAACGGTATCAAAAATTAGCTCCTGCAGCAGAAAAAGGCATGTATTTAGTGCCACAAGTAATTGATTAAGAGACAGAGATTAAACATAGATGCATACTTTATCTGTTAAAGAAATGAGCGAAAAGCTCCGTAATAAAGAAATTACCAGTGTTGCACTCACGCAGCACTATTTAGACCGTATTGACCAGTATGATGGGGAATTAAATTCCTATGTAACGGTCACGCCTGAATTGGCAATGGAAATGGCGAAACATGCCGATAAAATGATAGCTCAAGGTAAAGGCGGTTTGTTAACAGGCATTCCGGTTGCACACAAAGATATCTTTTGTACTTTGGATGTGAAAACCACCTGTGGGTCTAAGATGTTGGATAACTTTATCGCCCCTTATGACGCCAAAGTGGTTGAAGCATCCAGAAAGCTGGGAATGCCTATTTTAGGCAAGACCAATATGGATGAATTTGCGATGGGGTCGTCTTCAGAAAGCAGTTATTATGGCGCGACTAAAAATCCGTGGGACTTGAATGCCGTTCCTGGCGGGTCTTCGGGTGGCTCTGCCGCGGTAATTGCAGCCGGTTTGGCGCCTCTGGCAACCGGTTCAGATACGGGTGGCTCGATTCGTCAGCCAGCCTCTTTTTGTGGAATTACTGGGATTAAGCCAACCTATGGTGCGGTATCACGTTATGGCATGATTGCGTATGCTTCCAGTTTTGATCAAGGCGGACCGATGACGCGTTCTGCAGAAGAGTCCGCTTGGTTGTTGGATGTGATGGCCGGGTTTGATGAGCGAGATTCAACCAGTCTTGAACAGCCCAAGCAAGATTATGTGTCAGCACTGGGTAATGACATCAAAGGTCTTAAAGTGGGTGTTCCTGCCGAATATTTTGAAGCAGGGCTGGATGAAGGGGTTGAGTCAAATATTCGTGCTGCGATTGCAGAACTTGAAAAACTGGGTGCTGAAATTGTTGAAGTGAGTTTGCCGAATAAAGAGTTAGCCGTGCCGGCTTATTATGTTTTAGCGCCAGCGGAAGCTTCTTCGAACTTGTCGCGCTTTGATGGGGTGCGTTATGGTTATCGTTGCGAAAACCCGACAGATTTGAACGATTTATACACCCGCTCTCGTTCGGAAGGGTTTGGCGCGGAAGTGAAGCGTCGAATTATGGTCGGGGCTTATGCCTTGTCTGCCGGGTATTACGATGCTTATTATTTGAAAGCACAAAAGTTACGTCGAATGGTTAGAGATGACTTTGTTAAAGCGTTCGAGCAGTGTGATGTGATTGTTGGGCCTGTTGCGCCAACGCCTGCTTTTAATATCGGGGAAAAATCGGATGATCCTGTCAGTATGTATTTAGCGGATCTTTATACGATTCCTGTCAACTTGGCAGGTATGCCGGCCATGTCTGTACCCGCCGGTTTCTCAAATGGTCGACCTGTCGGTCTTCACTTAGTCGGGCCTTATCACAGTGAGGCGAAGTTGTTGAATGTTGCACACCAATATCAGCAAGTGACGAATTGGCATCAGCAAATGCCAGAAAGTTATCAATAAGTGGAGAGAGATAAAATGACTTGGGAAGTTGTAATTGGTTTAGAGATTCATGCTCAGTTAACCACCAAAACAAAGATTTTTTCAGGCTCTTCCATTGCGTATGGAGCTGAGCCAAATACACAGGCAAACTTGCTGGATCTTGGTATGCCGGGACAGTTGCCGGTGTTAAACAAAGCGGTCATTCCTAAAGCGATTAAGCTGGGTTTGGCGATAGGGGCAGAGATTGGGCGTCGCTCGGTATTTGACCGTAAAAACTATTTTTATCCCGATTTACCGAAAGGCTATCAAACTTCACAGTTTTCTTTTCCGATTGTCGATAAAGGCGGTGTGGTTGAGATTGAAGTGGAGGGTGAGATCAAAAAGATTGGCGTCACGCGCGCTCACTTGGAAGAAGATGCCGGGAAATCGATTCATGATGCCTTTCCAGGACAAACCGGTGTTGATTTGAACCGTGCGGGCACGCCTTTATTAGAAATCGTTTCGGAACCGGATATGCGGTCGGCTAAAGAAGCGGTGGCCTATGCGAAAAAAATGCATGAACTGGTGCAGTATTTAGGCATTTGTGATGGCAATATGCAGGAAGGGTCTTTTCGTGTGGATTCCAACGTGTCAATTCATAAGCCGGGAACCCCATTTGGAACCCGTGCAGAATTAAAAAACATCAACTCTTTTAAATTTATTGAGCAAGCCATCGAACTTGAGATTGAACGTCAGATTGAGGTGTTGGAATCAGGCGGAAAAGTGGTTCAAGAAACGCGTCTATATGATGCGGATAAAAATGAAACCCGTTCCATGCGGGAAAAAGAGGAAGCGAATGACTATCGCTACTTCCCGTGTCCTGATTTGTTGCCGGTGGTGATTACGGAAGAAGACATTGAAGCGGTTCGCTCGGAAATGCCGGAAATGCCGGATGCCAAAAGAAAACGTTATGTCACCGATTTTGGTTTGTCGGATTATGATGCCGCTTTCCTGACCGGGTCACGCGCAATGGCAGAGTATTTTGAAGCCGTGGTGGCACAAACGAATGAAGCCAAAGTTTCCGCGAACTGGGTCATGGGTGAGTTGTCTAAAGCGTTGAACCAGAAAGGAATGAATATTGTAGACTCACCTGTTTCGGCAGACATGTTGGCGGGCTTGATTGAACGGATTCAGGATAATACGATTTCGGGCAAAATCGCAAAGCAAGTGTTTGATGCCATGTGGTCTGGAGAGGGGGCTGCGGATGAGATTATTGAACAAAAAGGTTTGAAGCAGATTACCGATTCGTCTGCGATTGAAGCCTTGGTGGATGACGTTCTAGCCAATAATAAAGCACAGGTTGAAGCCTATAAAGGCGGGCAAGAGAAAATGTTTGGTTTCTTTGTCGGCCAGGTAATGAAAGCCTCGCAAGGCCAGGCTAATCCGGCGCAAGTCAATCAGGTTCTAAAAGAAAAACTCAAATAAGGAATTAGGCTAAAACGGCAAATGACTTTGATCAATCCTGAAGCAACTGTGACTTTGATCAAAAATTTACTTGAAAGTCGATAAAAAAACCTTATATTAATCATTAGCAATAGTTGATGAAACTAACGTATTACTGCATTACCTGATTAATGTCGTTTTAACGAACCATTGGAGGTTTAAATTAAATGAAACGAATCGGTTTATTTTTATTAACAAACATCGCGGTTTTGGCTGTCGCCATGATTACGATGAATCTTTTGGGTGTGGGCAACTACATGCAGGGGACCAGTCTTGATTTAGGGAATTTGTTTGCTTTTGCGGCAATTTTCGGGTTCGCGGGCTCTTTTGTCTCTCTTGCCATGTCGAAATGGCTGGCAAAAAAGGCCGTCGGCGCCCATGTGATCGAACAGCCGCGTAATGCAGATGAGCAATGGTTGGTTGAAACCGTGCGTCGTCAAGCAGAAAAAGCCGGCATCGGCATGCCGGAAGTTGCAATTTACGAAGGGGCGGAACCGAATGCATTTGCCACCGGAATGACGAAAAACTCGGCACTGGTCGCCGTGTCAACCGGTTTGTTGCGTCATATGCGTCAGAACGAAGTTGAAGCTGTTCTAGGGCACGAAGTCGCCCATATTGCAAATGGTGATATGGTGACGATGGCGTTGTTGCAAGGCGTTGTGAACACGTTTGTTATTTTCTTCGCTAAGATCGTTGCTTATGTTGTTGATCGCGTTGTGTTGAAAAACGAAAGCGAAGGGCACAGTATTACCTTTATCGTGGTGGATATTGTGGCGCAAATTTTATTCGGTATTTTAGCAAGCATGATTACTATGTGGTTCTCGCGTAAGCGTGAATTCCATGCCGATAATGGCGGTGCGTATCTGGCCGGTAAAGAAAACATGATTGCCGCATTGCAACGTTTGCAAACAATGCAGCCAGGTGAATTACCTGATCAAATGGCGGCATTCGGGATTTCGGCAAGACCGTCTAATATTGGTGATCTTTTCCGTTCGCATCCACCGTTGGAAAAGCGTATTGAAGCTTTACGCGCAACAACACAAGAGCAGCTGAAAGTGGCTTAATTAGAACGTTTATCTGCTTAAGAAAATAAAAAGCCCCGATATCGGGGCTTTTTTGTGTTTGAAGGACATCCAAAAAACAGCCAGGCCTGGCTGTTTTTGATTTATTAAACTGGCGAGTTTAAGCGAGCATTCGCTTCTGCCTGTATGCGTTTAATCATATGATACAACCCTGTAGAACGATTAGCGGAAAGGTGCTGAAGGAGTCCGATTTCGCCGAGGAAATCTAAAGGCGCATTCGTAATTTCTTGAGGGGTGCGGCCATTGTATATTTTAAGCAACAGCGCAATCAGCCCAGAGACTATCGCTGCATCCGACATGGCTTCCATATAAAGGATGCCGTCTTTTTCTTCAATATGAAGCCAGACTTGAGATTGGCAGCCGTGGATGCGATTGTCTTCGGTTTTATATTCGTCAGGCATATTTTGAAGTTGTTTTCCCATATCAATCAAGTACTTATAACGATCTTTCCAATTGTCAAAATGGGTAAATCGCTTAACCAGGTCTGCCTGGACTTCAGATAAGGTTTTTTCAGCCGGTGCGTAATTCATAGTGCTCCACATCAGTTCATTTTTAATAACCGTCATTTTAACAAAAAAGTTAAGCTTCGGAGCGAGAACCGGTGAAGCGGTAGTGACCGATTTTTGACTGTCGGTTAACGTAAAATGTATTCGATTGGCACCTGAATGGTTTTGGGGCTTTGTCGCATTTCTTTGGGAAAAGGGCTGTATTGATAATCCATGGTTTGGCGAATAATGTTTAATGTTGCTTCATTTAAACTGTCGTATTGAGCGGGTCTAACAACGGAAAGGCTGGAAATATGACCATCCGGATGAAGTGTGAATTGTAAAATTACTTCCCCTTGTTGATGACGGCGTTTAGCTCTTTTAGGGTAATTTTTCTGTGCCAAGACCGCTAAATAACGTGCCAGTTGATTGATATAAATCGCTTCGGCATTAATTTGCTCTGCAATCGAATAAGGGTTCGGTCGGCGTCGTTCTTTTTTCGTCACGGCTTGTTTTGTAACGGGTGCATTACTTGATTTGAGGTCAGGCTTAAGTTCAGGCTTGGGTTCAGGCTTAGGTTCAGGTTTAGGTTCAGGTTTAGGTTCAGGTTTAGGTTCAGGTTTAGGTTCAGGTTTAGGTTCAGGTTTAGGTTTAGGTTCAGGTTTAGGTTCAGGTTTAGGTTCAGACTTAGGTTCAGACTTAGGTTCAGACTTAGGTTCAGACTTAGGTTCAGGCTTAGGTTCAGGCTTAGGTTCAGGCTTAGGTTCAGGCTTAGGTTCAGGCTTAGGTTCAGGCTTAGGTTCAGGCTTAGGTTCAGGCTTAGGTTCAGGCTTAGGTTCAGACTTAGGTTCAGACTTAGGTTCAGACTTAGGTTCAGACTTAGGTTCAGGCTGCGTGACGAACATGGCGGTTGTCACGGCAATGGGTGTCAGTTGGCTACTTTGCTGTTGTGATTGAAAGTTATGCCATAGAAAGAAGCCGATGATGCTGTAAATGCCTGCTGTGATGCCGAAAGCAAGCGTGCCTGGTTTACCCATTCTGTTTCCTTGTCAGAATGTTTAAGTTAGTTAAATGGTGTTTTTTAAGCTGGTCAATGAGTTTGGTAAAGTGGCCAAACTCGGCTTTCTGATCAACCCGTATTTCAATGGCGTCATCCGGGTTGGCTTTTTGTAATGTAAGGTTAAGCGTGCTGAACGTTGTTGTTTGATCGTTCAAAAAAAGTTGGTTGTCAGCATTGATGGCAATACGAAGTGTGATGTCATCGGCTGGTTTATACGTACTGGTTTGTTGGGTTTCCGGCAGGTCGATGTTGAGTTTGTCTTGGACGATAAAGCTGGTAGAGGTTAAAACAATCGCCAGTAAAACCAGCATGACATCAATCATCGGAATGACATTGATTTGATCAAATCTTTTCATAAACAGTGTTTCCCGACTAGAGTTTTTTAATTCTGTGATGAAGATGCTGTGTTTTTTTGCAGCGCTTGATATTTAAGCTCGATGACGTCCACTTTTCGTAACAAACCGTTATAGATAATGATGCTTGGAATTGCAAGTGCAATCCCCCCGGCAGTCGCCTTGAGGGCGAGGGCTAACCCCATCATGATTTGTCCGGTTTCGATCTGATTGTTGAGGCCTAATTCGTAAAAAGTGACTAAAATGCCAAGGACGGTTCCTAATAACCCGACATAAGGGGCATTTGAGCCAATGCTGGCAATGGTGGTCAAGTTGTTTGTGGTGGCGACTTTTAAACTTTCCAGAGTTTCATACTGATTGAGTTGTAGGCGAGAGAAAAAAAGTTTTCGTTCAATGGCCAACCAAACCATAATAAAACTCATCAAACCCAAGATGCTGAAAACGGTGATATCTAAGTACAGTTTTAAAAATTCCATATTGTTTGCCAATTTGCCATGTAAGCTGTCTGAATTAACCCACTATTATAAAGCAAATCAATCTGCATATTTTTGAGAAACCTTGAATCTTGATGAGAGGGCGTGTTTTTAATCAAAAACACTAATGGCGGTGTGAATAGCCTTTGATTATAATACTGTCTATCGGTTTTAGAATGAAAGTTTCAGATTGGTCTGTTTATGATGCGTTATTGAAAATAGTTTAATCTTGGCAGTATAGTAGTAGTAAAAAAGGATAATGTTATGAGTGGAATGGGACGACGTGACCTGTTAAAAGGGATGTTTGGAGTGTCTGTCGGGATGGTCGGTATGTCGGCTTTGAATCCGTTATATGCAGATGGATTGGCCGAATTTAAAGGTCCAGCGGTACCGGATGTGGATGCGGTAAAGGTGAGTGATCGTTGTTATTATATTCCGGCGATGGGATCAGAGCCCACACCTGATAATTATGGTATGTTCAGCAACCCCGGGTTCATTGTGACCTCTGAAGGGGTGGTGGTGGTTGATACTGGAAGCTCAGTGCAAATCGGCGAAATGGTGTTACGTCAAATTAAAAAAGTAACGGATAAACCTGTCGTTAAAGTGATTAATACACACTATCATGGCGATCATTGGTTAGGAAACCATGCGTTTGTTGCGGCCAACCCAGGCGTTGAAATTTACTCTCACCCCGATTGTCAGAAGGTGTTGAAATCAGGTCAGGATAAATTCTGGTTCAGCTTTATGCAAACGAATACCGATAATAAAATCACTGGCACCGTGATTACCTTGCCGACTAAATCTTTGAGTGGTGGAGAAGAAATCAAAGTGGGTGATACGACTTTAAAAATCCATCATTTTGGTCGGGTTCACACTGAGTCAGACATCGCGGTTGAAGTTGTGAATGATAAGACCCTGTATATGGGAGATATGGTGATGCGCCGTGTTGCGAATATGGCAGATGGATCTTATGTGGGGTCTATTAAAGCCCTGAGTGAAGTTGAAAAAATGCCGGTTGATAACTTTATCCCAATGCATGGTAAGCATGAAGGGGTTCAGTTGATTAAAGATGGAAAAGACTTTATGGATATTCTCTATACCAAAGCCGGAGAGTATTATGAAGACGGTCTTTCAGATTTCGAAATGAAGCCTAAAATTATGGCTGAACCTTTTATGAAGAAGGTTGCAAGTCAATGGCCAGGGTATGAATCTACAATCGGGAAGTATATTGTGGTTGCCATTCAAGAGTATGAAAAGAACTTGTTTTAATACTTGAATTTGGCTATTTCAATCCAAAAACCGACTCAATTTGAGTCGGTTTTTTTATGTCCGGATTCCGGAGTTTAGGCTAAAAAGTCCAGCACTTTATCCAGGCCGCCGCGGTTGATCACAACATCTGATTGTGCTTGTACTTTTGGTTTAGCATGATAAGCGATGCTTAAGCCCGCTTCATTCATCATTAACAAGTCATTGGCGCCATCGCCAATCGCGATCGTCTGGTTGAGGTTGATACCGAGTTCATTGCAGATTTCCTGCAAAAAGGCCGCTTTGGCTTCAGCGCCGACAATGTCACCTTGAATTTTTCCGGTTAAGCAGCCTTCTTTTTCATCCAGCACATTGGCTCTCGCATAATCAAGTTTTAGCTCTTTTTTCAGGCGATCAGTGAAGAAGGTAAACCCTCCGGACACCAATGCGAAGGCGATGTTTTTTTCTTTCAGTCCGTTAATCCAGGTGTCCGCTCCGGGGTTTAAAAATAACCGTTCATCAAATACTTTTTGTAAAGCGGATGTGTTCAGGCCTTTTAGCAGAGCAACACGTTTAGTCAGGGAGGATTCAAAGTTGAGTTCTCCGCGCATGGCCGCTTCGGTAATCTCAGAGACTTGTGGTTTTAAGTCCATCATATCGGCAATTTCATCAACACACTCAATGCCGATAAGCGTTGAATCCATGTCACTGATAAGGAGCTTGATTTCAGAGGGGTTAAAATGCTCGGGTAAAATATTCATGTCTATGGACAATTTGTCAGACAATTCAGCGACTTTTTCGGCAGAGCAGTCATCAACGGTGACGCGAAAATGGTTGTTTACTTTTTCAGGAACCGACAGCGCGCGCTTGATTTGATTGCTTTGTTCGAAATTTAAGGCGTTTTCGTGAATAATAATTGTCGTCATTGAGCGGCTTCCCTTTTTTGTGAGGGCACTATTTTAGTCTTTGAAATCAAATCCTGCAAAGTTTGCTTTTTCGGTGATACAAAAAGACCAACCCAGCCAATCGGGAAAAGCAGGATGCCGGCAATGAATCTTAGATTGGCATTATGGCGTGTCATGATGTAATCATCTTGCCGTAAAAGCCTTAAATGCCACACTCTTAATCCGGGTGTTTGTCCGTTTAAAACCCAAAAGTAGGTGAGGTAAACATAAGTGATGGCCAGCAAGTAAACTTGAAATGACAACAGGGCAACAGGTTTTTCATGAAATCCGGGGCCTTGCCACAGCACAAATGGAAGGGCTGCGACAAACCAGACAGCACAAAGCAATAATAGGTCGTATAAGAACGCAAAGAGGATTTTTAACGATTGCATGGAACTAAATTAAAACTCTATTTTTCCTAAAGGTAGAATAATAATCTATTTGAGTGGTTTTCTCAGTAAGATATAAAGAATTTCGTAATGAATTGAGGTGTGTTATGAATCTTCAAGATGAGGGGCTTTCTTGGATTTGGGTGTTGAGTGGTGCATTACTCTATCTGTTGGCAATGGTTTGGAGTTTACGCACTGCTCCTTGGCATAAGGTGTTGGATAGAGAATCTCAGCATGTTTTCCTGGGCGTGACGGTGGTTGTCTTTCTTCTATGGAACTCCGGCGCTTCGATCGGAAGTGGATTGACGTTTCATCTATTGATGGCAGCGTTGATCACCTTAATGTTTGGCGCGCAATTTGCAATGATTTCGATAAGTTTTGCTTTGCTGGGAGTCACGGTTCTGGGGAATGCCGGATGGTTGGCTTATGGTCTGAATGCGGTTTTGATGGGGGTGATTCCGATTTTAATTGTTTGGTGGATTGCGATTTTGTCATATCGTTATCTGGAACGAAATTTCTTTGTGTTTATTTTATTGAATGGCTTTTTAGCCGCAGGCGTGGCATCTATTGTGACGTTAGGGCTTTCAGCTGGGGTAATGACTTGGAGTGGCGTGCAGTCGATTGAAACTTTAGAGCAATCTTTTATCCCTTATATTCCATTGATGGCGATTCCTGAAGGGTTTACTAATGCGATGTTATTATTGGCTCTGGTGTTAATGAAGCCTGAGTGGGTCAGTTGTTTTACCGATGAACAGTATTTGAAAGGAAAGTAAAAATCAGACATAAAAAAACCGCCAGGCCTGGCGGTTTTAACAATGATGAATAGGATTATTTAGTCCAAGCAGGTTTTAAATCCGCATATTCTTTCATTTGGTGAACTTCTGCGTTAGCTGTTTTAAGAGCTTCTTTCGCATATTTCATAGCGGCTTTGTCATCGCCTTTTTTCTTAGCTTCTTCTGCTTTAGCGATGTAATGGTCAACGTACGCTTTTTTCATTTTCTTTTGTTTCCAAACATAACCATTTTTCTTGGCAATTGCATGTGTAGATGCTGCTTCAGAAATAATACCATCATAAGATGATGCAGATTTAGATTGGTTACTTGAACATGCGCCTAAAGACAAAGTTGCGATAACAGCAGCACTCACTAGTAATTTTTTCATGTATATCCTCCAAGTTGAATAAGCTTATTTTATTAAAATTCTTAAGCCTGAACTTATTCTAATCATATTCTCGCACGAATAAAAGTTAAAAAACGCAGTTTTTATATCGTTTTTTTACAAATTTCGTATGGGTGTATAACTTATTAAGTTTACCCAGACGCTGTCAATCCTTATAATGTACACTATCAAGTTAAAAATCGTATTTTATTTAGGTTTTTTATTTAAAAACTATTCATAAGTTAATGTTTTTATTTAATAAGTTAGAATTTTCTTTGTTTTCAAGCTAAGCGAACAAAAAATACTAATTGACCTATAAATTTTATAAAAGGTAGAAGAATATGCGCATCCTGCAAGAAGCCCTTACATTTGATGATGTTTTATTGGTGCCAGCACACTCGAATGTGTTGCCATCCGATGTTTCGTTAAAAACGCATCTCACACGTAATATTGAATTGAATATCCCATTTGTTTCGGCTGCGATGGATACGGTAACAGAAGCACGTTTAGCAATCTCTATGGCTCAAGAAGGCGGTATCGGGATTATTCATAAAAACATGTCCATTGCAGAGCAAGCAGATGTGGTTACAAAAGTTAAAAAATATGAACACGGTGTGATTTTAGAACCGATTACCGTTCAAGTAAATGACACGGTTCAGCAAGTGTTGGAAAAAACCAAGCAAAACCGAGTATCTTCTGCTCCGGTGATGGATGGTGATGATTTGGTTGGAATCGTTACCAGTCGTGATCTCAGGTATTTAGTGGATTTAGCACAACCCGTTTCTCAAATTATGACGCCTAAAGATCGTCTGGTCACGGTTAAAGAAAAAGTACAGCGTGAAGAAGTCTTAGAGTTGTTGCATGAACATCGCCTGGAACGTTTGTTGGTGGTCGATGATAGCTTTAAGCTAAAAGGGATGATTACGGTTAAGGATATGGAAAAATCTTCAGAGCATCCTTTTGCAGCGAAAGATTCTAATGGGCGTTTGCGTGTTGGCGCGGCTGTTGGAACGGGCGCTGAAACCTATGATCGCGTTGCAGCTTTAGTCAAAGCGGGTGTCGATGCCATTATTGTCGATACGGCACATGGTCATTCACAAGGCGTATTGGATAAGGTTAAGTGGGTGAAAGACAACTATCCACAAATTGATGTCATTGGCGGTAATATCGCAACTGCAGAAGCCGCATTAGACTTGGTTAAAGCAGGTGCGGATGCGGTTAAAGTAGGGATCGGTCCGGGTTCAATTTGTACGACTCGCATTGTTTCGGGCGTAGGGGTTCCTCAGCTGACTGCCATCGCCAACGTGGCGGCAGCTTTAAAAGATAAAGGGATTCCATTAATCGCAGATGGCGGAATTCGTTTTTCGGGTGATGTCGCGAAAGCCTTAGTATCCGGCGCATCAGCAGTGATGTTGGGAAGTATGTTTGCAGGAACTGAAGAGTCTCCGGGTGAAGTGGAATACTATCAAGGTCGTGCTTATAAGTCTTACCGAGGTATGGGGTCTTTAGGAGCCATGTCTCAGAAACAAGGATCTTCTGATCGTTATTTCCAATCGTCAAATGCGGCTGACAAACTCGTACCAGAAGGTATCGAAGGCCGAGTGGCTTATAAAGGGGCTTTAGCACCTATTATTCATCAGTTGGTAGGGGGTATCCGTTCCAGTATGGGGTACACCGGTTGTAAGGATATTCAAGAATTTAATACGAAACCTTGTTTTGTCCGTGTATCGGGAGCCGGTATGGCAGAAAGTCATGTGCACAATGTACAGATTGTTAAGGAAGCCCCTAACTACCGAGTTTAATGCATTATTGCAACTCAGATTTTACTACAAGACACACGATTACTTTATTTTTACTGGATAACATATGTCACAAAACAACATTCATGAACATCGTATTTTAATTCTAGACTTTGGATCGCAATATACCCAGCTGATTGCTCGACGTATCCGAGAAATCGGTGTGTATTGTGAAGTGGAGCCATGGGATATTGATGTTGCAGATATTGTTAAGTTTGGTGCACGGGGTATTATTTTATCCGGTGGCCCTGAAACGGTAACGGGTGACAATGCGCCTGTAGCGCCAGCCGAAGTATTCGAATTAGGTGTGCCTGTACTAGGGATCTGTTATGGCATGCAGACCATGGCTGAGCAATTAGGCGGAAAAGTGGTGAATGCCACTGAACATGAATATGGGTATGCACAAGTCCGTGCACATGGTCATACTAAGTTGTTAAAAGACATAGAAGATCATGTGACGCCAGAAGGATATGGCATGTTAGATGTCTGGATGTCTCATGGAGATCGGGTTGATGCCCTTCCGGAAGGGTTTAAGTTGATGGCATCAACTGGAAATTGTCCGATTGCAGGTATGGCGAACGAAGAAAAAGATTTCTATGGCATCCAGTTTCACCCTGAGGTAACACACACCACACAAGGTCAGCGCATGATCGAGCGTTTCGTTGTGGATTTGTGTGGTTGCGAAAAGCTTTGGACGACTGAAAATATTATTGATGACAGCATTGCTCGCATTCGCAAACAAGTTGGTTCTGACGAAGTGTTATTGGGGCTTTCAGGAGGCGTTGATTCTTCCGTGGTGGCAGCTTTGTTGCATAAAGCGATTGGTGAACAACTGACGTGCGTATTTGTTGATCACGGCTTGCTCCGTCATCAGGAAGGCGATCAAGTGATGTCCATGTTTGCTGAAAACATGGGAATCAAGGTGATTCGTGTCGATGCAGAAGAGTATTTCATGAATGCATTGGCAGGTGAAGCAGACCCAGAAAAGAAACGTAAGATTATTGGTCATGCTTTTATCGAAATATTTGACCAAGAGTCGGCCAAGTTGACCAGTGTGAAATGGTTGGCACAAGGTACGATTTATCCTGATGTGATTGAGTCGGCAGGGTCTAAAACTGGAAAAGCGAAAGTCATCAAATCGCATCATAATGTCGGTGGTTTGCCGGAAGATATGAAGCTGGAGTTACTGGAACCTTTAAGAGAATTGTTTAAGGATGAAGTGCGTAAGTTAGGGGTTGCTTTAGGGTTGCCTTCCGATATGGTTTATCGTCACCCTTTCCCAGGTCCAGGTCTTGGCGTTCGCATTTTAGGGGAAGTTAAGAAGGAATATGCTGATATTTTACGCTTGGCTGACCACATCTTTATTGAAGAGCTCAGAGCGGCTGGCTTGTATGATAAAACCTCGCAAGCGTTTACGGTCTTTTTACCCGTGAAATCTGTCGGGGTGGTGGGGGATGCCCGTCGTTATGATTATGTGGTTTCTCTTAGAGCAGTTGAAACGATTGATTTCATGACCGCGCGTTGGGCTCATCTTCCTTACGACTTTCTGGAAAAAGTTTCTAACCGTATCATTAATGAAATTTCTCGTATTACACGAGTAACGTATGATATCTCCAGTAAACCGCCTGCCACCATCGAGTGGGAATGAGTTTAAAACGCCTCTTAGAGTGACTGCTTTAAGAGGCGTTTTTTGTAAAGGCCAATCGTGTTATTTCTATGCTAACCGTCTCTGAAACCCTCTCTCCTTCGGAACAAGATATTTTCTGGATGACTCATGCACTGTCATTAGCTCAAAAGGCTGATCAGCAGGGAGAAATTCCGGTGGGAGCTGTATTGGTGAAAGATACGCAATTGATTGCGGAAGGGTGGAATCAAACGATTCAGAGCCATGATCCTACTGCACATGCAGAAGTGGTGGCTCTACGGCAAGCCGGACGACAAGAAATGAACTATCGTTTAAATGACTTAACACTCTATGTAACCTTGGAACCTTGTCCAATGTGTGCGGGAGCGATGGTTCATGCTCGCATAAAAAGGTTGGTAGTAGCCGCCAAAGATTTTAGAACAGGAGCCGCAGGTTCTCTGATCAATTTGGTGCAAGAACCTGGTCTGAATCATCAAGTTAAAACAGACTTTGGTGTGATGGCGTCTGAAGCCAGTGAAATGCTCAGTGGGTTTTTCCGAAAAAGACGTTCTGAGCAGAAAAAAGCTCGCCAAAATTCATCTGACTCGTGAACAAATACTTGCCACTGATATGAATAAATGCGAGTATAACTGCTATAAAAAGAATAATGACAAAAGCAAAAATTAATCGCAGATAGGTTTTGCCGAATTATGCAAAAAAGTGTGGATCCAGCCGAAGGCATTACGACATATAAGATTTTGCCGGGTGAATTTTACGTAACCAAAGATAATGAACGTATTGAAACAGTACTGGGATCGTGTATTTCAGCTTGTGTGAGAGACCCTGTTACAGGTGTAGGGGGGATGAATCATTTTATGCTGCCCGTTGATAAAAACGCGACAGGCGCATCTGAATTATCCGACGCGAACCGTTATGGCAACTATGCGATGGAAAATTTGGTCAATGCATTGCTTAATGCCGGTGCCAGAAGAGAACGACTTGAGTTCAAATTGTTTGGAGGGGGTCGTATCATGAGCTCAACCACCAATATCGGTTGGTACAATATTGGCTTTGCTTTTGATTATATCTATACCGAAGGGTTTAAAATTGTCTCGCAGGATATCGGAGATGTCTATCCGCGAAAAATTTTATATTACCCTAACTCGGGTAGAGTCAGAGTACGGCGTTTGAACGCGATGCACAATCAGTCATTAGCAGCAGAAGAAAGCCGTTATATTAATAACATTGGATCAAAGCCTGTTGAGGGTGATGTAGAACTTTTCTGAGGAAACCACACTATGGACATGATGGAAACTTTTCGCCAGACTTATCTTGAAGAAAGTTTTGAAGGGTTAGATGTGATGGAGGCCGGTCTTTTGGACTTGTCTCCCGGTACGCCTGATAATGAAAAAATTAATGAAATTTTTCGTGCAGCCCACTCGATAAAAGGGGGAAGTGGTACTTTCGGGTTTACAGAAATTATCGATTTCACACATGTGCTGGAAACCCTTTTAGATGAGATGCGAGATGGTCGTAGAGATGTTACCCAAGAAGCTACCGATACGATGTTGCAAGCCGTTGATGTGCTTAGAGATATGATGACACGACTGCAAAATCATGAAGAAATTGATGAAGTGCGTGCCAGTGAAGTCCAAAAAGACATGGAAACCATTCTGAATGGCGGCAGTTCAGAGAGCAGCTCTGACCCAGCTGCTTCCGATGTTCAGTCATCAGAAGAAATTCAAACAGCTTCCCCTCCTTCTTCCGGTTCTTGGATCATTGATATTGTTCCTGAAAAAGAATTACTGCAAACAGGAAATGAACCGATTCGTATTTTCCGAGAACTGGAAACGCTGGGAGATATCTCGGTGTCTGTCGATGATTCGGCTTTACCCGATGTGGCAGAGTTGAACCCTGAAGATTTGCATTTGAAATGGCAAGTAACCTTAACGGGTGAAGGCATTGATGAAGACGATGTCAAAGAGGTGTTTGAATGGATTGATGGAGATGGTGCTGAAGTGACGATTACAGCTCCGATCGCTGCAGCATCAAGCATGACTGAAGCTCCAGTTTCACAACCTGTTCAAGAAGCGCCTGCTGTTGAAGTACCCGCTGCCGCGCCTTCTAAAGCGGAAGCAAAGAAACCAACGCCTGCCGCCAAGAAGCCAGCGCAAGCCGCCAGCGCGCCCAAACAAGACAGCTCCATTCGAGTGGATTTGAGTAAAATTGATCAGCTAGTGAACCTGGTTGGAGAATTGGTGATTACCCAGTCCATGTTAAGTCAGTTTGGTGAACAAGCAGAACAAAATGAAGATTCTGATTGGGCTGATAAGCTCAAAGAAGGGTTGACGCACCTTGAGCGACATACGCGTGATTTACAAGAAAGTGTGATGAATATTCGTATGTTACCGGTAAGTTTTGCATTCAATCGTATGCCTCGTATTGTGCATGACGTCAGCAAGAAGCTTGGAAAATCCATTGACCTGGTGATGGAAGGGGAAAATACCGAATTGGATAAAACCATGTTGGAAGCCTTGACCGATCCGCTGGTTCATATCGTGCGTAATTCGATTGATCATGGTGTGGAATCTCCAGAAGTTCGATTGGAAGCCGGCAAACCAGAAACCGGCACAGTCAAAATGGCGGCTTTCCATCAGGGAGGCAATATTTTGATTCAAATCACTGATGATGGTGCCGGAATCAATGCCGATAAAGTTCGCCAGAAAGCGATTGAGAAGGGGGTCATTGAAGAAGACCATAAAATGTCGGAAGAAGAAATCATTGATTTGATTTTCCACCCTGGTTTTTCAACGGCCGATGTCATCAGTGACGTTTCAGGTCGCGGAGTCGGTATGGACGTAGTGCGTCGAAATATTCGAGGATTAGGGGGGTCTGTTGAAGTCAAAACAGAAAAAGGACACGGAAGCGTCTTTACCATTCGTTTACCGCTTACCTTGGCGATTTTGGATGGACAATTGGCCAAAGTCGGATCAGAAACCTATGTGTTCCCATTAGTGTCGATTGTTGAGTCGATTCAGGTTGATAAATCCTTAGTGAAAGGTATTGCCGGGCAAACTGAACTTTATAAGCTAAGAGACAGTTATATTCCCGTTATTCGTCTGCATCAAAAGCTGGGTATTCATGATGCCAGAACCGATTTAGAAGAAGGGTTGCTTGTTGTGGTTGAGGATGGTGGAAAACGTGCAGGCATTTTCGTTGATGATTTATTGGGACAGCAACAAGTCGTGATTAAAAGTTTAGAAAGTAACTTTATGAAAATTAAAAGCATTGCTGGCGCAACGATATTGGGTGATGGAACCGTTTCATTGATTTTAGATGTGACAGAAACGCTTGCTTCTCATAAAGGTGGTAACCTTCAATCAAACGCTGCTTAAAGACAACTATAATAAAAAATAAGAGAGTTTTATGCCATTCGCATTAGGTGCAAAAGAAGTTCAAGAAACCATCATGGTTTTAAATTTATCGGTTGCTCAAATCGAATTATCCATCTCGGAGGGGGATAACTCGGTGAATACGTTGATTGACTCCTTTACTTATATGTCCGAGCATATTGAAGCAATCGAACTATCCAGTCAAAAAATTGCTGAGATGTCGAATGCAGTGGAAGGTATCGCTGAACACAATCAATCTTTGTTGATTCAAACGAATGACTTGGCTCAAAAAATGCAACAAGCCATTATCGCTTTTCAATTTTATGACAAGTTAAGTCAACGCTTAGATCATGTCTCTCACGGATTATCAGGCCTGGCTGAAATTGTATCGCATGAAATGCATGCCAAAGATGAAGCGCAATGGGAGGCCTTTAAATCAGAAGTCCGAAAAGGAACGACGATGCGTGAAGAAGAGGAACTGTTTGAATTGATTTTTGACCATGAAAAGCCCGCTGAAGAAGCCATAGAGATTATGAAAGTCCGTATGCGGGATAGAATGAATGCCGCGGATGAAGTGGAAGAAGAAATTGAGTTTTTTTAGCAAGAGTTGGCTGATGAGTTCACTAAGTAAAGCGCCTTATTAGGCGCTTTTTTGATTCATTCAGAAAAATATATTAGCATTTTACGATTTTCTTAATTTGACCATAAATAAATTGAATTTTTAATCCATCAAAAAATTTATAAAAATAGAGATCCTTTTAAAAAAATAAATGGATACTCTACATGAAAATTAAGTCTCTTTGGTTAGCGGGTGTGCTAACGGCTTCTTTAATGGCATCTTCAGCATCGGCTTTTGCTGCAAATTATATGCCTTTTGTTTTGGGGTCAACCTCATCTGACTCGGTTTCAGTGGCTGCTGACAAGACAAAATCAGCGTTGACGGAAAACGGGTTTGAAGTGGTTGGCACCTATAAGCCAAATGCGGATATTGAAGTGATTATTGTCACAAATGAAGCCTTAAAGCAATTAGCGGCACAATCTAAAAATGGTGGTTTTGGCGCGATGGAACGCGTTTCAATCGTTAAACGCAATGGTCAAACAGAAGTGTCTTATACCAATCCGATCTATATGTGGAACGTTTATCGTATGGAAGGGAATATTGCGCCCGTTCAAGCGGCTATGGAAAAAGCGCTTGGTAAGCAAAAAGAATTTGGTGCAGAGTCTGCCTTAAGTGCGGAAGAGCTGAGAGAGTATCACTATAAGTTTATGATGCCTTATTTTGATGACCTTGATGAATTAGCAGAATATGGATCTTATGAGGAAGCCGTCAAAACAATTGAGGCAGGTTTGGCAGCAGGTAAAGGTGGCGTCACCAAGGTTTATCGTATCGATATTCCAGGAAAAGAAATGACAGTGTTTGGTGTTACGTTTGCTAAAGGGGAAGGTGCGGATAAAAATATCCTAACGCAAATCGATCAGAACGGTGCTTCTCATGCCGCGCACTTACCGTATGAAATTTTAGTGAATGAAGATGAAGCGATTGCATTAAATGGTAAATTCCGTATTGCAATTAACTGGCCAAGTCTGTCTATGATGGGGTCGGGTAGTTTTATGTCAATCGCAAATGCGCCAGACGAAATTAAAGCGGCATTGGAAACTGTCACGGAAAAATAAGCGCAAAAAATTAGCTTATTTCATAGAAAAGCACCTTTTTAGGTGCTTTTTTTATTTTTGGTTTGCGTGAATAAAAAAATCATGTTTTTGACTTGAAAATCACCAGGCCTGCCCCCATTTAGTAGCTAAACTTTTTAATGGTTATGTCTAATGACCATCCTATTCATTCATGATTTTATGCTTAAACGTTAAGTTAAGGAGAAATATTCAATGAGCCATACGGAAACTCATGCGTTTCAAACTGAAGTGAACCAGTTATTAAAACTGATGATTCATGCCCTCTACAGTAATAAAGAAATCTTTTTAAGAGAATTGGTGTCAAATGCTTCCGATGCACTGGATAAACTGCGTTTTGAATCAGTTTCAAATGATGCCCTATCTGAAGGAGAATCAGAGCTTGCGATCGAAGTCGGGTTTGATAAAGATGCCAGAACCGTATCGATTATTGATAACGGTATCGGGATGACTCGTGATGAAGTGATTGCCAATATTGGGACAATTGCCAATTCCGGCACGAAAAAGTTCCTGGAAAATATGACAGGCGATCAAGCAAAAGACAGTCACTTGATTGGGCAGTTCGGTGTTGGTTTCTATGCGTCTTTCATTGTTGCGGATAAAGTGACTCTAACCACGCGTAAGGCTGGAGACGAAAAGTCTGAAGGGACTCGTTGGGAATCGGCTGGAGAAGGCGAATATACGCTTGAGACGGTTGAAAAAGAAACCAAGGGAACCGAGATTACGCTTCATCTGAAAGAAGACATGGATGAGTTTCTAGATGACTTTAGGTTGAAAAACATCATCACAACGTATTCAGACCACATCAATTTTCCGATTAAAATGTGGCAAGCTAAAATGGATGAGGAGGGCAAAGAAACTGAAGAGAAAACGCTAGAGCAAGTTAACAAGGCGACAGCAATTTGGACACAGTCTAAATCTGAATTGTCGGATGATGATTACAATAATTTCTATCAAACAATCTCTCATGATTATGAAAACCCTCTGGCGCATATGCATAATAAAGTAGAAGGCACTTTGGAATATACCTCACTTCTTTATCTTCCTAAGAAAGCGCCGTTTGATTTGTATGATAGAGATCGGCGTTATGGTCTAAAACTGTATGTGAAGCGTGTCTTTATCATGGACGATGCTGAGCACCTGATGCCGACGTACTTGCGTTTTGTCCGTGGGGTGATTGATTCGAATGATTTACCGTTGAATGTTTCGCGTGAAATTTTACAAAGTAACCGTGTGGTCGATAAAATCCGTGCGGCATCGGTTAAACGTGTGCTAGATCAGTTAGCCAAAATGGCGAAAGCAGAAGATCAATCGGACTACGAAGCTTTCTGGGATCAGTTTGGTAATGTCATGAAAGAAGGGGTTATAGAAGACTTTGCGAATAAGGATAAAATCGCAAAACTGCTTCGTTTCTCTTCTACGCATGAATCGTCAGGACCAACTCAACGAGTGTCTTTACAAGACTATATTGATCGTATGGGAGAGGATCAAGAAGCGGTTTATTTCATTACTGCCGACACCTATGCTGCGGCAACGGGTAGCCCGCATCTGGAAATGTTCCGAAAAAAGGGTATTGAAGTCTTGTTGTTGACTGATCGTATTGATGAGTGGTTGGTTTCCCACCTGACGGAATTTGAAGGTAAACAGTTGAAATCCGTCACAGCGGCTGACTTAAAAGAATTTGATGAAGACGCAGAAAAAGAACTGTCTGAAGAAGATAAAAAAGCGCGTGAAGCTTTAACGGAAAAAGTGAAAAAGGCGATTGAAGATCAGGTTTCGGATGTTAAAATCACGCACCGTTTAACCGATTCTCCCGCTTGCGTGGTTTCTGCGGAGGGGGATATTTCAGCTCATATGGCTCGTATGATGGAGCAAATGGGACAGGCAATGCCAAAGCAGAACCCTGTGTTAGAGTTGAACCCTGAGCATGCATTAGTGAAAAAATTGGATAGCTTGGAAGACGAGTCAAAAATAAAAGAGTGGTCTTTGTTCTTGCTTGAACAAGCGCAACTGGCTGAAGGAGATCAACTGGAAAAACCAGCGGACTTCATTAAGCGTATGAATGCGTTATTAAGTGAAGTGATTTAAGGCTGTTTGTCTTATGGTATTTCACTAGATAGCGTGAAAACATTAAAAAGCCTCAACTTGTTGAGGCTTTTTTTTTGAAGTTTAGTCTGCCTGAAAGCGACGTCCAAAATTTTGATCGAAATTAGGCTTTATTGTCAGTCACATAACACACAACGCTCATGCTTTATTTTGTGTTGCTGATAATCCAGAATGTTTTCAATGGTGGTTTGGGTGATATTGGTTAAAGCTTCTTGGGTAAAAAATGCTTGATGTCCTGTAATCAGTACGTTCGGAAAAGTGACTAAGCGTTCAAAGGCATCATCCTGGATGATTTCTTCCGAATGATCTTCAAAAAACAGGTTTTCTTCCTGCTCATACACATCGATGCCTAAGTACCCAATTTTTTCGGATTTAAGCCCGGAGATTAAAGCATCGGCATCCATTAAAGCGCCACGACTGGTATTAATGAGCATGACGCCTTTTTTCATTTGAGCAATGGCTTGTGCGTCAATAATATGGTGTGTTTCGGGCAGAAGTGGCATATGCAAAGAAATAATGTCACAGCGTTGATATAAGGTTTCCAAAGAGACATATTCTGCACCATACTCAATGGCTTGTTGATTCGGAAAATGGTCATACACCAACACGTTCAAACCGAGTCCTGTTAATATCCGGGTCATTTCCAAGCCGATTCTTCCGGTCCCCATAATGCCTGCTGTTTTTTGAAACATATCAAACCCCAACAATCCTTCAAGCGCAAAGTTACTGTCTCGAATACGGTTGTAAGCTCGATAGGTTTTTCGATTCAAACTCATCATTAAAGCCAAAGCATGTTCTGCAACAGCCATCGGTGAGTATGCAGGGACGCGTAAAATCGTGAGACCATGCTGTCGAGCCGCTTCAATATCCACATTGTTGAAGCCGGCACATCTCAAGGCAATGAGTTTGACACCATATGTCGCCAGTTGTTTTATGACAGCTTCTGATAGATCGTCATTCACAAAAACACAAATGGCTTCAAAACCTTGGGCAAGGGGGGCTGTTGTTGCAGATAAGTGTGCTTCTAAAAACACAAACTCAAGCAGGAGGGGGGCGCTATGGTACTCAAAGAATTTCTTATCCGTTTTGGTCGCGCTAAAGAAGGCTATTTTCATATGGCTTTCCTTGGTTATTTCGGGGCTGATTTGGTGGTTTGATGGTACTTAATCCGCTTGCAATACTTCTTTGAGAACGTATAGTCGCTATCATCTTGTTTTTAATCTCAAAAAACTGCCAGGCCTGGTCGTTTTTTAGCGCGATTTATGCCACAATAGCGCTCAATTTTATCTCGCTGTCTTTTCTATTGGCGCAGCACTTATATCTTTAAGGATTTTGTTTTGATTTCAACTGCAAATATTACCATGCAATTTGGCGAAAAGCCGCTTTTTGAAAATATCAATATTAAGTTTGGTAACGGTAACCGTTATGGTTTGATTGGCGCCAATGGTTGTGGGAAATCAACCTTTATGAAAATTTTAGGGGGTGATTTAACACCCTCAGCGGGTCAGGTCATGCTGGATCCCAACGATGTCTTAGGGAAGTTGAAGCAGGATCAGTTCGCTTATGAAGCGTATTCAGTGGTGGATACGGTCATTATGGGTGATACGCAGCTTTGGGAAGTCAAAAAAGAGCGTGATCGTATTTACAGTTTGCCGGAAATGTCGGAAGAAGACGGTATTAAGGTGGCGGAACTGGAAGTGGCTTTCGGTGAAATGGATGGTTATACCGCCGAGTCACGCGCGGGTGAATTATTGCTCGGCTTAGAAATTCCGGTGGAACAGCATTTTGGTTTAATGTCCGAAATCGCACCCGGTTGGAAGCTTCGTGTACTTTTAGCGCAAGCGTTGTTTGCCAACCCGGATATCCTATTGCTGGATGAACCGACCAACAACTTGGATATTAACACCATCCGTTGGCTGGAAGGGGTGTTGAATGAACGTAAAAGTACCATGATTATTATTTCGCATGACCGCCACTTTTTAAACTCAGTGTGTACCCATATGGCTGATTTAGATTATGGTGAACTGCATATTTATCCCGGTAATTATGATGAATACATGTTTGCGTCCACTCAAGCACGCGAACGTCTATTGTCGGATAATGCGAAGAAACAAGCCCAGATCAATGATCTTAAAAGTTTTGTGAGCCGTTTCTCTGCGAATGCCTCGAAAGCGAAGCAAGCAACATCGCGCCAAAAGCAATTGGATAAGATTGAGTTGGAAGAAGTTAAACCTTCTAGTCGAGTCAATCCGTTTATTCGCTTTGAGCAGGATAAAAAATTATTTCGCCTAGCGTTAGAAGTCGAACACTTAACCAAATCTTACGATGAGTTGAGTATCTTCAAAGATATGAATATGATGCTCGAAGCAGGTGAAAAATTGGCGGTACTCGGGCCGAACGGAATTGGTAAAACCACCTTTTTGAAAACATTGGTGGGAGATACTGACATTGACTCGGGCAAAGTGAAATGGTCTGAAAATACCCAGATTGGTTATTATGCTCAGGATCATGCCCATGACTTTGAAGAAGATTTGACCTTGCTTGACTGGATGTCACAATGGAAAGCGGAAAAAGATGACGAGCAAGCCGTCCGTGCGGTGTTGGGAAAGATGCTGTTCTCCCAAAAAGAAATCGATAAGTCGGTCAAAGTGCTTTCCGGGGGCGAGCAAGGTCGTATGTTGTTTGGTAAGTTGATGCTACAAAAACCGAATGTATTGATTATGGATGAACCGACCAACCACTTGGATATGGAATCTATCGAGTCTTTGAATCAGGCTTTGGAAGAGTTTGAAGGAACGGTTATTTTTGTCTCTCACGACCGTGAGTTTGTATCATCTTTGGCTACACGCTTATTGATGATGTCGCCAGAAGGGGTTGATATTTATCAAGGGAACTATGAAGCTTATTTAGAAGAAAATGCTTAAAGTGCCCTGAACGGTTTGTTGTGAACATCTATCAAAAAGCCGCCATCATGACACCATGATGGCGGTTTTTTTATGTTTGATAAATGCGATTTAATTTTTATTTTGAGTACCTGGCGGATATTGCGCTAACAGTTTTTGAACCACTTTATTGACCAGTTCAGTGGTTTCTTCTGAGTTCAAGTGGTCTTCCAGATAAGTGGTGCTGGTGCCTCGCCAAAGCAGTTTTTGATGAGTGTCGAGAATATCGATCACCAATCTGCCTTCTTCATATTGTTCCACATCGGGGGACGTTTGAATTCCGATTCCACCAAACCCTCCGCCACCAAAGGTTCCAAATCCAATAGAAGTGCTGACCGGTTGGGAACGGATTTTAGATTGTGTGCCAATATGATAGGTAATAAACGCGTCAGGGCTTTGAGTGACAAAGTGGTAGCCCTTCGCTTGCATTTCATCGGTAATCGCTTTCTCAATACGTTTTGCAATTAAAGGGTTTTTCTTGGCAAAATCTGATGCTTTGGGGTCTATCTGTTTTTCATTAGGCACCCATTGCAATGTTTTTATGCTACTAAAGTTAGCTTTGTCATCATAATCTTGGCTCACTTGAATGCCTGAACAGGCACTCAGTAAAGTCAAAACAGATAATACCCATACAACATTTATAATTTGTTTTTTCATACGAAAGAATCCTTTATTGTTGTTTTCATTTTAAACCAATTGTGGGTTTAAGCAAAGAAGGTGAGCTTTAATATACCCTGACAATGTGCTTTATCGTTTAACCGGAACTTGTTTCTGGGTAATAAAATAACTGCCGAGAACAATAGGGACGCCACCTAATATTTGTGCCCATGTTGGGGTGTCGTCTAAATACCAATAAGCGAGCAAAATCGTTAATAAAGGCGAAAAAGCATACAGCGCATTCACTTTGGTGATGGGAAGCAAGTGCAATGCTTCAACCCAAAGCATTTTGGAAATAAAGAAAACCAAGCCTCCCGTTAAAACAATCCACAACCATTGTGCTTGAATCATTTGCCAGCTTGGTGTTGCTTCAAAATAAAGTGCCAGCAAATAAATAAAAGGCAGTGCGATTAACGTTCGCACCATGAGAATGGTTTCGCTGGAAACAAATGAGCGTGCACGCTTTTGATATAAATTGGCAAAAGGCGCGATAATTGCAGCTAATAACGCTAAGCCATCTCCCAAATTCAAAGTAAGTTTATTCGGAAATAAAATAATAATTGCTCCGATCGTCATTAAGACCACACCAAACAAATGGTTTTTGTCCAACACTTCGCCGGGTTTTCGACCTAAGAACAAATAGCTGAACAGTACCTGTAAGAAAAGAATAATCGCGACATGGCTGGGCGAAGTTGTTTGCAATGCCAAAAATATCAAACTGAATAAGCTGGTGATAAATAGGCTGGTGAGCGCTAAGTGTTTATAGGATTCTGTACGTTTTAGCTCGACGAACTTCCCTCGCATAATAAACCAAAAAACTAAAAAAACAGCGGCGACGACTAAGCTGTAAAAATAAGCGTGTAATGCACCTAACGCAGCAACGGTAAAAAAAGCGAAAATCGGAAAATGCGCTTCGATAATCGACAATAGAAGGGTGTAAGCTTCGCCTTTGAGTTGGCTTTTATTTTGGGTTTGTATGGCTTTGGAATGAGGCATTAAGGTGCTTTTATTAAATGTTGGTGTCGGAATTGTGGGAAAGACTTAACAATATCATATTGCTCTGCATTTGGTCGACTGTTGTTTGTCCAAACGGATATATTTTCTCTTGGATATGGGGTCTAAAAGTGTTTCTATTTGAACTTGAACCGTGTTAGGTCAGATTTGGACGTTTTATCAGAAGGGTTCTGAATAAGATGGTGTATTTTGTCTGTGCCGAAGATCAAGCATCCCAATTTTTTCTTGGCGTTTTCAGAAATACACAATGTTTAAAAAGGGATGACCAAATCACCAAATCCCCAGATAAAAGTTCCTAAAATGACGGTGACATGCGTCATTTGAAACTTTTTACGATGCCATTTTGAAGGGCTTAAGTCTGGAATGTCATCATCTGCAGAGATTTGATCCAGCTTGGCATAAAGTCGTCCCAGTTCTCCGTGGAGTAAGGTGTATTCACTCATTACCGCCAATAAAACGACCAAGCTGCCAAAGCGGCTAAACCAGGTAGGCTCTATCAAAAGTCCCAACAAAGCTCCGATAAACCCAACGACCCAGGCAGCGACTAATAGTAGTAAAGCTTTATTTTTTGGCATAGTCATCTCTTTAGATACTGAATAAAGGGTTATTCTAAAGAAATGTCCTATCATTTTGTAATAATTTAACTTTGTTCAGGGAGCATGGCAAGAGGTTCAAGAAACTGCTGTGCAGCGCGCCTTGCCAGATATACTCTGGGATTGAACTGGCGATGTCCTGTGGATTGTTTAATAGGGGATATTTTCGACAGCGATTTTTAAATTATGATCTAAGGACTCCTTTACGCCTTGAGTAATGATGTCTGTCGGCTCCGTTACCGGAAAAGCTGCCTCCGGCGTTTCCGATGCAATGGCTTCTATATTGATAACCCCAAACGTATCGGTTAATAAGGGAAACACGATTACATTAGCATTGGCAAAGTGTTCTGCCAATTCCTCTCCTTGCCTCGCGCTCCACTTATAAATAGCGGGGAGCTGACGAAGTGACTGCTTGAGTACGGTTGGGGTTGAAGAGTTCTGTATCCACCCCACGAGTCATTAAGACAAGGTGCGAGAACCCTTTATCTTTTAAGTCGGTCAGGATCGAGGGTGCTGGTACAAAAGTGTTACAAGCAGGTCGGTGAAATCATTTCAAAAGATGATATTTCCAACGAGTAGGAATGGGAAAACGCTTATGACTATATTCGGGGTATTGGGTATGATGCGCCATCGTAAAAGGGATTTCAGGGTAGGTTGGTAAAGGCATTATCGGGTAATCATTCGGATGAATCACATCAACTTCAATCACACTCATTTGCAGTTGTTTAACGAGTTGTGTCAGGGGGTGATCACGCCATTCATTTGTGGTTTCCAAGCACCCGAAACCAGTGTGAATCGTTCAATGCCTTTTGTGTCTAAGGTATGGAGGAGTGAGGGCGTTTGGTCGTGTTTACTCGTCATAAAATCACTTTTATAAGCGTTAAAATGATCATATTTTCGAATCAAGGGTTTTTCTTTTACTCTAATGAGAGTAGTTGAACTTAAGATGAATAAATTATTAAAAAGGTTTTATTTCAGTCATTTAATTGTCAATAAAGCGTCATTTTTAAGAAGGTTAGCTCCCGCTAAACTTGCCCAGAATTATTAAAAATAGATGGGTCATTTATGAAAGGGATGCCTTTGTCGATCATGCCAGACTGGATGAAAAACATAGAAGCCGACGACTTAATCGTTGCAGAAAATAATCACCAAATGTCACATTACCGCAGCATTTTTATTTCTGATGTCCATTTAGGGTCACGGGGTGCTAAAGCTGATTTCTTATCGGAATTCCTGAAATACAATCAATGCGAAAAACTGTATCTAGTGGGGGATATTATTGATGGCTGGCGCTTGAAAAAGCGTATTTATTGGCCGCAGGCGCACACGAATGTGATTCGTCGTATTTTAACTAAAGCCAAACGTGGAACCGATGTGGTGTTTGTAACAGGCAATCATGATGATTTTTTGCGCCGTTATTCAGGAATCGATTTCGGTAATATACTGTTAACGGATGAGGCAGTGCATCAGACTATTACGGGCGAAAAGATTCTGGTGGTTCATGGTGATAAATATGACAGTGTTATCCAAACACAAAAATGGCTGGCAGTGATGGGAGACTGGGGGTATGAAAGCCTGGTGGTTTTGAACCGTTATTTTAACCGTTTTCGTCAAAAGTTTGGTTTGGGCTACTGGTCTTTATCGGCATTTATTAAGCAAAAAGTGAAATCTGCGGTTTCATTTATTACAGCTTATGAAGAGGCAGTGGTACAGGATTGTCAAAAACGGGGATATAAAGGGGTAATTTGTGGTCATATTCATCACCCGGAAATTCGAGATATTGATGGCGTTGAATATTTAAACTGTGGGGATTGGGTCGAATCCTGTACGGCGATTGTTGAAACTCAAGACGGCGATATGAAATTGTTACAGTGGGTCGAAATCGGTCACAAGAACAGCTAAAAACCTTGGGTTAAGAGTGAAAAGATAACAAGGAGTATTTGATGAAACCAGGTCACAGAGGACTGATCCGTATATTCAAAGCTGCGGGGTATTCATGGCAGGGCATTCAAGCGTGTTATAAAAATGAAGCGGCATTTCGGCAAGAATTATTGTTGCTCCTGGTGCTGACGCCTGCTGCCATGTGGTTATCGAATGAAGCCATCGAGTTTATATTGCTCATCGGTTCGGTGATTCTATTATTGGTGGTTGAATTGTTGAATACGGCGATTGAAATGGTGGTGGACCGACATGGACAAGAGTGGCATGAACTTTCTGGGTTGGCAAAAGACATGGGGTCTGCTGCCGTCTTTGTGATGATGGGGCTTTGCTTGTTGGTGTGGGGCACCTTAACTTTGTCTCACTTACACTGGAGTGTGTTTTAATAACAATACAGCAACGTTATTTTCGAGCTGTATCCAATCAATGGTAACCGAATTGAGTGGACATGGATGCGTGCGCTTCCCCCATCTCGGCATTAAACACGACATCATCAAATTCGGGCACCATTTTTCCGAGCCCCAAAATTCCTAAGTCTCCACCGACATGGCCAGAAAGGCATTGAGAATGCTCTCTAGCGAGTCGGTCAAACGCTTCAAAACGGTTGATCTGTTGTTTGAGAGCCAAACTTCGACCTCAGTTTTAGCCAGAATATGGCGTGTTGTTGTCTTGGCCTCGCTGTTTCTCTCACCGAATGAATTCAACCTATACCGTTATATTGTAATAGGGTTTAAAACTCCCAGGCCTGGGTAAAACTGACGATTATTCCTCGCCATAAGTTTCAGCATGTCTGAACTCACTGATTCGTTTTAACAGGAATTCCAGTTCGGCGTGCTTTTCTTCTTTTTCATTCACTTTTTCTTCTATAAAGTCGACAACATTTTTATGAAGCTTGAGCTTGTTCAAGGCATTGACATTGGTAATGCCGCCAGGGTTCAAGACATTCACTTCCAGAATTTTGTCGCCAATCATGTCGACCCCGACGAAATATAAACCATCCGCTGCCAGCTTAGGGCCGATTTTTCGGCAAATCGCCATTTGTGAGTCGGTCATTTTATATTTGTGAGCCGTTCCGCCAATTTGGATGTTGGCGCGCACATCCCCTTCCGGTGGCTTACGGTTGTAAGCGCCGATGAATTTACCGTTCAGCATTAAAACGCGAACGTCACCGTCTTCTGCGCCTTCAATGTACTCTTGAACAATGACATAGCTTTTGTTCTGGCTGTCGATATAGAAATCCAAAATGGAGTTGATACTGGTCTGAGCATTTTTTTCCAACACGATCACACCATGTCCGCCGGAGGCGTTTAGCGGCTTGAGAATGACCTTGTCGCCCGGCATATCATCGATGCGCTGGCGAATGTATTCCTTGCTTTTGGAAACATGGGTAATGGGTAAGAAGTTATTATTCGGATCATTGAAAGTGGTGGTGTACAGTTTATTGTTTGCTTTTCGCATGCCATCCACATCATTGATGATGACGACTTCATTTTTGACGGAATCCAGGAAATTGAACACCATTGGGTCAATTGGTGGATCACGACGAAACATAATGCAGTCCAAACCATGAAGCGGCATCATTTTCTGCTCGAATTTTACTTTTTTGTAAAACTGTAAAATATTGTCTGGAATTTTTTCCATTGGCAAAATACGTTTCACATAGCCATGGGTGACATTGTTGCGAACCGTTAAGTTACTGGGATAAAGGATTGAAACCTTATGACCACGCTCTAAACACTCTTTAATAATGCGTAATGTTGAATTTTTGGCCGGGGTGATTGTTTCCCATTCTTCAAAAATGAAACCAAGATTCATAAAAATGTCCTTACAGTAGGTTAAGCCTGAAATTGAGCAGGTCGACTTGATTGAAAATGATTCGTGCTTTTTGCCAAAAAGCCGTTTTGTGATGCTGGATTAAAAGCCGGTCGGCCAATGAACTTCCGACAAGTTATTGTTTGTTCTTTCATTACGAATTCTGACGGCTTTTGGTGGAAATGTAAACCTTAATTTTGTGGAAAATGGCATCAAACGTTTTAGAGAGTACGTTTGCTTACCATTGCTTTTAAAAACAAAACGTTATGTCGTGTTTTTAGTCTGCGGAAACTGACTGGATGAGTGCGGAACCAGAAAAATCTGTCGGTATTTTTTCAGGGTGCTGAAATAAATGCGGAATTTCCGAGGCATTGTGATGAGATTGGTCATAAATAAAAATACCAATTTGATCATCCGCTTTCAAAAATCCGGTTTCACCAAATTGGGTATAACGGGTGGCGCCTAACGTGACGATTATTTGTTCGGGGTAAGCCGCTTGTTTCAACAAGTCGCTCAGGTTCTCCAGTGGCCCGAAATCTGATTGAGAGTTCAAGGTCTTAACAATCCATTGAGACAGTTTATTATAAAAATAGTTGTAGCCGAGTACCGGGCTATCAACGCCATATTGTTTGATCTCATTACCGCGTTTCAAATAAGAAGCAATATGATAAGTATCTAAAATACCGCCTTTTTCAAAACGGTCGATTTCAATCCACTGGTTTGACAGACCTGTGCAAGCTTCTCCCCAGTTCTTTTTCTGGCTGATTTTTTTGGCATTGGGACGACGAATAGAGCAGTCGTTAAACGCAGAAAAAGCTTTCGCTTCCACGTGCGACACGTGTTTTTGTTCGTTATAGGAAACGTTAAACAAGACGCAGATTTCCGGCTCCATCTGCAAATTAATCGGATGCGAAAAATCTGCCTGAATGGTTTGATTGGAAAGTGGATAAGTGCCTAAAAAGGTAGGGTTTCCCGGAATATAAATTGGAAACATGCCTTTGGGCGCATTTTCTTCTTCAGTCTGAATATCGACAAAGTCAGCATCTTCCCCTGCCTGGCCTAAATGCTCGGCAAAGTTACCGGCAATACCGAATACAGGAAGGGTTTGAAGTTGTGGTTGCGTAAGGGTCATGATACTCCTAAAAAAGTAAGTTCTGTAATTGTCGACGATAGGTGTTCACCAGTTCAGGATGCTCTTCTTGCAGCATTTCAAAAATTTCAATCAAAGTTTTTTTCGCCATACCATCTTGGTAATCCGGTGCTACAGAAAACAGTTTGAGCAAGCAACTCATGGCTTTTTCGGGGTGATTGTGCAACATCAAGTAGCCTGCAAGTTGGTAGAGTGCCTCTGCATTGTTTGGATCGTTTTGTAAGGTTTTCTGAACCGTTTCAATATCATCCGCATTCGCGACAATTTGTGTAAATTTAAATAATGCTTGTAAAGACTTTCCTTCCTTGGAATGCTTGGCCTCATCGGGTAACTTTTCTATTAGGCTTTCTGCTTGGTCTAAATGACCACTTTGGAAATACATTTTGGCGAGGTCTAAATGAATTCGGTAGTTATTCGGATTTGCTTGAGAGGCGTCACCGAGCAGTTTAATCGCTTGGTCATATTCCCCGACATTAAAAGCTTGTTGTGCTTGTTGTCTCAAGTCTTCAGAAAGATCCGACTTTAAATAAGGTTCCAATGCCTCTTGGAAAGCGGAAGCGGGTTGTGCGCCTTGCAGTTCTTGTACTTCTTGGCCTTGATGAAAAATTTTAAAACTGGGGATGCTTCGAATTTGGTATTTGGTTGCCAGTTCTTGTTGTTCTTCGGTATTGACTTTTGCTAGAATGAAGCGCCCGGCAAGATCATGTGCCAATTTTTCCAACATGGGCATGACCTGTTTACAAGGGCCGCACCAAGGAGCCCAAAAATCCACCAGCACTGGAACATGCATGGAATTGTTTAATACCATTTCGTCAAAATTGTCCTGAGTGACATCGATAATCATTGCTTCCATTTATCTATCCTTTAATTGTTGTTCTGTTATTCGGATGCCTTTTTAACTGTATGAGTGACTTCGTACAATTTTTCAAGGGCTTGTCTTGGCGATAAATCATCAACCGATAAGGTTTTAAGGTCGGATAATAAGGTCTCTAGCGCCTCTGGCAAAGCCGGTTGTGCGAATAAATCAAACTGCTGTGCGGATTCCGTTGACGTAACTGTGTCGGATGATTGCTGAACAGCAGTTTGGTTTTCTAAACGATGTAAATGTTTTTTAGCTTTGTCTATGACGGCGGTAGGGACACCGGCTAAAGCCGCCACTTGTAACCCGTAGCTCTGGGAGGCGGGACCTTCTTCCACTTGATGCATGAATACGATTTTATCTTGGTGTTCAATTGCACTGAGGTGAATGTTGACCGTATTGCTGAATTGTTCCACTAGCGTGGTCAGTTCGAAATAGTGCGTGGCAAACAGACAATATCCTTGAATGCTTTGTGCCATTTGTTCGGCGATGGCCCAAGCGAGTGCAAGCCCGTCAAAGGTTGAGGTACCGCGTCCGACTTCATCCATCAGAATTAAAGATTCCGGTGAAGCATGATGCAGAATGTTCGCCGTTTCCGTCATTTCCACCATAAAAGTGGAGCGTCCGGAAGTAAGGTCATCGGAAGCTCCAATACGGGTGAAGATTCGGTCAATCGGTCCGAGGGTGGCCGATTCAGCCGGTACAAAGCTTCCCATATACGCCATAATCGCAATCAACGCAGTTTGACGCATGAAAGTGGATTTACCGCCCATATTGGGTCCGGTGATAATCTGTAACCGACGCTGTTCATCAAAACAGGTATCGTTCGGGATGAATGGTTGGTTCGATAACGCTTCAACGGTTAAATGTCGACCTTGCTTGATGTCAATTCCCGGTTCAGCACTTAAGGTCGGGCGTGTTAAGTTAAGGTTCACCGCCTGGCGCGCTAAAGAAACCAGCACATCGGTTTCGGCTAAAGCTTTTGCTGTGCGTTGTAACGTTTGTAAATCTTGATTTAAGCGCTCCAAAAGTTGTTGATATAACCACTTTTCACGCGCCAGCGCTTTCTCGTTGGCGCTAAGCACTTTGTCTTCAAATTCTTTCAGTTCTGGGGTGATATAGCGTTCTTGTGCTTTTAACGTTTGGCGGCGAACATAATCTGCCGGCACTTTATCGGATTGGAGTTTACTGACTTCAATATAATAACCATGCACGCGGTTATAGCCCACCTTTAAAGTGGTGATGCCCGTACGGTCTTTTTCACGCGCTTCCAGCGCCAGTAAATAATCGCCAGCTTGATTTTTAAGGTTGCGTAACTCATCCAGTTCGCTGTCATAGCCTTCGGCAAAAACGCCGCCATCGCGCATCAACATCGGAGGGGATTCAACTAACGCCGTTTCCAACTGACTGGCCAGTTCAGGATAAAGCCCTAACTGTTTCGATAGCTGTTGCCATTTGTCGGCGGTTTGTTGTTTCAATAACGCTTGTAAGTCGGGGAGTTGGTTTAACGAACGACCTAAATGCAGGATATCTCGAGGGCGCGCAGAATATAAAGAGACACGGCTTAAAATACGCTCCAAGTCGCCAATGGGTTTTAATGCACCGCGAAATGCTTCACTGCTATGCTGATTAATGATGTCTTCAATCGCATCTAGGCGGTCATTGAGGATATTCCGATTTCGTAAAGGTTGATTGAGCCAGCGATTCATCAAGCGGCTGCCCATTGCGGTTGTCGCATTATCCAAAATCGCAAATAAAGTGTGGTTTTTGCCGCCAGTGAGGTTGGTATCCAGTTCCAGATTACGACGACTCATTGCGTCTAATGCCAGCGCATCATCGGTTTGGTAAGTTTGTAGACTGAATACATGAGCCAGCGTATTTTGCAGCATGGCTTGGGCATAATGCAAAATAACGCCAGCAGCACTGATGACTGCAGGGAGTTGGTCACACCCAAAAGCCACTAAGTCTTGCGTGCCGAAATGGTCAACCAAACGTTTGCGACAGCTGTCCTTTTCAAAGTGCCAGCTGGGATAATCGACCAGGCCTGGGCGATTTTGAATACTTTCAGGAAGATTCTGTTTAAATAAGGGATCGTCCGGCAAAATGATTTCAGCCGGTTTGAGTCTTTCTACTTCGGCACTTAACTGGGCGGCATCAGGAAGCAGGGTGGCTTCAAACCGACCACTGGCAACATCCAGTATCGCCAGTCCGTATTCCTCTGCTTGTTGGTATATGGCCGCGAGCAAGTTCTCAGATTTGTCTTCCAGCAGAGCATCTTCAATCAAGGTTCCTGGCGTGATGACGCGCACCACTTTACGTTCCACGGGTCCTTTTGAAGTAGCAGGGTCACCGATTTGTTCACAAATTGCAACCGACTGACCCCATTTCACTAATTTGGCTAAATAGCCTTCGGCAGAGTGATGTGGGATCCCCGCCATTGGAATCGGATTGCCCCCTGATTTACCGCGAGCGGTTAGCGTGATTTCCAGTAATTCAGAGGCTTTCACGGCATCGTCATAAAAGAGCTCATAGAAGTCACCCATGCGATAAAACAGTAATTGATTGGGATAGTCAGCTTTAACAGCAAGATATTGCTGCATCATGGGGGTGTGCTTGGTTGTGTCAGCCATATTGCTCTTTGTTGATAAAAATTTCGGTTTAAGGGTGACCCATTTTGGGTCGTAATACAGTTATTTTAGCGACCTATTTTAGCGGAAAAACACTTCTTTTATACGAGATTATGATTTTTAACCTCTGTAAAAAATGTGCAAAAAAAGGTATGCTAATCGATAAAGTAAATTCTATCAATAAGGAGCCTTCTCCATGGTAAGCCGTTCTAGTCTCGAATCTTTGGTTGCAGAGGTCGGGAATGCGTTAAAACAACATAATAAACTGATTGTAACGGCGGAGTCATGTACCGGTGGATTGATTGCAGAAGCCTTGACCAGTATCGCGGGTAGCACAGCTTGGTTTGATCGTGCTTATATTACTTATAGTTATGAGTCCAAACGAGAAATGCTGGGGGTGCATGAAAATACCATCCAACACAAAGGTGCAGTCAGTCAAGAATGTGTAGAAGAAATGGTGATCGGGGCGCTTCAGGAATCCCATGCAACAGTCAGTGTCGCCTGTAGTGGCATTGCCGGTCCAGGCGGAGGAACTCCGGATAAACCGGTGGGAACGGTTTGGATTTCTTGGGCAATGCAAGGCCATGATGAGGTGGTTTCCAAGCTTTATCATTTTGACGGCGATCGGAATGCAGTTCGTGAAGCATGTACGGTAGAAGCTTTGAAAGGCGTTTTGTCAATTTTAGACGATGTCTGAATGCTAAGATAATGCTTGAGAATATCGGTATAAAAAAGATGTTAAATAGTCCTAATTATGGGATAATCAGTGCCCAATAAATTTTGAGCCTTTGTGTTTGTTTTTGATCAAAAATTAAGGTTTTTGAAAAAAAACAAACCAAAGGTTTTTTAATGTGGTTTTTCAGCTAAGGTTACAACGTTTAATTTTGATTGAGGTTGTCGCCCTAAAGGTAACAGGAACGGTGAAGAGTAATGGATGAGAATAAAAAGAAAGCGCTTGAAGCGGCTTTAGGTCAAATTGAAAAACAGTTTGGTAAAGGTTCCATCATGCGAATGGGCGATCAAGGTGCCATCCGTGATATTGATTCTGTTTCAACTGGTTCTTTAGGGTTGGATGTCGCATTAGGAATTGGTGGATTACCGCGTGGTCGAGTGGTTGAAATTTACGGTCCCGAATCTTCCGGTAAAACGACGCTGACGTTGCATGCCATTGCCGAAATGCAGAAAATGGGCGGAACGGCGGCCTTTGTTGATGCCGAACATGCGTTGGATCCGATTTATGCGGAAAAGCTTGGGGTGGATATCGATAATCTATTGGTCTCTCAGCCTGACACGGGTGAGCAAGCGTTGGAAATTACCGATTCATTAGTTCGTTCAGGCGCGGTGGATATTGTTATTGTCGATTCGGTTGCGGCTTTAACGCCTAAAGCGGAAATTGAAGGCGATATGGGCGATTCTCATATGGGCTTACAAGCGCGTTTAATGTCGCAAGCGTTGCGTAAGTTGACCGCCAATATCAAGCGCACCAATACTTTGGTAATTTTCATTAACCAGATTCGTATGAAGATCGGAGTGATGTTTGGTAACCCTGAAACGACAACGGGTGGGAATGCATTAAAATTCTACTCTTCCGTGCGTCTGGATATTCGTCGTATTGGGGCGATCAAAAAGGGGGATGAGATTCTAGGGAATGAGACACGTGTCAAAGTCGTCAAGAACAAAGTTTCACCGCCATTTAAGCAAGTTGAGTTTGATATTTTATACGGCCAAGGAATTTCTCGTGAAGGCGAAGTGATTGACTTGGGCGTGAAAGAAAAGCTGATTGAAAAAGCAGGCGCTTGGTATAGCTACCAAGGTCAAAAAATCGGCCAAGGTAAAGACAATGTGCGTCAGTTCTTAAAAGATAATCCTGAAATTTATGAAACCCTTCAGGTTCAAATTAAAGAGCGTTTGATGCCAAAACCAAAAGCGTCTAAAGAATCTGAAGCAGTAGACGAAACAGGAACGGAATAAAGTTAGACGTTAGTCTTCTCCTGTAAAGAGAGGCGCAATGCAAAGCAAGCAAGACGAACGACAGGAACTGGCACTACAGGTAGAAAGCCGAGCGGTATACCTGTTGTCGATGCGTGAACACGGTCGCAAAGAGCTGGCGAATAAATTAATTCAAAAGTTCGCCGAGGTTGAAAATCACCCAGGCCTGGTCGATTTTGTGCTTGATAAGTGTGTTGAAAATAATTGGTTGTCGGATGAGCGTTATATTGAAGCATATGTTCGACAGTCGATGGAAAAAGGCCAAGGGCCTTATAAAATTCGGCAGACTTTACGACAGCGAACGTCTCGGGAAGATTTGGTTGAAGCCCATTTAGCGATGGAAGATTCGGATTGGGCGGACTTGGCAAAAGAAGTATTACAAAAAAAATATGGCGAATCTTCTGGTTCATTAGAGCGAAAAGAACAAGCCAAACGAATGCGCTTTTTGCAGTCGCGCGGTTTTAGCCAATCGCAGATATGGAAAGCATTCTATTATATACAGAATTAAGATTGCACTTTGAACGTAGAAAAACAAAATCAAAAAATACGTTGGCAATCTTGAAGCTCACCAGAGCACGACAAAATTTTAGATTTAGACCCTTAGGAAACTTAATATGACCAGTGCAGAACTCAGAAAAGCATTTTTAGACTTTTTTGTTAAGCAAGGCCATACTGCTGTGCATTCAAGCCCAGTCGTGCCAGGAAATGACCCAACGTTACTGTTTACCAACGCAGGAATGGTTCAGTTTAAAGAAACCTTTCTCGGTCAAGAGACCCGTGAGTATAAGCGTGCAACCAGTGTACAGCGTTGTATCCGTGCAGGTGGAAAACACAATGACCTGGAAAATGTCGGCTATACCGCCCGTCACCATACCTTTTTTGAAATGTTAGGGAATTTCAGTTTTGGAGATTACTTTAAGCGCGAAGCCATTCAATACGCTTGGAAGTTTCTGACTGAAGAACTCGGACTGCCTGAAGACAAACTTTGGATTACTGTTTTTGAAGAAGATCAGGAAGCGGAAGATATCTGGCTGAAAGAAATGGGTGTGAGTGCGGAGCGTTTTTCACGCTGTGGTGCGAAAGACAACTTCTGGTCAATGGGCGATACCGGACCTTGCGGTCCATGCTCTGAAATTTTTTACGACCACGGTGCCGACGTGGCGGGCGGGCCTCCAGGGTCTCCAGATGAAGATGGGGATCGTTATATCGAAATCTGGAATTTGGTTTTCATGCAGTTCGATCGCTCGGAAGATGGTACTTTAACACCGCTTCCAAAACCGTCTGTCGATACCGGGATGGGCTTGGAACGTCTGGCAGCGGTCATGCAAAATCAGCATAACAACTACGACATTGATTTGTTCCAGGCCATTGTCAAGAAAGCATCATTGTTGACGGGCGAAAAAGATCTGAGTAACAGTTCTTTACGTGTCATTGCCGATCACATTCGTTCTTGTGCCTTTATGATTGTAGATGGTGTGTTGCCTTCCAATGAAGGGCGAGGGTATGTGTTGCGTCGTATCATTCGTCGTGCCATTCGTCATGGGTATAAGTTAGGCCAAACCGATATTTTCTTTTATCAGTTGGTGCCGACACTGGTAGAACAAATGGGAGAGGCCTATCCGGAGTTGGCTAAGGAACAAGCCAATGTTGAGCGCGCGTTAAAGTTAGAAGAAGAACGTTTTGCGGAAACGCTTGAAAACGGCATGAAGATTCTGGAAGAAGATATTGCTCAGTTAAGTGGTTCTGTGATCAGTGGTTCAACAGCCTTCAAATTATATGACACTTACGGATTTCCTTTAGATTTAACCGCCGATGTGGCGCGTGAACGCCATTTGAGTGTGGATGAAGCCGGCTTTGAACAAGAAATGGAAGCACAAAGAGCCAGAGCGCGTTCTGCCAGTAACTTTGGTGCCCAAAGCAAAAATAAGGTTGACTATAGTGGCAGCACTCACTTCCTAGGATATGATCAGGACGAATCAGAGGCAGAAATTGCAGCCATTTTTGTCGATAATGTTGTCGTGGACAAAGCCTCTGAAGGTCAAGAAGCGATTGTGATTTTGAATCAAACACCGTTCTATGCCGAATCAGGTGGTCAAGTAGGTGATCAAGGGAGTTTAACTGAGGGCATGAATAGCTTTCATGTCGATAACTGCCAAAAACAAGGTGCGGCATTTTTGCATGTCGGCAAAGTGACTGCAGGCTCTCTTTCTGTTGGGAAAACCATTCTCGCGCATATTGACGTGAAAGCGCGTCGAGCCTCTGAACGAAATCACTCTGCAACGCATTTGTTGCATGCCGCGTTAAGAACAGTTTTAGGAACGCATGTAGGGCAAAAAGGGTCATTGGTTCAGCCTGAAAGATTGCGATTCGATTTCTCGCACTTTGAACCTATTTCTGCTGAACAGTTGCTGGAGATTGAGCAATTGGTCAACCATAACATCATGTTGAATGCCCAGGTAATGATGGAAGAAATGGATATTGAAGCTGCCAAAGCTAAAGGGGCGATGGCCTTATTTGGTGAAAAATATGGTGACGTGGTTCGCGTGGTCGATATGGGAGATTTCTCCATTGAGTTATGCGGTGGAACACACGTCAACTGGACGGGTGAAATTGGACCTTTCCGTATTGTTTCAGAAAACGGGATAGCTTCTGGCGTGAGAAGGATTGAGGCGGTGACGGGGGAGGCGGCCTGGCAGACCATTTATGACATGGAACAGAGCGTGTTGAATATTGCGGCTAGCCTGAAAACGGATAAGCAGCAAGTTGAATCGAAAGTCGCCCAATTAGTGACAGAGCAAAGAGAGCTGGAAAAGCAATTGAAGCAGTTACAATCTAAACTTGCTTCCTCTCAAGGGGACGATTTAGCCAGCTCCGTGACAGAAGTGAGAGGGGTGAATGTGTTGGCTGCCGAGCTGGAAGGAGCGGATGTGAATACGCTTCGTGAAACCCTCGATAAACTAAGAGATAAATTAGAACCTGCAGCCATTGTGCTGGCCGCAGTCGATGGCGACAAGGTTTCTTTGGTGGCTGGAGTCAGTAAAGCCATTACCGGTAAAGTGAAAGCGGGTGAGTTGGTGAATCATGTTGCACAACAAGTCGGTGGTAAGGGGGGCGGACGTCCTGACATGGCTCAAGCTGGCGGGAAAGATCCGAGTAAGTTAAAAGAAGCTTTGGCTTCAGTAAAAGAGTGGGTCGCAACCGTCGCTTAATTTCAGTAATGTCTCTTTAAAAAGAGACAGATTACTTGAATTTTTCGAGGTTGAGATCTTTGGTTTAATAGAAGAAACCTCATACAAATAAAAGACCAGAAGCCGATGTTGCTTACCTGTCAAAAACCGCGGAACAGCTTAGCTGTTTCGCGGTTTTTTAGCTAAAGCCATTTTTTTTGGCCATTTGTTTGAAGTAGGGTTTAAAAATGGTTTCGTTAAGAAGGCATCATTATAAATGGCATTAATTGTTCAAAAATATGGCGGTACCTCGGTTGGTAATGTCGAGCGTATCCAAAATGTCGCCGATAAGGTCGCAAAATTTATCGATGACGGGCATCAGGTTGTCGTCACCCTGTCCGCAATGAGTGGTGAAACGAATCGTTTGACTGCGCTTGCCCAGGAAGTTCAGGAGCAGCCTTCGCGCCGTGAAATGGATGTGTTGCTGACAACAGGTGAGCAAGTGACGATTGCATTGCTTAGCATGGCATTGCAACAAAAAGGCTATGACTCTATTTCTTATGCCGGGTGGCAAGTTCCTATCAAAACCAATGATATTCATTCCAAAGCGCGAATTGAAGAAATTGATTCCGATAAGATTAAAAATCAACTCGATCAAGGTAAAGTCGTGGTGGTGGCAGGCTTTCAAGGTGTCACGCCAGAAGGGGATATCACTACCTTGGGACGTGGAGGGTCGGATACGACCGCGGTCGCTTTAGCGGCGGCTTTAAAAGCGGATGAGTGTCAGATTTATACCGATGTGGATGGTGTTTACACAACCGATCCTCGTGTTGTGCCTGAAGCCAAACGATTAGAGGTCGTGACATTTGATGAAATGCTTGAGTTGGCCAGTTTAGGCGCCAAGGTGCTGCAAATTCGTTCTGTTGAGTTTGCCAGTAAATATAAAGTGCCGTTGAGAGTACTTTCATCAATGAAAGAAGGGGGTGGGACACTTCTCATCTCAGAAGAAGATTTTGAGGATTTAGATATGGAAAAACCATTGATTTCAGGGATCGCATTCAGTCGAGATGAAGCGAAGCTTATGATTTTGGGTGTGCCTGATAAGCCCGGCGTGGCTTATCAAATTTTAGGACCGGTTTCAGATGCGAATATCGAAATTGATATGATTATCCAAAACCAAAGTGTTGACGGTACCACCGATTTTACTTTTACGGTTGCTCGTGGCGATTTGCATGCTGCCCAGAAAATTCTGGAAAAAACAGCCGAGTCCTTAGGCGCAAGAGAAGTGATTTGTGATGACACGATTGTTAAAATCTCAATGGTGGGTGTGGGCATGAAATCCCACTCGGGTATTGCCAGTACCATGTTTAAAACACTGGCAGATCATAATATTAATATTCAAATGATTGGCACCACCGAAATTAAAATTTCGGTGGTGATTGAAGAATCTTATCTGGAAGAAGCTGTTCAGGCACTTCATGCGGCGTTTGAATTAGATAAATAAAAAGAAGTATTATTTCTATTAAGCCCCAGTCTGTCTGGGGTTTTTTATGCCTGATGTTCAAAAAGATAACCTTATTCACCTTAATCGAATTTATTGAGATTAATGAAACTTGGGCTGTGATAAAATTAAGCTATAATATTTATGAATACAGCAAAAAGGATTGAACATGTTGGTATTAACACGTCGAGCGGGTGAGACGTTGATGATTGGTGATGATATTAAACTGACGGTGGTCGGGATTAAAAGCGGTCAGGTTCGACTTGGTATAGAAGCACCAAAAGATGTTCAGATCCAGAGAGAAGAGTTGTTGCTGAAAAAACAACAGCCTGAAAATGAGGCGGTTGAGCCAGCAGATATTCAGAATGTGACGGTTGAATAATTTTTCGATTTAAAAAAACGAAATCAATCGATTTTCCATGTTTACAACCTTGTTAAATCAAGGTATCATACGCGCCACATTAGCACATTAAAGCACTCCGCTTTAATTCCTATACGGTGAAGTGGCCGAGAGGCTGAAGGCGCTCCCCTGCTAAGGGAGTATAGGGTTTATCCCCTATCGAGGGTTCGAATCCCTCCTTCACCGCCATTCATTATAGCTTGTTGTTTTTTTAAGCAAAGTTTACAAAAAAAAATCTGAAAAAGTAAGTAGTGCTCTGAGTCACCAAGGATTCACTGTAATTCGTGTGCATAATCTCACCTAATACCATTTAAAGTATCTTGACCCTCTTCTTGGTTGGACTAAAGGTTTGTGACGTACTGTTTGTGGTGCTGTCGAGAATTTGGCTCTAGTAGGGGGTCGAGCCAATGCTGTTTTTTTACATCCTAAATGGCATTATTCTTTGAAAAAGCAAGAAGTTTGGTAAAAGCTATTTAGGGTTTAGTGGCGATTCATACAGCTCAAAAGATAGGCATTACTTCAGGAACACGAAGTAAAAGTCGTTTAAGTGCCGATGTATGCTTTTTCCTTTTAAGTATAAGAGCGGGTACAGGTTAGAAAACAGGATCTTGCGTGAGTGTCCTTTAGTTGAGTACAGATTTTATTTTTTTCTTAAAAAAGAGCGATAAATAATTGGCATCACAATAATAACCAAGGGAACCTGAATAATCAGACCGGAAATAATCGCAATAGCCAATGGTTGTTGCATTTCAGAGCCTTGTCCTAACGCAATAGCAAGCGGGATGAGCGCCAAAATTGCTGCCATAGTGGTCATTACAATGGGTCTCATTCTATTGACACCAGCCTGAACGATAGCTTCCTGAATAGACAAATTTTCTTTCAGGAGTGCTTGATATTCTGAAAAGTAGAAAATAGAGACTTCTGTCACAATCCCTACAATCATGGTCATACCCATCATGGCGGTTATATTTAACTCCATTGAAGTGAGCCAAAGTCCTGTAAAGACCATCCCTGTTGCCAAAAGTGGTGCCGACAGGATCGCTGTGGCGGCAGCAAAGTCTTCATACAAAAAAAGTAGTAATAAAAACACTAATGCTAAAGCGGACACAAACACTGCAATCAAACCTTTGAAAGCGATTTGCTGCTGTTTATACAAACCGCCTAATTCATAATAAATGTTGCTCGGTAATAAATCGGGCTTTTTTAAAACCTTTTTAATCTCCGAAATGGTTGAACCCATATCTCGGCCTTCAATTCTAGCGGTGACGGCCACCATTCTCTTTAGATTTTCTCTTGTGATCTGAGGCTGTCCGGTTTCAACTTTGATAGTGGCAACCCGATCAAGTGAAAACAGATGACCATCAGGCGCTCTAATTGAGAGTTTGGCAATATCCTCTATGGTTTGACGAGAAGACTTTGGGGTCCAGACTCTTACACCAACCATCTTGATACCTTGCTGTATCTGAGTCGTAATGACACCTGTTAACCATTGATTCATTTGAGTGGTAATGCTTTCAGGACTGACGCCCTCTATGGCTGCCTTATCACGATCGACTTTTACGGTAATCGCATCTCCTGCTTGTACAACACCATTTTTGATTTCAGCAACCCCTTTAACAGAAGATATGGCATTCGCAATCTTGTCAGCTGTTTGAATCAAACTCTGAAAGTCATCACCGTACAACTTGATTTCAATAGGTTGTGGTACAGCAGTTAAATCCCCGATAACGTCTTCCATAAGCAATGCAGTCTCAACTTCGATCCCAGGAACTTTGGTTGCAATTTGGTTTCTTATTTCCGACATCACCTTATCAATAGGCTCTCTAGGGAATGGTTTTAACTTGATGAACATATCTCCTTGGTTAGATTCGGTAATACCTCCTCCTAATTGTCCCCCCAATCTTGAAGAATAAGTTTGTACGGCAGGATTATTGACAATAATCTTTTCAATTTGGTTTACCACTCGGTCACTTTCGGTAATTGATGTTCCCGGTTTTTGAACAAAATCTAAAATAAAGCCACCTTCATCCATGTGTGGCATAAACCCACTACCAACCTGTTGGTAAGAATATCCACCAATCAAAATAAAAGGGATAAGCCCGGCTAAAAGCCATATAGGCTTTTGGATAAGCTTATTCATGATATTGCGATATTGATTTTGTAGGGATTGAAAAATGCGCCCTGAATCTTCAATATCCGCATCTTTTTCGTGTAACAAGTGTTCGGCTAATAGAGGCACTGCAAGCCAAGCCATTAAGAAAGAAGCAATCAATGCACTTGCCATTGTCAGAGATAGTGCCTGAAAAAATGCACCCGTTACGCCGCCTAAAAATGCTAAAGGAATGAAAATGATAATGGTCGCAGCTGACGAGCCCGCTAGAGGCTTTGTAAACTCGACAGCAGCCTCTCTTAGATTTTGAGTTAAAGAATGATTGGCGCCGCTTTTTTCTCTTATCCTTCTAACAATATGTTCGATCATAACGATCCCATCATCTACAATTAAGCCTACTGCGGCAGCCATCCCTCCTAACGTCATGATGTTGAAGCTTACACCTGACAAATACAGTAGTAGCGTTGTTATTGCCAGTGCGGAAGGCACCATTAAAAGTGCAATTAGAGTCACTTTGAGGTTTCTAAGAAAAATCATTAAAATAAATGCCGCTAAAACCACACCAATGAGTATTGCATCTTTTACCGAATTGGAGGAAGCTACAACCAGTTCACTTTGGTCATACCATTTTGAGAGGTGCAGTGACCCTGGCAATTTATGCTTATAGTCGTCTAACCTTTTCTCGATTTTATGTGAAATTTCAACGGCATTACTTTTAGGTTGCTGATAGACCAATAAAAAAGTCGCTGGCTTTCCATCTGCAGAAGTTTTCAACCAGTTAGGTGCCACATCTTTATGTATGTCTGCTATGTCAGCCAAACGAATAAAGCCGTTTTCTCCGGATTTGAGAACAGTATTTTGCAGGGATTTTAAATTTTGAAGACGTGTGTCTGATAGTGTTAAATATAGCTTGTAATGATCTTCTAATCTACCAACGGCTTTAAGAACATTGGTAGCAGATAACGCTTGAACGATATCATTAAAAGAGATGCCATAAGTCGCCAGCTTTGAAGGGTTCACATCAACACGATATTCTTCCGTGTCACCTCCCATTACGTTTATTTTGGCAACCCCATCGATAGAAGATAAAAGCGGAATCAATTCCTGTTGTGCAATGTCATGCGTTTTGGTTTGACTGAGTACCTTTGAGGTCAAGCTGTATGCAATCACCGGAAAAACAGTTGGATCCATTCTACGTACGGTAAAGGTTGTTCCAGGTGGCAGGTTCGGTAAAACTTGATTAACGGCCGATTCCACTTGCAACAATGTTTGTTGCATATCTTGACCCCACTTAAAGTTAACGGAGGCTTCAGCACTACCTCTACTGGTTGTAGAGCGAATGGACTTTACTCCAAGAATAGGCCTAAGTGCTTGTTCTAACTTTCTGGTGACATCTATTACCATTTGGTCGGCAGGCCGATCACCGGCTTCTACGGTAACACTAATTCTTGGGAAACTAATATTTGGGAACATGCCTTGTGGCATTTTGAACAGACTGAATGCGCCTGCTATGACCAAAATAGAAAACAGAAACAAAATAGATCGTCTATGAGCAGAAGCCCAGTATGCAAGATTCATTCTTTCGTCTCCTTTTGAATTTTCATCCCGGGTTGCAACTCATAATTGCCATGTGAGATGACTTGCTTACCTGCGCTTAATCCTTGTGTCACTTCAACCCATTCATGTGAACTTTGACCTGTGTGAATATTCATTCTTTGAGCAACACCGTTTTGAATGCTAAAAACATAACTGCCTTCGTTGTCAGTAAGAAGGGCACTCCTTGGAATGATTAATGCAGGATGAGATGCTGTTTGTATTTTTCCTTTTAAACGGCTTCCAATAACATAGTGTTGTGCTTGATCTGAAGGAATTGGAACGATGACATCTACCAAATGAGTGACGGGGTTTAGCATGGCATGAATTTGAGAAATTTTAGAAACAAACGGTTTCTCCCGATCAAAAACAGACTGGATCTTTACAGTTTGCCCGATGGACAACCTAGCAAGGTCTTCAGGTTCAACACCTAGTCTCACAACAAACCGTTGGTCGCTAGCAATTTGGATTGCAGTAGAATCCGCTTGCACCCTTTGGCCAGCTTGGATACTGACTTGAATAACAATACCGTCCTGAAGTGCAATAAAACGTTGAAGACTCTTTCCTAATCCTCGTTTTTTCAAGCTGGCTAAGTGAATTTTTGCGTCTTGTAACGTTTTCTTAGCAACGGTCACCTGTGCTTTTGTGGTTAAATGTTGTGACAATAACGCTTCTTGTCTTTTGAAATCTTTTTTAGCAAATTCAACAGATGCTTTGGCCTGTAAGAACGTCATTTTCTCACCGGGCGATGCGTTCAAGGAAAATAATAAGTCTCCTTTTTTAACTTTTTGACCAGGCCTGATCCATACGTTTTCAACCAGTCCTGCATGCGGCATGGAAAGTATGGTGATTTGATCCGCATCAGGAAGAATGGTTCCATAGGCGACAATAGTATTCTGAATGACTTTTTGTATTACAGGACTTGTCTTAACGGTTGCAGTCATCTGACTCTCTGGTGTCGGTGCGACATCATCGTCATCGGCGAAACAAATGTGTGAGAAAGTCGTTAAAACAATAAACTGAACCACTAACCATTTTTTCATTTGTTTTCTCCTGATGTATTTTTAAAAGGAATTGCCAGCAAGGTGTCTAAAGCAATCTCACTGAGTGAAATTTGCTGTTCAACATTAAGTTTTTCTAGCTGTTTTTGTATCCAACTATTTTCCACGTTGATATAAACAAGGGCGTCCAAATCACCATTGTTATAGGCTGGTGTAGCTTGACTCACTAAGATTTGTAGTTTAGGCAAATAAAGGTTCAAACTTTTTAAGTGCTTATTAAGTGAACGACGTTTTTCTATTAAGTTATATACTTGGTTTGCAGATTTATTAAGACGATTGTTGTATTCCAACCGTAATTGTTCTCTCGTTGCTCGCTCTTGAGCAATCCCGCCTCTATTGCCATTAAAAATGGGCAAGTTGATGCTCATGCTTATTCCGTTAGTCACGATATTTCCGGTATCACTCGCATGATTAAATCCGATATTGACCGATGGAAACTGATTTAAAACCGCTTGATAGACTTTCGTTTCTTGAGATTCATATCCCGCTTGAAGTGCCAGCAAGTCAGGTCTTTTTTTGGATAAGTTTTTCAGCGCACTGTTGATTTGTTGTGTTTCAAGTACCTTTGGGGATTTCGACTGTCTTAAATTAACGAGTACACGAGAATCTAAACCCATTAGTTCAGATAATGTTTGTTGGGTTTCACTGTGTGTCTGAGATAGCTGATTTACTCGACTCGTTAAATCAACCAGGCTGGTTAAGTCAGTGCTAACCGTTTCTAAAGTGGCGTTGCCTTGCTCCATGGCTTTATCAGAACGTTGATAACGCTCTTGATAGAGTTTTAAGCTGGAGGCGAGTAAACTCAGCTGTTGTTGCTCGGAGAAACTTTTCAAGAATAATATTCTGGCTTGTTGGACGACCTGCCATTCTTGCCATTCCATCTCCAATTTTGCTTGCTGAACTTGATATTGAGCACTTTTCACTTGTGAGTCATGCGTAATCAGCGACGTCACATCATAGCTAATCCCTATGCCCCAAGCACTAACAACGCCTGGAGCCGAGGAAGTGGGTTGATCAAAGTTTGCTGATAATTGTGGATCAGCAAAAAGTTTGGCATTAATCAGCTGTGCTTGACTGACATGAAGTTGAGCGCGTTTGCTGTTTAAGTCGGGATTGTTTAACAGAGCCATTGCGGCTACTTGATAAACATCTAAATCAACCGATGAAGACGCACCTTGCTTAGCACTTCCTTTTAGTTGCGTTACGGTTTGGGGTAGCGTGATTTCATCGTTTAATGACTTCGCCTGATAGGTGGTGCATCCACTTAATAGTGAAATCACCAATACCATAAGGAGTTTTTGCTTTATAGCAAGTTGTCTATTCATTTTCATTGCAATACTCTGATAAGTGGTTAGTCTTCGTCTTCCAGGCCTCTAACCTTTAACTTCAATGCATTGCCATTGCCTGCATCAAGGGTTAATTTCATTAAATTGCCATGATTGCCGATTAGACCCAACACCCAAACCAGATAGCCTTCCTCTTCATCGAGTTTGGCTTGTATGACTTGACCCAATCCGGTTTTATTTCCAAGGGCAACGGCTTCGGATTGCTTGATTTGTGCAAGCTTTGTGTTGTCTTGGAATGACTGTAACCAGCTTATTTTTATTTTTCCTCGTAACTCATTGTCATTTTCTTCATCATTTTGTGTGGTTAATTGTGTCAACTGGATGCTGTTTAAAGCGCCTTGAATAGGAGTACCGCTAAATGCCTGATTAGAATTTGCATAACTAAGATTGCTGAAAATCAAGCCACTGGATAATGCTAGTCCAAGTAGAAATGAATGTTTTTTAGTCAAGAATTTCATATTGATTACCTCTTTTTCTATAAACCTTAACGGTTCAGAGCAGTGTTGCTTATGGGGTGACTGTTTTGTTATTTGTTATTCTAGAAAAGAAGTAAAATCAACATGATTACCGTTTAGTAAGGTTGTGTCAGAGGATTACCATTTGGTAATAAAAGAATTTATTTGCTTGATATTCATGAAGTTTCAGATTATTTTCTAAACTAGATTAAATCGGATCAAAAACCAACTTTAATAGAGAAATTACTAAAGGCGTTTTAAAGGAAGATTATTTGTTTGAAAAGCTGAAAAAATGGGCACAGCACCTGAAATACAATTTATATGCCTTGTATTTAGCATCGCATCATCAAGATGTTTCATTGCTCGCTAAAGCATTAGCTCTTGCAATGGTTTCATATGCCTTAAGTCCCATTGACCTTATTCCTGACTTTATTCCCATTATAGGGTACCTGGATGATTTGATTTTATTGCCTCTTGGAGTCATGTTGGCTATAAAACTGATCCCCATTGATATTTGGGATGAGTGTAAAATGAATGCCCGTCAATCTACTTTAAAATCTCTGCCCAGATCCAAGATTACAGCCTTAGTCGTTGTCGGGATATGGATAATACTAACAATTTTGCTTTATCTACTGATGATTTAGCTTTAAGGATGATTCATTAAAAAAGTATAAGGTGAAATCAAAATTGAATATTCTAATTGTCGAAGACGACAACATAGCTGCGACCACGCTTGCAAAGTCATTGCAGGCAAAAGGCATTGTTACTCAAATTGCAGATAATGGGCAAAAAGCACTTGATTTGGTTTCCGAAGAAAGTTTCGATGTCATTATCATGGATAGAATGATGCCTAAAATGGATGGCATAAAAGCGCTTGAAAAAATGCGTAGCCAGGGTATTGCTACTCCAATATTAATTTTAAGTGCATTGGGAGAAGTGGATGAACGTGTGGAGGGGCTTGAAGCTGGTGGAGACGACTATTTAGTCAAACCTTATGCCCTCAGTGAACTGATTGCTCGCTTAAATGTGCTATACAAACGTAACAATTTTGTTCATGAAAGTACCCAAGAATGGTTAAAAGGGTTTGGCGTAAAGTTGAACACCTTCAATGGCAAGGTTTTCAGAGACGAGTTACGAGTACCTTTGCAACCACAAGAAAGAAAGCTACTTGAATACTTCTTAAGGCATCCAAACCAGGTGATGACCAGAAAAATGTTGCTTGAGAAAGTATGGGATTTTCATTTTGAAACCGATTCTAACTTAATTGACACACAAATTTCTAGATTGAGAACAAAGCTCGACAAACCTTTCTCTAACGCTCTAATTCATACCATTAGAGGCAAAGGCTATGTTTTTGCCGAAGACTTGTCGTTAGTGGAGTAATCTTGCCGTGATTGATTTATTTTTAAAATATATACCGGATTCATGGAAAACACTGGCTATGCGGTTGGCCATTCGCCAATCGATTTTATTGAGCGTGTTAACCCTCGTCGCGATGTTGATTTTATATTGGCTTGTCAGCAACTTTGTATTGGTACAAATCAGTTCTGACTTGAAATACAGCTTGCAACAGTTAAGTCAAATAGAAGCTAAACAGGGGGCATCAGGATTAATCCAACGTTTAGATCGTTTAGCGATAGAGAATGAGTCAAGGGGGCATAGTCATCGTTATTATCTTTATCTTTCAAAAGACGATACTATTTTAGCAGGCTCTTTACGTCATTGGCCTGATGAAGCAAAAATCAATGAAAAAGTAACAAATATTTTGTTTGAAGAAAATGACTTGCCAAAAGAATGGGCCGATATAGAAGAAGGACTGTGGCCAAGCATCGCTACTGAGTTTCCAAATGGTTCAAAATTACTGATTACCCAAAGTATTGATACGACCGAAAGATTAAAAGATTTTACCATGCTTGTCATGACTTTTCTGGTCGTCGCAGTGACCTTGATTTCATTGTTGCTTGGTTGGGTGCAAGGAAAGACCATCCTAAAAAAAATTGAACGTATCAATAACACTGCTAGACGTGTAGAGCATGGAGAATTAGGTCAAAGAGTGGAATTGGAAAATAACCAGAAAACGGATGAGTTTGATGAGCTGGGCATTCACTTAAATAAGATGTTTGATACGATTGAACGACTCATGCAAGATATCAAACAAGTCAGTCAAAATATTGCTCATGATTTGAGGAAACCTTTGACTCGTGTCCAAGCTCAGCTGGAAGGGCTTCAAGCTCAAGAAATTATTTCTGCCGAAGATTTAGACTCTTCTTTAGAGGACTTGGGAAACCTCAATATTACGTTCAACGCGATACTTCAACTAGGACGCTTAGAATCTTCCAATCCACAAAAGAATTTTTCTGAAGTCAATTTATCAGCCTTATGTAATGATTTAATTTCTGTATACGCAGAAATGGCTGATGAAAAAAGCATTCTATGTCGAAGTTCAATTCAAGACGGGATTGTCATAAAAGGAGATAGACAATTGCTTGCCCAGGCCATCATTAACTTGTTAGACAATGCGCTTCAGTACACACCGGCAGGTGAAGGTATTACGTTTTCTCTGGAACAAAAAAATGCACTGGTTCATTTGTCTGTTGTGAATACAGGCGTATCATTAACCGAGTTCCAGCTTAAAGAAATCACTAAGCCTTTTGTCCGACTAGACAATGCTCGTTCCAGTGAGGGAAACGGGCTTGGGTTATCTTTAGTTAAAGCCATATTTAATGCTCATGGCACTGACTTAAAACTCAAAGTGAGTGATTATCGTTTTCTGGCTGAAGCAGTTTTTAATAACAATGACTAATCCACACAAAAATATTGCGATACAGTGGTTAAAAAACAGGGTCAGAAAGGATCGGTTTAGTGGCTTGACGTTATCTATTCTCTTTTTAGTTTTTAGCTTAATTTTATTTCATCTTGCTAGCTTAGTTGAAGATGTCGTCACAAGTGACGCTATCGTTTATTTAGATCATCACTTTGCTTCCTATTTGGCAACGATAAGAACGCATCGATTAGTTGAATTTTTTTTGGTATTCACATTCTTAGGTCAACCGTTGCTTATAGCTTGGGGGCTGGTGTTGTCTGTTGTCGGTTTGTTCTGGACTCGATTGAAAATATGGATCATTCCTCTGTTTGTTTCCGTTATGACAAGCCTTCTTCTCGTCTATTTAGGAAAATATGTCATTGCCAGACCTAGACCGGAAGAGTCGTTGTTTTCTATGCATTCTTTTAGTTTTCCATCTGGGCACTCAACGATTGCCATTTCATTTTATGGCTTTGTTGGGGTGATATTTGTGCTTGAAACGCAAAAAATAAGTACACGTGTGATTCTTTCCCTTTTAACATTCTTTATTGTGATGTTGGTGTTGTTGAGCAGGATGGTTTTGGGTGTACATTATTTTAGTGATGTCATCGGAGGTCTTCTAGTCGGAGGCCTTGCTGTCATTTTAGGATTGAGTGTTTATTTTTGGCAAAAATTCAGCATTCAAAAAACAGAAAAATCCAGTGTCAATATTATTCGTTACTGGAAAGTAATTGTTTTGATAACATTATTTTTTATAGCCTGGGTAGGATTCGAAGTGTTTGGAGAACACACTTTGTATCAAGATCAATTAGCAAAATAGAAGAGGTCTGATGAAAAACCAAAATTTTATTAAAAGAATGGGGTTTGCACTGAGTGGCATAAGTGAAGCATTAAAAAGTGAATCTAGTTTCAGAACTCAAATTCTTTTTGCAATTGCGGCGATCGGTTATTTTGCATGGCTTGATGTCACGGCTGTTTGGTGGGCGCTACTCGTGGTAATTATGGCATTGATTTTATCTGCTGAACTGTTTAACACGGCAATTGAATTGTTGATTGATCACTTACATCCAGAGTTGCATCCTGCAGTAAAAAACATTAAAGACTTATCTGCTGCTAGCGTTTTGATTCTCAGTGTGGCGGCTATTTTATTTGCGCTTATAGCCACTGTTAATTTCTATCAATTCTAAATAAGTGAATTTCTTAACGTTTATTTATCTTTATTTTCTCAGATTACCTATGTTGAATTTATATTTAACGGTGCACCAAAATGAATTTGAATGGTGAATTGGATTAAGAGAGGATACCATGGAAAAGTTATCCAATTGACGAGTAGCTGAGAGGTGTCTAAATGATGCTGTTAAAAACGGCCAGGCCTGACCGTTTTTAGTTCAACAACACTCAATAAATGCCTTTCAATGAGATGATTGTTTAATCTTCCGGCATCTTTTTAGCTTCTTCAAACTCCTCTTTTGTTATTTCGCCTTTCGCATATCGTTTTTTTAAAATATCCAAAGCGGTTTCATTTTGTTCTGAAGGTGGATTGAAGGTTTTTATCAATCATGGATTCAAGTAGTAAAAAACAACATTTATCTTTACCCTTAAAGCTAACACATTAAAGTAGTGCTTCAATATTTGCTTTAATGACCTCATAGCCAATATTGCCGTATAATTTCTGACGATTTGCATTTAACAGCAAAGTCGGACTTCCATCTAGTTTCAGTTGTGGCTTAAGTTCGTAATCACTTAGCAGTGATGCCATGGCTGAACCATCCTCTAGAAATGGAGTGATTTGTGTAAGATCTATGTTGGAATTTTTTAATAATTTATCCAGCGTTTTTGTATTAGAAATATCTTTACCTTGGTCAAAAAAAAGGACTCTCATTTGCCACAGTACGTCTTCACTTTTACGTTTAGGAGGATTTTGGCTATCAAATAACCTCGTATTATTTTGCTCCCATAACTGGATCGCTTTCATATACAGATGAGCCATAGAAGAAGTTTTGGGTTTACAGTCTTTCCAGATGACAGGGTTGACGCTAATATACCCAAGTTCGCTGGCAACTGCTTGTAAGTGATTAGAGAAACCAGAATACCCGCCTTTGTCATGCCAGCCTTGTTCTATAAACCTCTCAGTATCGCCGAACACCGAAATAAACCGATAATCAATTTCAATGTGGTCAGCATACTCATGCTTTAATCTTTCTAAGAGTGTATGAGTGGAATAGGCCCAGACACAAAGAATGTCGCTTAAAAATGTAATTTTGATTTTTTTAGCCATTTGAGTTGGCTCCTTGCTTAAGTTTGTTAAATTTCAGCATGTGTGGTGCATTAAGGGCAATGACAGCAGTACTGAATGACATTAAGATAGCTCGGATTATAGAACAGAGAAGAATACCTTCATTGTTAAGAATGTCCATAGCTAAAGGTGTAGCGATGATGTTATAAACTTGCTGCCCACCAAAAATTTTGGGTTATGGATGGTGTTGAATATTTTATGTCGGCACCTGATAATTCCTAAAATTTTATAATAAATCTATGATGTGGTTCTGCATTCAGAATCTCGTATCACTTATCCGATGCTACTTTGTTCCACTTTAAACATAACACCATTCTTTATTTTGTCTGATTGGAAGAATTCGTTAGCTCCCGCCTTCTGAGAAATACGATTTCGACTATCGCTATGATTGCCATGCTGGCTATCGCCACCCCGACAACTAAGGGATCAGATATGATTTTGACCCAGATAAATCCACCAAGCACCAATAAGTCAAGTAAAATTGCTGTGATCAAAATCAGTAAATTGGCATGAATGTCTTTACGCAAATAACGCAATATTCCCCACTGTAGGGATATGTCCATGATTAGGTAGAAAATAATACCCAGCGCAGCAATCCGGCTCAGGTCAAAAAATGCGGTCAAAAGCAAACCAAGCACCACCGTGTAGGTAAGTGTATGTTTCTGGATGCTCCCCGGCATTCCAAAGTGACTGTGAGGCACAAGTTTCATTTCGGTGAGCATGGCGAGCATTCTTGATACCGCGAAAATGCTAGCTATTATGCCTCCAGCTGTGGCTAGCATTGCCAAGACTACCGTAAACCAGAGACCATAATCACCAAGTGCAGGTTTTGCGGCGGCAGCTAGAGAATAATTTTGTGTTGCGATAATATCACTCAGTGATAAATTGCTGGCCACGGCAAATCCAACCAGAGTGTAGATCACAACGCAAAAAGCGATAGAAATAGTAATGGCACGGCTCACATTGCGATGCGGGTTCTTTAGTTCTGAGCCGCTATTGGTGATGGTGGTAAACCCTTTGAAGGCAAGAATCCCTAACGCTGTCGCACCCAAAAAACCACCCAAGCTAGATGAATCAGGCGTTGTTTGGGTAAAATCCACCGCAATATTATCCGCAGCCCATATGCCAGCCAGACCAAAAATGATAATACCACCTATTTTTAAAAAACCAATAAAAGACGCAACGCTTCCAATCAACCGATTCGTAGATAAATTAATGAGGAAAGCGACCAGTAACAGACCAACGCCTAATGCTGGAACCAATATCTCATTATCACCTGTATCAAAAAGCTGTAAAGTGTATTCGCCAAAGGTTCGAGCCAGAAAGCTTTGAGCAATCACCATGGAAAAATACATTAGCAGTGCATTGAATGCTGTCGCTAGGGAGCTGCCATAGGCTTTGTAGAGGTACATGCCAATTCCTCCTGACGAAGGATAGGCATTAGACATTTTTACATAGGAGTAAGCACTAAATGAAACAATGAGTGCGGCTGAGAGAAATGCCAGAGGGAAAAGCACCCCAGTCATTGCAGCCATTTGACCGGTCAAGGCGAAAATACCGGCTCCAATCATCACACCCGTTCCCAAGGCTACCGCGCCGATTAGTGACAGACTGTTTTCTTGGTATTTCGATGTTCTATCTTCTGTGTGATCCATATAAATCTCCAGTATGGTGGCCGAACTATAACTAGTCATTCTAGCAATAGCTTTAATACGTATGTAAAACCATCTTAAATTGATATTTTGTGATTTTTTAAAAAAAGTGAGTTCAGATTTAATCACCCAAAAAAGATTAGATTTTGGACAGTTATAAATGAGTGGATAGTTTGAGTTTAAAACAAGCCTCCCTCACCTTACCGTTTTATTAAACCATTACAAGATCGAAGGATTTTATAACCCTAGACGAAATTGTGTTACAAAGAACCGACTATCTTTCACTGAGATTGAAAAGTAGCTTTTTGAAAAACCAAAAGGTGTCTAAGTTTTAGAACCTTATGTCTCTATCTCTGCTGACAAGCTCATTTATTTCCAGTCTGCTAAATACCCCGTAATGCTTGTTTGAAAACGGGGTTAAATACTTTTTTACAGGTTTAAGTACACATACAAAAAGGTATCATTATTAGCGTGCAGTGTAGATTTATCGTCCCTCAAACTTAATGCATTTTATGTTGTTCCATTTCATCATTATGATGATTGTCGGGTGACATGTGAGCATCATCCATATCATTACTCATCTTGTTCCGATGTTGGCTGTCATGCTCCATTAGTTCTTTTTGACCTGGGGGCATTGGTCTTAAAGGAACCCCTCGCTCTTTTGCTCTAGCTTTCATTTTTTGATGGTTTAGCCGTAAGATCTTTTCACGTTCTTCAGGGGTTTTAGCATTTTCCATTTTTTGCTCATAGATGTCTTTTTCCTCAGGGGTCATTAAGTGTCCGCCAATAATGTGGGTTCCTTCCATATTTTGTATAGCATGTGTACGAGGGTATGCATGATCAGATGCAAAAGAGACTCCTGTAAACAGTCCCATATTCCCAGCAATAGCAATAACAAGTAATTTTTGTTTTAACATGATTATGTCCTCTTAATTAAGTTGCTTAAAAGATCTAAATCACCAACGCAACTTTTAATTGGCGACCAGTTTTCTAGCTAGTTAGGTGTAATGTTTAAATTTCTGTGTATTTTTAGGATTAGAGTGTCACTTTCTTTAATCTCAAAGCGTTACCAATCACAGACACAGAGCTAAAACTCATAGCCGCTGCGGCAATCATAGGTGACAGCAGTAGGCCAAAAGCGGGGTACAAAACGCCTGCTGCAATCGGCACGCCTGCAGCATTATAGACAAAGGCAAAAAATAGATTTTGACGAATATTTTTCATGGTTGCCTTACTCAATTTTATAGCTCGGACAATACCTGTTAGGTCACCTTTTACTAAAGTAATTCCTGCACTTTCCATGGCGACATCAGTCCCGGTACCCATGGCAATTCCAACATGGGCTTGTGCTAAAGCGGGTGCATCATTAACTCCGTCACCTGCCATGGCAACAACGTAACCGTCACTTTGAAAACTTTTAATCCACTGAGCTTTTTCATCGGGTAATACGCCAGCTTCAACTTGATCTATCTGTAGACTAGAGGCAACCGAATTTGCAGTTGTTACATTATCACCCGTTAACATCACCACTCGAATCCCTTCTTGGTGAAGCGATTTGATGGCTTCTTGGCTTGTCGATTTGATAGGGTCAGCCACGACAAAAAATCCCGCAAAACGTTGATCGATAGCGATAAACATGACTGATTGACCTTGCGATCTATAGTCCTTGATGGTGTCATTCAATGGCGGTAAGTTGATTGCGAGTGTTTTCATTAATTGATCATTTCCAATGGCAATTGTTTGATTATTTACTTCGCCCATAATCCCTTTTCCAGTAAGCGATTTAAAACCATCTACCGATTCAAAAGAGAGTCCCTGTTTTTGTGCAGCCTCAATAATCGCTAAACCTAAAGGATGCTCACTGTCACGTTCTAAACTGGCAATCAACTGTAAAACCGTTTGTTTTTCAAACCCGGATTCAACGTTAAATTCGACCAATTTCGGTTTGCCTTCAGTTATGGTTCCGGTTTTATCAATCACCAAAAGATTCACTTTTTCCATCATCTCAAGCGCTTCAGCATTTTTAATTAACACCCCGTGGGTAGCTCCTCTTCCAGTACCTACCATAATTGAAATTGGGGTTGCTAGTCCTAATGCACAAGGACAGGCAATAATAAGCACTGCAACAGCACTAACTAAGGCATAAGCGAGTTTTGGTTCGGGGCCAAAAAACCACCATACAAAAAAAGCAATGATTGATATAACAACCACAATAGGCACGAAGAATCCCGAGACAGTGTCTGCTAGTTTTTGAATCGGTGCACGAGAACGTTGCGCTTGCGCTACCATGTCAACTATTTGTGAAAGGAGAGTATCTTTGCCAATTTTTTCTGCTCTCATCAATAAACTGCCAGAACCATTAATGGTGGCACCAATTAAGCGATCACTAATGTTTTTTGAAACAGGAAAGGACTCTCCAGTGACCATGGATTCATCCACATAACTTTGACCTTTGGTGATAAAACCATCGACAGGTACCTTATCACCTGGCCGAACTCGTAATATATCTCCAACTTGCACTGCCTCTAATGGAATCTCTGCTTCAGAACCATCCTCTTGAACTTTCCAAGTTGTATTAGGGACGAGTCCTAAGAGCATTTGGATGGCTGAATTGGTTTGAGAGCGAGCTTGTAATTCTAAAACTTGACCCAATAATACCAAGGCGGTAATCACCGCGGCCGCTTCAAAATAAACAGCCACTAAACCTGTTTCAGATTGCATCGTAGCTGGAAATATGTGCGGTGCTAAGAGTGCGACCATACTAAAACCCCAAGCGGCTCCAATCCCGATTGAAATGAGGGTGAACATGTTTAAATTCCAGGTTTTTATGGACAGCCAACCTCGCACAAAAAATGGATAGCCTCCCCAAAGAACCACTGGTGTTGCTAAAATAAATTCTATCCACTGCACCGTGTGCAAGTTCAAGTCTTGGGGCAAATATTGGGGGGATAGATCCGTCATCATGGCTAATACAAAAACGGGTAAAGCTAATACAGTGCTGATCCAAAAACGGAGGCGCATTGATTTTAGTTCTGTATCTTCACTATTTTCAACGTGCATTGGCGTGATTAATGGTTCAAGTGCCATGCCGCAAATAGGGCAGTTTCCTGCATGGTCTTGAATGATTTCAGGGTGCATCGGGCAGGTGTATTGAGCGCCAGTTAGGTTTGAGCTTTCAATCGGCTGTGAAGGTAGATCCTGTAAGTATTTCTCAGGATGACTGACAAATTTATGCTTGCAATTTTCACTGCAAAAATAAAATTTTTTGCCTTTATTAAAAATATGAAAGGGCGTGTTTTCCGAGACTTTCATCTGGCAAACAGGGTCAATAAGATTGCCCGTTACTTTTGAAACTTGATTTGTCATACTATCTCCAATATATCGATTTAGAGTGTCTATCCCACTCTGATATACACACTGTTATCAATGACATTATTTCGCTTCATCAATCATTTGAATTAATTGCTGTTCAACTTCCTTTGCGATTTTATTTAAGGCTTCATCTGTTGATAATAGACTGAGCATTTTTGCAGGTTCAATCATGCCAATGAAGGTTTTGTTGTTTTCTGTAAAAACAGAGATACGGCAGGGGAGTGCCATATTCAAACGCATATCTATCGCTAAAACATGTGCGGCCTGTACCGGGTTACAAACTTCCAAAACTTTACAGTCTTGCTTAAACTCGATGCCTTTACTTTTTAAAGTTGCGCTTAAATCATGGATGTGTAGCACACCAAACTTATGATTTTTAACAGAAGCTTCTAAATTCACCACCGCCTGTTCAAAAGTTTTGTAACTTTCGACTTGATAATACATATCTCTTCCTTTTCCTATAATTTACGTCATAAAATACTGAGCCTAAATTAACGTTTATTAAACCGAGCTCTAATATTGACCAGGCCTTCTTAACTTAGACCTGGATTTTCACGGGGAGTAATTCCGCTCTAAGAGAGCAGTGTTTTTTTCTGCTCTTCAAACTCCTCTTTTGTTATTTCGCCTTTCGCATATCGTTTTTTTAAAATATCCAAAGCGGTTTCATTTTGTTCTGAAGGTGGATTAGAGGGGGTGTTGAAGGTTTTTATCAATAAAAATATGATAATAATGAAAATCAACCAGAATAACCACATTCCGCCTCCCATGAATCCCCAGTTATGATCGTAATTAAACATTGCATTCTCCTTTTTTAGGTTGTTACGATAAATTGTCCCATCATGCCGGCATCTTCATGCTCTAAGATATGACAGTGGTACATATAAGGTTCTTGACTGTTGTGATAAGGACCCGTCGGTAACAATATGCGAACGGTTTCATCACGATGAACAATCACCGTGTCCTTTAGTCCCTGCTCCCATGGGTAAGGGGCTCGCCCATTTCGATCCAATACTTTGAATTGCGTGTTATGAATGTGAAATGGATGATGCATCATTGAAGGGTTCTTAAGGTGCCAAATTTCAAAGCTATTGGCTGTTAAGCGTTCATTGATTACCTCCATTTGCATGGCTTGTCCATTGATGGTAAAGCCACCTGAACCAAACATCATTCTAGGTCCCATTTGCATTTCCAAATTCATGGTTCGGGTTTGTGCTATTTCGACACTTGACCAATCGGGTAAAGGGGTTAAATGGTCAATCCTAAAGGGGGGAGTTGCTTCTGATTGTCGGGGGTCAATGTGAAATAAATCATAGTCTTGATCCAGTGTAGAGGTGTCATTCATCATGCCACCCATTCCCATCGATAAATTTCCATAACCGGCTAAGGTTTGCAGTGAAATGGGTTGGTGATCGGAAAGGTCAACCAGAATTTCGGCGCGTTCCGCGGGCGATAAACGAAGACGGTTTAGAGTTTGTGGCTGTGCCAATAAACCGCCATCTCCTGCAATGACTTGAAAAGAGCGCTTGTCCGAAAACATCAAATCATAAAAGCGTGCATTGGAAGCATTATGCAGTCTTAAACGAATGCGATCTTTCTTGGGACGTAATACCGAGTTGGCTCGGCCATTCACCAGCATGGTATCGCCGTGCATGCCTTGCATTTTGTTCATCCGTTCATTGCTGTAGATAAATTCTCCGGTTTCATCAAAAGCACGATCCATGAGTATGACCGGGAAATCATCCATCCCATATTCATGAGGCAGCCCCAGTTCGGCATCGCGTTCTTCATCAACCACTTGCATCTGCCCCCCTAAACCACGCCAAACTTGGGATCCGGTATGTTGATGCGTGTGTGAATGGTAAAATAACGTGGACGGGTCGTTAATCACGTCCCATTCGGCTATCCAGGTTTTGCCGGGGGAAATCGGTTGGTGAGGTCCTCCATCTGCTGTTGCAGGCAGAATCATGCCATGCCAGTGAAGTGCCGCCACTTCCTTGAGTTGATTGGTGACTTCCATGCGAAGCTTTTGGCCTTTTTTGACCCGAATGACAGGGCCTAAAAAACCTTGATTAATACCGATTGTCTGAGTCGTGACATCGGGCAGTATCTTCGTTTTTCCCTGTTGCAGCGTTAATTTGAACTGTTGCTGTCCGTTAAGGTTTTGGCCTTGTTCTAAATCAGGAAGGTAAAAGTCCACTTTAGGAAAAACAGGATGGATAAAATCGTCTTGTCCAACCCCTCCAAGTAACGTACCCATGGCATTGCCTGCCTGAGGAAAGAGTGTCAATCCAATCAAGCTTTTTTGGATAAATTGTCGTCTGTTCATATTTTCTCCTGTCGCACGCGGTGAGGATTTATTGTTAGCGGTCATTGTTTAACCCTCCTCTTTCTAGCCAGGCCTGGTAGATTTTATCCGACCAGAAACTTTGAAAATAAGCGATGGCTTGTAGCCGTTCTTCCGGTGTTAACTTATTCTTAAAAGCCGGCATTGTTCCGCCAAGCGGAATGCCACCGTGCAAAATAGTTCTGTTCAGTCCGTTGAGTGGATGATGCCATGCATGGGCTGTTCCGTTGAGAGGTGGGGCAGGATAATGGCCATCCACGAGCGGTTGCTTCCAGTCAGCGACCAACCCTTGAGCTTCTTCTCCATGACAGACAGCACAATGCTGTTTGAAGAGGAGTTGTCCTGTTTTGACATCGCTTGATGAGTACCAACGTTTTGTATGGTCATTGACTTCAGCGAGATTGTCTTTGGAAGTACAAGCAAACAGGTTCAAACTTGTTAATAATAAAACCAATAATTTCATGTCATATTCCTTGATTGAAAGCAGAGAAAGTCTGTTTTGACTTTCTCTTATGGTTAAGTGCTAAAACCAAAAACGCAGTCCTGCTACCAGGCTGGTCTCTGATGTTTTACCACCTTCCTCTTTTTTATAATCGGCCGTTGTTGCATAAGCCTGGTTCCATTTCAAACCAATATAGGGTGCAAACTTTCGGCTAAATTCATAACGTAATCGCATCCCCAGTTCTGTGGATGATAAACCCGAACCAATGCCCATTTTTTTATCATCGGATGTATAGGCATTTAATTTAAGACTGGGCGTGAGAATCAATCGTTGCGTGAACAGGGCTTCATATTCCGCATCCAAGCGAACCCCGGCATTCTTGTCATTAACAAGTAATCTTGAATTTATTTCAAAAAAGTAAGGTGCCAAGCCCTGAAAGCCAACGATTCCCCAAGTTTGGCTGTTTTCTGGGGTTTCGTCATAGCCTAGCCCCGCCTGAAAATCCCAAAATCGTTCAACAGGGGTACTGTATAACAACTGATTTTCGGATTCGGTTGAACCGTTTGAAGATTCGCCTTCGGAGGTTAAGTAAACCTTGTGCCAGTTTTTTCCAATCCAGGCTGACGCATCCCAGGATAAGGGCTCTCCCTGTTGGGTGGATTTTTCCAGTTGATTGACTCTTAAGCTCGCCAACAAAGGATCATATTCGCTTAGCGCAAAAGACGAATGGCTGTAAGTTGACGTAAAAAGCAAAAAAACGATCGGTAATTTTTTAATCAGTGTATTCATGATGTTTCCTTCAAATAGGGTGGTTGCTTTAAGCACGATTATCGGATTTGTACTTTTCTGAACATGCCCATCATGTGATAAAGCAAATGACAGTGATAAGCCCAGTCGCCTTTTGCGTCCATGGTGACTCGATAACTTATTTTAGAGCCGGGCTGGACAATGACGGTATGTTTACGGGGGATATGATTTTCATCTCCGGTTTCAAGGTCACTCCAGACACCATGAAGGTGCATAGGGTGATTCATCATCGTGTCATTAATAAAGGTAATACGAACCCGGTCACCGTATTGAAAGTTAAGGGGGTCGGCATCTTCAAATGGAATGCCATTGATCGACCACATGTAGCGTTCCATATTTCCGGTTAAATGCATAACCAGTTCCTTGGTCGGCTTCGGGTGATGACGGGTCGGGAAATGGTTTTTTAAGTCGGCATAGGTCAGCACCTTTCGCCCATTTTCTCTAAGACCAACCCCGGGGTCATCCAATCTATATTTTGGCGCCATCGCTCGCATTCCGATTTGAGCGCCTTCTGCTGAAGGTATTTTGATTTGAGGTAACTGGGGATTCATGTCCATCGGAATCGTAATGTCATCCAGATTCACGTTCATGTTATCCATGTTATGAGCATGTTCGGAATGGTCAACTTTGCTGACATCCATCCCCATTTTTCTTTTTTCCATTGCTAGAGCATGGCCGTAGTCCCGCTGTTGCATGGAACTCATATCGTGCTTCATTTCATTCATCGAATTATGGTCAGAAGATGTCATACGCTGGGAACCATTACTCATGTCCATTTGTTGAGAGGAATGACTCATGCCTTCCATTTCACCATCGCTATTCATTGAGTGTGAAGTAGAATCCATGTCCATTCCCATGTCCATGCCCATGTCAGTCATGCTTAAGATGGGTAAAGGATCCATTTCAGGTGTGTCGGCTAATTGGGTCGGGTCCGATGTAATCGACCCCATCGCGAAGCCAGATCGGTCAATCGCTTGTGCGAAAATGGCATAAGCCTGTTTCGACGTATCCGGCTCGACAATGACATCATAAGTCTCGGCAACGCCAATACGGAATTCGTCAACCTCAACGGGCTGGACTAAATTTCCATCTGCGGCAACGACCGTCATTTTTAAGCCTGGAATACGAACATCAAAAAAGGTCATTGCGGAGCTGTTTACAAAGCGTAATCTCACTTTTTTGCCTGACTCAATGACGGTACGCCAATGTGCATTCGGTGACAGCCCGTTCATTAAGTAGGTGTACGTTGCCCCTGTGACATCCGATAAATCGCGGTCTGTCATACGCATTTGATTCCACATTTTTCGTTTTTCCCATGCCTTGGAAAAGCCATAGGTTTTGACTTCATGCCAAAAATCACCCACCGTTCTTTGACTGTAGTTGTAGTAATCTCCCATTTTTTTTATGTTGGAATAAAGTGTCTCGGGTGCGCTATCGGACCAGTCTGATAACTGAATCACGAAATCATGGTCGTAATCCAGTGGGTCGGTTTTTTTAGGTAAAATAACCAGCGCTCCGTACAAGCCGGTTTGTTCCTGAAATTCGGAGTGACTGTGGTACCAATAGGTTCCATGTTGCTGTACTGTAAATTGATAGGTGAAGGTTTCACCAGGCTTGATGCCGTCATAACTTAAGCCCGGCACGCCGTCCATTTGAAAGGGAAGGATGATGCCATGCCAGTGAATCGACGTATCAACGGACAAGGTGTTTTTAACGCGAATTGTAACCGTCTCTCCCTCACGCCAAACCAATGTTGGGGCAGGTAAAGAATTATTGATTAAAGTGGCTTTGACACGGGCACCTGTAATATTGACAGGCGTTTCTGAAATGGTTAAATCAAATTCAGGGCCAATTAAAACAGGCTGTTTAGGGTTGATATCGCCAATACCGACTGCTGAGAATTCTTCTTTGGCCCAAGCTGAAGGCAGGTGAGATCCAATGGCGGCAGTGAAGGTGCTTAGCGCAACGCCTTTAACAAATTGGCGTCGTCCCAGTTGGGGGTGTACACTTTTATGTGATGTGTTCATGATAAACCTCTTAAAACATTCAAATAATTTAAAGCAAGATTTGTTTTTGCAATTGAAAGTTTTGGCAAAAAGATTCACAGAGTTTTTCAATGTGTACTTGAATACGCAAGAACAAGCGAATTTCAGGTTGTTGAGATGACTCTAGTGGATAAAATTGCCTGGTCTATAAGGATGGCGGAGGGGTTTCCGGTTTTATGGCATAATCACTGACAGCAATTGTTAAAGTTGGGTAGTCGGTTTGAATATTAAGCTGGGATTGCCATTGAGGGAGGGTGCTGAAATGATATATCGGTGCGGCGTGAATAGAGTAGCATAGCAAGTTATGGCACTGGCTGTCATCACAGTTAGAACAATCCATTGCTGAAACGTTTGTATCGGCAGACATATGGTGACTGACTGCTGAAATGGTTTTATTGGCGTTAAATTGCATTGTTTCAGGATTTATATTCATCACTTGATGCATGATCTGCATCTTGGTTTTTTCAACATGCGTAAAATCTGACATAGATACCCCACCCCAAGCGGTTGACGCTAGGCTTTGTGCGATAAAAATGATGAGAAAAAACCGTTTAAACATGATGCTTATTACAACGCTTATTTGATGGAATATGTTTTGATTGTAGTTGTTAAACGGATAATTGCCAATTAATTTTTTTTATTTATCAACACAACAGTATCTTTTTCATTGATACGGATCAGGCGAACGGGGGTATTGTCACCTATTGAATTGTCTGTTTTTATTAGACCCGTTCAACCCTTCCATGGAAAGGTAATTGGTTTTTGTGCGAAGTTCTACTTTTAACCCTATTTAGTATTTTAGTGACGATTCATATTTTAGTTTTTTACTATCCTTATTGATAATGTTAGAGTTAAAATCCTAGTGGATTGGTCAGAAATTTTTGTATAAACTAAAATTTAGAGTTATTTAAGAATATTTTAGAAAAAAATTATAAAAAGAAAATGGTTTTTAATTTTATTTTAAGTCGTAAAATAACGTATTAATTAAAGAGTCATGCACTTCATTTGTAGAAGGATATTAATTTGTTTAACCAAATAGTTCAGCAAGTTTTTGACAAAACCTCTTTTGCGATGCTGGTTCTTGATGAAAATACCAAAATCTTGCATGTTAATTCTGCGGCAAATTCAATGCTTGAAAAAGACAATCTCTTTCAAGTTGGTTCATCCATCGATGATTATTTATCTGACCCCCATCCATTAATCGAACAGGAAGACGTTATAGAATCTCTTGGTATGCGCCAATACTGGCAGGGGCATCGTAGGCTGTCAGATTCGCCAGATTTTTCATATGATCTTCAACTTATTCTGTTGTCTGATAAAGAGTCAGAGTCAAAATTATATTTATTGCAAATAACCGATAACAGCTCAATGACTCAGATTAATGAGCAGTTAGAACGGCTTAGCTTGGTAGAGTCCGTTACAGAATTACCTAATCGACATGTATTAATGAATCGACTAGGTTGGAAAATGGCTGAAATTCGAGGGCAAAAAAATATTTTTGCTTTAATCTATATTGATTTAGATGATTTTAAACAGATCAATGATATTTATGGACACAGCCTTGGGAATAAAGTTATAAAACGATGTGCATCGCGTCTAACGGATTTAATCGAAGAACCTGAAGCGTTGTGTAGCATGGGCAGTGACGAATTTGTCGTTATGGTGGCCATGAACTCTTTGGACAAAACGACGGCGTTTATCGAAGCGAATCAAATAGCCGATGATATGAGGCGAGTATTGCAATCGCCCATGGTGATTGAACAAAAAGAGCACTTTATTCGAGCCAGCGTCGGTTTTACATTGTTTCCTGAAGGCCTGAAACAGGCAGAAGATATATTTAGAGAAGCCGAAACGGCGATGTATCATGCCAAAAACTCCGGTGGTAACCGTGTTTGTGGTTTTGAACCTGAAATGTTAAAAAATTTAAAAGAATTCAAATCGTTGGAATCAGCGCTAAGAGTCGCCATCAGTAAACAAGAACTCCAAATTTATTTACAACCACAAGTTGATTTAGATGGAAACTGGGCTTCGGCTGAAGCCCTACTGCGCTGGAATCATTCTGAACAAGGTATGATTTCCCCAGCAGTATTTATTCCGATTGCAGAAAAAACGGATTTGATTATCGACATTGGTTCCTGGGTGATTGAGCAGGTGTGTGAAATGATGCAAACCACCCAGTTAGCTGGAAAACCGTTACCCATTTCAGTTAATGTCAGTAGCAGACAGTTCTCAAACGATCATTTTTCTTCATTTGTGATAGACATGCTTCAGACATATCACATAGATAATCAACTGCTGACTTTAGAAATTACGGAAAGTGTTTTGCTTAATGAAGGTGAAGAAGCTTTGCCAACCATGCTTAATTTATCGAAAGAATATGGTGTCAAGTTTTCGTTAGATGATTTCGGAACGGGGTACTCCAGTTTAAGTTACTTGCAGCATTTACCCATTCATGAGTTAAAGATTGATCAATCCTTTATCAGAGACATGCAAACAGACATGAAAGATGCCGCTTTAGTCGAACTCATTATCAATATTGCTAAAAAACTTAATTTGACTGTGGTGGCAGAAGGGGTCGAAACTGAACAGCAATCGCAATTATTGAACGATCAGGATTGCAGCTTGATGCAGGGCTATTTGTTTGAAAAACCCTTGCCAGCAGATATCATCTTAGACAGCTGGTTAGCAACAAAATAACAATAAAAGGTACGATTTATATGGCAGATTCCGTAACCCAAGTTCTGCAAAACCTTTCTGAGAAGCTTCACGATGAATTGCCACAGCGTTTGTTGGATGTTCAAAAAGCTTTGAACGAAATAGAATGTAAGCGACCTAAGCCAAAACAAATTAATACACTGTTTAATTTGTTGCATAAATTGTCTGGTATTGCAGGTACTTTAAATCACGCCTCCGTCGGGACCCTTGCAGGAGATATGGCGATTAAAGTTCAATCCTGGGAAGGATTGGACACGATAGAGGAAAATGATTTTTTAAAAATTAAAAAGCAATTACACCAGTTGGAAAAGATTGCCATAATAAAGCTCTCGTCTTCTACAGCCCCTCCCTTGATGAATTCAGCAAGAGAATCGGCCAGAAAGGCTTCGGTCACTCCGCCTCTTATTTATGTTGTGGATGATGATCAGGAATTCAATGAGATGGTCATTCAGTTGCTTGAAACGTGTTTTTACAGGGTTAAAGTTTTTGATTCGTTACAGGCTTTCAAACATGCCATCATAGAGTTACATGAAAAACCGGACTTAGCCTTATTGGATTTGGATTTTCCAGAAAGCCGCATCGCTGGCGCAGAAGTGCTTTCAGATATTAACGCCGCCTTGTCGACTCCGCTATTAGCGGTCTGTATGTCTCAACATGATGATTTACCTTCGCGGTTAGCGGCATTGAGAGCTGGAATGAGCCGATATATTGTCAAAAATACCGATTTTAACAATCTATGCAGTATTTTAGACAGTTTAACTTACAGAGCTGAACAGACTCCATACAGAGTGCTGGTTGTGGATGATGATGAAACGGGTTTGATGGCCTATAAAAATGCGTTGGAATCCGCAGGCATTGAAGTTGAAACGTTGAGCAACCCTTTGGAAACCTTATCGCGTCTGGATGGCTTCAAACCGGATGTGTTGGTGTTGGATGTTTATATGCCCGAGGCGAGCGGCCCTGAGATTGCGGCAGTCATTCGAGAGAAAAAATATTTAAACTGGCTTCCAATACTTTTTTTATCGGCTGAAACCGATCCGTCCAAACATGCAATTGCTCTGGCGCATGGAGGGGACGATTTTTTAACCAAACCGGTTAATTTTTCTTATTTACAACTGGCCGTCAAAGCGCGTGCATGGCGTGCCAGACAGTTACGTGAATTGTTGCATACCAATGAATCATAACCGCATAACAAGTGAATGAAAATGTCAAAAAAAAGTAGATATATCCCCGCACCTATTCCTGAGAATGAAGACCTCCGATTACAGGCGCTATATAATCTGGCTATTTTAGATACCGAACCTGAAGATAATTTTGATGAAATCACTCAGTTAGTCGCAGAACTTTGCAGTGTTCCTATCGCACTGGTTTCTCTCGTTGATAAGGATCGCCAGTGGTTTAAATCAAGCTGCGGGTTAGATGCAACACAAACGGGGCGCGCTGAATCCTTTTGTGGACATGCCATACTGGAAGATCAGTTGTTTGAAGTGCCTGATACACTTGAAGATGAACGTTTTGCAGAAAATCCTTTGGTGACGGGAGGGCCTCAAATAAGGTTTTATGCCGGAATGCCACTTGTCGATGACAATGGGGTTGCCTATGGTACTTTGTGTGTTATTGACACAAAACCTAACTTGTTAAATGAGCTTCAGCGTACTCAACTGATGCGTTTGGCAAAAATGGTGGTTCGTTTTATGAACATGCGGCGTGAAAGGCAACAGAGTGAGGATCGGTTTGCCGAGATCCAAATGCAGGTGGATCAATTTCCTGCGGCCATTATTTCATGCGACGAGACAGGACGATTGAAAAATTTTAATTCTCTGGCGCGGCAATGGCATGGTGTTGATCCTTTACGCATTCCTCCTGAACAATGGTCAGAATATTTTGATTTATATGAATCGGATGGAAAGACGTTGCTCGCACTTGAGAAAATTCCACTCCGCCGTGCTTATATGGGTCATAATGTCAAAAATGAAGAAATAATCATCAAGGCAAAAGGGCAGCCCTTACGTAGAGTAAAGTGTTTTGGCAGTCCTTTTTTTAGTCACTCCGGTGAACTTAAGGGCGCGGTCATTAATATGATTGATGTCACGCATCAGGTTCAAAATCAACAATTCATGAAAGCTGTTATTGACGCATCATTGGATGTGGCAATTATAGCGACGGATACCGAAGGATTGATTACCCTTTTTAACAGTGGGGCTGAAAAGTTACTGGGATATGCCAGTGATGAAATGGTTGACAAACAGACCCCTGCGGCTTTTCATGATTTAGATGAAATTATCGCCCATTCAAATGAGATAAAGCAAAAAACGGGTCGTGACGTTGAGGGATTTGAAGTATTTGTGGATGCCGCAAAACAGGGGAAATCAGAAATTTACAACTGGACTTATATCTGTAAAGACGGTCGTCGGCGCCAGGTGCGTTTGTCGGTAAGTGCTTTATTTGATGATGCCATGAACATCAATGGGTTCCTTGGAATGGCCGTGGATGTGACAGAGCAAAAAGAAGCCGAAAAGTCTGCGGCATTGGCCATTGAACGGTTCCAGGGCGCTTTTAATGCTTCTGGGTTTGGAATGGCACTTGTTTCGCTTAAAGGAGAGTGGCTGGAGGTTAACGACTCTATTTGTCAAATGTTCGGGTACTCGGCCGAGCAATTAAAAAAATTAACCTTTCAGGAGCTGACTCACCCGGATGATTTAGAAGAAGACTTGGCTTTACTTGAACAGCTGGTTAACGGAGACATAACCAGTTACCGATTGCAAAAACGGTATTTTAGAAGCGATGGAGCTGTCTTTTTTGGCAATTTAGCGGTTTCGCTTGTGCGGGATGTGGATGATACGCCTCTCCATTTTGTGTCACAAATAAACGATGTGACGGCTGAGATGGAAGCACAAAATCAAATAAACGAAAACGAGAATCGCTTGAACAGTTTGTTTCAATTAAGTCCCATCGGCATATTGCTGAGTGATTTAACGATGGAAACTTTTTTTCAAGTCAATCCATCGCTATTAGCTCCTAGCGGGTATTCCAACGAAGAATTTTTAGCATTGGATAATGCCGCCTTAACCCCTAAAGACTATGCAAAACCGGATCGAAAAGCAATGAATGAGTTGCTGGAAACCGGACAGTATCCTTCTTATGAAAAAGAATTCTTTAGAAAAGATGGGTCTCGCTATCCGGTCAGGCTTCAAGGGTTTTTGATAACCGATGTTGAAAACAATCAACGCGTTTGGTCTTTTATTCAGGACATCAGTGAAGAAAAAGCCACACAACAGTTGAAGAATAGCTTTGTTTCAACAGTAAGTCATGAATTGCGAACCCCCCTTACCAGTATCAAAGGCGCTTTAGAGTTAATCCAGGGGGGGGTGTTAGGTGAGATTCCTGCTTCAATGCAAGAGATGATCAGCGTGGCTTTTAATAATAGTTACAGATTGAATCATCTTGTAAATGATTTATTGGATTTTGAAAAGCTGGTGGCTGGAAAAATGCAATTAAATATTAAAGCGGTGTCTATTGTTCCTGTATTACAGAAAGCCATTAACGACATGAAAGGCTACGCAAGCACCTATCAGGTAGATATCGAATATGAAGGTGTTGATTCCGGTGTTGTTTCGGCGGATGAGCAGCGATTATTACAAGTTGTGAATAATTTATTGTCAAACGCGTGTAAGTATTCTCATCCAGATGGAATTGTTCGCGTGATTGCGAATGTCCATGAGAGCGGGGAGCTTGTAGTTGAAATTGTTGATCAGGGCAAAGGCATTCCGAAACCGTTTCGCAAACATATTTTTGAACGGTTTGCACAAGCGGATAGCTCTGATACCAGACAAGTTAAAGGAACCGGATTGGGCTTGGCCATTTGTCGAGAAATTATTGAACAAATGGGCGGTGTGATTGGCTATGAATCGGAAGAAGGTGTTGGAAGTAATTTTTGGTTCAGAGTGCCTGTTAAAACGCCAAGTGCTCATAAAAAAGAAGGGCGTAAACTGCGTATATTACATGTAGAGGATGACGAGCATATTCTGATGCTGATTAAAGCTGAGCTAGGACCCTTTTACGATATGTTTCAAGCACAGGATCTGCATCAGGCAAATGCCCTTTTACGCGGTTATGATTTTGATCTTATTTTGCTGGATTTAAAGCTTCCGGATGGGCATGGTATTTCACTGTGGGAATCGCTACAGGTTTCTCAGCCTCATGTGCCGATCATTGTCGTTTCAGGATACGAAATACCTCAGGAAATGGCTATGTCTGTCAGCGGCATCGTATCAAAAAAACAATTAAACGGTCGAGTGTTAAGTTCCAAAATCACGAGATTATTTTCAAATGAAAAGGATTATATATGAAGCGTTTAGAAAAAGTACTTCATGTCGAGGATGACGAATCGATCCGTGCCGTTGCTAAGGTGGCTATTGAGCAAGTGGGAAAACTCACTCTTTTGAGTTGTGCAAGTGGTCAGGTTGCACTGGATGATGCCGTCGAGTACGCTCCCGACTTAATTTTACTTGATGTTATGATGCCTGGAATGGATGGCCCTCAAACGTTGATTCAATTGAAACAGATTATGGACTTGACCCAGATACCGGTTATTTTCATGACCGCCAAAATCCAACCGGAAGAAAAACAGCGTTATCTTGATTTAGGGGCTTTTTCAGTGATTGATAAGCCTTTTAATCCGATGACGCTTTCTTCTGAGCTCAAACACTGCTGGGACTTGTTCCACCAAGCGTGTTCTGATTAATCTGTCGCCGGTTTATTGCTCTTGAGGGAAGTCTTGTGGAGTTGATCAAAAATAAAAATTATTTTGACCAAAGAATACTCACTTTTTATCTGACTACAGCCATTACGATGACAGGTATTGTTCTGTTTGGCTTTTTAAGCTATCAGAAGTTTCAAGAGGTTGAAGCCACCTGGCTGTCCTCTAACCAATACAGTACTGATGCATATAATGCTTTGACTCGCTTCAATAATGCCTCCGGGTATGGCGGCTTTATTCATAACTTTAAAAATCTAGTATTGCGGCGTGATCTAAAAACGTATGGGCCTAGAATTGAGCAGAATATTTCTCAAATAAATGACAGCCTTAGTTTGTTGAATGCACTGTTTAAGAAACCGGATGAAAAAGAAGCCATTCAGAATATCAAAAATACGTTTTCTGTTTATTTTAATAAGTATGAAACCATTAAGAAAAAGCTTAAAAAAGGTGCATATTCAGGTGATTTAGACGTCATTGGTAGGGTTTCAGACGTGAAAGCGCTTCAAGCCAAGCAGTATTTAATCTCACATATTAAGATAAATACATTAGAGGCGACTCAAAAAGCGCAATCTGTGCAAGTGGAAGCCTTTCAGTTTTTAATGCTCAGTGGCGTTATCATGCTGCTGTTTATTATCGTAAACAGTTTTTTATTAATTCGGCTGCTTAAACGCATTTTTAAAGCAGATCATTTGCTTTACTTATCGCAGAAAAAACTTAGAAAAAGTGAAACGCAATTTAGGGAATTGTTTGAATCGAGTCCTATTGGGATTGCGTTAATCAATCCTGAGAATGGTTGCTTTGTAAAAGTCAATAAAGCATTTTTACAGGCACTACAGTATTCTGAAACAGAACTTTTAGAGTTAACCGTAGAGCAGTTGACCCCTAAAAAATATAGAGTTTCTGATCAAAAATCTTTATTGGAACTGAAAGAAACTGAAACGTTTTTACCCTATGAAAAAGAATATTTTCGAGCGGATGGATCGCTTTTATCTGTACGTCAGCAAGGGTTTACTATAAAAAATGAAAAAAATGAAAAACGGGTTTGGACTTTTATAGAAGATATTTCAGACGAAAAAGCCAATGCACAATTGAAAAACAGTTTTATTTCTACCGTGAGTCATGAATTACGAACACCGTTGACCAGTATTTCAGGTGCCATAGAATTATTAAACTCCGGTGTTTTAGGTGACGTGCCTGATGCCATGCAGGACATGTTACGTGTCGCCGGTAGCAACAGTGTTCGATTAACAAACCTAGTCAACGACTTGTTGGATTTGGACAAACTTATAGCTGGCCAAATGCAAATGGACATTGAACTCGTTTCTTTGAATGATTTGATTGCTGCAAGCATTCTGGACATGGCAGGGTACACTCAAAAATATAATGTGACAATGGAATTCAGTTTAGAAGAAAATTTACAAGTGATGGCCGATTCAAACCGTTTAAAGCAAGTATTGATAAATTTGCTTTCTAATGCCTGCAAACACTCTCTTTCCGGCGGAGTGGTCAACATCGAGGTTGAAAACATTGCAAAAGACTATTTAATCGTTAGTGTCATCGACCATGGGCAAGGGGTTCCCAAAAACTTTAGAGGAAAGATTTTTGAAAAATTTTCACAGGCGGATGGAAGTGACACCCGTAGTGAACAGGGCACGGGTTTAGGGTTGGCTATTTGCAAAGAATTAATCACTAAAATGGATGGGCAAATAGGGTATGAGTCCACAGAAGGTAAAGGAAGTCGCTTTTGGTTCAGAATTCCTAAAATAGAGGGTGTGGATAAAAATACCGATCATAAAAAACTTCAGATATTGCATGTTGAGGATGATTTGAACATGCAAAATTTAATTTCTGCTCAGTTATCAGACATCGCCGATATCCATTCGGCAAAAAATTTGCAAGAGGCGCACATCATTATTCGACATTATCAGCTCGACCTGGTGTTGTTAGATATCTATTTACCGGACGGGAATGGCGAAGATTTATTGGACACCATTGTGCATGCACAGGCTCATTTACCTGTCATCGCGCTATCGGAGTTTGATCTTAGCAAAGACATAACCATAAAAGTGGCCGCCGTACTGCCCAAAAAAAATCTGACAAAAGAGATTTTGGAATCAACGATAGAAATATTTTTTCCAAAACGAAATTTAAAAAAAGGACAATCAGATGCTTGAAAACGATGACAGTGACATTCAGGCTCAACTAGACCTATTAGCTGAAAAATATCATGCAGTTTTGAATGAAGACATCAAAAGTATTCTTTGTGATATGAATGATTTCGCCATCGACCCTACTGTTGTTAGCGCAAAAAGTTTAAGAGACTTTGCTCACAGAGTGTCTGGTTCGGCCTATACCTATGGTTATGAAGGGATTGGCGATGCTTTAAAGGTTATTGAACATTATTTTGAAAAGTATTTGGATGACCCTGTCTGGGCGTATAACGATTTTGTTGAACTTATAGAGATCCTAGCTAATGTCGCTGCGTTGTCATTGAATGAAAAAGAATTTTTATCCACTTCAGTTGAAACAAGCATTCAGACTTTGACAAAAATTTATGTTGTAGAAAGCAATCCTGAAATCTCACATTTATTAATGAGTCAGATGGATGGGGAAAAATATCAAGTCAGTATGTTGCAAAGCATAGATGCCCTTGAAAATGCCTATCGCAAAGCGATACCTAATGCACTTATTATTGATAGTGACAATTATGCTAAAGATTTTGACAGGGTTAAAAGCCTAGGAATTCAATTTCAGGCAAAAGTTCCAATATTTATGATTTCAGAATTGCCTGATTTTCAAAGCCAGTTAGATGCTGTGCGTCAGGGGATAGTCGCTTTTTTTGATAAGCCTTTAGATATAGTAGACTTAGTTGACCGCTTAAGAGATTCTTTTGATGCTCAGCCTTTGCCCCCTTATCGTGTCATGCTGGTTGATGATGATCAACTCGAACTTTCTAAGAGAAGCATGTTGTTGCAGAAAAGAGGGGTCGAAACGGTAGCAACTACGGATGCTGAACAGGTGTTTAGTCTGTTAGAAGATTTTTTACCGGAGTTGTTAGTAGTCGATTTACATATGCCTGAGTGTCTTGGTCATGAATTGACAGAAGTCATTCGCTTGCAAAACAGATGGTTGCATATTCCCGTCATTTATTTGTCTGCTGAAAACCGATGGGATAAGCAATTTAATTCTATATTAAGCGGTGGCGATCAGTTTATTTCAAAAAAAATTTCAGACGATAACTTTTTGCAATTAATTTTAGCCCGAGTTAAGCGTGCAAGAAATATCACAGAGCTTATGTCAAAAGATAGCCTGACAGGGCTTTTTAGACATGGTGAAATAAAAGAGCAGCTTCATAGAGAATTTTTACATGCTAAGCGTCAAAAAACCACAATAGCGGTAGCGATGTTGGATATAGACCATTTTAAACGTGTTAATGATACTTATGGTCACCCTGTTGGAGATAAGGTGATTGCTGCATTGGCTCAATTGTTAAGTTTGTCGTTGAGAACAACCGATATTATTGGGCGTTATGGGGGAGAGGAGTTTTTAGTCGTGATGCCAAACTGTGATTTAAAGAGTGCTGAAGCAAAAATTACTTCTATTTTGCATGAGTTTAAAAAAATTATTTTTTTGAGTGAAGAGAAAAGTTTTTTTTGCTCTTTCAGTGCTGGTTGCGTCACTCTGGAAAATCAGTCTCAACCTGAAATGTTGATAGAGCAAGCGGATCGCGCTTTGTATAAGGCGAAAGAATCAGGTAGAAGCAGGGTTGTCGGTTGGAAATTAAATAGCGGTGATGATGTCTAAGGTCGCCCGAAAAATTTTAAATTTGGGTATGGCTAACCTCTTTTGCTATTAAGGAGTGTATCCAAAAGGGATAAAAAATTTGCTCACTTTACATGTTTCATTGGTTGGCAGCTCTTAAAACAATATGAATCCTAACAATGATACAAGAATAGATTTGTATTTTAAGCTTATGGATACTTTCTAAAATTTTGCCCCCATTTTGTAGGCAAAAAATAGAATTCTGAAAAGCCACTTGGTTTTTAAGGACTACGTGACATGCTTGTTCTAACTTTTATCATGTGTGAGGAAACAAGCCGGGAAATATCCCGGCTATAGAACCCACTTAAGACTTGATCGTTTTGTTAAAAGTCATAAATCAGGGTGATTAAGGTTTCAGTATCTTCTTTTTTCTTACCGTCAGCAGGGTTGTCGTTAAAGCGATACTTAAAGGTTGCTTTCATGCTCAAGTTGCCGTTCAGTTTAACTTTTAACCCAGTATTGGTTTCATAGCGGGTTTGTCTTTCACCGGCGAAAACGGTTGCATCTTGTAAGAAGCGAACATTGGGATTAAAGCCGTATTCAAAGTTACCGTATAGTTTACCAATGGTTTGCGAAAAATCTTCATCGGTACTTTCTTTGATGTAGTCGGTGGACTGGTTACCGATACCGGCTTCAGCAGTCAGGACTAAATCTTTTTCTTGAATGAAGTTATACCCCAAACCGACTAATAAGTAAGTGTTTAAATTGATGGCTGCAAAACGATCGTTCTCTGCACGAAACTGGCCAAATCCGTAGGCATCCTGATAATCTGAAAAGAACTTGTTTCCCTGAAAATCACCGACATAGCGTTCTTGTGTACGAACGTTGTTTTCTTTTTTGTTTTGGGCTTCGATCAGTGCTTTGAGTTTATAAGTTTCCTGCGTGTAGCTCGACTTGAGTGACGCAAATAATGCTTCTGTATCCGTGTTACCGGTTGTGTTTGAGTAACCTGCTTCCCCTGAACCACTCAACCCAAGTTCTTGCTGTTTGGCAACACTTTGTTGAGCTGTTAATGCGGTTGTGAGTGCGACGAAGATAATACTTTTTTTCATTAATACACCTATTTTGTTACTTTTATTTTGAATTCGATTCGTTTGGAGCTTGAGTCATATGAACATCCATTTGAGGGTAAGGAATGCTGATATTGGCATCATCAAACGCTTGTTTTACTTTTTCGTTCATATCCCATTTGAGTGCCCAATAATCTGAAGCGTTCACCCAGGGTCTGACAATAAAGTTAAGGCTGGAATCTCCCAGTTCAGACAAAGCAATAAGCGGTTCAGGCTCTTTTAAAACGCGGTCATCAGAATCAATCAATTGTTGTAAGATTTTTTTGGCCTGTTGAATGTCGTCATCGTAACCAATTCCAAATACCATATCGACTCGACGGGTATCTTTAGCGGAATAGTTAGTGATCGTTCCCTGATAGATTTTACCGTTCGGAATGATGACTTCTTTATTGTCACCCGTTCGAAATTGTGAACTGAAAATGCCAATGTTTTCAACAATGCCTGCTGTGCCAGCCGCTTCGACATAGTTTCCGGTTTTAAAAGGTTTGAAAATAATCAACATAACGCCAGCGGAAAAGTTTTGTAAGGAATCTTTCAGCGCTAACCCTACAGCAAGCCCTGCGGCTGCAATCAGCGCCACCAAAGAGGTGGTGTCAACGCCAAGTTGGCTAAGCGATGCGATGATGACAAATAATAACAATAACGCATTCAGGATCGACATGATGAAGTTGATCAGCATCAAATCCATATGAGATTTGTTCAGTAACTTCTTGATGACTTTGCTGATGAGTTTTGTGACAAAACGCCCAATAATGAAGGTGAGAATGGCTAAAAAAAGGTTTGTCCCCCAGTCAACCACAAATGTTTCCCAAAAGGCCGTCATATCAAAGTTGTCAAAATTCATAAGAATCCTTATTTAAATAGATCTAAACAGATCATGTTTTTTTACACGGATGTAGTGTAATGGATAATTCAAAAATGTGCATCGAAATCCCTTTAATAGGTAAATCTTTACCTTATAAAACAGAGGGTGTTATGCTGGTTTCGCTTACAAAATAGCCAGGCCTGGCTATTTTTGTTCACTGCTTATTTAATGGCTTTATAAGCAGAAAGCATGGGTAAAACCAGTGCAAATTCAATGGGAGCAATATCGGGTAGCCCATTCTGGAATTTGACGGGTCTTTCTCCTTTTATCAGCGGTTGGAGATAATCAATTGCCGCTTGAGTGACATCCATGCCATCCTCGGTTAAAAATGCGTCTGGCACGCGTTTTTCCAGCTCGGCAACCTGATACAAATCAATATTTTGATAACGCCAGGACAAAGGCATCTGATGGATGATTTCTATGGTTGGCAAAACACCGTGGTGCCCGTCTAAAGCTGCTTGAACAGAGGCTTTCCCTGCTCTGTAAGCCATCTGCCAATCGGTTTCAGAAACCATGTGGCTGGCAGAGCGCTGAAGATAGTCCGGAACCGCACTGTGTGTTTTGCAGTTAAAAGTATTCGCGACTAAATTCGATAAGGAGTGGGCGATGCCGCCTAGTTGCGTATAGTCATTGTTGTGCGTGTGCTCAATGTTTTCAATTGAAATATAGTGGCCATTGTTATCTGTTAAGCCTTCGGAGACGATACAAACGCAATACCCTTGCGTGTCAATCAACGTTTTGACGCGTTCCAGAAAGGCTGTTTGGTTGAAAGCACGCTCAGCAGGCAGGACAATGAGGGGAATATCCGGTAAAACGGTTTTGATTAAACCGCCTGCTATGGTCAACCACCCCGTATTTCTGCCCATGGCTTCCAGCACAAAAAACTTTGTTGACGTATTGTGCATGGAAAACAAATCCATGCTGGCTTCTAACAGACTTGTCGCAATATATTTTGCTGCACTGCCAAAGCCGGGGCTGCAGTGAGATAAAGCCAAATCATTGTCGATGGTTTTTGCGACCCCGATGCAGGTGACAGGATGACCATGGTCGGAACAATAGTCAGCGACTTTTTGAGCCGTCAGCATGGAGCCATTGCCTCCGTTATAAAAGAAGTAGCCGATATCATAAGCGCGAAAAACTTCGAGTACACGTTGGTATTGTGCAGGATTTTCTTCAATGGTATCCAAGTCAAAACGACACGCTTGAAAAGCTGCGCCAGGTTGGCTTTTTAAGCGCTCCAGCATCATGTCATCAAACTGGGAGGTGTCTGTCATACGTTCTTCCAAAACACCGACAATACCGTTAATGGCAGCGTAAGTTTTTCCAAATTTTTCCGGATGACGTCTAGTCATTTCGATAACGCCAGCCGCACTCGCATTAATCACTGCTGTAACACCGCCTGCTTGGGCATAAATCACATTTTTAGGGTGTGACATGGTTTAAACAATCCTTTTGAATACGGTTCAATCAACCTAACTGAATAGGCAAGATTATAAGAGATATTATGGTGTGTTTGGTGTGAAAGTTTTTTGAACCAGTTTTCCTTGGTCACAGCTTAAAACGACTTGGTTTTCTAAAAAACGGGTAAAGGGTTTACCCAGTAATAAAGCGCGCCAACCGGTTAAGCGAAATGAGTCGGACTGAATTGTTTTTAAAAGATCCGTTTTATTGGCGATATTATTCGGGTTCACGTTGTAATCAATGGCGATTTGTTGGATGAATGCAAATCCAATGGATATCAACACTTCTTCCTGAGGTGAAGGGGGGGCTGAAGGTGTGATGGGATTTGGCCAACTGTCGGGAGATTCAAACACCTCATCAATGAGTGCGACCCATTCGGCACCGTAGTTTTTCACCGAAGAGGCTTTGATGTGCGGTACTTTGTAAAGTGCTTCCGGTGTTTTGGGAGGGCGTTTTGCAATCGAGACCAGCACTTCATCTGACATAACCCAGCGTTTCGGTTTATTGTGATCAATCGCAAACTGCTCTCGCCATTCGGCTAATTTATAAGCAACCGCTTTATTTTTTCGGGGAAGCTTTTTGGCTGCTTTGATTTTTTTACCGGCCGCTTTAATATCGATTTTATAGAGGTCTTCATTTAAAAGAGCTTGGAAATCTTCTTTCAGTGCCGCTTGCTGTGCATCGGTTAATTCGGTTTGCAGTTTTTCATACAGCGGTGCCAAATAACGAACATCATTGATGGCATATTCCAGCTGCTTTTCGGTCAATGGGCGTTGTTGCCAGTTCGTGCGAGTCTGGTCTTTTTCCAGAGTCACATTCAGTTCCGCTTTAACCACTCTTGCCAGACCTGCCAAATCGCCATGATGTAAAAATAAGCAGGCAATTTGAGTATCATAAATAGACACCGGCATTTGACCCGAGACTTGGTACAATACTTCAATGTCTTGGCGTGCAGAATGGAAGACTTTGCAGATATTGGGGTGGGTGATGATTGACCATAAAGCGGTTAAATCTTCAATGGCGATGGGGTCTATAATGGCTGCTTGACCATCGTGGGTTTGAACCTGTATTAAACTCAGAATGGAAAAGTACGTATCGGTTCGAACAAATTCTGTATCAAGTGCAATCCAGGGACATGTTTGAAGATGCTCGCAAAAGGCCTCTAAATCGGCTTGCTGGTCAATTATTTTATAATTCATAGCAGGAAGTTTAAGGGCTTGTTTGCGTTTGAGCAAGCAAAACTCATTGGCTTTTTAAGAAATCTTCAATAAGATACGCTTTAGTTATAAAAATTGGTTGCGAAGCAGCCCGCTTAAGCACCGACTTAAAAAGGAAGATCGTTGAAAATTCACATCTTAGGCATTGCCGGTACATTTATGGGTGGAATTGCCCAGCTTGCAAAATCGATGGGGGTCAAGGTCAGCGGCTCTGATACCGCAGTCTACCCTCCGATGAGTACTCAGCTGGAACAAGCTGGGATTCAAGTTTCAACTTATACAGAAGAATTTCTCTCTCAAACACCTGATGTTGTTGTTATTGGAAATGCTTTAAGCCGAGGACATGTTGCAGTTGAAAAAACACTGAATACTCAACAAGCCTATACTTCTGGACCGCAGTGGTTGGCGGAGAATGTCCTAAAAGACCGTTGGGTGGTGGCCGTGGCAGGGACGCATGGTAAAACGACCACGGCTTCAATGGTGGCTTGGATTTTAGAACATGCCGGTTTACAGCCCGGTTTTTTGATTGGTGGGGTGCCGGAAAATTTTGGGGTTTCTGCACGACTGGGCGAGTCGCCTTTTTTTGTTGTAGAAGCGGATGAATATGACACCGCTTTTTTTGATAAACGTTCTAAGTTTGTACATTATCATCCGCGCACTTGTGTTTTGAACAATTTAGAATTCGACCATGCTGATATTTTTGATGACTTGGCGGCGATTCAAAAACAATTCCATCATTTGATTCGAACGGTGCCGGGGAATGGGTTGATTGTTCAACCCTCCGATGAATCGAATATTGATGACGTGATTGAGCAAGGTTGTTGGACGCCAATTGAAACGCAGGGCGAAGCACAGATTCATGCAGATTGGACCTATCGATTGCTATCAGAGGATGGAACTGGTTTTGATGTCTGTTATCAGGGACAGTCCAGAGGGGAAGTGCATTGGGATATGACAGGGCTGCATAATGTTCGTAATGGCTTGAGTGCCATTGCCGCGGCACAGCATTGTGGCGTACCCGTGGAAGAGGCGATTCAAGGGTTGAACGCTTTTGAAGGCGTTCGTCGTAGAATGACCAAAGTAGGGCAAGTAAACGATATCGTTATTTATGATGATTTTGCACATCACCCAACCGCCATTCAAACGACTTTGTCCGGCATGAGATCACAGTTAAAAAAACGCTCGGGAGCCGGCCGTTTAATTGCGGTGTTTGAGCCGCGCTCCAATACCATGCGGATGGGGATTCATCAGAGTAGTTTACCGGCCGCTTTTGATCAAGCCGATTCCGTTTATGCATTTATTGATTCTGATTGGAATTGGTCAATGCCGACAGACGCTTTTAAAGTTCCTGTTAAAATAGCCGATAACTATCATGCTTTACTTGATTTGCTGGTAGCGGAGATTTTGCCGGGTGATACTATTGTGATTATGAGTAATGGTAGTTTTGGTGGGATACACCAGCGACTATTAAACGCTTTACAGCAAAAGGCTTCAGTTTAATGTTTTGTGAGCAGAGAAAAAGGGAAGCGCATTTTGAATAAAAGTATGAAGCTAGAAGGATGAGTATGAATCATCAGGTCATCGCAAGAAAAGTGATTGAGCATTTAACGAAGCATAATATTAAACCGTCTCCAGTCACTTTCAGCATTTGGTTTATGTATTATCAAGGCCAGAATAAGGCGCTCATCTCACGAGTAAAGTCATTACTTTCCACGGGACAAGAAATCTCTGTTGCTTCTTATGAAAAGCTTTACGAAGTTTATGTTTTAAAAGAACATTTTAGAGACTCGTTGGGGATTAATCGTAACACCAGTCAAATCATCAATAAAGCGAATGATTTAAAAGCCAAGATTCATGAGTTTGTTGAAAGCATTCGGGATCATAAAGATACCTTGGGAGATATGCGGGAAAGTTTGACCGTGGCGGAAACCCGAGAGGCGATTGAAATTATTTTATCAGAAGCCATTATGGAACTGAAAACGGTTGAGACCGACTCGGTGGAAACCACGCTTTGGATGCAAAAAAATGTCAAAGAACTGGAATCAGTTCAGAATGAAGTGATCGAAATTGAGCAGAGTATGAGCCGGGACTTCTTAACGGGCTTGCCGGATAAAAACTATTTTGAAAAAACGTTGACCGAGTTTTTAAAAGACTCCATGTCGGGTGTGATTTCGAAAAGACACTTTATTGTGTTTGATATTGCCGATCTGGATTATTACAACGAAACATTTTCCTGGTTATTGGGTGACAGTATTATTCGTTTGGTGGTGAAAATTATCCAAACCGAAACTGATGAAGATTGGGAAATGATGCGACTCAGCGAAGATGAATTGGCTATTTTCCCTCCGCCTTCCTTCCCGATTCATAAGATTCCTGATTATATTGAACGTATTCGAACCATTATTCATAGCAAGAAGATTGTGGTTAAAAATAAGCAGCAGGAAATTAAAAATATCGAGCTGAGTGCGGTGATTGTGAAAGTTGCCGTTTATGATGATGTGGATACGGTTAATGAGAAAATTGAAAAAGGATTAGGCTTGATTAAAGAGGGCAAAAATGGAAAGGTGGTCAAAATTGATGAGTAAATCATGTGGGCTTTAATTGAAGTCAGCTTGTTTTTTTTATTGATGGCTTTGTTGGGGTGGGCAATTTTCAGTAAGCCGAAAAAATGATATTAAACGGTTATCCTGTACTTAAAAGTCGCCAGGCCTGGCGGTTTTTGGAGCCAAACAATACCGTTATCTGCTTCATGCAATTTCATTGAATGTTCTAGTGTTTGCTTGCCTTCTTCCAATTCTTGCTTGGAAAATTATGCTTTTAGCCTATCGGTTTTCTAAAATCGCCAAAGCGGATTCAGTTGGTTTATTATCGTTATTTGTAGGGGGTAAATACGATAAAGTAATCGAGACATAACGATTGAAAACGAACCGAAACCTCCAGATTTAGTTTCCCATAAGTCTACGCATAGCGCGATCTTTAGACATTAAGAATTTTCTAAATTTTCTAAATTTTTAAACCGTCTGTCTTAGGAATCACTTTGCATTATTGTTTCATTGCGTGTGTATATTGTTAGACTGTTTTTTTGAAGAGTTGGGATGATGAAGTTTATAGGTCTGTTTATTCACTCCGCTTAGTTTTTCAGTTAGAAAAAGTCAGTTAATGACACGGATGGTTATAAGAGGGATGACAATCAGTGGGATGAGAGCTTAAATAAATGAGGAGAGAGGGCATATCCCGGTTGATAATAGTCAAGCAGGACTTGAGACCATATTTGAGCATCTTCGGGCATACCGAGGGTTAAATAGGTCTGTACTTGATCTAAGACATTTTTCTGAAACCGTTTCGAAGGGTCTGTATTGCCCGCTAAGTTGTCGGCACTGAAAACAAAAGGAAATCCAGCTGACATCGAAAAAATCCATTCAAGCGCCTGAGGCTTTATCTCGACCTTTTCAAACTCAGCTTGCTGTTCTGTTGATCGTCCATCCGGTTGGTACCAGTAACCGAAATCTTCTAATAATCGTCTTTTAGAGCCAGCAATACACCAGTGAGAAATTTCATGTAAAGCCGATGCGAAAAAGCCATGGGCAAAGATGATTCGATGGTGCGGATGATGGGTATTAGGGTTGGCAGGGCAATAAATCGGTTCCTCTTCACAGCAAACCAGCTGGGTGTTTCTTAAAGGAAGAAAAGTTTGGTCGAACAGAAAGATCAGTGTGTCTTTATCGAAAGTGTTTGTCATAATCTGGAAATAGTGACCCAAGGAAAATGAGTCACTGATTTAAATAATTGTTAAAGCGTTGCCATGACTTTTTTTGCAGCAGCAATGGTCTGTTCAATGTCTTGATCGGTATGTGCTGAAGAAACGAAGCCAGCTTCAAATGCCGATGGTGCTAAGTAGATGCCTTCATCCAACATGCCGTGATAGAAAGCTTTAAAGCGATTCATATCCCCTTTAGTCACTTGTGCAAAACGCCGAATATTTTTTTCCTCAGAGAAGAAGAAACCGAACATCGCGCCGACCTGATTGGTGGTGAAAGGAATACCGATTTCGTCTGCGGCACGCTGCAACCCGCTAACCAATTTGGTTGTTTTGGCTTCTAGCGCTTCAAAAAAGCCTTTTTCACTGATAAGTTCAAGTGTCTTTAATCCTGCTGTCATGGCAATCGGGTTTCCTGATAGGGTTCCCGCCTGGTAGACAGGGCCCAACGGTGCGATATGCTGCATCACTTCTTTTTTACCGCCGAAAGCACCCACTGGCATGCCGCCACCGATGACTTTTCCAAACGTAGTCAAATCAGGAGTAATGTTGTAGCGGCCTTGAGCGCCAGTCAGTCCAACGCGGAAGCCACACATGACTTCATCAAAGATTAAAACGGCGCCACTTTCATCACAGACTTCACGAAGCGTTTCCAGGAACCCTTCTTCCGGTGGAATACAATTCATGTTGCCGGCAACAGGCTCGACAATAATACAGGCAATTTGATCCCCAATTTCAGAAAAGACTTTTTTAACTTCTTCCGAATCATTGTGAGTGAGAGTGAGCGTTTCTTCTGCCAAACAGGCCGGAACACCCGGTGAAGAAGGAACGCCTAAGGTTAACGCCCCTGAACCTGCTTTCACCAATAAAGAATCCGAATGCCCGTGATAGCACCCTTCAAATTTAACGATTTTATCGCGTCCGGTATATCCACGAGCCAAACGGATGGCCGTCATGGTCGCTTCCGTTCCGGAGCTTACCATTCTAACCATATCCATTGAAGGGATTAGATCGCAAACCTTGTCTGCCATAGTGGTTTCTATTTCTGTCGGAGCACCAAAAGAGAGCCCTTTTTCAGCTTGTACCTGAACGGCTTTGATAACGTCCGGATGCGTGTGCCCTAATATAGCCGGCCCCCATGAAGCAACATAATCAATGTATTGCTGACCATCCGCATCTGTTAAATAAGCGCCTTGTGCTGATTCGAAAAATACAGGGTCTCCGCCCACACCTTTAAATGCTCTAACGGGTGAATTGACTCCGCCTGGAATGTGGGCTTGAGCGGCTTCAAATAAGTTATGAGAATTTGACATGGTTCTTCCTGTGAGTGAGTTGCAATAAATTGAAATAAACCTTAAACCAATAACGTTTCATGACGGTTTATAAGTCGGGTGTCATTTTTTTGATGCGTTGCGCGACGAGATCAAAGTCAACTTCACCGATTTTTTGATAAACAATATTACCATTCGGCGCAATTAAAAAGCTGGTTGGCGTTAATAAGACGCCGCCAAAAGCTTCTGCTATTTTGCCGTCAGTATCGCTGACAAATGAAAATGGGTAAGGGTTTTTTGCGATGAATTTTTCGACTTGTTCAGCCGGATCATAATTCATAGACACCGCTATCAGCTCGAACTTATCGCCAAATTTTTGTTTCATTTGGGCTAAATGCGGCATTTCCGTAATGCATCCTGGGCAGGTGGTGGCCCAGAAGTTAACTAAAACGGGTTTCATTGGCTTGTTAAGCTGAATACTTTCACCTTGCGCGGTTTTAACGGTCATCTTCGGCGCTTTTCCTAATCCATCTGAAAAAACGGTCAGATAAAGTAATGTGCCGAGTAAAAGTAAAACGAGAATGCCGAATAGTTTGCTGCCAATTTTATTCATTTCAATGCTCTGATATCGGAAATAAGGTTGCTTGAGCGTGGCGTATGCCACGCAAGTCTTGATAAGCTTGGATTAAGCTTTGATGGTTTCAACGCCCTTGGCGGTACCGCACAGGAAGATGTCAGCATTACGCGCTGCAAACAATCCATTTGTGACCACTCCGACAATGCTGTTTAGTTCAGTTTCCATTGCAACCGGATCAGTAATTTCCAGGCCGTGGATATCTAAAATGACATTGCCGTTATCAGTTGTAAAACCTTCTCGTAAAACGGGCTCGCCACCGAAGCGCTTAACGACTTCACGTGCGACATAGCTACGCGCCATAGGAATGACTTCAATCGGTAGTGGGAATTTACCTAAAACATCAACTTTTTTACTGTCGTCCGCAATACAAACAAATTGTTTAGCAACAGCTAAGACGATTTTCTCACGCGTTAAAGCGCCGCCGCCGCCTTTGATTAGGTTTAGACCCGCATCGGCTTCGTCAGCACCATCAATATAAACGGACATTTCATCTACAGAGTTTAATTCCAATACCGGGATGCCATGACCTTTCAAACGCTCTGCTGTTGCTTCAGAGCTGGCAACGGCTCCTTTGATCTTCCCCTTGATTTTAGCCAATTCATCAATAAAGAAGTTCGCTGTAGAGCCTGTTCCTACACCAATGTAAGTGTCTGGAACGACATATTCGATTGCCGCTATAGCAACTTGTTGTTTTAATTCATCTTGTGTCATGTTGTTATTCTCTAATTCATTATTAATAATGGCGCATATTTTAATCACTTTGGCGTAAAAAGTATAGATTAAGTATGACAACGCAGAAGAGATAAGCCTTTTAATTTCAACTTATCGTTGAATATGGCAAAGTACAAGGTGTTTGTTTAACACCCTGCGTTATAAAAAAAGCCTATCAGTGATGCATCGGTGTGCCGCCAGGTGACTGATACATCACTGGGGGTGCTTGAGTCTTAGGTTTTTCTTCAGTTAATTTAGGAGGAAGCTCTCCTTCTTTACGTTCATAGGTTGCAACAATCATCCCTACCTGAGAAACATAGTAATGCGTTGGGTAGACATGAACGACTTTGTAAACCATTGGACGAAGTTGTTTTCCTTTTTCTGCCAGCGGCTTGCCAAGCGTCATATACATGCCGCACATCGTTGAGCCATTGACGACTTGTTTTTTCGCGAAGTTGTCATGGTCTTGAACGCTTAATTGTCCACGACGATCAAGTTCTTTCATGTAAATGGCTTTCTCTTCGTCAGAGGCCAATGTGCTGTAGTCGACACAAAGTTTAAGTGTTTTGACGTCTTCCAATGAATTTTTTTCATCTGCATAAGATGTTGTAGAAAAAGACAATGCAGTGGTTGCAGCCAATGCTAAAAGAGCGAAGTTTTTACGGATCATGAACTTGAAGCCTTTGTTTTTTATTTGGTCTGATGAGTATAGAGACAAAGGTTTTTTTTTCAAGAGATAAGTCTGAAAAGAGTATGGAAGAGCGATTCTGCGAGAAGGCAAAACCACTCTAAAGACAAGATTAGTGGTGATGCATATGATTCATAGGACTCATGACCGATTTCACAGGGATCGTTAATGATTTTTGACTGCCATCTTTGAATTTAAGTGTCATAGAAATGGTCTGACCTTCCTTTAACTCTTTTTGTAACCCGATAAACATGATGTGAAGTCCACCTGGCTGAAGTTTGGTTTCTTGGTGAGCGGCCACTGAGATGTATTGGATCTGACGCATTTTCATGACGCCATTATCATTGATGTGCGTGTGAAGCTCGACTTTTTTAGCAACATCAGATGTCGCACCGACTAAACGAACTTCTTGTTCGCTGTTGTTTTTAAGCGTTAAGAAACTGCCGGTAGCCATGGCACCTGGCGGCACTTCACGTATATAGGCATGATCAATATCAATGGCTGAAGCGTCATTGGCAAAGGCATTCAAACTCATTATTGTGAGACATGCCGTTAAGAAAGTTGAGGTGAAATTGAGTTGAAAACGCATTTTATCGCTCCAGTTTATGGGTGTTGAGTCATGAAATGACGGATTTGTTGAGTAAAAACATCTGAACTGGTGGCATGAGGCAGTTGTTCTACCAGTTCGCCTTTTTTATTAATTATATAAGTAAATGCCGAGTGATCAACGGAATAAGTTGTCTCATCGGGTTTTTCTTGGTGAATCGCATAAACCACCCCATAACGATCAGTGATGTTATCAATGTTCGATTTTTTGCCGGTTAATCCTATCATGCCACTGTTAAAATAGTCTGCATATTGTTTCAGTCTGTCTGGTGTATCCCGATCAGGATCGACCGAAATGAACAAAATTTGAGTTTGCTCTTTTTCTGAAGGGGTTAATTGCTGATACGCTCTGGCTAAGTTCCCCAAATTGGTGGGGCAGATGTCTGGACAAAAAGTATACCCAAAATACAATAATACCAGCTTACCTTTATAGTCTGATAAAGAGACAGGGCCCGATGCAGAAGTTAGGGTAAAATTCCCTCCAACGGGTTTCTGGCTTAAAGAAGCTGTTGCGATTTTATGCTCAGAGGAAAGAGCGTGTTGAGAAGGCATGATTAGCCATAGAATGATACTCAGTCCGATAATGACACTGGCAATCAGTAGCAAAATAATATTTTTTTTCATAACGTTAGGCAGTCTTTAGAGTTTTTATGCTGTCGTCAAAAAAGGGCGCTTGGCGCCCTTGATTAACTGTGTTTTTAATTAAAACTTGGCGGTTACTTTTGCCCAGTAGTTACGACCCGGTTCATTATTTTTATAAACGGTTGGGTCGACAGGATCATAGCTTAAGTGATCATAATAGGCGTGATCCATAAGGTTGTCGATGCCTGCATTAACTTGCCAGGTTTTCGATAACTGATACCCTCCATAAATATCTAAGGTGCTCCATGCTGGCGTTTTACCATGGTTTGCTGACGGAGTATAGGCTTTATCGATGTCGGTTTGTTCGAGCGCAAAGTTGAAACGACCGCCTAAATGCCAATTGCTGGGGCGATAAGTCGCATGTAACGATCCCGTCGGTGCTGAAATCATTGCAATGTTGCGATTATCGGTCGTATTACGACCTTTCGTCAAGCTGAATTGTCCCCCTGTGGTTAAAGCAGGGGTTACCATATAGTTGGCTTCCAAGTCTGCGCCGTACAATGCGGCATCGACGTTTATGTAGACTTCACCATTGGTGGTTTTGACTCCGTTATCCTGTTGATTGGCGGCTAAGTCGCGCAAAATGTAATTGTTGACACGATCATACCAGACTGACATGTTCCAATGCAGAGTACCTGTTTGCTGACCAACGCCCAGATCGACTTGGTTGTGTTCTTCCGGTTTAATGTTTGGATTCCCGACCCAGGAATTAGTCCCAGCGGCTTTGGACATGAAGCGTTCAGTTGCATCGGCGGTACGCATGGTGCGGCTGGCACCTAAATACCATTTATAGTTTGATGCGAATGTATTCTCAAATCGAAGCAGGCCACTGAGATTATTTTCAGTTGCAGAATCTTCCCCATTGTAGGTTGTATAGGTGTTGTTGTAGACATTGCTTGGTGTATTGCTCGGAGCCCCGGTTGGAGCCTGGTTGATTTTGTCGGCTTTGGCATCAACCTGGTCATAGCGCAGCCCGAAAATCAAATTGCTTTGCTGGGAAAGCAAAGTATTGGTTTCGGCAAAAATACTTTTAGTGGTATTGGTTACGTCTGGCCACATATAGTTTAAGGAGGTATTGGGTGTGGTGGAACGATTCCATAAAGTGGCATCTTTATTGACACTTTCCAACTGCATACCGTAATCTAGCTGTGTATTGCCAAGGTGGCTGGTTAATTTGATTTTAGCCCCATTCGATTCTGTTGAAGTCGGTGTTTCTCTCTTCATCATCGCAGACGGTGGGTTTCTGAGATCAAAGTTGTTCATGACGTGGTCAACTGTTGAGCGATATAGGTCAATATCCACATCGGCAATCGCTTCAGACAGTTGACGTCCTTCATACTTCAAGCGAAGCATGGTGCCTTCGGTTTCAGGAGCATCCATTGCGGCACCAGGATATAACGCATCTTCCGTTCGACTTTTTTCGGCAGAGAGTTTTAAATGATGATTTTTACTCGGTGTCCATCCTAGATCAATGTGACCCTGATTGGTGTTATAACTGGATTTAACAATATCACCATTCCCATCAGTATAGTTGTTGGCATCTTTACGGGAACCTTGAACGACAACATAGCCTTTTTCTCCAACAGCTTGCACTTCTGCGTTGGTTTCGTAGTTCAGTACATTTGATTTGCCTACGGACACTTCGCCTGAAACGATTTTTTCAGGGTTGTAAGTCGGTTTTTTGCGGTTGAATAAAATCGTTCCACCGCTTCCGCCAGGGCCATTTAAAATGCTGTTTACGCCCCGAATGACGACTACTTCATCGTACGAATTCACTTCAGAATAAGACGTGGGAGGATCCATTCGATTCGGACACCCAGCTGCAATTTTTGCACCATCTAAAAGAATGTTAAGTTGTGAATATTGTTGTCCTCGAATTTGTGGGTCTAATCCATGTCCCCCTTTGCGAGCAGCAGAGACACCATTTATCTGGCGGAGTACTGCACCGGTTTCACTGTTTCCGCTTTCCAGTAGCTCTGTACTAGGTGTTGAAGTTTCTTGGGCTGATATCTTTTCAGGCTCCGCAGTAACGGTAATTTTTTTCAGTGTGTCGGTTTCTGCATAAGACATTGAGCTAAAAGCCGAAGTGGATAAAGCCGCTAATATAGCAATATAGAGAGGGGAGTGATTCATTTCTAAAGTTCCTTAGGGAGTATGTAGCTTGTTCTATTATTTAATTAACCCAGGCGATGTCTTCAGGGTGACATTCTAAGAGGGCTTATTTTATTTGGGGTATTGTACGTAATAAATTTTAAGCAAAGTCTTAAGAGAGTCTTGTTACGTTGTCAAAAGTCTGGCTAAAGAATTAAGAAAGTCTTAAGTCTTGATCTGGCGCATTTTTTAGCAGCTTTATTAGACTGTATCCGTCATAAGAAAAGCGGACTTGTAGAGTGGTGTTGTTACGCCAACTTAAAATAATATTGGGTGATGGTTTTGTTATGCGTCAATACCGTCTAAAATGGGCAATATCTGATTTTAAACCACAAGGAAGCCCGAATGCCTGAAACAATCTTGCGCCGTGTTTTAAAAGCCCCTGTTTATGATGTGGCTGAACAAACGCCTTTAGAAAAAGCACCGCTGATTTCACGTCGGGTTCGGAATACTATTTGGTTAAAGCGTGAAGATTTGCAACCGGTTTTTTCATTTAAGCTCAGGGGAGCTTATAACCGACTTTATCACTTAACCGATGAAGAAAAAAAACGTGGCGTCATTGCGGCATCGGCAGGAAATCATGCACAAGGGGTTGCGCTGTCGGCAACGAAAATGGGCATTAAAGCCACTATTGTGATGCCAAGAACCACGCCGATGATTAAAGTGAATGCCGTTCGCAATCTGGGAGGTGAAGTCGTATTGCATGGCGATGCTTATGATCAAGCTGCAGCGCATGCTAAAACCTTGTGTGAAGAAAATAGCTATACCTACATCCCGCCTTATGATGATGTGGATGTGATTGCCGGTCAGGGGACGATTGCATTGGAAATGTTGCGCCAAAGTAAACCGTTTGATGTGATTTTCGTTCCTGTTGGGGGAGGAGGATTGATTGCCGGTATCTCAGCGGTCATTAAACAAGTCTCTCCTGAGACGAGGGTTGTCGGCGTTGAGCCGGAAGATGCCGCTTGCATGACCGAAGCACTTAAAGCACAAGAACGGATTAAGCTTAAATCGGTTGGCATTTTTGCAGATGGGGTGGCGGTGGCGCAGGTCGGTGAGATTCCATTTCGTATTGCTCAAACCTGTGTTGATGAAATGGTGACGGTGAAAACCGATGAGATTTGCGCCGCGGTGAAAGATATTTTTGAAGATACCCGTGCGATTGCCGAACCGGCAGGCGCTTTGGCCTTGGCTGGCATGAAAAAATTCGTGGAAGAAAAAGGAGTGGCTGACCTGAATATGGCGGTAATCGTCAGTGGTGCGAACATGAATTTTGATGGGTTGCGTTACATTTCCGAACGAACGGAAATTGGTGAAAAACGTGAAGCCATTTTTGCGGTCACCATTGATGAGAAGCCGGGTAGCTTTAAACGTTTCTGCGAGTTGCTTGGCGATAGGCGTGCGATTACCGAATTCAATTATCGTTATTCAAATCGTCAGAAAGCCGTGGTGTTTGTTGGGGTGAGAACGGAAGGCGGAACGGCTGAAAAAGAAGCATTGATTAAGCAATTAAGACAATGTGACTACGAGCTGGAAGACCTGAGTGATGATGAAATGGCTAAACTGCACTTGCGATTTATGGTGGGGGGGCATGCGAAAGGGGTTGAAAATGAATTACTGTATCGTTTTCAGTTCCCGGAGCGCCCCGGCGCATTGTTGCAATTTTTAATTCAGATGAGTGAAGAGTGGAATATCAGTCTGTTTCATTATCGAAACCATGGTGCAGCTTACGGGCGGGTCTTGGTTGGGGTGCAGGTGCCATCGGCACAAAAGGCGGCATTTGAAACGTATTTGGATAATTTAGGGTATCGTTATTTTTCAGAGCAAGACAATATTGGGTATCAATTATTTTTAAAGCCTCTTGAATAAGCTCGTCCAGCGGTGAGTGCTTCAATCAAAAACGGCCAGGCCTGGCCGTTTTTCACTTGAACGTGTAGATGCGTTCTTCTGTCACCAATCCCTCTAAAGGAATATCCCACGCTTCTGGCAGGATTTGTTCAACTTGTTGACACGCATGTGCCCAGCCAATCAGTTTAGGGCGATTATGGCGGTCGCTTTGCCCGCGTTTGAACTGAAACGTCCGATCATAAAATCCACCTCCCATTCCAATTCGATTGCCTTTTAAATCAAAGCAAGTGAGTGGCATTAAGACTAAATCTAATTGCTGGCCGGTTAGATGATATTGATTCTGAATCTGGGGTTCCAAAATACCGAATTGATTCGGAGCCAATTCACTTTGAGGGGTGTATTCTGCAAATGCCATATGGCGACCACGCAAGGTTTTTAATACGGGTAAAAAAACCTGATGGTTTCTTTGCCATAAAGCCTGAATCAGATGTTCGGTATTGAGTTCGCCGTCTTGTGAAAAATACACGGCAATGCGTTTGGGGCGTTGTAACCAGTTGGAGCGTAATAATAGATGGGAAGCGTTTTTAGCATGATTGAATTGTTGTTCAAGGCTAAGCTGATTGCGCTTTTCTCGACACGCTTTTCTTAAGTTCATGCAATGATGCATCTCTTTGGTCACTGAAATCGATGAACCCCTGATCTATCAAACAGGAAATGGGAATACGAACTAGGCCATTATCCCTGAACCGTTAAGTTCAGGTGGCAGCCTCGGCTAAAGACTTAGGATTCTCGGACATAAGCGAGATTCTCACCGTCTAAAGTTTCTGGCCCCGGGATCATTGTTATCGGCAGGGGATTTGAACCTAGTCCGTATGAGTCATTATTATAACAATTTATATGGCGATTAATAGGGTGAAAGCGGTTTTTCTTATCAGTTGTTTTGATTGAAATTGACAGGCAAATTAAAACATTCTATAAGAGAAAAAGAAGCATTCTGTGAGTCAGGGTGAGATGGGAGAAGAATATAAATCCTTCAAAGGATTAGTCTTCTTTTGAGGTGTTGGCAACTTGTGTAATGGCGTCTTCAATTTGTTCGTCGAGCCGCAGACAATATTGTGTGGTTTCTTGTTTCATTTGAAGGTGGTCATAACATAAATTCAGCGCGACCATCAGCACCTTGCTTTCTCCTTTTAACGTGGTGACTTGATCCAGTTTATCTTCCAGCATGGTAGCGGCTTCAATTAATCGTTCACGGTCTTCAGGCTCGCACGGAACTTCAAAAGTGTGGTTCATTAAAGATAACGTTAACATGGAATTCTCACGTAAAAGGGTTGTTTAAAAGGTAAATACTCAATTGTGTGCGGTTGAACTCTTTTCGCCAGTGCACACAGATTTTCTTAAGTACTCTAAAGAGATATATTACGCATTTAATCAAGGTTTGTCATCCTTGAAAAAATTTAAAAATTCCCTGTCCATTTGGTTAAGCAAAACGCTCATGGTATTATTTGCTGATAAATACATGAATTTTAGCAAATATGTCTCTTCTGAATATGTCTCTTCTGTAAGAATTTTAAAGACATTTGCAAAGAGTTTGAAAATCAATATAAATAAAAAATGGATTCGTCTGGAATGGAATTTGATCAAATAAATGAAGCTTTACAACCCTACCCTGAGCTGGAGTCGCCTTCTTTTTTGCAAGGAATGTTGGTCGGGTTAATGTGTGGGGATGCAAATTTAAAAGAAAGCGCTTGGATTAAAAAAATTCTAGAAGAAGCGGATGTAAAGTCGGTCAAAGAAAGTTTTTTGGTGGCGTTGCATGAGCTGTATTTGGAAACGGATAAAACGTTGAATGGATCAGGGTTTGAATTGACGCTTTGCCTTCCCGATGAAACTGAGTCCTTACCCGCACGAGCAGCTATGTTGGGGCAATGGTGTGAAGGGTTCTTATATGGCATGGGGTTAGCGGGGCAGTCGGAACAGAAGTTAACCGGAGAAGTGGCAGAATTGTTTCGAGACTTTGGCGATATTGCCCGTATTGAAATTGATGGCTTGGATGATCCCAGTGACCAGGAAGAAGCTGATTTTATGCAATTGGTTGAATTTGTCAAAATCGGTGTTTTAACCATTAATGAAGATCTAAACCCTGTCGAAGGATCTCCTATTATGATGCAGGATGCACCGACGGATACCTTGCATTAATGAATTCGATGACTCTATTTCAAGAACGCAGAAACACCTTATGGGAAAAGTTACCTGAGAACAGTGTCGCTTTTATTGCTTCTGGCGAAGAAAAAATTCGGAATCGAGATGTCGAATATGAATTTCGAGCCGAATCGGATTTTTATTACCTAACCGGTTTTGCAGAGCCTGATGCCATTTTGATGTTAATCAAATGTAATACTTCGGCAGCAAAGTCGAAAACCGTTCTGTTTTTACGACCCAAAGATGAAGAACAAGAAATCTGGCAAGGTCGACGCTTGGGGGTGGATAAAGCACCTGAATTTTTAAATATTGACCAGGCCTGGTCTATTGAGGCGTTTGAAGATCAAGCATCAGAATTGTTGACTGGCATCGACAGCATTTTTTTTACCTTTACACAGCTGTCAGAATGGTCTGATTTGGCCTCAGGTTGGATTCAAGCACAAAAAGCCAAAGCTCGAAAAGGCGTTCAAGCACCGACTCAAATACAGGATTTAGATGCCATCTTGCATGAGATGCGGGTGATTAAATCGGCAGAAGAGATTGACTGGATGCGTCAAGCAGCGCAAATTTCGGTCAAAGGTCATATGGCCGCCATGCATTCGGTCGCGCCCGGTAAATACGAGTACCAAGTCCAATCAGATCTGGAAAATGCTTTTAAGCAAAATGGTTCGCCAAGAGTTGCATTCAATACCATTGTGGCGGGGGGGGATAATGCGTGTGTGTTGCATTACACCGAAAATACGGCCGTGATTCAAGACGGTACGCTTGTCTTGGTAGATGCCGGTGCTGAGTATGCCAGTTATGCGGGTGATATTACGTCAACGTTTCCAGCAAGTGGTCGGTTTTCAAAAGCACAGGCGGCTTTATATGAAATCGTGTTGGCGGCACAGCAGGCAGCCATCGAAGTTATTCAGCCCGATGTGAGTTATGATGCCATGCATCAAGCGTCTGTACGCGTATTAACTCAAGGTTTGGCTCGCTTGGGTATTTTACAAGGAGAACCGAATCAGCTTATTGAAGAGGAAGCTTATAAGCGTTTCTTTATGCACGGTACCGGCCACTGGTTAGGTATGGATGTGCATGATGTCGGACGTTACAAGCAGCAAGGCGAGTGGCGCACCTTTCAGGCTGGCATGGTCGTCACGGTGGAGCCTGGGCTTTACATTGCAAATGATTGTGCCGGGGTAGATGCCCAATACCGAGGTATCGGGATTCGAATCGAAGATGATGTGGTGGTGACGCAAACGGGGCATGAGGTTCTGACAACAGGGCTCCCAAGAACCGTTGCTGAAATTGAACAATGGATGGCACAAAATCGTGATTAAGAAGGGTCAACATGACAATTGAAAAAAGAGACGTTTTTATTTCAGGCGGCGGGCCAGTTGGATTGATTTTGGCGATTGGGTTAGCGCGTGCCGGAAGAACGGTTGTGTTGGCTGAAAAAAATGCGTTTGATCAAGGTGAAAACGGGTCATTTGATGGGCGCGTTCTAGCGTTAACATATGGGTCAGTGTGTACGTTGGATGCGCTCGGTATTTGGTCTGACTTAAAACCGTATACCACATCGCTTGAGCATGTCCATGTCTCTCAAAAAGGGTATTTGGGTTTAACGCATTTGCACGCATCAGAAATGAAAGTGCCTGCTTTGGGCTATAGTGTGACTGCCTCTGATTTAGGTAAGGTGTTGTGGCAAAATGCCGCTGAGTTAGAGGGCGTGACGTTACTGCCTCAGTCAGGCCTGGTAGATTTTCAATTACAAGAGAATAAGCAGCAGGTACATTTAGAAACCTTAAGTGGCCAGCAAACGTTTGAGGTGGATTTAGTGGTTGGTGCCGACGGCACGCAGTCAACCGTCAGGCAGTTATTAGACCTTCCGATTGAAGTGAAAGATTATCAAGCGTTTGGCGTGATTGCCAAAATCGAAACGGAACAACACCCAAATGGTTGGGCGTTTGAACGTTTTACCGAGCAAGGCCCGGTTGCATTGTTGCCGATGAAGAACCATGACAGTAAGGCGGTCTGGGTGGTGCCGGCCGATGAGGTTGAACAGGTTAAAGCGCTCGATGACCAAGCTTTTATGCAGGCATTTTCTCAAAAAATGGGGGAGCGACTCGGGGCGTTTGTCAATGTCAGTGAGCGAGTGTTTTATCCGCTGACGGAAACCTATGTACCGACTTTTATCAAACCACGCGCGGTATTGATGGGGAATGCGTCTCATACCCAACACCCTGTCGCTGCTCAAGGGCTGAATTTGGGCATCAGTGATATCCAGGCTTTTTTGGAAAAGGTGGAAAATGCTACGGATTTAGGAGAATGGTCTCTATTGTCGGATTATGCCGACGAGCGTAAAGCGCACCATGAAAAAATTATGGGGCTGACGGATGGGTTGATTCAGCTCTTTCAGACAGAATCTCCTGTAGTTGGTCACCTGAGAGGGTTAGGGCTAATGGCGATGAATGCGATTCCATCTTTCAGAAAACGCTTTACCAAAATGACGATGGGGATGAAATGAATCCAAATGCACACTCAAAATCCATATTAGAGTCTAAGGTTTGGGATGTTGTGGTTGTGGGCGGTGGCATGGTCGGTGCGACGGTTGCATTAGGGCTGGCCAATAAGGGGTTTGACGTGTTGATGTTGGAACACCAGGCGCCTGATTTAAGTTGGGATGCCACTGTGCCGATGCAAACCCGGGTCAGTGCTTTAACGCGTGCCTCCGAAAATATCTTAAAAAATTTGGATGCCTGGAAAGGGGTGCAGAAACGCCGTTATCATGCTTTTACCGATATGCATGTTTGGGAATCCGCTTCGGCGGCAGAGGTACATTTTTCTTCAAAAGAGATTCAGGAACCCAATCTGGGGTATGTGGTTGAAAATCAGGTGATTCAATCTGCTCTGTGGGATGAGATTGTCGTCCATGACAAAATTGAAGTTGGCATTGGTTATGCGTTAACGAGGTTGGTGTTGCAGGCTGATCAAGCTTGTTTAGAACTGGATAATTCAATTGAATTAAAAACAAAGTTGGTCGTGGGCGCGGATGGTGCGTTTTCGAAAACACGTGAGATGGCCGGTATCGGTGTTGAAGAGCATGACTATGAGCAGTGCGCGGTGGTTGGGTGTGTTAAAACCAGCTTGCCCAATCAAGATACTTGCTGGCAACGTTATCAGTCAGATGGTCCTTTTGCCTATCTGGCTATGCAAGACCATTGGAGCTCAATAGCCTGGTATTTGCCGACGGAGAAAATGCAATGGGCATTATCTTTGTCTGATGAAATATTTGCCGACAAAATCACACAGGCCTCTGGAGAAAAGCTGGGGCAGGTAGTTGAGGTGGCGGATCGGACAGCCTTTCCGTTGGTCAGACGCCATGCGGAACAGTACGTGAGGTCGCATTTTGTATTGGTGGGTGATGCCGCTCATACCGTGCATCCGCAAGCCGGTCAGGGCGTGAATCTCGGCCTGTTGGATGCCGCCGCTTTAATTGAAACGGTCTCTCAAGCGCGTGAAAATTCTGACAAAGATTGGAGTCGTTTAAGTGTTCTGCGTCGATATGAACGTTGGCGCCGAGGCGATAATGTGATTGTACAACATTCAATGGAAGGTTTTGACTGGCTTTTCAAGCAGGATATACCGCTTAAAAATGAAATCCGTAAGCGCCTCTTACCCTTTGCGGATCAAGCAAAGCCCATTAAGAACTGGCTGATGAGTCAAGCCCTAAAAGGCCGGGAAGTCCTGCCGGAGTTAGCGCAATTATGAGTTTTAGTTTTAGAAGATCGAATATTAAAGCCTTGCTGGGTGTTGAAGGGGTTTCACCGGATGAGAACTCGCGAGCGATTAAGGTCGGCGCTTACCTATCTTATGCTGTGTTTTTAGCACTTCTGGTTGTTATTGTTCAATTGGTTCTGGACTACTCTGATACGCTTCAGGACAGTTTTTGGATTTCCGTTCTGGTCTGGGTTGTTTTTACACTGGAATTGGTCGTCAATCTTTGGCTGGTCGATGACCGAAAACGCTATATTCAACATAACTGGTTAAATGTTTTAATTATTATTTTCGTTTTCCCTTGGTTTAATTACGGTAGCGACTGGGCGGCTATTTTGCGGGGATTAAGGCTTGTTCTGTTCCTGAGAGTGGTGTTGGATGTTTTTGCAGATGTTGTCAATTTGCTGAAACAAAACAGTTTTGGCCTGGTGTTATCCGGCGCTTTCTTTTTTATTATTCTGGCGGGAGCCATCTTTTCAGTGATTGAAGAGGTCGATTTCACGGATGGCGTTTGGTATGCCTTGGTGACGATCACAACGGTCGGTTATGGCGATATGGTTCCGTTAACGGGTGAAGGTCGGCTGTTTGGTGGTGCGTTGATTATCATTGGTGTGATTTTGTTTTCATTGGTGATGGCCAATATTTCTGCTTTTTTGATTGGTTCGGAGCAGAAGGCAAGAGAAAAAGATATTTTGAGTCATGTTAAAAAAATGCAAGATCATTTGGATGTCCAAGCGGAGTTAAATGAAAAACGTTTGACAGAAATTTTGATAGAAATGTCAACGAAGGTGGATGATCTAGAAAAAAGAATGCAAGCCTTTCATGCCGAAAGGTTTGATAGCAGCTTGGGGCTTTTGGACAAAAGAGTTCGTTTGGAGAAAGAACAAATTCTGCAAAAAATGCGCCAAGAGAACGAAAGGATTTTGTCAGAATTAAGACGTACGGTGTCAAAGTTAGAGGGTGATAAGAAAACCTAATAAATTCATAAAGAAAAGTGCTTAAGTGTTTGTCGATATAAGCTTTATTGGGGGGTAGCCATAAAATTAACTTTGACATTTTTTAAGGATGGAACTATAGTCTAGTCACGATAGTTTTATAGACGAAAAGGCATTTTCATAATGGCTGATAGACGGCTTCAAGTATTTTACACAGTAGCAAAAGTATTAAGTTTTACTAAAGCAGCTGAAACACTTCATATGACGCAACCTGCGGTGACTTTTCAGGTTAAACAGTTAGAAGAGTTTTTTAACACTCGGCTATTTGACCGAACGCATAATAAAATTACCCTGACCGATGCGGGTAAGATTGTTTACGACTATGCGGAAAAGATACTGGATCACTATGAAAAGATGAATAGTGAGGTCAGGGAGTTGACGGGTGAAGTGACGGGTAGCTTGTTGATTGGCGCCAGTACGACGATTGCTGAATATATGTTGCCGAGTTTATTGGGTGCGTTCAAGAAACAATTTGAAGATGTGAATATTCGTCTTCAGGTTGGGAATACCGATGCGATTGTTGCGATGGTCGAAAATAATATGATTGACCTTGGTGTGGTTGAAGCGCCGGTTTATAACAAAAACCTAGAAGTGGAAGTGTGTCGTTTAGATGAGATGGTGTTGATTGTGCCGCATAATCATCCGCTTTCAAATCGTGACAAGATTTCCATCGAAGATATGCGTAAGTATCGTTATATCTCTCGAGAAGAAGGGTCGGGTTCCCGATCGGTTATTGATAATTACATTCGTGAGCAGGGTTTGAGCTACTCCGATTTGAATGTCGTGATGGAGTTGGGCAGCCCTGAAGCTGTCAAGATGGCAGTTGAATCAGATGTGGGTCTGGCTATTGTGTCGAGAACCACAATCTCTAAAGAATTAAAGCTTGGAACCTTGAAAGCGTTGCCATTAGATCCGCCATTGAATCGACCTTTTTCTCATGTGCGTCAAAAGCACAAGTTCCGCCATCGTGCGGTGGGTGAGTTGTTGGACTTTGCAGTTGATTACTGTAAAGAAAAAGCGGTTGAGCAAGGTTTTAAATTGCCAAGCGAGGAAGATATGCAAAAGTATACTTCTAAATAAGCGGCGGAAAATCGCCTTAATAAAAAGCCCTAAAAACAACCAGGCCTGGTTGTTTTTAGGGCTTTTTTGTTGATGTCGTTTATAAAAAATTAAAAGCGCTTGATTTCAATGATACCAAGCGCTATTTGGTTTATAAGGATTCAGAGGCAAACTCGGCTAGACGAGAACGCTCTCCTTGTCTGAGGGTAATGTGCGCGCTATGCGGCCAATTCTTAAACCGATCGACGATATAAGTCAGCCCAGTCGTGGTTTCTGTTAGATAGGGCGAGTCAATTTGACCAATGTTTCCTAAACAGACAATCTTAGTGCCTTCACCTGAACGCGTAATGAGGGTTTTCATTTGTTTCGGGGTTAAGTTTTGTGATTCATCGATAATAATGAATTTGTTTTGGAAGGTGCGCCCACGCATAAAATTGAGTGATTTGATCTTGATACGTTTGCTGAGAAGTTCCTGGGTGGATTCTTTTTCCCAGTCCGTAACGTGGCCATCCGATTGCGTTAAGACTTCCAGATTGTCCATTAAAGCACCCATCCAAGGCGTCATCTTTTCCTCTTCTGTTCCGGGAAGAAAACCAATGTCATCACCTATTGGAATGGTGGCTCTTGTCATAATAATTTCGTTGTAGATGCCTTCATCAAGGGTTTGTTCTAATGCGGCGGCTAAAGCCAACAAAGTTTTTCCTGTTCCGGCCGTCCCGAGTAGAGACACAAAATCTATGTTTGGATCCATCAAGAAATTTAAAGCGAGGTTTTGTTCTTGATTGCGAGCGGTGATGCCCCAGACACTGCGTTTTGATTGCTCAAAATTATGCATGTATTCTAAAGTGGCGATATGGTGCTCCACTTTACGGACAATGGCGCTAAACCCGGATTCATTTGTGCTGAGAAGGCATTGGTTGGGATACCAATGGTGTGTTTCATCCAATTCCAGTTCATAGAAGGTTTTGTTGTCTTCTTGCCAAGATTTCATTTTGCTGAAGTTTTCTTCAAAAAAATGTTCGGGTAGAACTTCCCAGCCACTGAAGAGTAAGTCGGCATCTTCTAATACCCGATCATTGTAGTAATCTTCTGAATGCAGACCGACAGTAGAGGATTTGATACGCATGTTGATGTCTTTCGTCACCAGAGTAACATTACGACTTGGGTATTGCAGTTTTAAGGCCAAACCGGTTTGAAGAATGTGGTTGTCAGCTTTGTGGCTTGGTAAGGTCTCTGGAAGTTGAGCGATCATGGGTTCGGTTTCAAAAAATAACTTCCCTAAATGCAGGTTTTCGCGTTCTTTGTTTGGGTGGATTCGCTCTAAATCCAGGCCTTCTTTAATTTCTTCAAAACCGGCATTGCTAATAATTTGATCAATCAAGCGGTTGGTTTCGCGAACGTTACGAGAAACTTCTGACATCCCTTTTTTGCCGGCATCCAGTTCTTCAAGAACGGTCATGGAAATGAAGATATCATGCTCTTCAAAGTTGAAAAGCGCCATCGGGTCGTGCATTAAAACGTTGGTATCAAGAATGAACAATCTTTTTGGGTTGTCAGTCATTTATAGCATCCTATGTTAATGCGGCTTGCGCCAGAATCTGGTTAGTTCTTTGCATGTCTTACGGCTTCGAAAACCTCTTTTACATGATCAGGAACTTTGACTTTTCGCCATTCCTGAATCAATTCCCCATCAGGGTTGATTAGAAAAGTGCTGCGCTCAATGCCCATATATTCCCGCCCATAATTTTTTTTGAGTTTGATGACGTCAAAAATGTTGCACAGAGTTTCATCCGGGTCTGAAATCAGCTCAAACGGGAAGTCGAACTTACTTTTGAAGTTTTCGTGCTTTTTGAGGGAATCTTTTGAGACACCGAAGATCATGGTGTTTTCAGATTTGAAGTCAGGGTAGGCCTGCGTGAAATCTTGTCCCTCGGTTGTGCATCCAGGGGTATCGTCTTTAGGGTAGAAATAAATAACGGTATAGTGTCCCGTTAAGTCATTTTCTGTGATGGTTTGTCCGTTGGTGGCTTCAAGTGAAAATGCAGGAATTTTTTGCCCGAGTTGTAGAGAGGTTGTTGTCATTTTGGCTCCTTTTTTAATCAGTATGCAAGGTTTAAATTAATTGTTCAATGAAAAGTTTATGAAAAAATATTTATCCTGCGGAAAGCGCGAATAAGCAAAATAATCGCTTGAAGAAAAGGGGGTTAAAAGGTAATATTACTCTTTTATTTTACATTCATTTTGTTGGAGAAAATCATCGTGTTTAGAGGGAGTATGGTGGCCTTGGTCACACCCATGATGGGGGACGAATCTGTGGATTTTGATGCGCTTGAAAGATTAATCGAGTTTCATATCAAATCCAAGACTAAAGCCATCGTTGCGATGGGAACAACAGGTGAATCAGCCACGTTAGGCTTTAAAGAGCATCGTGAAGTGGTTCGTTTTGTGGTGGAAAAAGCCGCAGGTCGTATTCCGGTCATTGCCGGAACCGGTGCGAATTCAACCACCGAAGCGATTGAATTGACACAATTTGCCAAAGAAGTGGGCGCAGATGCTTGCTTGCTGGTGACGCCTTACTACAATAAACCGACCCAGGAAGGGCTGTATCTTCATTATAAGAAGATTGCACAAACGGTTGATATTCCTCAAATTCTTTATAATGTGCCAGGTCGGACTGCGTGTGATTTGCTGCCGGAAACCATTGGACGTTTATCAACCATAAGCAATATCGTCGGCGTGAAAGAAGCTACCGGGGATGTTAGTCGTGTTGGTCAAATCAAAGAAATCGTTGATGAAGATTTTGACTTGTATACGGGCGATGATGCCACTGCAGTTGATTTTATTTTAGAAGGTGGGCATGGTGGGATTTCGGTTACCGCGAATGTGATGCCGGCATTAGTCTCTGAAGTGTATGATGAAGCGTTGGCCGGCAATGCAGAAAACGCAAGAATGATGGATGCACCTTTGACAGAACTGCATAAAAATTTATTCGTCGAGGCGAATCCGATTCCTGTGAAATGGGCGATGGCTGAAATGGGGCTAATGGGGGGAGCCATTCGGTTACCTTTAACGCCTTTATCTGATAAGTATCATGCCTTGGTGCGCCAAGCCTTACAAACTGCAGGAGCGTTATAATTTATGTTTCTGCAAACTAAGAAATCGTTTTTGAATGCTCGCGGTTCCGTTGTCATTATGACCGCAATCAGTTTCTCATTATTGATGACAGGCTGCTCTTCGACGCCTTCAGGTCAACAAAATGCGGATGGTGTGCTGGACTATGATGCAGACACTTCTTATCGAGATACGGATAAAAGTTTATCAAAAGATTTAGCGGTTCCGCCAAACTTATTCAAGCCTTCCAAACAACAAGATGACTTTGATATTGCCATTTCAAATACCGGGGCGTTAGAGGATAAGTATCGTTACGTTCCAACGTATCGTGCCGAGAATTTAGAGGTTAAATCCAATTTATCTGAACGCTGGCTGGAGATCAAAGGGATGTCGAGCGAAAAGGTTTGGCAAGGTGTCCAGTCGTTTTTGGTTTCTTTAGGAATGCCGATCCAAGAAGCGCGTAAAGACACCGGGTTTATTCGTACAGAGTTCGTTCCCCGTAAAGAGCTTGTGCCCTTGGATGACCAAGGTCCTTTGACAAAAATTCTGAACAGCTGGCGCCCAGAATTGGCAGATGGGATTTATGATCGATTGATTGCACAAGTTGAATATGATGCGAAACAGGAAGTGACTCGAGTTTATTTTCATCATTATATGGTCTCTGATCCGAGTGTCGCTGATTCTGAAGATGCGGCTGTCGTTGTGGATTCTGGCTGGAAGGTGAAACCTTATAATCCATTGATTGAAGCAGAAGCGCTGTATCAGTCGATGATTTTCTTTGGTGCATCACAAGGTGAGTCTTTGAAAGCAATTCAAATGACAGAGAACCAAATTAACGCGGAGCAAGAAGATTTAAGTAATGGGTTAAAGGTCAATGCTTCACCTGCCGAAACCTGGTCTTATCTGAAAGCGATGTTGTATCGTGCCGGCTGGTTTTATGAGCATGTCAAACCGACCACCAAAGAAGTTTGGGTTCTTGTTCCGGAAGCCGCTCGAAAAGAAAACAGTTTAGGATCAAAATTGGCTTTTTGGCGAAGTGACGATGAAGCCGAAAAATATATTCCAAAGCGCATTAAGTTTACAGTTGAAGCACTTAACGAACAGACGCCTGAAAGTTCAAATGGCAGTTTGTTAAAAGTGGAAACGGCAGAAACATCAGAGCCTTTAACATCCGAAAAGCGCCGTTATATTTTTGAATCTTTAGGGTTGCTGGCAAAGTAAACCCCGTTCATCTCAAATCATTTACTATTCACCCTTGGTCGTATGCCGAGGGTTTTTTGTATAAGGAAAAACTATGCAAATTATCTGGGGAAATTCGGCTCATTCTGAGTATCGTTTAAACCAACTTTTAAATAAGCTCTCGAAAGTAGGGCGTATTTCTAGCTTGAAATCACAATTTATTTATGCTGTTGAGCTGAATGAAGGGGCGCAGGCGTTAACTGCCGCCGACTTGAAAAAGCTTGGTGTGTTACTAAATGATACGAAAAATGATCTGACGTCTGACTTAAAAGGGATGGCGTGTATTGTGACGCCTCGTTTAGGCACGATTTCTCCCTGGGCGTCTAAAGCAACTGATATCACCCATACTTGTGGAATTGAGTCGATTCATCGGGTTGAAAGGGGGGTTGTGTATTTTCTAGAGGGCGTGGCCTCGGAAGATCGTGCTGAGATGGAAGCGGTATTGTTTGACCGTATGGTGGAGCAGGTTTTTCATTCCTTGGATGATTTAAAAGGTTTGTTCTCTCACCAGTCGCCTAAAGCATATCAAACGGTTGATGTTCTAAATGGCGGTGCTGAAGCCCTTCAAAAAGCAAATGCTGAGTTGGGACTGGCCTTATCCGAAGATGAAGTTGATTATTTGGTTTCGGCTTTTAAGGGGTTGGAGCGTAACCCGGTCGATGCCGAGTTGATGATGTTTGCCCAAGCCAATTCAGAGCATTGCCGTCATAAAATCTTTAATGCAGACTGGACAATAGATGGTGCTGACAAACCGTACTCCTTGTTTGGTATGATTCGAAATACCTATCAGAAGAATCCTCAAGGTGTGTTATCCGCTTATAGCGATAATGCGGCTGTGGTGGAAGGATCTAAAGCCACCCGTTTTTTCCCGCATCCAAAAACTCGACAGTATCAATACAGTGAAGAAAACGTCCACTTTCAAATTAAAGTGGAAACGCATAACCATCCAACAGCCATTTCTCCTTGGTCTGGTGCGGCAACCGGATCTGGTGGTGAAATTCGAGATGAGGGGGCAACCGGAAGAGGCTCTAAACCCAAATCAGGTTTAACGGGCTTTACTGTTTCTAACTTAAACATTCCTGGTTTTGAACAGCCTTGGGAATCAGTATATGGAAAGCCGTCTCGAATTGTCAGCCCGCTTGACATTATGATTGAAGGTCCCTTAGGTGCCGCAGGCTTTAACAATGAATTTGGTCGTCCTGCCATCAATGGCTATTTCCGTACTTATGAAAATGCACTGATTACGCATGATGGAGAAGAAATCCGTGGGTATCACAAGCCGATTATGTTGGCCGGTGGTCTGGGGAGTATTCGTGAACAGCATATTCAAAAGAACGATATTCCGGTCGGAGCCAAGCTGGTTGTATTAGGCGGGCCAGCGATGTTAATTGGTTTGGGCGGTGGTGCCGCGTCATCGGTCGACAGTGGTGCAGGTTCCGAAACGTTAGACTTTGCGTCTGTTCAGCGTGAGAACCCAGAAATGGAACGCCGTGCTCAAGAAGTCATTGACCGTTGTACTTATTTAGGTGACCAGTCTCCTATTGCATCGATTCATGATGTGGGTGCAGGGGGCTTGTCGAATGCTTTTCCGGAGTTGGTGAATGATGCCGGGCGGGGTGCGAAGTTTCAGTTGCGTGATATTCCCAATGATGAACCGGGCATGTCACCAATGGAAATCTGGTGTAATGAATCGCAAGAGCGTTACGTCATTGCAATTTACCCAGATCAAATTGGACAGTTTGAAGCCATCTGTCAACGTGAAAGATGTTTGTATGCGATTGTCGGTGAAGCCACCGAAGAACAGACGTTGGTGGTTAACGACACGGTGTTCGATAACAATCCGGTTGATATGCCGTTGAATGTCTTGCTGGGTAAACCGCCTAAAATGCATCGTACCGTCGAATCCCGTTTGATTCCTCAGCCAGGGTTCGAACCTGCGGTATTGGATTTTAATGATGTGACAGAGCGTTTATTGAAATTGCCGACGATTGCATGTAAAAACTTTTTAATCACCATTGGAGATCGTAGTATCACAGGAATGGTGACGCGCGATCAAATGGTCGGGCCCTGGCAAGTACCGGTAGCGAATGCCGGGGTGACCTGTTCTGATTATCAAGGCTATACCGGAGAAGCGATGGCGACAGGTGAACGACCTCCTGTGGCGTTGATTAATCCGAAGGCTTCCGCGCGTTTATCGATTGCCGAAGCGATTACCAATATTGCTTGTGCCAAGATTGAAAAAATGAGTGATATTAAAATTTCGGCAAACTGGATGGCGGCAGCCGGTCATCCGGGAGAAGATTCGGCTTTGTATGATGCGGTTGAAACCGTTGGGCTGGAGCTTTGTCCTGCGCTCGGTATAGCCGTTCCTGTTGGAAAAGATTCCATGTCGATGAAGACCGTCTGGCAAGACGGCAATGAATCAAAATCGGTGACTTCTCCTGTATCTTTGAATATCACCACCTTTGCGCCAGTGCAAGATGTTCGTAAAACGATTACCCCGCAATTGAGAACGGATTTGGGAGAGACGGTTTTATTAGCGATCGACTTAAGTCGCGGACAGAATCGTTTAGGTGGGAGCTGTTTGGCTCAAGTTTATAATCAAGTGGGGGATGTGTCGGCAGATTTGGATTCGGCGGATGACTTATTGAATCTCTTTAATTTTGTTCAGGCATTAATGGCCGATGATTTAGTATTGGCTTATCATGATCGTGCCGATGGTGGTTTCTTGGTTACATTATTGGAAATGGCATTTGCAGGACATTGTGGTTTGACATTAGATACCACCGCTTTAGGAGATGAAGCCGTTTCTGCTTTGTGTTCAGAAGAAGTCGGTGTGGTGGTTCAAGTGAAAGCTGACGATCAAGCCGCTATAGAAGCACTGCTGGATTCTTATCGTTTAGCGGATACGGCTCATTGGGTTGGTTCACCGTCTGATACGGATCAGATTGAAATAACGGCGCACGGTAAAACTTTATTGAAAGGCGCTCGTAAAACCTACCAGGCCTGGTGGTCTGAAACAAGTTACCGTATGCAGTCTCTCAGAGACAATGAGGCCTGTGCCAAGCAAGAGTTCGATGCGATTCAGCAAGACGCTAATACGCATATCCAGCCAGTGGTGACCTTTGATCAAAATGAAGATATTACCGCTGAATTTTCACGTTCAAATCGCCCGAAGGTTGCTATTTTACGTGAACAAGGGGTCAATGGTCAGCAAGAGATGGCCGCTGCTTTTGATCGTGCAGGTTTTGAAGCGGTTGATGTGCATATGTCGGATGTCCTTTCGGGTGAGGTTTCATTTGATGACTACCGAGGGCTAGTGGCTTGTGGTGGGTTTTCTTATGGAGATGTGTTGGGTGCCGGACGAGGTTGGGCAAACTCAATTTTGTTTAACAACACCGCACGTCAAACCTTTGAAGGGTTTTTTAATCGAGACGATACCTTTACGTTAGGGGTTTGTAATGGTTGTCAGATGTTGTCAAACTTAAAAGAAATTATCCCCGGTGCAGAAACTTGGCCGAAATTTGTTCGCAACCAGTCTGAGCAATTTGAAGCCCGTTTTTCTCTGGTAGAGATTCAAGAGTCGCCTTCCATTCTGTTAAAAGGAATGGCAGGGACGCGAGTTCCGGTTGCCGTGGCTCACGGCGAAGGGCGCATGGATTTTGGCCAGCGTTCTGCACAGGATGTTGATGGCCTAGTCGGTATCCGTTATGTGGATTCTGCAGGCAATCCAACCGAAGCCTATCCGTTTAATCCGAATGGATCGGAAGCCGGTATGACCGGATTAACGACAACCGATGGTCGTGTTACCATTATGATGCCGCACCCGGAACGTGTTTTTAGAACCGTACAGAACTCTTGGCACCCGGATGACTGGTTAGAGGATGCACCTTGGATGCGTTTATTCCGTAATGCCCGTAAATGGGTGGGGTGATTGTTTAACTTATTGATAATAAATAAAAAAGCCTATTGGATTAAATAGCTGAGTTAGCGTTAGCATAAGTGGTTTTTATAACGTATAAATAAAATTATTTTTGTGATAACTTTAGTTTATTTGACTTTTTATAGGCCTTTCTTTACTGTAGTACAACTTTATTTTTCGACCTTGTTTCAAGTCGTAGGCTTGAAACGGCTTTTTTAAATTTCAAACGGAGTAGGGCACTATGTCTTTAAATCGTCGTGAATTTCTTCATGTAATGTCTATGGCTGCAGCAGCCGGTATGCTACCTGGCACAGCCAGCGCTATGTCTTTAAGCCCAGATCACAAAGGTGCGCCAGCATCAATGGATATGTATAACTTACCCATGAAAGGGAAAGTTCGTTTATTACATATTACAGACACACACGCTCAGTTAAAGCCGATCTACTTCCGTGAACCTAACGTTAACTTAGGTACTGGACCTGCATATGGTAAATTGCCACATGTTGTAGGGCACAAACTATTAAAAAAATTAAACATCAAAGAAAACACGCCTTTAGCGCATGCTTTTACCTACCTAAACTTCCAGGATGCCTCTGATCAATACGGTAAAGTGGGTGGGTTTGCTCACCTTAAAACACTGCTGGACAAGTTGCGTGAGTCTGCAGGTGGTCGTGAAAATACATTGTTAATGGACGGTGGTGACCTTTGGCACGGTTCAGGGACAGCACTTTGGACACGCGGTGCAGATATGGTTGAAGCGTCAAACCTAATCGGTGTTGATGTGATGACCGGTCACTGGGAATTTACTTATAAAGAACATGAAGTCTTAACAAACCTAAATAACTTTAAAGGTGAATTCTTAGCGCAGAACGTTCGTGTTAAAGAAGATTCCTTATTCGGTGATGCTTACCGTGATATGGTTGAACTTCATAACGGTACGGGTCTGTATGATGAAGATGAAGGGCGTGCATTTAAGCCTTACACCATCAAAATCATCAATGGCGAACGTATCGCGATTGTTGGTCAAGCTTTCCCACGTACTGCGAATGCCAACCCTCAGGAGAACTTCCCTGATTGGTCATTCGGTCTTCGTGAAGATGCTTTACAAGAAACCGTTAACGAAATTCGTGAAACGAAAAAAGTGGCAGCGATTGTGATGATCTCGCATAACGGGATGGACGTTGACTTGAAAATGGCTTCACGTATCAACGGTATCGATGCCATCTTCGGTGGTCACACTCACGATGGTATTCCAAAAACAACACCAATTAAAACACCTGAAGGTGGTGTTTGTCACGTAACGAACGCGGGTTCTAACGGTAAGTTCGTGGGTTGCATGGATTTAGATATTCAAAACGGTAAGCTACGTGGTGTGAACTACAACTTGCTGCCTGTTTTCTCTAACATTTTGCCAGCAGATGAAACCGTTCAAACATTCATCGATCACCTATATACGAAAGTGTATGACAAGTCGATTGTTGAGTCTCGTGATCCTTCTCGCGCATACAACAAGGATCGTCTAGGAAAAACATATGGCGATATCCTAAGCGAAGAATTGGCGGTTGCAGAAGATACCCTGTATCGTCGTGGTAACTTCATGGGAACGTGGGATCAAATTCTTGTAAACTCTCTACGTGAAGAACATGATTCGCAAATCGCGATGTCTGCCGGTGTTCGTTGGGGAACATCTATTCTAGCGGGTGAAATGATCACCATGGAACGAGTCATGGATGAAACATCAATGACTTATGGTGAAACGTATAAGTCTGAAATCACGGGCGCTCAAATGAAAGATATCCTTGAAGGTATCTGTGAAAACCTATTCCAAAAAGATCCATACCTGCAATCAGGTGGAGACATGGTTCGCCTAGGGGGTATGGATTACACTTGTGAACCAAACGGTTCATTTGGTAGTCGTATTTCTGATATGCGTTTAGATGATGGTACGCCGCTTGAAGCAAATAAAACATACTCTGTTGCAGGTTGGGCGCAAGTTGAATCTGTAGGTGATGGCCGTTTAATGTGGGATGTTGCGGCAGATTATCTTCGTAGCCAAAAAAATGGCATGAAGCTTAAGAAAGTAAACCATCCTAAGTTGAAAGGTGTTAAGGGTAATCCGGGTATCGAAGACTACCCTGGTGAAATGGCTTAATCTTTCAAGATAAGTGATTAAATAAAAAACCCGCTTAGGCGGGTTTTTTATTGTCTGTCACTCTTGAATCAGGGTGTTTCTGGATGAAAAAAACCACCAGGCCTGGTGGTTTTTTGTAGAAACCTCTCTAGAACATCATGAGTTTTCTGGGGCTTTGTTTTGTTCGATTGTCGTATCTGCTTTGTTTAAATAAGTTTTCAATGCACTCGATTTGCTGCGGATATGAAAGGTCAGTTTCGCCACATCATCAAAGTGTTTTGCAAAGTGCAATGTCATCCCTTCTTTTAAATAATCCGGTAACTCATTATAATCCTTGCGATTTTCATCCGGTAAAATCAGCTCCTTGATGCCGACCCGTCGCGCGGCAATGACTTTTTCACGAATGCCTCCTACCGGCAAGACTTGTCCCGTTAAGCTAAGCTCGCCTGTCATGGCTAAAGGTTTTTTAATCGCCTCATTGCGAGCCAGGGATAATAAAGCTGTAGCCATGGTTACACCGGCGCTTGGACCATCTTTCGGTGTGGCACCATCCGGCACATGCAAATGAACAAAAGCTTTGTCGAAAAATTCAGGATCCGCTTTATATTTATCCAGATTTGACGCGATGTAACTGTAAGCAATGCTGGCTGATTCTTGCATGACATCACCCAGTTGACCCGATAGCTTGAAGCCCCTGTTTAGGGTGTGAACTCGACTGGCTTCAATGGTCAGAGTTGCCCCCCCCATTGACGTCCAAGCCAAACCGGTCACCGTTCCCATTTGTTGATTGGTTTTTTCAGGTGTGAAACGCGGTTGCCCGAGCATGTCTTCCAAATCATTGACATGTAAGGTGGTTTGCTTTATTTCATCATTCGCAAACTTGATTGCCAGCTTACGAATCAGTTTTGCCAATTGTTTTTTTAGATTTCGAACGCCTGCCTCACGGGCATAACCTTCGATTACATGGCGAATCGTGGCCGGTGTGATTTGAATTTGTTTTTTATTTAATCCGGCATCTTCCAATAAAGACGGCCATAAATGATGTTTGGCAATCTGAATTTTCTCTTCTGTGATATAACCCGATAAGCGAATGACTTCCATTCGATCCAGTAATGGCCCGGGAATGCTGTCTAACGTATTGGCTGTACAAACGAACAAGGTCTTGGATAAGTCAAAACGAATATCCATATAATGATCCATAAACTCTGAGTTCTGTTCGGGGTCGAGCACTTCTAACAGTGCCGAAGCCGGGTCTCCTTGGTAGGAAGAGCCTATCTTATCGATTTCATCCAGCATAATGACCGGGTTGGCGGTTTCACAATCCTTCAAAGCTTGTACGAATTTGCCGGGCATCGCACCAATGTAAGTTCGACGATGTCCTTTGATTTCTGCTTCATCTCGCATACCGCCCACAGAAAAACGATAAAATTTGCGCCCCAAGGTATCGGCAATCGATCGACCGATAGAAGTTTTTCCCACGCCCGGAGGCCCGACAAGGCAGATAATGGAACCTGAAATCTCACCCTTTAAAGCACCAACGGCTAAAAACTCCAGAATACGGTCTTTGACATCATCCAGACCATCGTGTCCTTTATTCAGAATTTTGCGAGCACGCTTAAGGTCGAGTTTATCCTCGCTGTATTTGCCCCAAGGCAGTTGAGTCAACCAGTCCAGCCAGTTTCTAGCCACGCCATATTCAGGAGATTGGGGGTCCAGCATATTGATTTTCCCAAGTTCTTCTTCGGCTTTTTTAGTCGCTTCTTCTGACAGCTCAAGCTTGTCTAACCGCTCTTGGAATAAGTCGGCATCCGCGGTACGATCATCTTTGACCATGCCCAGCTCTTTTTGAATCTCTTTAAGTTGTTGGTGTAGAAAGAACTCTCTTTGCTGTTGACTCAGGTTTTCTTCCACGCGCTCACGAATATTAAATTGCAGTTTGGTGACTTCAATTTCATGTTTGAATAAAGAGAGTACTTTTTCCAAACGCTCGCTTAAATCCAACGTATCCAGTAAATCTTGCAGTTTTTCGTTACTGGCGGCGGTCAAGCTGGCTGCAAAATCCGCTAAGTGCTGAGAATCAGATGCACTGTAACGGTTTAAGAAATATTTCAATTCCTCACTGTAGAGTGGGTTGAGCGGCAGTAGTTCCTTAAAGGCATTCATGATCGCCAGGCCATACGCTTTAAATTCTTTCGGGCTGCCATTGCGAATATCGTTCGGGTAATTAACTCTGGCGCGAAATGGTGCGGAGCTACTCAACCAGTCAGTGATTTGAAAACGACAGACACCTTCTGCAATCAGTTGAATATAATCCTCTTTAATTTTGGGCTCATGGATACGAATTAACGTGCCTGTCTTGGCAAAATCTTTTGGTTTCGCTTTATGGTGGTCTTCAGCTTCCACATAAATGATCCCGATATAGTGGATTTTTTCATCGATCACTTTCTTGATGGTTTTGGACCAAGAATTCTTATCTAGAATAATAGGGAGTGTCTGTCCTGGAAAGAAAGGACGTTCTTTAACCGGTAACAGATATAAAAAATCGGGTTTGGAACTGTTTGCCGTGACCAATTGGGTCATGGTTGACTCCGTTCCAGATGGATCGTTAGCAATATGTTCACCATCGATTGCTTCACTATTTTGGTTTGACTCGCTCGATTCAAATTCAGACGTATTGTCTACAAACTCACTAAATTCGATTTCTTCTTCATGCATAGAATCGTCCATTTCCGTTTCAAGTTCTTGAATTTCTAAGGTTTCTAAATCAGTTGAGTCATTATGTTGTGTCATGTGCGCGATCTTTTTTATTTCAGTGTAGTTTTAATGGGGGGGAAAGCTGTAAATTCAAGGGAAAAGGCGGATAAATTTTGAAAATTTCATTGGAAATTTTAGAATTGTAAAAAACAGCTTTGGTTCTTTGTTTTCCAGTAATGCAGTATGATATGCACAATTCAAAAAGAATAGCAGAAAAAGAAGGTAAAAAACATAATGAAAGAGATCAAAGTAGGATTTGTCACTGTTTCCGACCGAGCAAGCCGTGGAGAGTATGAAGACTTAGGCGGACCCGCCATGCAAGAATGGATTGGCAAGGCATTGGCCTGTGAATGGCAACCTGTTGCGAAAGTGATTGAAGACGAACAAACTCTGATTGAACAAACCTTGAAAGATTTGGCGGATAAAGAACAGTGCGATTTGATTTTAACCACGGGGGGGACAGGACCTGCCAAGAGAGATGTGACCCCCGAAGCGACGGCAATGGTTTGTGATAAAATCCTTGATGGGTTTGCCGAGCAAATGCGAGCGGTTTCTTTGCAATATGTGCCGACAGCCATCTTGTCTCGACAAATCGCCGGGACACGTGGTGCCAGTTTGATTATTAACTTACCCGGCAAACCTTCCGCCATTAGTGAATGTTTAGAGGCGGTTTTCCCCGCAGTGCCTTATTGCATTGATTTGATTGAAGGGGCATATTTGGAAACCGATGACAATTTTGTCAAAGCCTTTCGCCCGAAACACGCCAAGAAACCGAATTAAATTGAACTGTTGATAAGCATAAAAAAAAGAGAGATCTGCATGACAAATTTTAACTACCAATATGAACACCTGGAAACGGTGAGGGACTTTGTCAGATGGGGTGGAACCTTGTTTCAAAAGGCAGGCCTCTCTTTTGGTCATGGAACGGATAATGCATTTGATGATGCTCGAGTGTTGGTTTTTTATGCTTTAAGGCTGCCATGGGATATTCCAGAAACTTATTTATTGTCCCGTTTGACGATTACTGAAAAGCGAGAAGTCACGGATCTATTCCGCCAGCGAATCGAAAGCCGTAAACCCACTCCCTATCTAACCGGTGAAGCTTGGTTTGCGGGGATTAAATTTAAAGTTTCCGAAGCGACGTTGGTACCGCGCTCTCCAATTGCGGAATTGATTGCTCAAGAATATCGTCCTTGGGTTGAGCCCGAGTCGGTTCATCGTATTTTAGACCTTTGTACTGGCAGTGGTTGTATTGGCTTGGCCAGTTTGCAAGCTTGCCCGAATGCCTCGGTCGATTTAGTGGATATTTCTCCGGAAGCACTGGAAGTAGCGCAACAGAATATCGACATGTATCACTTGAATGAAGTTGCGACTGTAATTCAATCGGATTTATTTTCAGCATTAAACGCTCGGAAGTATGACTTAATTGTTTCTAACCCGCCTTATGTCGATGCGATTGAGATGGAAGCTTTGCCAGAAGAGTTTCATCAAGAGCCGCGTTTAGGATTGGAAGCGGGCCAAGATGGTTTGGATTTGGTTCGACGCATTCTTGCCGAAGCCTCAGCGCATTTAACCGATGAAGGTACTTTGATTGTGGAAGTAGGGGTGTCTCAATTTTATTTGGAGCAAGCTTATCCTGAATTGCCATTTTATTGGTTTGATTTCGAACACGGTGGAGAAGGCGTATTTGCCATTCAGAAATCTGAATTGGATGTGTTTCAAGACCTGTTAAATCAACGGGTACAGCCTTAATTTTGGGCTGATTTTTTAAAAACCTATTGAAGATTGAAATAATTGGTTAATTATTTGCTTAAGGGGTCTTATTGGAAACTTGCTGTCAAAAAAACGCTAATTTTAAGGAAGATAAATGAAGAAACGGTTTAGCTTTATTTTTATTTTACTGATCGCTTTGCCTTTTTATTCTGCAAATAATCTGGCTGCACCTCTGATTGATCTAGGTGCCGAAGCAAAAAAACTACAGCAGAAGTCGACAACGAATATATCTGCGACCACAGAAAAAGATCAAGTCGCTAAACAAGACGACTCTAAAAAAGCCTCTAAAGAAAAGACTCAACCAAAACCAAAAAAACCACCACATTGGGGGTATTTCGGTAAAGAGGGTCCCAACTATTGGGGGGAGCTTGCGCCTGAGTTTGCAACCTGTAAAACCGGTAAAAACCAATCTCCAATCAACTTAAAACAACAAAAAGCGGTCGGAACCACGAGTTTGCCTGGCTTTGATGTCTATTATCGTGAAACGGCATTGAAGCTGGTGAATAATGGTCATACGCTACAAGTGAATATTCCTTTAGGCAGTTATATTAAAATTAATGGCCATCGTTATGAGTTGTTGCAATATCATTTCCATACGCCTTCTGAGCATCAACGGGATGGCTTTAATTACCCGATGGAAATGCACTTGGTGCATAAAGATGGAGACGGAAATATTGCAGTGATTGCAATCTTATTCCAGGAAGGGGAAGAGAATGAGACGTTAGCGGAGCTAATGTCATTCTTACCTCAGAAATTAAAGCAACAAGAGATTCATGAATCGGTCAAAATTCACCCGGCAAAATTTTTCCCGGCAGATAAAAAGTTTTATAAATACAGCGGATCTTTGACCACGCCGCCTTGCTCAGAAGGCGTTTACTGGATGGTGTTTAAACAGCCGATTCAGGCATCGGTGACTCAATTAGAGAAGATGCATGAATATTTAGGCTCTAACGCCCGACCCGTTCAGGGGCAGAATGCCAGAACTCTGTTGAAGTCGTGGCCGGATCGTAATCAAGAAAACCCAGTTTATGAATTTTATTAACAAAGCCGTCCTTTTTGCATGAAAGGGCGACTTCGTTAATTGTCACAAATGACCAGGCCTGGCTGTTTTAATAGGCTTTTCCTACCTATGGCATTTAAAATCTTTCTGTTACAATGAATTAACATCATTATCTTAAGAGCTAAAAGAAGCATGAAAGCCATTCTGTCACGCTGGAAATCCCTCAAAACTTTTTATAAAATCGTGATTTTAACCACACTGCTGGTTGCGCTTTTCTTATTGTTTTTACCCCTCATGCTTAAAAAAACGATTGAGTATGCACTTGTACAACAAGGTGCGGAATCCGCTCAGGTAGAAAAAGTTATTGTTAATCCTTTCAGTGGACGTTTGGAGTTGTTCAATGTCACGGTGTCAACTGAACAGAAGCAACAACTTAACTTGGGACATCTAAAGGTCAACTTAGCCTGGCTGGATTTATTACAAAAACATATAAACCTACAAACGTTAGAAGTGCTTGATACGACCTTGTTTTTGGTTTATCACCCGAATGAATATGTACGGGTGGGCGGGATAACGTTTCCTTTAAATAGCAAACAGCCTGTGACAACACCTGAAATATTGGAAGAAGAACACGCATTATGGGGGCTCGGTGTTCAGAACCTAGTGTTGCAAAATACGACGTTGAATCTTAAAACGCCTGAAATTGATAAAACCATTCAGTTTGATAAGGTGTCCGTATCCAAAGCGGTAAACTGGAAACCAGAGACTTATTCAAAACTTGGTTTTCAAATTCAAGATGGTGATGGGGTTTTAACGGGAGATTTAGAGACAAAGTTTTTTTCTGATATGCAAATTATCAAGGGTCAAGTCCAAATCAATGACTTTGATTTACATCCTTATCAAGGGTATATGCCAAAAACGTGGGAAGTTGTTTCAGGAATCGTTTCTGGTGAGTTGGATGTGGAGTTACGCAATCATTTTGGTGAAATCGATGTGCAACAGACAGGGAAAATCGGTATACGCGATTTCAATTTGCAACAACAGGGGCTCAAAATCGTATCAAAAGCAATCGATTGGGATGGAAAACTGTCTTTTGAAAATCATAAGCAGGATTATGTGTTGGGAGCCGATGGACAGTGGCAACTGGCACAGTTTGTTTTGACACAACCTCAACAAACCGTTCAATTAGATGATTTGAAGTGGTTAGGGCAAGTCAAGGTTAAACAGTCTGCGAAGAACATAAGCGTTGAAACGCAAAACCAGTTGATGGTTTCTCAACCCAGATTGAATAAAGAAAATTTAACGGCGGCAGTTAAAACGCTTTTCTGGAAAGGTCCTCTTGTCTATACAGAAGCGAATGCCAAAATGTCTGAAAAAACGCCTAGAATTGAATTAGCGGACACACAGCTGGCGTTACAAAAGATGTCAGTTGATTTGGCAGAGATGCATGTAAGCAGTGATTTAATTCAGTGGCAAGGAAATATCAATGTTCAGCCGGATGCACAAGCCCCTGCCAGTTTGATAGGCCAGATTGGAAGCACGAATGTAATCGTGACGAATGCGGCGTTAAAAAATACTCTCCTGCGGTTGGCGCAATTTAAATCGAATATGCAGTTTACATCTCCTCAAACCTTTCAATTTCAAAAAATGTCATTGACAGGTGTTGGGATTGGACAATCCGCTGCCAATGATTCTCCTTTTTTAAAAATCGGAGGACTGGATGTCTCAACACTGGTTATTGATAACACGGAACGCCGTGACAAAACCCAGCTGGGTAAGGTGACCGTGCATAATATTGATACTCATTTAACGCTAAACAAGCAGCATGAGTTCGAAGAAATACAAGGTCTTATGAAGGCAATGAATATGAATATTGCGGCTTCTAAAGATAATGCAACTACCGATACGACCGCTGCCTCAGCAGAAGCTGCGTCCAGTGAACCCAAGCAATCTGTCCTGAAACTGGAGCAGCTTTCTCTTAAAGGTCAAAATAAGGTTGTGTTTGAAACACAAGGTTTGAGTTCAAAAATCAAGCAAACCATTCATCTGACTCAGCTCGAACTGGGAATGTTGAATTCTGCAACGCCTTCTGCAGAAACCCCCGTGACTCTTAAAGCAACACTCGGAAAGTATTCAAAAGTCGAACTCCAAGGCAAGATTCGACCTTTTACGCCTAAAATAAATACAGATCTGACTTTTAACGTTAAAGAATTGGATTTGTATACCTTTTCTCCTTTGATTAAAGAGACTTTAGGGTATCGAATCCAAAGCGGCGCTTTAACTTTAGGGTCTCAGATTCATATTAAAGAGGATATTCTCAAATCTAAAAATCACGTCATCTTGAAAGGGTTTGAGCTGGAGAAAAGGGTAGAAGAAAGTGCTTCTACAACAGGCTCTAACGGGCAAGATGGTCAAAGCAGCGTGTCGCTCACAGGAAGTTCGGCCAGTCTGGCATTAAACTTACTACGTGATAATCAGGGCAAAATCGAGCTGGATATCCCCGTTGAAGGGGATTTGTCTGATCCAAGCTTTCGCTTAAATAAAGTGATACAAGTGGCAGTGCTTAATGCCTTGCAAAGTGGATCAAAAGCAATGTTGATCATGACGCTTCAGCCTTATGGCGCGATTTATTTGGCGGCAGAATATGCTTTTAAGCAAGCCGGTGCAATGACGTTACAACCGATATCATATGAAGTCGGTTTAAATAAAATCAAACCGGGAATGGCAGAATATTTGCAGAAAATTGTTGCACTGCTGGAAGACAAAAAACAGGTTACTTTGAAAGTTTGTGGTTTTTACAATCAACAGGATCGAAATTATTGGATTCAGAAAGGTCTGAAAGATCAAGTACTCCAAGATAAGCTTTATACTTTAGCTCAGACTCGCCAAAATCAAGTTAAGGACTGGTTGGTCGATCAAGGAAAAATTGATTCAGATCGGTTGACCACGTGTCATCCGTCGTTTAAGAATTTGCCGGAAACGGGTGTCTTGCTATCAATGTAGCATTCTTAAAAAGTTGAATGAAACCTAGCCGTGGAGCTTTCATGTTAAGCAGAGAAGATTTAATTTCCAAACCGATTGTTTTAAACCAAGGTGATGCAGCGGATAAACGTGCTGAAATCAAAGCGTATTTTAATGTCACTTACGATGCTTATGAAGCCTTGTTTGAAACGCTGGCAACCGATGATGCTTTTTATGAAAGACCCTGCAAACTCCGTCATCCTTTGATTTTCTATTTCGGTCATACGGCGACTTTTTTTGTGAATAAACTGTTGTTAGCGAAGTTGTTACCAAATCGAATTAACTCAGAAATTGAATCGATGTGTGCCATTGGTGTGGATGAAATGTCCTGGGATGACCTGGATGAAACCCATTATGATTGGCCGAGCGTGGAATCGGTTCGCGCTTATCGAAATCAGGTGCGTGATGCGGTCAACCAATTGATCGATACCGTTGAATTCAGTCTGCCGATTGATTGGAACAGTGAAATGTGGCCGATTATGATGGGGATTGAACATGAACGTATTCATTTGGAAACGTCATCGGTGTTGATTCGCCAATTGCCCATTCAATCTGTGCAACCTCATGCCTTGTTCCCTATCTGTCCCGAGAGCAATGACGCCCCTGAGAACATTTTGTTTGAAGTGCCCGCCGGCGAGGTACATATTGATCACCATGATCCTGCTAAGACTTATGGCTGGGATAATGAATATGGAGAACACCATGCAGAAGTGATGCCGTTTAAAGCGGCTACTTTTTTGGTCTCTAATCATGAGTTTTTGGCATTTGTGGAAGCGGGCGGTTATGACAATCCAGAATATTGGGATGAAGAGGGAAATCGCTGGCGACAATTCACGCCGAATAAGCACCCAACTTTCTGGATAAAGAAAGGTGAGGATTGGTGGTTACGTTGTATGACCGAAGAAATCCCCATGCCTTGGGATTGGCCGGTTGAAGTCAATTATTTGGAAGCGCACGCCTTTTGTAACTGGAAAGGGCATGAAACAAGTCGTCCGATTCGACTGCCTAGCGAAGATGAATACTTGCGGTTGCGAGATTATACCAATGCGCTTGAACATCAAGCTGAGGCGAATATAAATTTACAACAATATGCCTCATCAACCCCTGTTAACCAATTTGAAACGGGTGATTTCTTTGATGTGATCGGGAATGTCTGGCAATGGACGCAAACCCCGATTTATCCTTATGAAGGGTTTAAGGTGCATCCGTTATATGATGATTTCACGACACCAACCTTTGACAATCAGCATAATTTATTTACAGGTGGCTGTTGGATTTCGACCGGAAATGAAATTAACGGGCATTCTCGTTATGCCTTTCGGCGCCATTTCTTTCAGCATGCCGGATTTCGGTATATTGAATCGGCTGAGAAAGTGCAAACGCACTTTTCTACATATGAAACGGATGCTTTGGTGTCGCAATATTGCGAATTCCATTATGGGGAAGAGCATTTTGGCGTGCAAAATTTTGCCCAGGCCTATGCCGAATTGGCAATTCAAACGATTCAATCAGATACCGATTTTGCTGGCCGACATGACCTGAGTGTTTTGGAGGTTGGATGTTCAGTCGGGCGTGCAAGTTTTGAACTGGCACATTATTTTGCACAGGTGACGGGCTTGGATTTTTCGGCGCGCTTCATTCAAGTGGCGAACCAGTTAAAAGAAACAGGTTCGGTGCTTTACACCTTGCCAATGGAAGGTGAGATTGTCGATTTCAAGGAACAGACATTGGCCGATTTAGGGCTGGCAGCGGTTACCTCTCGTTGCGAGTTTTTGCAGCAGGATGCGGCTAACTTGAAACCACATCTGACCGGGTATGATATGGTCGTGGCGGTCAATTTAATTGATCGGTTGTATGAGCCGAAACGTTTTTTGAATAGGATTCATGAGCGTTTGAATGCGGGAGGCATTCTCATGCTGGCATCGCCTTACACTTGGTTAGAGGAATTTACTGCTAAAGAGCATTGGGTCGGGGGCTATAAAGACCCTGAAAGTGGTGAAAATGTGACCACTCTTGAAGGATTGCATAAGATATTGGATGCAGAGTTTGAATTGATGCAAACGCCGCTTGAATTGCCATTCGTAATTCGAGAAACGCAGCGAAAATATCAACACACGATGTCTGAAGTCACCTTATGGAAAAAGAAGTCCTAAAAGATGTTTGATTTTAATGAGCCTATTTCGCGTTTTGGAACCGATGCGGAAAAGTATGAGTTACGTCAAAAACTGTTCGGCACGGATGATGTCATCCCGATGTGGGTGGCCGATCAGGATTTGCCCACGCCGTCGTTTATTTTAGATGTGCTGAAAAACCGTTTGGAGCATCCTATTTTAGGGTATAACGTCATGCCGGACTCGCTGTATCAATCGATTGTGAACTGGCAAGCACAATATCACTATGCTGTTGAGCCTGCCGACATTGTGTTCACCCACAATGTTGCGAATGGATTTTTTATGGCGGTCTCTGCCTTTACAGCCCCTGGGGATGCCGTGTTGGTTCAACCGCCTGTCTATCCGCCATTTTTATCAGCTGCGGCGATGGCACAACGCCAATGTATCGAAGCGCCGTTGATCTTGAAAAATCACCGTTATGAAATTGATTTTGAAGCATTTGAACAGGCAATCATTGATCATCAGGTTAAAGTGTTTTTATTTTGTCATCCACAGAACCCTTCTGGGCGGGTTTGGTTAAAAGCCGAATTGGAAAAACTCGCGGCGATTTGTTTAAAACATCAGGTGGTGGTAGTGTCGGATGAGATTCATGCGGATATGACGTATCCTGGGCATCAGCATATTCCGATGGCCTCTTTGTCAGAAGAGGTTAAAAACAATACTGTTACTTTAAACTCACCCGGTAAAACTTTTAATTTGGGCGGCTTGCAGATTGGGTATGCTATTATTGCCAACCCAACGTTAAAAGCCGCTTATCTAAAGGTTTGTCAAACGAATGCCATTCATGATTTAAATGTATTTGGCTATCTTGCGACACAAACCGCTTACTCGGAGAAAGGGCGGGTTTATCGAGACCAACTGTTACAACATTTTTTAGGCAATATTCAACGTTTAAATAGTTTTTTCCAAGAATTTCTGCCTCGGGTAAACGTGATGATTCCTGAGGCATCTTATTTGGTTTGGTTGGATTTTTCGGCGTTGTTTGAGTCACAGGCGGAATTGAAAACCTGGTTGATTCAGCAAGCTAAACTGGGGTTGAATGACGGTGAAAGTTTTGGCAAAGCAGGTAACGGGTTTATGCGAATCAATTTGGCGGTGTCAGACCAAACTTTAACCCAGGCATTAGATCAACTTAAGCAAGCGATCTTATCCACTTCATTTTCAAAATAATGGCCAGGCCTGGGCATTTTTATATTGATATGGTCATCCTGTAAACGCTTTACTCATTAAGGAGATAACATGATTTATAACACCTTAGGACATTCTGATATTGAAGTCAGCCGTATTTGCTTAGGCACCATGACATGGGGTGAGCAAAATACGCAGGCAGAAGCGTTTGAACAAATGGATTATGCGCTGTCTCAAGGGGTGAACTTTTGGGATACGGCAGAACTTTATGCCGTGCCGCCACGTGCGGAAACTTATGGTAAAACTGAAGAAATCATTGGGCATTGGTTGGCTAAGACCGGAAAGCGGAATGAGGTTGTATTGACCTCGAAAATCGCCGGACCTTCCGATCTTTCACTTCATATTCGGGAAGGGAAAACAAAATTTAACCGAGCGCATATCACTGCGGCGTTGGAAGGGTCTTTAAAGCGCCTTCAAACGGATTACCTTGATTTGTACCAATTGCATTGGCCGGAAAGAAATACGAATTTCTTTGGGGTGTTGGGGTATGTTCCGGTCGACGAAGAGGTTTTTACCCCGATTGAAGAGACACTTGAGGTTTTGAGTGACTTTGTGAAACAAGGCAAAATTCGTCATATCGGTTTGTCGAATGAAACCCCTTGGGGGATGATGAAGTTTATCGAAACGGCGGAACGGTTAGGGTTGGAAAAAATAGTGAGTGTACAAAATCCTTATAACTTATTAAATCGTAGTTATGAAGTGGGAATGGCGGAAATTTCTCATCGTGAAAATGTGGGGTTGTTGGCTTATTCCCCTTTAGGGTTTGGTGTGTTGAGCGGCAAGTATTTGAATGGTACGGCCGCAGAAAACGCTCGGTTAAATTTGTTTCCCGGGTATGACCGTTATTCTAACAGTAATGCGGTAAAAGCGACTGAATTGTATGCGGCGTTGGCGCATGGCAATGGTCTGACACCAACGCAATTGGCGTTAGCGTTTGTGAACAGCCGCCCATTTTTGTCGGCCAATATCATTGGGGCGACGACGATGTCGCAATTAAAGGAAAATATTGATTCTATCAATGTCACGTTAGATGAAGAGACCTTGCATCAGATTGAGCGTATTCATGCACAATATACGATCCCTTCGCCGTAATTTTAAGTGAGAGGTATTACTTAAACTTATTAGTGTCTCATAATATTCTATTGTTATTTGGCGAGTAAAACGCAGTAGGATAGAAGTTGTCAAGTTTTGACAATCGCTTTGACGCAGGTTTGCAGTGCAAGGTGATGACATTCCAAAAAAGGGGTTGGTATGTGTATTAAACGGATCGGTTATGGCGTTGTTTTCAGTTTTTTTGGAGGCGTTTTGTCAGCACAAGCCTCTGACACCGAAGTGATTTTTATGACAGGGCTTTATGGTGAAGCCACGAAATCTAACCCTTTGCCAGTACAGCTGAAAGTCATCAGCGGTAAAGCGAAAGGGTGCATCATTGAAGGTCAAGCCGTTTTAAACAAGCAGCATCGGCGTTATGAATATACCTTAAAAACGCCACAGTGCTTTCATCAGGGTGAAGCCATTCCCGTTGGAACCGTGCTAAGAGGGCAGCATAATATTCCGGGAACCATGGCGAATAGCGGGATGGGTCGAGGGTATTGGTTTTCCAATAAAGGGTTAATCGTGACGTTGTCTGAACAATAACCCGGTTTAGTTCTCAAGGTAAGGTTGAATGAATTCGTCAGGGATGACGCTGGCGCGATAGGTTTTTAAGTTCATACAAGCCCATAATGTGTGCCCTGAAAAAACCAGACGCTCATCGGATTTTCTAAAAATCTGATAAAAACGTTTACGTTGGCAACAACCCATTTGCTCTCCAACCCAAGTGCCAATCAATAGTTCGTCATCTAAAAAACAGCCTGCGTGATAATTCAGCTCATGCTGTTTGACCACCATGATTTTGTTTACTTTCTGCTGCAGTGCTTGGTCAATACCGACGGATAGACTGTGTTGCCAAGAAATCCACTCAATCCAGTTCAAATATTTTTTATTGTTCACATGCTGTAGAAAGTCCAAATCTTCCTCAGACACGATGTGCTCTAGAATAAACGGTGAAGGATGTTGCCATTTCATAAATAAAAGCCGTTTTTTACGTAAATTGAAAGAGATAATTTTGAGTGCGCTTGAACGGGTCTAGTATAATGCACTGATTATAATATTAAAGCGATTTGAGAAGTAGGTTATGTCGGGGAATACATTAGGACAAAATTTTCGTGTCACCACGTTCGGTGAGAGTCATGGTATTGCACTGGGCGCCATTATTGACGGCTGTCCTCCAGGAATGGCATTATCGGAAGAAGATATCCAGGTTGAACTGGATCGCCGCAAACCCGGTACGTCAAAGCATGCAACGGCGCGTCGCGAAGACGATACCGTTCAGATTTTGTCAGGCGTGTTTGAAGGCAAAACTACGGGAACCCCCATTGGGCTGCTGATTCACAATACCGATCAGCGCTCAAAAGATTATTCAAAAGTCGCGGAGACGTTTCGTCCGTCACATGCCGATTATACTTATACTCAAAAATATGGCGTGCGAGATTATCGCGGCGGCGGTCGATCTTCTGCACGTGAAACGGCGATGCGTGTGGCTGCGGGTGCCGTTGCGAAGAAATATCTGAAAGAACGTTTAGGCATCGAAATTAAAGGCTATCTTTCTCAGCTCGGCCCGATTACGGTAGACAATGTTTCCTGGCCGTTTGATAACGATAATGAGTATTTCTGCCCAGATAAAGACAAACAAGAAGAAATTCGCCAGTATATGGATAACTTGCTCAAGCAAAAAGATTCTGTCGGTGCCAAGATCTCGATTATTGCAAAAAATGTCCCTGTCGGCCTGGGCGAACCGGTTTTTGATCGGTTAGATGCGGATTTAGCTCACGCGTTGATGAGCATTAATGCAGTGAAAGGGGTTGAAATTGGGGATGGATTTGCTGTGGCCGCACAGCGTGGTACGGAGCATCGGGATGAAATGACTCCGGAAGGCTTTGTATCTAATCATTCAGGCGGTATTTTAGGCGGTATTTCGACTGGACAGGATATTGTCGCGCATATCGCTTTGAAACCGACTTCCAGTATTATGACGCCGGGTCGAAGCATCAATACTGATGGCGAAGCGACTGAAATGGTCACGAAAGGACGTCATGATCCTTGTGTGGGCATTCGAGCGACCCCGATTGCTGAAGCTAAAGTGGCGCTGGTTTTGATGGATCACTTTATGCGTAATCGCGCCCAAAATGGGGATGTCGTGCCACCTATCATGGACTTGGCGCATCCTGAAAAATAAGTGCTGCTGGTTCAACTTTCTTGATACTTTCTTAAGGGTCAAGAAAGGGGTACTTTTATGATCGCTTTCATTTTCTAACCTTCTTGAGGTTTTCCATGCCTGATCAGCACTACCGAACTGCATACCCAAAACTCTCCAGTTTTTATTTTTTCTATTTCATGTTGTTTGGTGCCCTAATTCCCTATATTGGTCTTTACTACCAATCATTAGGATTTAATGCGATTCAAATCGGCCAGTTGATGGCGGTGTTTGTCGGCACCAAAATTGTGGCGCCCAATATCTTAGGGTGGTTGTCAGATCGAAGCGGTGAAACCATTCGTTGGCTGAGATGGACAGCTTTTCTGACATTACTATTCTCCTTTGGCTTGGTGTACTATCACTCTTTTATCGGTTTAGTGTTGACTGTCTTCGGGTTCAGCTTTTTCTTTCATGCCGCCTTGCCGCTTTTTGAATCTTATACCTTCCGAAGCTTATCCGGTGTAAAAGCGCGTTATGGATTGGTTCGGCTTTGGGGGTCTGTGGGTTTTATTGTGGCGGTCTTATGGGTCGGTTGGCAAATTGATGCTTTTTCCATCCAAACCTTTCCCTGGCTTTTATGCTTGTTAGCTTTGATTATCTGGTTAGCGACTTTCTGGGTTAAAGAACAGGGACAATCATTTAAAAAAGAATCCACCGGTTCATTTTTAAACATTGTGAAACAACCCTGGGTCGCCAGTTTGTTGATTGTCAGTATATTGATTCAATTCTCTCATGGCACTTATTACAGCTTTTACAGTATTTTCTTATCAGATTATGGATATAGTAAAACCACTATTGCTTGGCTGTGGGCGGTGGGCGTCATCGCTGAAATCGCGGTGTTTTTCTGGATGGTACCGCTTTTCCGCAGTTACTCGGTGAAGTTCTTATTGATGTTGAGTTTAGTGTTGACGTTATTACGCTGGATTATGATTCCCTTGGTGCCGGAATCCTTACTATTACTCTTGTTTGCACAAACGCTTCATGCCGCCAGTTACGGGTTGTTTCATGCCGCAGCCATTTATTTGATTGATCATCATTTTCGTGGAGATAATCAAAGTAAAGGGCAGGCCATTTATGCTTCAGCCAGCCATGGCGTCGGAGGGGCTTTGGGTATGTTGATTGCGGGATACGCCTGGCACGATGGCGGCGCTTATTTAGCCTTTGGTATCAGTGCTATTTCTATTATTATTGCGCTTATCATCGCGCAAAAATGGATTGAATCTTCACAAAGTGAAATGATTTCAAGATCAGATTAAAAGCTTTCATTTGACAGGTATTGGAAAGCATTTTAGGATTCTTTAATAACACTCAAATCAAAAATAATAAAATATAGGAAGGATACGGATGAAACTTGAATCGATTGCGTTGCATCATGGCTATGAATCAGAAGCGACCACCAAAGCAGCGGCGGTGCCGATTTACCAAACCACGTCTTATACGTTTGATAACACACAACACGGCGCAGATTTATTTGACCTAAAAGTGCCGGGTAATATTTATAGCCGAATTATGAACCCAACCAATGATGTGTTGGAAAAGCGTATGGCAGAAATGGAAGGTGGGGTGGCTGCTTTAGCGGTCGCTTCTGGCATGTCTGCCATTACCTATGCCATTCAAACGATCGCGCAAGCCGGCGATAACATCATCAGTACCACCCAACTGTATGGTGGAACCTACAATCTTTTTGCACATACGTTCCCACGACAAGGCATTGAGGTTCGAATGATCCCAGCGGATGATTTTGAAGCGTTTGAAGCCGCTATCGATGAAAACACCCGAGCCATTTTCTGTGAATCAATCGGTAATCCGGCGGGCAATGTGGTGGATGTTGCCAAATTAGCAAAAATCGGACATAAACATGGTGTGCCATTGATGGTGGATAACACGGTTGCCACCCCTTATTTATGCCGTCCGTTCGAGCTTGGCGCGGATATTGTCATCCATTCCTTAACTAAGTTTATTGGCGGACATGGTACCACTATTGGCGGTATTGTGATTGATTCAGGGAAGTTTGATTGGGTAGCGAATAAAGAGCGCTTTCCAATGCTAAACGAGCCTGATCCGTCTTATCATGGTGTGGTGTATACGCGTGATATTGGCGCGGCGGCTTTCATTGCACGCTGTCGTGTCGTGCCTTTGCGTAATACGGGCGCCGCGCTGGCACCGCACAGTGCCTTTTTATTGATGCAGGGGTTGGAGACCTTAGGATTGCGAATGGAGCGCCATTGCGAAAATGCCTTAAAAGTGGCAGAGTATTTACAGCAACATCCGAAAGTGTCGTGGGTTAATTATGCGGCGTTACCCAATGATAAATATCATGCACTTTGCCAAAAAACCACAAAAGGGTTGGCATCCGGTATTTTGAGCTTTGGTGTAAAAGGGGGGCGAGAAGCCGGCGGTCAGTTCATTGATGCGTTGCAAATGATTTTACGCCTGGTTAATATCGGCGATGCGAAATCCTTAGCCTGTCACCCTGCGACCACAACCCACCGACAATTGAGTGCGGAAGAGCTTGAAAAGGCGGGCGTTTCAGAAGATTTGGTCAGACTGTCTGTTGGTATTGAACATATCGATGACATTTTGGCAGACATTGAACAAGCGTTAGATAACGTTAAGGTTTAAATTTTAACCCTATGGTGATTCATGTCATCAAATTTAATAGGAGAATATATGCGTTTTTTACATACGATGCTACGCGTGGGTGACTTGCAGAAGTCGATTGATTTTTATACCAACGTTCTTGGAATGAAATTATTGCGTCAAAAAGAGTACCCAAAAGGTGAGTTTACGTTGGCTTTTTTAGGTTACGGCAGTGAAGAAGATCATACCGTGTTGGAGTTAACCTATAACTGGGATGTCAGTTCTTATGATGTAGGCGACGGCTATGGTCATATCGCCATTGAAGTAGACGATGTCTATGAGGCTGCGGAAGCGGTAAAAAAAGCGGGCGGGAAAATCATTCGTGAAGCAGGACCAATGAATGCCGGTTCAACCATCATTGCCTTTGCAGAAGATCCTGATGGCTACCAGATCGAGTTTATTGGTGCAAATCATACTCGTACCTAAACGATCATGAAATAGAAGGAATCGATCATGCTGGAGCTATTATCTTCAGATGCAAATTCGGTTAATACCGTATCTCACCTTATTCAGCTTTCTGTGGCACCGGTTTTCCTTTTAGCCGGGGTAGGGAGTTTGTTGGGTGTGTTGGTTAGCCGACTTTCTCGAATTGTCGAAAAATCCGAAAGGCTTAATGGGTTATTGTTGACAGAGAAAGCGGAGAACCCGATTGATAAGCGCTCGAGCGATATCAGGTTGCAAAGGCAGTCATTGGAAAAACGCCGGCATCTGTTAAACCAAGCGATTTTGGCGTGCACGATGACAGGGTTATTTGTTGCCCTGGTGATTATGATTATGTTCTTAAGTGCCTTCTTTGCTTTTAATGGCTCTTTGGCAATTGCGGTTTTATTTATTGTCGCGATGGGGGCTTTGATTATCGGCTTGTTGCTTTTTTTAAGAGAGATTTATTTTGCTTCACATTAACGCTAAATCGGTTTTAAGCGCATTTTGTAAATGCTTTCCGCTATAATGGCGCGCGTTTTTAATCGGTTTGATGAAGGAAAAATGATGTCTCAATTTGAAAATGTAACGGTCGTCAAAGCAGCGAACGTTTACTATGATGGAAAAGTCAGCAGTCGCACGGTGTTATTTGCGGACGGTTCGAAAAAAACACTGGGTTTATTGTTGCCGGGTGAGTATGAGTTCGGCACGGAAGCGGCTGAAATTATGGAAATGTTGGCGGGAGACGTTGAAGTGCTATTGCCGGGCGAAACCGAATGGCAATCTATTTCTGCGGGCGAGTCTTTCAATGTACCGGCAAACTCAAAGTTTGGTATTAAAGTACATACCGTTGCAGATTACAGTTGCTCTTATATAGATTAATTCTGATCTATCTATCCTCTAAAAATGGCCAGGCCTGGTCATTTTTAGCTAACTTCAATGTGTTTGATTGAGGTCTTCTCGTTCAAGTCGTTTCTTTTTTCGATGAATTTTTCTCGTTTTCTTTTTTACGTTTGATGAGTTTAAAATAAAAATGTAATCCGAAATGAACCAAAAGCAGTAAGCCAAAAACGGCAATCATGATTTCGCCGATATGATGAATCCACATATTTTTCCTTTAAATTGATTGAGTTATTTAATTGTTTGTCGCTTTGTTAAGCAGATTAAACCTTAATTTTACGCTTTTTTCTGCTAAAATTTGCGCGGTCTTAATTAAGAAAGGATTTCAAATGAATCAAGCCTCCCCTAACGCTTTCGATTGGCGTAAATATAAAACGGATACCTTATCCGGTATCACGGTTTCATTAGCACTTGTTCCTGAAGCGGTAGCATTTGCCTTTGTTGCTGGGGTTCACCCATTAGTTGGGCTTTATGCTGCAATTATTGTTGGCTTTATCACCGCCATTTTTGGTGGGCGTCCTGGCATGATTTCCGCGGCGGCCGGTTCATTAGCGGTTGTCATGATGCACTTGGTGATGGAGCACGGGGCTTCCTATTTGTTTGCCGCGGTCATTATGATGGGGGTGTTCCAGATATTCATTGGGTGGATGAAGTGGGGGCGGTTTATCCGAATGGTGCCCAGTCCGGTCATGCTAGGGTTTGTTAACGGGTTGGCACTGGTTATTCTAATGGCGCAATTCACCCAGTTTAAAGATTCAACGGGCGCTTGGCTAAGTGGCGATGCCTTAATGATTATGGTGGGGATTATCATCGCAACCATGGCGATTATTTATTTATTGCCACGCTTAACGAAAGCCGTGCCTTCTGCGTTGGCAGCCATTGTTCTCGTGACACTTGCGGTCATCTTTTTTGATATGAACGCTGTGACCGTGGGGGATAAAGCGTCTGTTTCAGGCACATTAGAATCGTTGGTGTTTGGCGATGGCAATGAAGGTGGTTTTCAAGGTTTGAGCTGGTTTACGGCGTTACCAGGAGGGTTTTTCAGCCTGGAAACGCTTTGGATCATTTTACCCTATGCCCTTATCTTAACCATTATCGGGTCGGTGGAGTCATTGCTGACGATGACCTTGATTGATGATATCACTGAAACACGCGGACAAGGAAATCGTGAGTGTATTGCATTAGGTGCGGCAAACTGTACTGCAGGAACGTTTGGTACCATGGGAGGCTGTGCATTGATTGGTCAATCAATGATTAATGTGAGCTCGGGTGGAACAGGACGGTTGTCTGGTATTTCGGCGGCACTCGGATTATTAGTGATTGTATTGGTTGCTTCTTCTTGGATTGAGATGGTTCCGATTGGTGCCTTGGTTGGTTTGATGTTCTTTGTGGTCATTGCGACCTTTAATTGGTCAAGTTGGAATATTATGCGTGGCATGTCGAAAATGGACGCGTTTGTCATGGTGTTAGTCACGGTCCTGACCGTTATTTTTGATTTAGCGGTTGCGGTTATTGCCGGGGTGGTTGTCTCTGCGCTGGTATTTGCCTGGCAGCATGCTCAGAAAGTGATGGTGGAAACGGAAGAAATGGAAATTGACGGCAAGCAAGGTAAGATTTATCGTATCAATGGCCCTTTGTTCTTTGCATCGTCTCAAAACTTTATTGAAATGTTTAGCCCGAAACACGATCCGGAATGTGTACAGATTGATTTTCAGCGTTCGCGTGTTTATGACCATACCGGCGTGGAAGCGATTAATAATGTAACCCAAAAATATAAAGCCGAAGGCAAAAAAGTGGTGTTGAAGCATTTAAGTCCAGAGTGTCAAGCATTGCTCAAAGATGCTGAAAACTTGGTGGAAGTGAATGTGTCGGAAGATCCACACTATCACGTATCTCTCGGAAAATAAGCTTTCTACTTAACGTTGATTGATTAAATCAACGGGATTTATAAAAACCTCGCCAGGGATTACCTGAGCGAGGTTTTTTTATGCCTGATAGGTTGGTCTATGAGAAAAGTGGACATGACAAAAGGGAGCATGAAAGCGTACTGGGTTAACGTTGCTTGATATTGATGCTGGCGGTCTTCGTTCACGCTCGGTTATTCACGGGTCTTGTTAAGACGGGTGAGCAGGATATGAAAAAGCCCTAGAAAAGTGACCAGGCTTGGTCTTTTCTAGGGCTTATTTACTTGACCTTCAAAATGAAGTTATGAGATCTAGGCTTTCATCTTTTTAATAAACCACTGCTCAACAATTACGAAGAACATCGGCACAAAGAAGATTCCCAATGCGGTGGCACTGATCATGCCGCCTAAGACGCCGGTTCCGATCGCATTGTGTGCGCCTGAACCTGCACCGGAGCTTAACGCGAGTGGTAAAACGCCGAACCCAAAGGCCAAAGAGGTCATTAAGATGGGACGTAAACGCATTTTGGCAGCACGAATACTCGCTTCAACGACATCCATGCCATCATCTACTAATTCTTTGGAGAATTCGACGATTAAGATGGCATTTTTCGTGGCTAGACCGACAATGGTCAGCAGGCCGACCTGGAAGTAAATATCACTCGGTTTTCCGGTTAAAAAGGCAGCCACTAGGGTTCCAAGAATGCCCAGTGGTACAATCAACATGACTGAAATCGGTAAGCTCCAGCTTTCATATAAGGCTGCCAGTGCCAAAAAGACCACCAGAATGGATAGGATATACAGCAAGGAGGCTTTATCCCCAGCGGCTTTTTCTTCATAAGATAAACCGGTCCATTCGATGCTGGTTCCTTTTGGAAGTTTTTTACTTAAGGTTTCTATGGTTTCCATTGCCTGACCTGAACTCACCGAAGGCGGTGACATTCCGAGGACTTCCAGGGCGGGTTGGCCATTGTAACGCTCCAGTTTAGGCGATTCCTTTGTCCAATAAGTGTTGATGAACGAAGAGGCCGGAATCATTTCACCGTCTTGATTTCGTACATACCAGTCATTGAAGTTTTCGGGGGTTGAGCGGTAGTCTGCCTCTGATTGCACATAAATTTTCTTCACTTTGCCTTGTTTGATGAAGTCATCTACATAGGCGCTTCCCCAAGCAATGGAGAGTGATTGGTTGATGTCAGCAACGGACAGACCGAGCGCTTCTGCCTTTTGTTTATTGACCGTGACACCCAATACCGGAGCGGGTTCTTGACCATTGGGTCGTACCGCCACTAAGTTTGGATTTTGGCTTGCCATACCCAAGAGTTGATTACGTGCGTTATAGAGTTGTTTACGCCCCATGCCAATGTTATCTTTGATATATAAGTCAAAGCCACTCGCGTTCCCCAGTTCTAAAACAGCAGGGGGCCCAAAGGCGAACACCATCGCTTCTTTGATTTGGCTAAAGGTTCCCATTGCACGACCAATAATTGCCTGCACACCTTGGCTTGGGTCGGTTCTTTCCGACCAATCTTTGAGGCGAACAAATGCGATCGCCGTGTTTTGACCGGTTCCGGAGAAGTTGAAGCCAAGGACGGTGAACAACCCTTCGATATTATCTTTTTCCGTATTCAGGAAGTGGTTTTCCAATTTCTTCACAACGGCTAATGTTTCTTCACGCGTAGCACCTGAAGGCATCATCACCTGGCTGAACATAAAGCCTTGGTCTTCGTTTGGCAGAAAACCAGCTGGCGTTTTGTGATACAAAAAACCCACTGCTGCCACAATGGCGATATAAAGCCCAAAGAAAGCAAATCGGTGTTTGATAATCCCTCTGACACTTTTGCCATACCCGTTAGAAGCTCGGTCAAAGTTACGGTTAAACCAGCCGAAAAAGCCTTTTGATTCCGATTCTTTATCCACCGGTTTGAGAATGGTCGCGCATAAGGCAGGTGTCAAAATAAACGCTGCCATCACCGAAAGCACCATGGCAGAAACAATGGTGACGGCAAATTGTTGGTAAATGACGCCGGCAGACCCTGGGAAGAACGCCATCGGCAAGAAGACCGCACTGAGGACTAACCCAATCCCGATCAGTGCGCCGGAAATCTGGTTCATGGAACGGCGAGTCGCTTCCTTGGCAGGAAGGTTTTCTTCATGCATGACGCGTTCGACGTTCTCAACCACCACGATGGCATCATCGACCAGTAGCCCGATGGCCAGTACCATGGCGAACATGGTTAAGGTGTTGATGGAATAGCCAAAGTAAGACAAAACACCAAAGGTTCCCAATAGCACTACTGGAACGGTAATGGTTGGGATTAGGGTGGCACGTAAATTCCCTAAAAATAGATACATAATCAAGACCACTAAAATAATGGCTTCGACTAAGGTTTGCACCACGCCTTCAATCGAAAGCTTGATGAACGGCGTCGTATCATAGGCTTTGACGTAATCCATTCCGGCAGGGAAGAACTTAGACAGTTCTTCCATGCGCTTAACCACTCTGTCTCCGGTTTCCAACGCATTGGCATTGGATGCTAATTTGATGGCAAACCCAGCAGCAGGAGCCCCTTTATATCGTGCCATTTTAGTGTAAGTATCCGCGCCGATTTCAACGCGTGCCACATCTGAAACCTTAATGGTGGCACCATCCTGTGCTGTTTTAATGACGACATTTTTAAACTCGTCAGTTGTTTTTAAGCGGCTTTGCAGATTGACCGTGACATTGATTGGTTGGTTTTCAACGGCTGGAACAGCCCCTAATTGACCTGCGGTGACAACGGCATTATTGGCTTTAATCGCATTCACGACATCGGCGGGCACTAACTTATATTTAGCCAGTTTATATGGGTCTACCCAGATACGCATAGCATATTCAGAGCTGAACTGAACAACATCCCCCACCCCATCAACACGGCTGATCTGATCAATAACGTGGGTTGCAATATAATCGCCTAGATCAATGGCGTTTAAACTTTTGTCCGGAGAGATAAACCCAATCACCATCAAAAAGTTTTTAACGGATTTTGTGACTTGAATGCCTTGTTTTTGAACGGATTCAGGTAAGGAGGACATGGCGGTTTGCAATTTATTTTGTATTTGCATCTGTGCAATGTCAGGATCGGTGCCTGTTTTAAAGCTCAAGCTAATTGTGGCTTGTCCGGTTGACTCACTGGTGGAGGACATGTACATCAATCCGTCCAACCCTTTCATCTTGGTTTCGATGATTTGAGTGACCGTGTCTTCAATGGTTTTAGCGGAAGCACCCGGGTAAGTGGCTGTAATCGCAATCGTTGGCGGCGCAATTGCCGGGAATTGAGCAATGGGTAAGCTCACCACCGAAATAGCACCTGCAATCATCACTAAAAAGGCGATGACCCAAGCAAAGACGGGACGATTGATAAAAAAGGTCGCAAAAGATTGACGACTTTTATGTGCAGTCTCTTCTGACATGGTTATTGTCCTTCTTTAGCGTTTGATGGGGTGTCTTGCTTAGGCTTTGATGCGCCAATAATAGTCGCTTTTACGCCTGGGCGAATATATTGCAGCCCTTTGATAATGACTTGGTCACCGGCCTTTAGGCCTTGTGTGATAATCCATTTGTCTTCATAAAGGCCTTTTTCCTTAACCGGTTTAACGGTAACGATGCCCTCGGAATTTAATGTCATCACAAATGCGTTCCCCACTGCATCACGCTGCAAGGCTAAACTTGGAACCAGAAAAATGCCCTTTTGGTAACCGGTGATGACTTTGCCATGCAAAAACATTCCGGGTAATAGCATTGCATCCGGGTTAGGAAATTCTGTTCGTAGGATGATAGAGTCCGTTGATCGGTTCACCTCAAACTCTGAAAGCTGAATTTTGCCAGTGTGTTCATACTCTGTGCCGTCTTCAAACAAAATATGCGGTTCATGTTGTGCTAGGTTTTGATCTTCCTTTTTAGCGATGGCTTTTCTTAAGATAATGGCATAACTTGAGGGCACAGAAAAATCGACATAAATTGGATCTAACTGTTGAATGGTGGCCAATGTATTGGCCTGATTTGTTGTGACCAATGCCCCTTTTGTGACGGTAGAACGACCAATTTGACCGTTGATTGGAGCTTTAATTTGGGTGCGCTCAAGATTGATAGAGGCAGTTCTCAATGCTGCTTGGTCGGCTTCTAGGTTGGCTTTAGCTTCTCTTAAAGAGGCTTTGGCATCATCGAGTACCTGCTCGCTGATTGCATTGATTTTAACCAAACGTTCATTTCGGGTAACTTTAATTTTAGCATTCGTTAACAAGGCTTTTGAACGTGCAATCGCTGCCTTGGCATTTTCATACAAAGCTTGGTAGCTGGCATCATCGAGTTGATAGAGTACATCGCCTTTTTTAACCAAAGACCCTTCTTTAAATAACCGTTTGGTGATAATGCCTTCCACCTGGGGGCGAATTTCGGCAACGGCGTAAGCTTCCGCTCGGCCTGTCATGGAAAAAGTTTTAGGTACAGTGGATTCTTGAACAGTCAGAACGCCAACTTGTGGCACTCTTTTTTGTGTGGCTTGTTGAGGTTTGTCTTCGCCCAATCCAAGCATGTCGCAAGCTGTTAAGCTGGAAACGATTCCAATAGTTAAAAGCAGTTTGCCAGTCTTTAAAAAGGGGGACGCTAGAAAGCCTTTCATTTGTGTACCTTCCATTAATTAATTTTGTGGTTGAAGGGAGCATTTATCTTTAACGGTATTGAAGTGACGGCTAATTCCGACTGCTTCAATCGCTAGAGTTTGATTATAAATGATAGTGCGTTACTATTGTGTAACATTTTAGTCTGTTTTGAGTGAAACAATCAAGCCTACAAACTGTAAGTTTTTTAAAAGACAGCAAAAACCAGATGAAATCAAAAGTGGGAAAGCGCGGTAAGAGAAAAAAAGGAATACCCAAAACAGCCAGGCCTGGCTATTTTGGGTAAAAAAAAGGGCATTAAGGCAGAACAAAGCCAATTGATTCTTGCACGTCGCTTAATGTTTTTTGAGCCTTTTCTTGCGCTTGACCAGCACCTTTTTTCAGAATGGCTTTCAATTCAGTTTCGTCTGTTCGGATTTCGTGGAATTTATCTTGGATTGGTCTGAGATATTCCACAACCAATTCACCCAGTTCGACTTTCAAATGACCATACATTTTGCCTTCGAAATGACGTACCACGTCTTCAATCGACTGACCACTGATGACCGAATAAATTGTGAGTAAGTTTGATACGCCGGGTTTATTTTCCACATCGTAAGAAATCTCTGAGCCTGAGTCCGTCTGAGCTTTTTTGAATTTTTTGATGATGGTTTTTGGGTCGTCCAATAACCCAATGAAATTGTTTTTGTTTTCATCCGACTTTGACATTTTGCAGGTAGGGTCTTGTAGACTCATGATCCGACCCCCTGAGGTTGTCGGCGGAATGAAAGGCTCTGGCACTTTGAAGATATCACGATCAAAACGGTTGTTGTAACGCGTTGCAATGTCTCGCGCCAGCTCCAAATGTTGCTTTTGATCTGCACCAACCGGCACCATTTCAGTTTGGTATAACAAAATATCGGCCGCCATCAAAACAGGGTAATCAAATAAACCGACATTGATGTTTTGAGCATGTTTTTGTGACTTGTCTTTAAACTGCGTCATGCGGTTCAGTTCGCCCATGTAGGTTGAGCAATTTAAAATCCAGGCAAGTTCGGCGTGCGCTGGCACGTGTGATTGAATGAAAACCGTGCTTTTATCCGGGTCAATGCCACTGGCTAAATAAAGCGCTACAAAATCCAAGCTCCGCTTGGCCAGTTCTTCAGGAGATTGTTCAACAGTAATGGCGTGCATATTAACCAGTGAAAACAGACAGTCGTAATCATCCTGCATGTTCACCCAATTTTTGATTGATCCGATATAGTTTCCAATCATTAGGTCGCCAGAGGGTTGAATACCGCTGAATAAAGTCGGTTTGCTCATTGCTGTGTTCCGTAAGTTAAAAAGATTTGAAGAATGTCAGGCGTATTGAAATAAGCCTTTTTAAATTGAGTTTAAGTGCAATATTTTCGCATGTTTCAAGTGAAAAAGCGATAAGAAATAAGAGGAGAAGTGATGCCGCTGACCTTTGAGTTGGCAAGCGACAAATTGTTTTTAGGTTGTTTAAGGCAATGTTTTACATAGGGGTGTAAACTTTACTTGGATCGATTTTCCAGCTCCAAGGTAAGTCGTTATATTTCCAACCGGCTTTTAGGCGATAGCCTTTATGTTCACCTGTTTTCAGTTTGCCGCCCTCAAATCCGTCGGTCATGATATAAACGTTTTTGTAGCCATATTGGTAAAGCATTTTAGCAGCAGGTTGAGCTCGGCTAGAACCGGAACGACACATGAGGACATAAGTGGTGCTTTTATCTGCGCCCAGATCAAATAGCCTGGCTTCAAATTCAGCAACAAAATTCTCATTTACTTTGTCAGCGAAGCGTGCTTTTTTATCATCCATTTTCGTGAAATCAAAATTCACGGATGGAATCATAATCTGTGCCATCGGGGTATAGCCTACAAACTGCCATTCCTCTGGTGTACGAACGTCCACCAAAATGATACTTGGATCTTTTTTCATCATGGCATAGGTTTCTTTAGAATCCGCATACAACCCTTGTGGTGTTTGCTTTTTTGGATCGCTTGGTGCAGGGGAGGCAAAGCTGTTAATCGAAAAGACCAAAGCTAAAGCCGTTACAGAGTGCATCAGTGTTTTTTTCATTATTATCTCCTGTTGATGTCAAAAACAGTTAAGTAATTTACCTTATATTATAAGAAAATAATAATATAAAGATTGAATTGAACGATAAGTTCATCTTATTGATAATGATAGAAAAATATTATTGATTTATAAGTCAGTAATGAGAAGAGGTTAAAAAAATGTTTATGAAATAATGAATATCAATCAGGTTTTATCGAAATATGGCGTATATTGGACGTTATTCTTCGCTTCTGATTGCAGTCTGGTGAAAAGTCGTTAAAATGTTTGCTTTAACCATACGAACCCTTCTTATATATATGCAACGATTTTTTAATAAAGTTAAATCTTTTTTCTCTTCGGATTCTAATCACGCCTCTAACCCTTTTTCAGACCCCCCGGTATTAAAAGTTGTTGAACGTAAACAACACGGCATTTCACGCCGCCAAATCGATAAAGAAGCTTTGGATGTTTTGTATGGTTTGAAAAGAGCAGGCTATGACGCTTATTTAGTCGGCGGTGGGGTAAGAGATATCTTGCTGGGGCTGGAACCTAAAGATTTTGATGTGGTGACGAATGCGGAACCGGAGCAGATTAAAGGTGTTTTTAAAAGTCGTTGTCGTTTAATTGGCCGCCGGTTTCGTTTGGCGCATGTGTATTTCGGCCGCAATGTGGTCGAAGTTGCCACTTTTCGAGGAGATGGTGACGGCAAAAAAACAGCGGGTAAAAATCGTAAGCAGGTCAATCATACCCGCGCGGTTGATGATACGGGTCGGTTGGTTCGAGATAATGTGTACGGCAGCATTGAGGAAGATGTCTGGCGCCGTGACTTTACCATTAACAGCTTGTATTACAATATTCGTGATTTTTCCGTGTTGGACTATACCGGCGGAATGGACGATATTGCAAAAGGGCAGTTACGTTTAATCGGTGATCCGGAAATGCGTTACCGCGAAGATCCGGTGCGAATGATTCGTGCCATTCGTTTTGCCGCTAAGCTGGGATTCGAAATTGAATCAAATACCAAAGCACCCATTTATGAATTGGCACATCTGTTAAAAGATGTTTCCCATGCTCGTATGTTTGAAGAGGTTTTGAAACTGTTTCATAGTGGCGTGGCGATTGAAGTGTTCGAAAAATTGAGACACTTTGGTCTCTTTACCTTTTTATTTCCGCAAACGCATCACCTGTTGTCGATGGAGTCGGAAGGGTTTCCAAGAATGCTGGTAATTGAAGCATTAAAAAGTACCGATGCCAGAATACAATCCAATAAAGGGGTGAATCCGTCATTCTTATTTGCGGCCATGCTCTGGGAGCCGATGTTACAGCGCATGGAACAGCATTTGGCGGAAGATTACTCTCGTCAGGATGCGATGTTTGCGTCAGCAAATGATGTTATTGAGCAGCAAATTTATTCTACCTCGATTCCCAAGCGGTTTACCGCGCAAATCAAGGATATTTGGAGCTTGCAGTTCCGTTTGTTAAATCGTCAGGGGAATCGTCCGCAAAAACTTTTTGAACACCCTCGTTTTAGAGCTGCTTATGACTTTATGGGCGTTCGCGTCGCGGCGGGAGATGATTCGGTTAAAGAGGTGTTTGACTGGTGGACGGAGTACCAAACACTAGACAGTGTTCAGCAAGTCGCGTTTGCCAATGATATTAAAAAATCTCAGTCTGGACGACGTCGTCCGAGACGAAACCGTAACCCATACCGAAAACGCAGCCATCAAAATCCCAATAAAACGTCAGAATCCAGTTCCGCTTCTAACGATTAATTCTGTGATATGACAGCGTGGCAAGAAATCTATATTGGGTTGGGAAGCAATCTTTCTGATCCTAAGCAACAGGTTTTAAAGGCGTTGAATTCCTTGAAGACACTGCCTGCCACTAAGTTAGTGGTGTCCTCCCAACTGTATTTTTCTCGTCCTCAAGGTCCGCAGGATCAACCTGATTTTGTCAATGCGGTTGCCTTATTGCAAACGCAACTGAACCCGATTGAATTGCTCGATTGTTTACAGGCTCTGGAAAAATCCCAGGGTAAAGTAAAAAAACGTCATTGGGGTGAGCGTTTAATTGACTTGGATATTTTGTTGTATGGCAATCAAACCATTCAAACCGAACGTTTGGTGATTCCGCATCCTTTTATGACGGAAAGAGACTTTGTGCTTTTACCGTTGGCTGAAATTTCACCGGATTTGGTGTTGCCTGATCAGTCTAAGATTAAGGATTTAATCTTAGCATTACCAGAAGGGTTTATAATGACCGACAGAACAACACAGAAGAGTTAAAGAGATGATGACGTTAACAAAACTCCATAAAATGAAACAAGCAGGTGAGAAAATTGTTTGTTTAACGGCTTATGAGGCTAGCCAAGCTTATTGGGCTGTTGAGGCGGGCGTTGAAGTGATTCTTGTGGGGGATTCTTTAGGCATGGTGGTGCAGGGGCATCAAAATACCTTACCGGTCACATTGAATGACATGGTTTATCATACACAAATGGTGCAACGGAAAAATCACCAGGCCTGGTGTATCGCTGATCTTCCTTTTATGTCGGATACAGATTTAAGTACTGTGTTAGCGTCTGCCGCTCGTTTGATGAAGGAGGGTCAAGCGAATATGGTGAAGCTTGAAGGTGGGCGAAGAGTCGTCGAAATGGTCAAAACACTTTCTGATTTGGGGGTGCCGGTCTGCGGTCATTTGGGGTTATTACCTCAATCGGTACAAAAAAAGGGCTATCAAATCGCCGGAAAAGAAGTTGAGTCGGCTGAGAGATTATTTGAAGAAGCTAAAATGTTAGAAAATGCGGGTGCGGACATGCTGGTTTTGGAGTGCGTGCCGGCACAATTGGCAAAACAAATCACTCAAACCTTATCTATTCCGGTGATTGGTATTGGCGCCGGACATGAAACCGATGGTCAGGTGCTTGTTTTGCATGATGTGCTTGGTTTAACGATTGGTAAGGCGCCGAAATTTTCAAAGAATTTTTTGTCTGAAGCCGATTCGATCCAAACGGCTTTATTGCAATATGTTGCAGATGTCAAAAATGTGCGATTTCCAGCTACTGAGCATTGTGTAGGGTAAAGGTTATGGATGTTTTGGAGTCGGTTGATGCTGTGCGTTCAAAAGTTCAAAAATGGCGTAAAGCTGGCTTAACCATTGGGTTTGTACCCACCATGGGGAATCTTCACGCCGGACATTTAAGTCTGGTGGAGCAGGCTCGGCAAAAAAGCGATAGAGTGATTGTCAGCATCTTTGTGAATCCGCTCCAGTTTGGTCCGGATGAAGATTTTGATCGTTATCCGAGAACTTTTGAGGCGGATAAAACGTTACTTCAGCAATACCAGGTGGATGCTGTTTTTTGCCCGTCGGTGGATGAAATGTATCCTAATGGACAAGCACAAACCCTTGTGACTGCGCCTACCAAAATGACAGGAATTTTAGAAGGTGAAAAACGTCCCGGGCATTTTGATGGGGTCACCACAGTGGTTGCAAAATTGTTTAATATGGTTCAACCGGATATGGCTGTTTTTGGTCAAAAAGATTTTCAGCAGTTTGCGGTATTGCAACAAATGGTAGAAGATTTAGCACTGCCGGTCACCTTGGTTCGTGCTTCGATTGTGCGAGATGAAACCGGTTTGGCGCTGAGCTCGCGTAACCAGTATCTAACGCAATCTCAACGATTGGTGGCTCCTAAGCTTTTTGTGGCGTTACGGTCGATTGAGCTGGCGATTCAATCGGGTAACCGAAATTACGAATCTTTGTGCCGAGCGGCGATTCAGCAAGTGATGTCGGATGGGTTTGATTCAGTAGATTATATTCAGATTTTAAATGCCGTATCCTTAGAAATCCCTCAAGAAGATGATCGAACGCTGGTTGTCGTTGCCGCGGTGAAATTGGGAAATACACGCTTGTTAGATAATATTTTAGTGGTTATGTGAGTTTAGGCTGGAAAAGTTCACATAAAGATCAGATAAAAAATAGCCAGGTCTGGCTGTTAATTGAAATAGGTATGAATTTTACGTCATGAGCTTTTCAACGTTTATTGGATTATTTCTCGGAATTTCTATCGTCATCGCAGCCATGTCGATGGGATCTTCAATTCTTATTTTTATCAACCTTCCCGGGTTGATGATTGTCTTAGGCGGCACCATTGCGGCGACAATGATTCGGTATTCCTTTAAAGAAACTGTTCATGCCATCGGTATGTCTTTCGGCATTCTGTTACCCTCAAATGACATTAAAGATAAAAATGAATTGGTTGATTTAACAGAAGATCTATTAAGGCTGTCTCGTAAAGATGGTTTTTTAGTACTGGATAAGCAGGAAGTGAACCATGATTTTTATCGCCACGGTGTTCGAATGTTGGTGGATGGCTATTCTAAGGAAGTCATTAAGCAATCATTAATGGAAGAAAATAAAATATTTGTAGAGCGGGCAACCACCAGTGCCGGTGTATTTTCCTCAATAGGAGGTGCTGCCCCAGCCTTTGGAATGATCGGTACTTTGGTTGGGCTTATTCAAATGTTGTCTAATTTATCAGACCCTAGTTCGATTGGCCCTGCGATGGCGGTGGCTATGCTGACAACCTTATATGGTGCCATGATCGCCAACCTGTTTGCTTTACCGATGGCCGATAAAATCAGCACTTGGGTACAAGAAGAATCGGTACGTCAGATTATGATTATTGAAGGGTTAATGGCGATTAGTGAAGGGTGCAATCCCGGCATGATGCGAGAGTTGTTGTCTCCTTATCTGGAAAATAAACCTTTAGTGGAAGAGGTGACCGCCTGATGAGTAAGAAGTCTGACGATTGTCCTACCTGGTTAGCGACTTTTGCAGATTTAATGTCGTTGTTGATGGCGGTTTTCGTTTTATTGTTTGCCATGTCGACTCTGGACGCTAAGAAATATGAAGGGGTTGTTGAGTCTCTCACCAATGCTCTTGGGCATGGCGCAGGTTTGAATCAAATTCAATTGGAGTATTTTAAAAAAACAGGACGAATTGACCCGATACCTTCGCAACAGGCAAAACCTGAATCAAGACCTGAAAAACTTCAACCATTGTATGAAAGTATTGCCAAAACTTATCAGTTGTCACAGCAAACAAATAATATTGAGGTGACGATGGATAAGAGTCGTCAACAGGTGAAGGTTTCGTTTCCAGAGCGCATTTCTTTCCCTACAGGAGAGGCTGATTTAAAACGAGGTTTTGCAGTACAGTTACAAAAACTAAGGAATCATATTGATAACACCATTTTAGTGAAGGCGATTGGGCATACGGATAAACGACCGATCAGCAGTGGTCGCTTCAAATCGAACTGGGAGTTATCCAGTGCACGGGCAGCTGCGGTTATTCAACAACTTATCGATGATAAAATTATCACGCCTGACCAAGCTGAAGTGATTGGGGTAGCGGATACGCATCCTGTTGATGAACGTGACAATGAGGGCGCTTATGCTTTAAACCGTCGTGTAGAGATTGTTTTGATTCCTCATGCTCATGAATATCTTAAGAATCAAAGAGTTGAAATCGAATAGAAAAAGCCCAGTAAACTGGGCTTTTAAATGATGAGTTCAGGTCAGTTTAAGCCATTTGCTGCATTTGTTTCGGTATTGTGTTCCGAGTATGGGTGATCTGGTTATTTTCATCAAAATAAACCATGATAGGCTTGAATTCTTCGGCCTCTTTTTCATCCATGCTTGCATAGGTTGCGATAATCAATAAATCACCTGGCGCTGCTTTGTGAGCCGCCGCACCGTTAACCGATATTATCCCGCTATTTTCTTCTGCGCGAATAGCATAAGTGGTAAATCGGTTACCATTATTGACATTGTAAATTTGAATTTGTTCGTATTCACGAATGCCTGAAACTTCCAAAAAATGACCGTCAATGGCACATGAACCTTCATAATCGAGTTCAGAGTGCGTGGTGGTCACGCGATGGAGTTTAGATTTTAGCAAGGTAATTTGCATGCTATGAACCTTTTCAGTGAATAAATCTGCAAGGTGCAGATTATAACTTATTTTTATGAAACGTGTTTAAAAGCGCATAATGTTAACGAGCATTCGCTGAACTTATGCACAATCAGCCATTTAGGGTGGTGTTTAACCTGTATTTCGCATCCCTGCAGCAATGGCATTAATGCTGTTTAGTAATGGAGTCAGCCATTGCTCACGTTCTTCATCAGAAAGCGTTTCATCTTTATAGCGTTTTAATACCGCTACTTGGATATGGTTTAACGGCTCTAAATAAGGTGTTCTGCGTGTTAAAGACAGTGCAACCTGAGGCGTGTCAGCCATGAGATATTCATTGCCACTGATTTTTAAACAGGTTTCAACCGAACGCACATGCTCTTCAGCAATCATATTGTAGATATGTTGCGCTTGGGTTTGATCTTGTCCAAGTTCGCTATAATCTTTACCAATAATTAAATCTGTTTTGAATAAGGCCATTTGAATATTGCTCAATAACCCTTTAAAGAAAGGCCAGTTTTCGTACATTTCTTTTAATTGTTCAGGGGTCTGGGTTTTCATCCAGTTATGCAAGGCTGAACCGGTTCCATACCAAGCAGGGAAGGTAAGGCGCGCTTGTGCCCATCCAAAAATCCATGGAATGGCGCGGATGGATGATTTCGATAAATTGCCTTTTTTACGATGAGAAGGTCTTGATCCGATATTCAATAACCCAATCTCATTGACCGGTGTGGCTTCATAAAAGAATTTAAAAAACCCTTCGGTATGATCGGTTAATTCACGGAAAGCATGCTCACCTTCTTTTGCCAGTTTTTGCATGGCTTCCAAGTGTTCCGGGTTGTCTTTTTGAGCAGGCTTAACAAGACATTTACTGGCTTTCATTAAGCCGGTAACCCCCATTGAAAGTTCATACATTGCTGTTTCAGCATTGCTGTATTTATAGGAAAGAACTTCCCCTTGTTCGGTAAATTTGATTTCACCACGAACGGTGCCTGTCGGTTGAGACAGGATAGCACTGTGAGTAGGGCCACCACCACGGCCGACTGTGCCACCACGTCCGTGGAATAGACGGCAATCAATTTGGTATTCATCTGCCAGTGTCATAATTTGTTGTTGAGCTTGATATAAAGTCCAAGCCGATGATAAGTTGCCGCCATCTTTAGCCGAATCAGAGTAACCCAGCATAATCTCCTGCTGATTACCTGAGGCTTTAAGCAGCGCATGATACGTGGGATTATCAAAAAGAGCAGAGGTGACCGGAACGATGTGCTCCAGATCTTGAATGGTTTCAAATAGAGGGGAAACTCGGATTTTACAATAAGGTTCTCCCGCATTATATCCGGCAAGCCCTGCCTGGTGCGCTAAGAAAAGTACTTCCATCACATGACTGGCTTCATGCGTCATAGAGATGACGTAGTTGTTAAAGGCTTTTTCACTGATTTCTTCGCGCATTTTACGCATCACGTTGAACACTTCCAGTACTTCGATGGTCATCTCTTTTAGATCAAGATGCTGTGTATCAATCACGGTTGGAGATGAGACTTGCTGTGCCAGTAGATCGAGTCTTTCAGCTTCTGATAAACTTAAGTAGTCGATGCCCAAATGTGAAAGCAGATCAGCCACCGCATCGGTATGCACGGTTGATTCTTGACGAATATCCAAACGCATCAAATAGAAACCGAATGTCTGTACCAGGCGAATCAGGTCTTTCAAGTTCGCATCCGCGACTTCTTTGTCACCATGATTACACAGTGAGTCATAAATTAATTCCAGATCATCCAAGAACTCTTTTTCATTGCTGTAACCAAATTTTGGTTTTTCAGCCGTTTCCCCATTCAACTGGGCTTCGATATAGTTCAGGTTGTCCTGTAAACGACCGTGAATTAAATATAAGAAGCGTCGATACGGTTCATCACGGAAGCGCTCGGAACGTTTATGGAAAACGCGTTCCTGCAAGTCGGCATCAATAATGGTGGCACGATTAATGACTTCTTGCTTAATGTCCGAAATAAAGCGCGATTGGGTTAAATGTGAACTGAGTTCGAATATGCGTTTTTGATATTCATAGATGGCTGCACGACTTTGCATGAGTAAAGCATTGATTGTGGTGTGGTGTGTGACGAATGGATTTCCATCACGGTCTCCGCCAATCCAAGAGCCAAATGTCAGAAAATTAGGTGTCTGGATATTATCTTCCGGATAATGACGAGCCAAAGCACGTTCCATATAACGATAGACCGTTGGTACGGCTTTAAATAAAGACTGACGGAAATAATAAATACCGTTACGAATTTCATCTTCAACCGTTGGTTTCATACGACGAACTTCGTCGGTTTTCCAAAGGACCTGAATTTGATATTGCAGTTTTTTAATGACTTCTTCTTGTGCGTAAGGGTTGTTGTATGCTTCCGCTTCATTCAGCTCACCCAGAGTTAAGAAAATTCGACGTAAATTTTCCATCACGGCACGACGCTTTGATTCAGTTGGGTGTGCTGTAAAGACTGGGACATAGCAAAGCTTGTTGATCAAGGTTTCCACCTCAGAAGCAAGTAATCCTTCTTGCTTGAATTCACTGATGGTATTCAAAACAGACCCCATCCACAAAGGGCCGTCTGACTTTAACTGACTTTGTCTTTCGTGAAATTGATGCTCTTCTTCAGCGAGGTTGACTAAGCTAAAGTAAAGATTAAACGCTCTAATGATTAGGATCAGGTTATCAGGCGTTTGCGCTTCAATAAAGGCTTTGAGTTCTTTGCGTAACTCAGGGTTGTCTTTTTCATGCAGTTGGATATACCCTTTTCTAAGTTTCTCAACTGCGTCAAGCGTGGTTTTACCAACTTGTGTTTCAATAACTTCACCGAGTAATGAACCCAGTAGTTTTACACGAGATCGAAGTTGTTTATCACGAAGTTCCTTAGCCATTATTTTTTCCGTTGCTTACTTTAAATTTAAAAATATGAGGGGATTATAGCATTTTTCCGCCCATGATTATGAGCAGCGAGTCGCTAAAATCATGGGCGTTGCGAATTTTGGCACCTGAAAGAATTAATAATCATGTCCTTTTTGAAGATCCCAGCGGTTGTGAGTCCAAAGGTATTGCGCCGGGTTTGTCTTGATTTCGGCTTCATAGAGTTGATGTAATCTTAAAATGTCTGCATAGTCATTTCCTGAAGGAAAATTGTCCAGGCCTGGGTGTATTATGATTTCGTACTGTTGCCCATGGCGTCTTGTAAAAACAGGCAGCACTTTAGCGTTTCCAAGTTTTGCCAGTTTGCAGATGCCAGGGTTGCTGGGTGCTTCCTCGCCAAAAAAGGGAACCTTGACACTGCCTTTGGCTCGGTAGCGCTGGTCAGGCAAAATCATGATGTTTTCATTTTCTTTAAGCGCTTTGATCATGCCGCGAGTATTGGTGTTTGCTAAAGGTGCGACTGTTTGCCCGGAGTTAAGTATTAGGGTTCGGCTTTTCGTAATCAAATATTCCATTAAAGGATTATCGTGTTGACGATAAATTGGACGAAAAGGAGTCTTGTATGACAGCATTAAGCCAGTTGTTTCAATGGTTGTAAAGTGAGGCACAACTAGGAGTAGCCCCTGATTAGGGTAGGCGTTTAGGTTCTCAAGCCCATGAAAAGTGAAAAAAGGTGTTTTTTCTTTTTTCTGATAAGGGCGGCGGTGACTGCCCCATAAGTTGATGGTGGTTTCAATCAAACTGATGCCTAAAGATTCAAAGTGTTCTTTTAGAATAACTTCAATCTGTTCTTTATTTTTGTTTGGAAAACTTAATTGTAAATTTTTTCGAGCCAGTGATTTTCGTGATGGTGCAATGTAATAAAGCAACTGTCCAATTTTTTTCCCGATAAAGAATTTTAAGGTGCGGGGTAAGAAGCTAATGACTCTGAGCAATAAAAAACCAAACCAAATTCCCCAGTATTTAGGACACAGAAACTGGCGTTGAAACTTTTGTGTTGGTTTAGGCATGCTCACGGATACTACCTTGTTGATACAATTGGCTGTAAATTGAATTTAATGCTAGTAACTCAGTATGAGTGCCTTGCTCTTTAAGTGTTCCGTCTTCCAATACAACGATTTTGTCTGCATTTTCAATGGTGCTTAATCGATGAGCAATGATAATAACAGTTCGATTTTTTCTGAGAGCATTCATGGCTTCTTGAATCAACTTTTCACTTTGGTTGTCTAATGCTGAAGTGGCTTCGTCCATGATTAAAATGGGCGCATTCTTTAAAAAAGCTCGAGCAATCGCCAGTCTTTGACGTTGTCCACCCGATAGCAGGGTGCCATTGTCTCCAATCACGGTATTTAATCCTTCTGGCAATTTTTCGATAAACTCCCAAGCATGAGCGGCCTTGGCAGCATTTATAATGGCCTGTTCATCAAACTCTTCATGCCCATAAGCGATATTGGCGGCAATCGTGTCATTAAATAGCACCACGTTTTGACTGACAAAGGCAATGTTTGCCCGAAGATTGTTTAGCTCTATATCGTTAATCGCCATGCCATCGATGGTGATTTTACCTTCGCTAACTTGATAAAATCTAGCGATGAGATTAGCCAATGTTGTTTTCCCGCTTCCGGACTGTCCTACCAAAGCAGTAGTTTTTTTAGAAGGAAGTGTTAAGTTCAGTTTTTTTAGAGCTATTTTTTCTGAATTTGGGTAGTGAAATGAGACGGTGCTGAACACGATTTGTCCCTGACATTCAGTGAGTTCTAAAGTGCCTTTATTAATCTCACTGGGTTGGTCAAGTAGTTCGAAAATACTTTCAGATGCAGCCATACCTTTTTGGACGGTTTCATTAATGTTAGTTAAACGCCTAATCGGTTCAAAAATCATGGCCATTGCTGTTATGAAAGCAATAAACTCACCTGGTGTAAAGAGGTTCTTGGATGACATTAATGAAGCAGCGTATAAAACCATTGAAAGCGCTATAGCGGCTAAAATTTGTACTAAGGGGACATTTAATGCTGATACTTTTACAACCTCCATGGTGTGACGCCTGAGTTTTTCAGCAGTGTTAAAGAACCGCTTTTCTTCATATTGTTCAGCGTTGTAGAGCTTGATATCTCGATGTCCGTTCAGGCCTTCTTCTAATCGCTGAGTAAGTTCTCCCATACTGTTTTGCATTTCTTTACTGGAGTTTCGCATGAGCTTACTTGCCTTATCGATGATGATGGCTATAACTGGACCAATAATTAACATTAAAAGCGTTAGTTGCCACGATGTATAAAGTAAAAATGCGGTTAACCCTATGATGATCATTGAATCGCGAATAATAATGATCCATGCTTCGCTTAAAGAATTTCCTACTTGAGGAACATCGTAGGTTACCTTGGACAGAAGTTTTCCAGTAGTGTATTCATAGTGTTTTTGGAGAGGTAAGTTGTTAACTTTTACAAACATTTCAGAGCGAATATCCAAGATTGCTTTGTGTGCAATCCATTCGCTTGCAACCTTGCTGATATATTCTGCAATGCCTTTAATAACGAACACTAGCAAGATAAGTAGAGGGATCTGAATGATTGCTTGTGGGTCTTTAGCAATCAAGCTGTCGTCAACTAACGGTTTTAGTAAAGCGGGCATTAGTGGTTCCATTGCAGCAGCAATCATTAATGCTGTGAGCGTTAAGATGACTTTTTTCCAATAAGGTTTGATGTAGTTGAGCAACCTTGAATAAAGTATTCTGGTATCTTTTTTCATATGTTTATTCTCGGCGCAAAATTGTATTTACAATAAATTTTCCAAGCGCATTAGTTCTGAAATTTTTGTTTAAAGCGTCCCTGTCATAGTGTTCTTTTACCCAGTCAATAAACTCTATATCAGGATGTGTTTTATGAAAGGTTTTATAGGCATTAAAAAAGTAATCCAATATGCCTGTTTCAGCCCATTTTATATGGCCAAATTTTAAGCCCAACTGGTGAATGTTTTCAATAGGTTCGTGCTTCATGAAATGTAAATAGAGAGTGCTGGCCAACCCGGCTCTATCGGCACCTGATTTACAGTGTAACAATACAGGGTATTCGATCTTGTCGAGTAATTCTTTGAAGTCTAATATTTCTTCTATTTGCGGCAGATCCCTTGAAGAAAATCTAAATGTAAGAAGCTTAATGCCATGCTTTTGACAGGCATCGTATTCGAGCTTGTATTGCCCAGAGAAATCGTTTCGATTAAAAGAAGAACTGTTTTGTCCTCTTAGGTTGACAATGGTCTTAATGCCAAGTTTTTTTTTCAAGGATTTAATGGTTCTGGGAGCTGGGTGGTTACTTCGATAGGCTTCGTCAGATAGTCTGTGAAGATTGCGGTAAAAAGCACGAAGAACTTCATGGTCAATAACCCATGCTTCAAATAACGCTTTTATTTTATGCCACCGAGTTTGTAATAATGCCATTTAGCTCTCAATGTCTCGCTTTAAAAAGGAGGTATTTTACTCTTTTTAGAGTCAGATAAAATGATAAAATTGCGCCAATGTATCTTTAAAGGAAGTCTCATGATTGTTGTAACGGGTGGCGCAGGGTTTATTGGCTCTAACATCGTTAAAGCTTTAAATGTCCAAGGGCGAACGGATATCTTGGTCGTTGATAATCTTAAAAACGGTAAAAAATTCATTAATATTGCCGATTGTGACATTGCCGATTATTTAGATAAAGAAGACTTTCAATCCCGTATCTTCGCTGAAGAAGGGTTGCCTGATATCGAGTGTATCTTTCATGAAGGGGCTTGTTCTGCGACGACAGAATGGGACGGTAAGTACATGATGGACAACAATTATGAGTATTCTAAAGATATTTTGAATTACTGCTTAAATCGAAAAATCCCTTTTTTATATGCTTCTTCAGCCGCCGTTTATGGTGATGGCCCGACTTTTATCGAAGAGCGCCAATATGAAAAGCCTTTGAACGTGTATGGCTACTCAAAATTTCAGTTTGATCAGTATGTTAGACGTATTTTGCCCTTAGCTGAAAGCCAGGTCGCAGGGTTTCGTTATTTTAATGTTTACGGACCTAGAGAGCAACATAAAGGCGATATGGCCAGTGTTGCTTTTAAATTGCATAATCAGGTGTTGGCGGGTGAAAAATTAAAGCTGTTTGGTGCTTATGATGGTTATGAAGCGGGTATGCAAACACGTGACTTCGTTTTTATTGAAGATGTGGTGAATGTGAATCTTTGGTTTATGGAGAATAAAAATAAGTCCGGCATCTTTAATTTAGGACCTTCAGCGGCGGAACCTTTTAAAAACATTGCGGACGCGGTCATTGATTTTCATGGGCAGGGTGAAATTGAATATATTCCTTTTCCTGATCGTTTAAAAGGCGCTTACCAAAGCTTTACGCAAGCGGACAATACGTTGTTAAGAGAAGCGGGCTATAACAAGCCATTCCATACAGTTGCCGAAGGTGTGCAGAAATATTTGCGTTGGTTAAGTGATAACCCAAGAGTGCTGGATTTTTCAAAATAACCATGCGGGTTTTAATTGTCAAAATGTCTTCTATGGGGGATGTGTTTCATACCTTTCCCGCTCTAAGCGATGCGATGCAAGCGATTCCTGATTTGAAAGTGGATTGGGTGGTTGAAAAATCTTTTGCAGAAATTCCAGAGTGGCACCCTATTGTGAATAGAGTGTTTCCGATTGAATTGCGTCAATGGCGTCGAACCTTTTGGAAAAAGCAGACTCGCCAAACAATGCAGGCATTTTTTCAACAGGTAAATCAAAACTCTTATGATTTAGTAATTGACGCACAAGGGTTATTGAAAAGCTTGTGGGTTGTGCGAAAAGTTCATACTGGAAAAAAAGTGGGTTTGGATTGGCAAAGTGCTCGAGAGCCTATGGCGAGTTTGGGATACGATGAAAAAATCCATGTGCCTAAAAATCAACATGCCATTGAACGACTTAGATTGTTACTGTCGAAAACATTAAACTATGATTATTCATTAAATTCTCCGATTCTTTATGGATTGGATACTGCCGATTGGTCTAAGCCTACTGAGCTTACTCAACAATTTGGCGATAACGCTTATAGTGTGTTTTTGCATGGCACAACTTGGGAGACCAAGTTATGGCCGGAAGACTATTGGGTTACTCTTTTGAATAAAGTCGTTGAAAACGGTCAAAAAGTTATTTTGCCTTGGGGGAATAAAGCAGAGTTTGAGCGTGCACAGCGTATCGCGAAATCAGTCAAAAATGACCAGGCCTGGGTGCCGGACTTTCCATTAACTTTAAGTACAATGGCTCGAATACTAAAGTTTGCAAAGTTTGTTGTTTCTGTTGATACCGGATTGTCTCATGTTGGTTCCGCTTTAAATGTACCTATGGTGGTTTTGTATCGGGTAACAAATCCTTTAATGGTTGGCGCAAAAGGTCGTTATGTAGAGTATTTATGCTCACCTCTCTCGTCAGCTTATCTCAAAAAATTTAAACACTCTAAACAAGAACTGTTTTCTTTAGAGGGGTTGGGTGTTAATACAGTGATGAATACGTTGGAAAGAATATTAAATGCAAAGTAATCATGCCTGTCTTTATTTACCCTCGACACCGTTTAACTTACTGCTATGTTTTGTAGATGCTCTGAGTCGAGAAGAAGATTGTATTTTGATTTATATCGATCAAAAAGCAGCGACGCCATACATTTCAGAACTTGAAAAACTATCATGTTCACCATTTAAAAAAGTTTTCTCACTGTATGGAAAAGCAACGGCGGTTCAAAAACTAAAAGAGCGTAAATATAACTTTAATTTTTTAAGATCATTAATAGAGCAGTATGATATTGATGAAGTCGTGGTTGGAAGTGATCGCCGTATTGAATTTCAGTTTGTCATGCACGAGTTAAGACTAAAACAAAAGAATGTTGTTGCCAGTTATATCGATGATGGTTTATATAGTTACTTAGCTTGGCAGCGTCCTTGGTGGAAATATATTGCAAATAGCCTCGTTAAAAAGTTATTTTATGGTTTGTGGTGGCGAGAACCTAGTATGCCGGGGTGTTCTTCTTATATTAATCAATCTATTCTAATTTCACCTGAAAAAGCATTACCCTGTCTGCTTGATAAAAAAGTAAAAACTTTGGATTTATCTCAGTTTGACAATGCTCGATTAAAAAACTGGACAGCTATGTTGCTTGATGCATTTCAATGTAATGTTGCTGCAGTTTCAAATATAGATGTTTGCTTTATTCTTCCGCATCCGAATGATTTAAAGAAGATGCCAAATTATGTTGAAAATTTAAAATCTCAAATTCAGAGTAGAATCGCACAAGGCCAGACGGTCGGAGTGAAGTATCATCCTAGGGTTACTGATAAAGATTTATTGGGTTTGAATCAGTTTGATAATATCGTACTCATTCCCAATGCTTTGGCATTTGAGTTTTTAATTCCGTTCTTAAATCAGCACGCCGATATTATCGGAGATTACACAACGGTCATGTTGACTTCAAAAATGTTAAGAGGCGATTTGAACGTGATCGCAAGTATTGAAACGAATAATAACTATGAGCAACCCTTGCTATCAGTCATGAAGTTGTTTGGTGTTACGATTGTTAATAAAACATGAAGGGGAAAGTTAATTGAAAGCATTAAAGCCATTGTCTGATGAGTGGGGAAAACGTTTGTTTTTTTTCATGACAGCATCAGCCATTGCACCGTTATATTTTGAAGACTTGGCAACAGTTAGCGGCATTTTTTTTGTATTTATTTTACTGTTTTTGATGGGTTTCTCAAAAGAGCATAGTGATCAAAAAATGACAACTCTTGAAAAAGGTTGGCTGTGGGTGAGTGCTATTTACGCTCTAGTATTTGTCTTTAGTTTTTTACTTCGCCCTCCGTATACGGATGACGGTATTTGGCGGTTGTCTGCTCCAGGGTTTATTTTGTTATTGCTGGCTTGGTTCTGGGTCGGGACTAAACTTAATTTAAGTGATTTTGTGATGAAATCAGTTGCGTATTCATCTTTGTTTTTTGCAGTTTTATTGTTAATTGCTGAAGCATACTTTTCGCCTAACTGGAGTTTTAGTTATCGCTACGGTAATGTCCTCGCTGATATTGGTAAAACAGGTTTTTTTCTACCGTTAACGGCCTTTTTATTTGGTTTGTTATTTTTAATTAAACGACAGAAACATCTTTTAATTCTATTTGTGATTGCTTTTATTTTATCGAGTTGGGTTGGTTCACGCACAGCATTAATGATGTTAGCGGTACCGATTGTTTTTATTTCTGTCTATGCAATCTTAAATGCGAAGAAAATACAGGCGAATATTAAGATAATGATTTTGATTGGAGCATTAAGTTTAATCGGAATGGCTAGCTATATGGCAAAGGATAAAGTGCTTGATACTGTGCGGGATTACCAGTTAGCACAGCAAAATGATTTTTATTCTTCATTGGGGTTAAGAATGGTTATGCTTGACGTGGGAAAAGAGGTGATCAAAGATAATTTTTTCACGGGAGTAGGACCAAATAAATATAAAGAAAGCTTGAAGTATTACGCAGATAAATCAAGTTATTCAAAAGAAATAAAATATAAAATTACAACATTTACTCATTTACATAATCAGTTTTTAATGGACTGGGTGTTATCCGGGGTGCTAGGGCTGTTGGCTTTACTTGTATTTGTGTTTTATCCTGCGATTATTTTTGTTCGATGGTTTCGTTTAGGATATAAACTAGAAGCAATCTATGGCATAGGTTTTTTGGTTTCCATATGGTTTATCCTCTTATTTGGAGCGCTGTTCACTTATACTTACACTACTATTCTGTATATGCTGTCTTTTGGGTCTGTGGTTGCTTATTCATTTGCCCCCAAGGAGAAAGAAATTGGTTAGAGTTGTTTGTTTAAAATGGGGTGATAAATATGGCCCAGAATATGTAAACCGCTTATTCGAAATGGTAAGCCGTCATTTAACATTGCCTTTTTCATTTACTTGTCTAACCGATGATATGACAGGGTTAAAAGAAGACATTCTTGTTCAAGCATTGCCTGATATGAAGCTAAAAGGTTGGTGGTATAAGCTTTTAATTTTTAAATCAGGGTTTTTAACGTTCAAAGCGACAGATAAAGTTTTATTTTTAGATCTAGATATTGTTATTCTAGGATCTCTTGACCCTCTCGTGCAATTGAGTGATAAATTATGTATTGCTGCTGATGATGAACCCGATAGATACAATAGTTCTGTGATGTGTTTTTCTCCAGATAAGTATCATTTTATTTGGGATTCTTTTGAAATCCAATCAGATAAGATTGTTAGGAGTATGCATGGAGATCAAGATTGGATTGAATATGTTTATCAAGATGCTGCTGTGTATCCAAAACAACTCATTAAGTCTTTTAAAGTAGATTTAAAAAGTAAAACCCCATTTTCATTTGGAAAATGGGGGCGCTTTTTTAGAAAAAAAATGCCATTGTTAATGCCAAAAGGAGAGGTACCGTTTCCGGAAAAGACTTCCATCGTTTTGTTTCATGGTAAGCCTGACCCCGAAGATGTGATGTATGGTCCTTATGATAAGTACCGTTATGCTCCTTGGGTAAAGCAAGCATGGCTAGAAAATAGTATGTGAGAGTTTTCGTGAATCAGATTAAACCTAGCTTAGATTTTTTTGAACCTAATCAGCGCTTAACAGTTAAGAAATCTTTTGATAAATCAAAGATCAATCGAATACTTGTTCAAGGAATTGATCAGTTAGGTGGCTTAATGATGAGCACGCCTTTTTTTCGAGAATTGAGATTAGCTTTTCCAGATGCATACATCGTTAACTTAGTCGGACCTTTAACTTATGAAGTAATGCAGAACTGTCCGCATATAGATGAGGTTTGGCTTTTTGATAAAAAACAAAGTTTTGCAATTGCTAAAAAAATAAGAGCATTTCAGTTTGATTTAACTTTCTTGCCTTCCGGTACCTTTCGAACTGCTCTCATTGCTTTTTTGGGTAGGGTAAAGCACCGTATTGGTTATGATAGTGATGGCACTAAAAATCTGCTAACCATTCAGCTTCACTTAGAATTCCACTCTAGGTATCGCCCAGAAAATATTTTTGATTTACTTCGTGCTATCGGCATTTCTCCCCATGGTGTATATCAACGTGAGGCATGGGTTTCTAAAGAAAATCGTGAGTATGCTAAAGTTTGGAAAGAGCGTGCACATTGCAAAAATAACAAGCTCTTGGGCTTTAATCCTTTTTCAACTGACCCTAAGCGTCGGTGGAAAGATGAGCATTGGAAAAATTTTTTAATAGGTTTGAAGTCTTATCAAGTTGAACCTGTTATGTTAGTTGCGCCTAACGAAGTAGAAAAAGGTAAGAAGCTAATTGCAGAGTGGCGGTTAGATGGTTTAGCGGTAGAAGGTCATTCGGTAGTTAATACTTTAGCAATGTTGGAATTTTTTGATTACGTTGTTGGCGTTGATTCAGGTTTTGTGCATATGGCATTAGCTGTTAATAAACCACATGTGATTGCGTTTTTTAATGTGCTTCCGCCAAAATCAACATTTCCCATTGATAACAAGAATCATAAAGCTTTAATCGCTGAAAATGTACTTTGTGCCCCTTGTTATCTATACAAATTTAAGGACGTTTGTCCAAATAAAATTGTTTGCATGAAAGAGCTTCAACCAGAAATGGTATTAGAGGTAATTAATCAGTTTGAAGAGGCGACACTTTAACTTTTTTGTTCAAATAGGTTGATATGTATTACTGAAAAGAAGCTAAAAGTTCTTTTAAAGTGTTTGCTATATAGGCACTTTGGGTTAACGTTTGATTCCAAACGGGCTCAGGCCAAACCTCATCATCAACTTTTCTAAAGACTAAATGGATATGGTAGTAAGGAAGCTTGTTACCAATTTTAGCCACATTGTAATGCGGCCCCAAGCCTTTGCCCTTTAGGTATTCAGCCAAACGAAAAATCTCACCATATAAAGTGGCGACATACTTTTCATCCAATGGACGGTTTGGAATAATCTGCAACCATGGAATCTCTGTTTCTTCACACATTAAAGAATAATCATTGTTCTGATATAAAAAACGATTTTCAAACTTTTCTTCAAGGTTTTTTGGGGAATGGTCTGTAATGATAATGTCCAAAGTGTGAAAACTCCTGTCATTGCCTGTTTGTATAAAAGGTAGAATAAAGCTTAGCTTAAAATTAGAATAAATCATAAACGAAAAGACATGTGATAAAAAGAATTTGAGAGAATTTATGAAACCTAGGCTTTACCTATCCTCCTTATCCCCTAGAAGAAAAGAGTTATTAGCTCAAGCGGGCATTCCGTTTGAACTTGTTAATGCGCCCGTTGAAGAGACCGGGTTGCCAAATGAAAGTCCTGAATCGTTCGTTTTAAGAATGGCGGTTGAAAAAGCTTTGTCCGGCTTTAATAAAGTGCCGGGAAGAGATGTTTGGGTGCTTGGGTGTGACACGATTATATTGAAAGAAGGCAAAGTTTTTGGCAAGCCAAAGCATAAGATGGATGCTTACAAAATGCTGATGTCTTTTTCAGGAGAAGAGCATACGGTTTTAACGTCTATTGCTATTGTGAATGACGGCGCGGTTTATTCAGATATTTGCCAAACAAAAGTGTTTTTCCGACCTATTTCGGCGTCTGAGTTTGAACACTACTGGGCGACGGGAGAAGCTGAAGATAAAGCAGGTGCTTATGGAATACAAGGTCAGGCTGCGACGTTCATTAAAAAGATTGAAGGAAGTTATTCCGCTGTAATGGGGTTGCCGTTATATGAACTCGATCAATTACTCAAAAAATCAAATTTCTACTCGGAATAAATTATGTATAACGAAGAAAAAGTATTAGTGAATGTGACCCCCTCAGAAACTCGAGTGGCTTGGGTTGAAAATGGTGTGCTGCAAGAAGTTTGGATTGAAAGAGCCAACAAAAGAGGCTTGGTCGGCAATATCTATATTGGAAAAGTTGATCGAGTATTGCCAGGGATGCAGGCGGCATTCATTGATATTGGTTTGGAGAGAACTGCCTTCTTGCATGTTTCCGATATTTGTAAAAGGGCAATCGGCAAAGAAACTGAAGAAGATTGTGAAGACATTACAAAGTTTTTGCACGCCGGTCAAAAGGTGATGGTACAAGTGGTGAAAGATCCGATTAGCTCAAAAGGGGCTCGCTTGACTATGCATGTCACCATCCCATCGAGAATGTTGGTTTATATGCCAGATGAGAAGATGATTGGGGTGTCCCAGAAAATTGAAGATGCTGAGGAGAGAGAACGACTTAGAGAGGTTATTAATACCATTCCCGAAGCGAAAGAATCTGAGGGGGGCTATATTGTCAGAACCGTAGCAGAAGGTGCTAATTTTCATGAAGTTAGGGCGGACTTAGTTTATTTGCAAAGGCTCTGGGCGGGTATTCAAGAAAAAGCAAAAGGCGTTAAAAAATCGGCATTAATTTATGAAGATTTACCATTGTACTTACATATCTTGAGAGATATTCCAATTGATCGAATTGAAATTATTCGTGTCGATTCGGCAGAAACCTATAAAAAGATGGTTGAGTTTTCGAGTGTTTATGTGATGGATTTATCTGACAAGTTAGGCCTTTACTCTGGTGAGAGACCTATTTTTGATCTCTATAGCATAGAAGATGAAATTCAGCAGGCACTGGAAAAACGCGTTGATCTTAAATCTGGCGGTTATTTGATTATCGATCAGACAGAAGCCATGACGACTATTGACGTCAATACTGGTGGGTTTGTAGGGCATAAAAATTTGGAAGAAACGATTTATCGAACCAATTTAGAAGCCACTCAGGCAATCGCACGTCAGCTGCGTTTGAGGAATTTGGGGGGTATTATCATTCTCGATTTAATTGATATGGATGACAAAGAGCATAAAGCCTCTGTTTATTCTGCGCTGCAAAGGGAATTACAAAAAGACCGCGTTAAAACGTCTATTACAGAAATATCGAATTTAGGCTTGGTCGAGATGACACGGAAGAGAACTCGAGAGAGTTTAGAGCGAATTCTATGTGAACCTTGTCCGGTTTGTCACGGGAGGGGCACGGTTAAAACACCAGAAACAATTGCATTCGAAGTGTTTAGAGAAATAACCCGTATGGCGAAGTCTTTTGATGCGGAGTATTATAGAGTCATCGCTTCAGAACCAGTGGTTTCTTATATTTTGGATGAAGCATCTGGTAATGTCGCAGAACTTGAAACCTTTTTAAATAAAAGTATTCGTTTTCAGGCAGAAAGTGGCTATTTTATTGAGCAATTTGATGTGGTGATCTCTTAAATGTTGAAGCGGATTCAGCAATTATTATTTTTTCTACTCGCCCTGTTTGTTATTTACTTATTAATTGTCAGGGGGGTGATTACCTGGGTGCAATACGCGCCAGAACAATTTTTGTCTTATGTCGAACAGTGGAACGACTCCACTATTAAAGTTGAAAAAATTTCGATTGACCAAAGTTGGCTTGGATTAGATTTTGAAGTTCAAAACGTAAGCTATCAAGACGCGGTATCATCGGCGACTTTGGCATCTGCTAGCGGTGATTTAAATATTTTTTCTCCTTTTTTTCCAGATATTAGTTTTGGTAGCCGCTTGGTCGTGTCGGGTTTGAATGCAGAAATTCGTTCTTTAGATGATAATTTAGAGGCAAGCACCTCTAATGAGACTGATATATGGCATGCCGTTTCAACCAACTGGAAAGCGCTATCACTCAACAAAGTATGGAAAGTCGTTAATTTAGAAGATATTGTATTTAGGTTAACAACAAAAAAGAAAGAAAGAATTACATTAGGAGTTGATTCCTTTCAGGCTTATAGAGGGTTGAAGTGGTCTTTCGGGGGTGTTTTAAGTGTGCATGCTCAGCAAGAACTTTCAACTCAGCTGCAATTAAAAGGTGATTTTGATATCAACTTGTGGGGAAAGCTTGAAGAAGGGAGTCTTTCTGCTAATTTCTTAACGCCTCTTAATTTGGCTAATTTATATCAAGTGATGCCCGAGAGTTGGATTAAAATCTTACCAACGGGTGAAATATTGGGGGACTTTTCTCTTGAAGTCAAAAAAGGAGAGTTGTCCAAGCTTAATATTACCAGCAATGCTCAGGATTTAACCTGGCCGGAAAATGATCATTTATTGCCAAAAAGCATTGGCGTAGGACTGAATTGGGTGGCGACCAACCAATTCAGTGGTGATGCCTTAGAAAATTGGCAATTTGAGTTAGAAAAAATTCGTTTTGGAAAAGAATATTTAAAAACCATTTCGCCTATCTATTTAAGTTTAAAAAATAATAAAACCTTAAGGTTTCAGGCGAATGAAGTCGGTTTTAATGTTGTAAAGCCCTTTTTTAACTTATTGATGGCAAAAATTGATTATCAGGGGTTTGGCAAGAATTTAAAAACCTTCAGCTTAAAGAATGTTGATGGGTTGCTGGATTTAGACCATCTGGATTTAAAATATTTAACTGTGCAAATACCGAGTATTCAGCTTCCTGCGGATAAAAATCTACCAGGCCTGGCTTTACAAAATTTACAGATTGAAAAAAATCATCAAGATGTTTGGCTCAAAACTTCATCTCCAATTAATCTTTCAATTGATATGATTAGTCCAGATCCGATAGCTCTGGATTTGAAACAAGGGTTGCATTTTCAACTGATTAATAAAAGTCATCAGTGGCGAACGACGAATGCTCATTTCACACTTGATGAGATGCCTGTCAATTTAACGGCAACTGGGGATTTTTCAGGAAAACTTGATTTAGACATGGCAATCGAGCCAGATAGGCTTTCGTTTGTCAAAAAGTACCTTCCATATCGCTTGATGTCTTCCGAGCTGGAAAATTGGTTAAAGACCGCTCTCGTAGAAGGTGAAGGTATTACTGGGCGCTTGAAGATAAAAGGAAATATGAATGACTTTCCTTTTAAGCATCAAGAAGGCCTCTTTGAGGCAACGGCTGATATTCATAAGACGACGCTGAAGTTTCAGCCAGACTGGCCCGCATTGAAGAATTTTTCAGCCAAGTTGAAGTTTACGCCTTATAACCTCAAAATCACATCGGAGAATGTCAGCCTTGATCAAGTCGCCGGGCATGACGTTGTGGTTGATATAAATAACTTAGATGCGAAAAATATCGCTGTTCAGGTAAAGGGGAAGGCTGAAGGAGATGCAAGTAACGCTATAGGGTATCTTCTCAAAACCCCCCTGGCTAAAAAGATTGGTATGGTATCTTTTTTACAAGAAGATGCTGATTTATCCGGTCCTGTGTCGATTGTGTTTTCTAAGATATGGATTCCAGTTTATGGCTTCGATAAAAAAGAAGAAACGGTTGATGCTCAAATCAATTTTGATAAAGCGAACTTGACTTTATATAACCGACTGGCGTTCAAGGACGTTCAAGGAAAGCTCGATTTTACTGAAAAAAGCCTTTCATCTAAAACGATATCTGCTCTGTTTCAGGGCGGAAAAGTAACTACCTCTGTCTTAACTAAAAATGGAGTGGCCTTTATTAATTCAGAAGGCCAAGCAAAATTGAATGAGTCTATATACCAAGGTTTATTACCATGGAAAACTTCAGTACAAATCCCATTTAAAAAGAAAGAGGGAATAAAAATTGTCGCGGATGCTGATTTAATCAAGTTGAAAAGCTCTCTTCCTGCACCTCTAAACGAAGAAAATATGCGTGCGGCCAATATTCGACCTAAAACTTTTCATTCAACCGTTGAAGTGGGAGATGATTTGCTTGATATCAATTTCTCGCTCGGTGACTTGATCAAAGCTAAAACGCAATATTCATTTTCCAAAAAAACCTTTAACCAGTTCTCAGCAATTATTGGAGAAGATAAGTCGATTCCTAAAATAAGGGCTCGTAATGCCTTTTTGATTACCGGTACATTAAACACTGTAGACCTTGATGGTTGGATGGATATCTGGCCAGAAATAAAAGATAAACTTGGTTTTAAGTTATCTTCTGAGCAAGATAAACAATTCAATCCAAACTGGAAAGCGTCTAACCTGCATATGAATAAGGTGATATTGGCAGATTATGATTTTAATGGCGTTGATGTTAATTGGACAACGATTAAAGAAAATGAGCAAGAAAACTTAGCGATTAGTGTTAAAGGAAAGGATGTTGATGCGGTTGCGAGCAAACTTTCAAATGGTGATTATGAAGTCAAACTATCAAAACTAAATATGATTTCACCTGTCAAAGATCCGAAAGAACTTGAAAAGAAAAAACCCTGTAAGGATACGAGTGGAGGGGTCGTGCCTGAAACAAATATCTATTTTCAGGGAAAGAATATTAATATTAATGGTAAAAAAATCGCACAGCTGAGTTTCAATGTTACCGATACGACAGAAAAGTTGGTCTTGTCAAAGATTAGTATTCAGCCACAGGGAGTAAAAGGCGTTTTTAATGGGCAGTATCAATACCATAAAGTTGACAATCTTAGCCAGTTATCAGGCAAAGCAGACTCTAATGATGTTGAAAATATCACTTTATTTTTAGGCCTTAAAAAAGGGTTTATAGGTAAAAAAGCTGAAATGTCAGTTGATTTAAGCTGGAAAGGTAATTACCAATGCTATTCTTTGATAGCGTTAAAAGGGGATGTTTCGTTTGAATTGCAAGATGGCGTGATTAAGGATGCTGAACCAGGGATCGCACGAATTCTAGGCTTGCTAAGTTTCGAATCTCTTGCAAGAAGATTACAATTAAATATTAAAGATGTAACTGATGCAGGGCTGGCTTATGACTCGATAAAAGGAAAAGGTCAGTTCAATAGGGGGGTTTTTAGTTTTGAAAAGCTCAACTTAAAAGCACCCGCTGCCAAAGCAAAAGTATTTGGAGAAGTTAATCTAGTGCAAAAAGAACTCGATTTATCAGCTGAGATTACGCCGTCTCTAGCAAGTTCTTTACCGGCCATTGCTGCGATAAGTGGTTTGGCGACTCCTATAGCAGGCCTCGCTGCTTACGCCTTAATGAAAATCATGCCCATTGTAAATGAAGACCTTGTCACTTATCGGTATGAAGTCAAAGGAACGTTTGATACCCCTGAAATTAATGCTAAGGGGTTGAATTTAGACCTAATAAATCTGAAAGGACAATCAGGGATTAAAGAGCAATCCATTCTGGATTCAGAATAAAATGAAAAAACTTCAAAAAAAGTAAAGAAAAGGGTTGCAAAAAAACGGCTGGCGGTTAGAATACGCATCTCTTTGAAACACAGCCTAAACAAAGCAGCTACGGCAGCGGAGTTTGGAGTGTTTAAAAAGGGTTTTTCAGGTGGCTATTTGAGATAAAAATCGAGAATAAAAACTTCGAAAAAAAAGCGTAAAAAAAGCTTGACGTTAATGAGATGTTAAGCCTATAATACGCGGCTTACTGAGCCGGAACACGAAGTGAAACGGCTCAGTAAGAAAGACCAAGAGTTCTTTAAAAATCAGGTAATTCAGAGATAATTTATGTGGAAGTTACTTAAGTAAGTAACCGCAAATATAAGTATCTCGATAACTATGTATATGGTCATTTTGTGAAGTTAATTTATTAGCAGAGCAAAAACATGTACCTTGTTAATTTCGAGAGTTTATGAGCAGAAAAGCTCACTAAAAAACATAATCAAGATTAAACTGAAGAGTTTGATCCTGGCTCAGAATGAACGCTGGCGGCAGGCCTAACACATGCAAGTCGGACGGAAACGACAAGAACAATCACTTCGGTGTGCGTTTTTGGGCGTCGAGTGGCGGACGGGTGAGTAACGCGTGGGAATCTACCCTTTAGTTGGGGACAACATATGGAAACGTATGCTAATACCGAATATGCTCTACGGAGTAAAGGTGCCCTCTCCTTGGAAGGTATCGCTAAAGGATGAGCCCGCGTTAGATTAGCTAGTTGGTAAGGTAAAGGCTTACCAAGGCGACGATCTATAGCTGGTTTGAGAGGATGATCAGCCACACTGGGACTGAGACACGGCCCAGACTCCTACGGGAGGCAGCAGTGGGGAATATTGCACAATGAGGGAAACCTTGATGCAGCCATGCCGCGTGTGTGAAGAAGGCCCGAGGGTTGTAAAGCACTTTCAATTGTGAGGAAGATTAAGTAGCTAATATCTGCTTAGTTTGACGTTAACTTTAGAAGAAGCACCGGCTAACTCTGTGCCAGCAGCCGCGGTAATACAGAGGGTGCAAGCGTTATTCGGAATTACTGGGCGTAAAGCGCGCGTAGGCGGACTGTTAAGTCGGTTGTGAAAGCCCTGGGCTCAACCTAGGAACTGCATCCGATACTGGCAATCTAGAGTTTAAGAGAGGGAAGTGGAATTCCAGGTGTAGCAGTGAAATGCGTAGATATCTGGAGGAACATCAGTGGCGAAGGCGACTTCCTGGCTTAAAACTGACGCTGAGGTGCGAAAGCTTGGGTAGCGAACGGGATTAGATACCCCGGTAGTCCAAGCCGTAAACGATGTCAACTAGCTGTTGGTCTTATTAAAAAGATTAGTAGCGTAGCTAACGCGATAAGTTGACCGCCTGGGGAGTACGGTCGCAAGATTAAAACTCAAAGGAATTGACGGGGGCCCGCACAAGCGGTGGAGCATGTGGTTTAATTCGATGCAACGCGAAGAACCTTACCATCCCTTGACATCCTGCGAACTTTCTAGAGATAGATTGGTGCCTTCGGGAACGCAGTGACAGGTGCTGCATGGCTGTCGTCAGCTCGTGTCGTGAGATGTTGGGTTAAGTCCCGCAACGAGCGCAACCCTTATCATTAGTTGCTAACATTTAGTTGAGAACTCTAATGAGACTGCCGGTGATAAACCGGAGGAAGGCGGGGACGACGTCAAGTCATCATGGCCCTTATGGGATGGGCTACACACGTGCTACAATGGGGGGTACAAAGAGCAGCCAACTGGCGACAGTGCGCGAATCTCATAAAACCTCTCGTAGTCCGGATCGGAGTCTGCAACTCGACTCCGTGAAGTCGGAATCGCTAGTAATCGTGAATCAGAATGTCACGGTGAATACGTTCCCGGGCCTTGTACACACCGCCCGTCACACCATGGGAGTGGGTTGCAAAAGAAGTGGGTAGTCTAACCTTCGGGAGGGCGCTCACCACTTTGTGATTCATGACTGGGGTGAAGTCGTAACAAGGTAGCCCTAGCGGAAGCTGGGGCTGGATCACCTCCTTTAAGACAAAGACGGTTGCGAGCTTAAGCTAGCTTTCACATAAATTATTTCTGAATTACTGAAAAGATGAGAACGACCTGGGTCTGTAGCTCAGTTGGTTAGAGCGCACCCCTGATAAGGGTGAGGTCGGTGGTTCAAATCCACCCAGACCCACCAATTTTTGCCCTGTTCGGCGTTAAATATCGACTCGCTTATTTTAATAAGCTTCGCCAATATTTGCCTTGATCAGAACAAAAATAAATTTTGTCTATCTTGAATCTTTTTGAAGACTTCTGTGCTAAAAAGCACACTTCGGCTTCAAAAAAATCCAATCTAGAACAAGGTTATTCACAGGGGTGTAGAAGCACTACTGTCTAACGCAGAATTTTTTATTCAAATCGAGGCACTTGAATGAAGAGCGCAGGAGCATACGAAAAGTATGTGACAAGCGGCTAAATGAAAGTAACGAAGAGTTGATTAAAAAAGACAAGTTAGGGGCTATAGCTCAGCTGGGAGAGCGCCTGCCTTGCACGCAGGAGGTCTGCGGTTCGATCCCGCATAGCTCCACCAATATACCTGTTAATGACTTTTAGAAAGTTGTCTTAAATCAAGACGCTGACTAGAAATTATTAACAGTCATATTGGCTGAAAGAAACAAAGAAGTTCTTTAACAATTAGGAAAAATCTCTAAGTTAAAAAATAAACTTAGAAACAATAAACTGGGGTTATTTGATGATAACGACAGCACTTTGAACTTTTATTAGCTCAAAGTGTCGCCAGTTTATTGAGTTAGTCCAGTTGTCTCCAACGACTGGGCTAACGAGGTAACAATGTATCTTAAGAGTTCAATGATTTTAATATGACGAATGTAAAGGTTCCGATATTAAAATCACGATACAAACTCAAGCGAGAACATGTCAGCGTAAAAAACTTTTAGTTACATCAACTCATTAGACATTGATTGAAAGACTTTTGGATTTTTAGTTTTCTTAGCAGGAAATTAAAAAGATGAAGAAAGCCCCTGCATCACAAAAGGTCAAGGTTATTTTTGAGTTGTATAGTTAAGTGACTAAGCGTACACGGTGGATGCCTAGGCGGTAGAAGGCGACGAAGGACGTAGTAACTTGCGATAAGCCACGGGGAGTTAGTAAACAAGCTTTGATCCGTGGATTTCCGAATGGGAAAACCCATCCTTTATGGATATCCCTTAATGGGAGGCTAACCTGGAGAACTGAAACATCTAAGTACCCAGAGGAAAAGAAATCAACCGAGATTCCCCAAGTAGCGGCGAGCGAACGGGGACCAGCCCTAAAGCATTTATTAAGATAGCAGAACACTCTGGAAAGTGTGACGATACAAGGTGATAGTCCTGTATGCGAAATCTTATTAAGTGTTATTCGAGTAGGACGGAACACGTGAAATTCTGTTTGAACATGGGGGGACCACCCTCCAAGGCTAAATACTCTCTACCGACCGATAGTGAACCAGTACCGTGAGGGAAAGGCGAAAAGAACCCCTGAAGGGGAGTGAAATAGAACCTGAAACCGTGTACGTACAAGCAGTAGGAGCCCACTTGTTGGGTGACTGCGTACCTTTTGTATAATGGGTCAGCGACTTACGTTATGTTGCGAGGTTAACCGAATAGGGGAGCCGAAGGGAAACCGAGTCTTAAATGGGCGTATAGTAGCATGGCGTAGACCCGAAACCGGGCGATCTATCCATGGCCAGGTTGAAGGTGCCGTAACAGGTACTGGAGGACCGAACCCACGTATGTTGAAAAATGCGGGGATGAGCTGTGGATCGGAGTGAAAGGCTAATCAAGCCCGGAGATAGCTGGTTCTCCTCGAAATCTATTTAGGTAGAGCCTCATGTCTCACTGTTGGGGGTAGAGCACTGTTATGGTCTAGCGGGCCGTCAAGGCTTAGCAGCCCATTGCAAACTCCGAATACCAACAAGTGCAATCATGGGAGACAGACAGCGGGTGCTAACGTCCGTTGTCAAGAGGGAAACAACCCAGACCACCAGCTAAGGTCCCTAAACACTACTCAGTGGGAAAGGATGTGGGAAGGCTTAGACAGTCAGGAGGTTGGCTTAGAAGCAGCCACCCTTTAAAGAAAGCGTAATAGCTCACTGATCGAGTCGGCCTGCGCCGAAGATTTAACGGGGCTAAGTAGTGTACCGAAGCTGTGGATGCCATTTATGGCATGGTAGAGGAGCGTCGTGTAAGCCTGCGAAGGGGTGTTGTAAAGCATCCTGGAGGTATCACGAGTGCGAATGCTGACATGAGTAGCGATAAAGGGAGTGAAAAGCTCCCTCGCCGAAAGACCAAGGTTTCCTACGCAACGTTAATCGACGTAGGGTTAGTCGACCCCTAAGACGAGGCCGAGAGGCGTAGTCGATGGGAAGCAGGTTAATATTCCTGCACTTTTTATAACTGCGATGGAGGGACGGAGAAGGCTAAACTAGCTTGCTGATGGTTGCAAGTTTAAGGTAGTAGGCAGAGATCTTAGGCAAATCCGGGATCTTAATGCTGAGAACTGATGACGAGTCCTGTATTGGACGAAGTAGTTGATGCCATGCTTCCAAGAAAAGCTTCTAAGCTTCAGGTTATAAAGAATCGTACCCCAAACCAACACAGGTGGTCAGGATGAGAATTCCAAGGCGCTTGAGAGAACTCGGGTGAAGGAACTAGGCAAAATAACACCGTAACTTCGGGAGAAGGTGTGCCCCTGATGGTGATGAGACTTGCTCTCTAAGCTATTGGGGGTTGCAGAGACCAGGTGGCTGCAACTGTTTACTAAAAACATAGCACTGTGCAAAATCGAAAGATGACGTATACGGTGTGACGCCTGCCCGGTGCCGGAAGGTTAATTGATGGGGTTAGCTTAGGCGAAGCTCTTGATCGAAGCCCCGGTAAACGGCGGCCGTAACTATAACGGTCCTAAGGTAGCGAAATTCCTTGTCGGGTAAGTTCCGACCTGCACGAATGGCGTAATGATGGCCACACTGTCTCCACCCGAGACTCAGCGAAATTGAACTCGCAGTTAAGATGCTGCGTACCCGCGGCTAGACGGAAAGACCCCGTGAACCTTTACTACAGCTTTGCACTGGACTTTGATACTATCTGTGTAGGATAGGTGGGAGGCTATGAAGCAGTGACGCCAGTCATTGTGGAGCCAATCTTGAAATACCACCCTGATATTATTGAGGTTCTAACCTAGGGCAGTGAATCCTGCTCAGGGACAGTGTATGGTGGGTAGTTTGACTGGGGCGGTCTCCTCCTAAAGAGTAACGGAGGAGCGCGAAGGTACCCTCAGCACGGTCGGACATCGTGCAATGAGCGCAAGAGTAAAAGGGTGCTTGACTGCGAGACAGACACGTCGAGCAGGTGCGAAAGCAGGTTCTAGTGATCCGGTGGTTCTGTGTGGAAGGGCCATCGCTCAACGGATAAAAGGTACTCCGGGGATAACAGGCTGATACCGCCCAAGAGTTCATATCGACGGCGGTGTTTGGCACCTCGATGTCGGCTCATCACATCCTGGGGCTGAAGTCGGTCCCAAGGGTATGGCTGTTCGCCATTTAAAGTGGTACGCGAGCTGGGTTTAGAACGTCGTGAGACAGTTCGGTCCCTATCTGCCGTGGGCGTTGGAGAATTGAGGGGGGCTGCTCCTAGTACGAGAGGACCGGAGTGGACGATCCGCTGGTGTTCCAGTTGTCATGCCAATGGCATTGCTGGGTAGCTACGATCGGGAAGGATAACCGCTGAAAGCATCTAAGCGGGAAACCTGCCCCAAGATAAGTTCTCCCTAGACTTTAAGTCTTCTAAAGGGCCGTTAAAGACTATGACGTTGATAGGCAAGATGTGGAAGTTCAGTAATGGATGAAGCTAACTTGTACTAATTACCCGTGAGGCTTAACTATACAACTCAAAAGTAACTTTTGTTTATCTAGATAGATGAGCTAAAGGTTGACATGTTTGAGCTTGAGTAAGACTCTAAAGAGCATTGAAGCCTAAGTTAATATTTAAACAGAGATTTTTCCAAATTCAGTGAGGTGTTCATGAAAATGAACAGCTTACCTAACCCCATTGCTTGGGGACAATAGCAAGATGGAACCACCTGATCCCTTTCCGAACTCAGCAGTGAAACGTCTTAGCGCCGATGGTAGTGTGTCAGGTGGCATGTGAGAGTAGGTCATCCCCAAGCTTATATTCCTAAAAGCCCGTGTGTGTTCTTCACCACGGGCTTTTTTTT